>Ga0334722_10001239_pt1 | contig 32950 bp, 30 predicted proteins | sample C3_bottom_MG_FD_207210 | JGI IMG/M metagenome (GOLD analysis project Ga0334722, IMG submission 207210) | Sediment microbial communities from Yellowstone Lake, YNP, Wyoming, USA - C3_bottom | ecosystem: Environmental > Aquatic > Freshwater > Lake > Sediment | place: USA: Wyoming | collected... | reverse complement strand
CTGCGACCGCCCCATGAGCGCCGCGACGGCGTCGGCGTCGGCCCGCGTGATGGCCTGCACCATGCCCGGCACGATCACCTGCGTCTCCTCGTGGTACTGCTGCACGCGGCCGCGCACGTAGCCGGCGCTCACGGCCTCGCTTGCCGCGCGGTCGGCCAGCGACAGGGCATGCTCGAGCGCCCCCGGCGCCGACGCCAGCACCTCGGCCAGCGTCGCGTCGGCACGCCCGGTGTCGGCGTTCCAGGCCGTCACGAGCGCACGCACGGAATCGGCGACGCGGTTGTACGCCTGCATGGCGTTCCCCGTCTTGGTCGCCCGCACGCCGCTCGTCGCCACGACGATGCGCCAGTCGGCCGGCCATGCGACGCGCGCCACTTCGCGCCCCGGCAGGTAGGCGTAAGCGCCCACCGACAGCGCGCGCGACGCACAGATGGCGATGTGGTCCTGCGCCCCGCCGCGCGTGCCGACCCCGGTGTCGCCGCCAAACGGCCCCCACGCCGCACCGCTCTCCATCGCCGCGCAATACTGCGCGAACGCCAGCGCATCGCCCGCCACCGGAGCCCACGCCGGCGATTCCCACAGCGCGTTGGCGTCGAACAGCGCCGAGGCCACCGTCACGACGAATGCGCTCGAGCTGCTCATCCCCATCGACGTCGGGATGGTCGAGCCGAGCGTCAGCGCCACGCCAGTGCGCGCGCCGGGAAAGTCGCGCGCGATGCGCCGGGCGACCGCCGCCGGATACACCGACCACCGCGCCTCGGTCGGCGCCGCGTCCGGCGCCAGCGCCACCTCGGCCGACGCCCCGCTGTGCTGGTCGTGCACGCGCACCACGGGCTCGGCGAGCGCGTCCGCCCGGGCATGCATGTGGAAAGGCGTCGCACACGTCAGCGACGGACCGCCCGCGTAGTCGGTGTGCTTCCCCGCCAGCTCCACGCGGCCCGGCACGCGGTACCGCCAGGTCACGGCGACACCACCACGCCGCGCAGGTGGTCGCCGATGGTCGCCACGTCGGCGCGCCGCGAGAGGTCGAGCACCCCGGCGTGCGCGTACACCACGCGGAACCGCTCGCCCAGCTCGTGCGCCGCGATCATCACCGCGTCCTGCAGCTCCAGTTCGCCGCGCACCGATGGCCGCACGCGCCGGCACGCCGTGAAGATCCGCGGCGTGAAGCTCCACAGGTTCATCGACACCCAGTGCTCGGGACGTAACGCCAGCGGATGGTCGGCCGACGGCTTCTCGACGATGTGCTGGAGCACCCCCTCGGCGTCGATGTCGAGCAGGGCGTACGCCATCACGCGTTCGCGGTCGATGTTCCCCTCGCGCACCAGCGCCTCGCCCTCGTACGCCACCAGCCCCGCGCCGCCCAGCGCGCACAGCGCGTCGTACGACGCCACCGGGTAGTAGTTGTCCGAGTTCAGCACCAGGAACGGCGCGTCGTCCACCACGCCATCGGCCGCCAGCACCGCGTCGGCCGTGCCGCGCGGCTCGGCCTGCACGGCCCAGCGCAGGCGCACGCGCCGCGGCGGCGCGATGCGTTCGTAGTAGTCGCGCATCATCGCGTGGTCCGGGGCGACGACGAGCGTCACCGTCGTCACCCCGGCGTCGGCCAGCGCCGACAGCACGAAGTCGAGGAACGGCCGCCCCAGCGTAGGCATCATCCCCTTCTGCCCCGCCGCCGCCGCCTGCTCCTGCGCCTCGTCCAGCGCCACCGCGGCCTCGGCCCGCCGCATCCGGGAGCCGAGGCCGCGCGCGAGAATCACTGCCTGCGTGGTCCGCGTCATCTGGGACGCATCACCTGTCGTGGTCGGGCGTGGTCTTCCAGAAGCCCTGCAGCACCTTCACCACACCGTAGCCGCTGAACACGAACACGACGGTGAACACCACGCCCTGTCCGATGTTGCCGTAGAGGTAGCTCCCGGAGCCAAACAGCGCCGAATAGACAAAGGCAACGCCGAGCATCCACCCGAGCATGGCCTGCGGAAGCGAATCGGGCGACGGCCCCACGCCCGCCAGCGCCTGCACGTGCTTCCACCCCGGGCCCGCCGGTCGAACGAGCCGGAAGAACTTCACGAGCGTCGCGTCGTCCGTCTTCGGCCCGACGAAGGTCGCGGTGATCCACACCACCGTCGTCACGGCGACTGTCGCGAGCAGCGAGATGTGGTCGGGGATCGGCGTCCCCATGCGGCGCACGATCTCGAAGGTCACGGCCGTGAAGAACGACGCGCCCATGGCCGCCACCTCGGCCCACGCATTCACGCGCCACCAGTACCAGCGGAGCAGGTACAGCAGGCCGGTGCCCGCACCGATCGAGAGCAGGAGCGTGAAGCCGCGGCTCGCCGTCTCCAACACGAAGGTGAGCAGGGCGGCCAGGATCATCAGCACCGCCGTCATGAGGCGGGCCACCAGCACGTAGTGCTTCTCCGTCGCCTCGGGCTTCACGAAGCGGCGGTAGAAGTCGTGCACCAGGTACGACGTCCCCCAGTTGAGGTGCGTCGAGAGCGTCGACACGTAGGCGGCAAGCATGCCGGCGATCATCAGGCCGAGGAAGCCGGCCGGCAGGAACGTCAGCATGGCCGGGTACGCCATGTCGTGCCCGATGAGTCCCTTGTCCACGTACGGGAACGCGGTGCCGATGTCCGAGAGGTTCGGGAAGACGAGGATCGAGCACAACGCCACGATGATCCACGGCCACGAGCGGAGCGCGTAGTGCGCCACGTTGAAGAAGAGCGTGCCGACCAGCGCATCCTTCTCGCTCTTGGACGCGAGCATGCGCTGGGCGATGTAGCTGCCGCCCCCCGGCTCTGCCCCCGGATACCAGACGGACCACCACTGCACCGTCAGCGGCAGGATGAGGACGGTGAGCGTCATCGTCCAGTCGTTGAAGTTCGGGAGCAGCGAGATGACGTGCGGGTCCAGCCGTGTGAACAGCCCGTGCAGGCCGCCCACCTCGGGCCGCTGCAGCGAGTAGTACGCCGCGGCAAAGGAGCCCGTCATCGCAATGCCGAACTGGATGAAGTCCGTGACGAGCACGCCCCACAGTCCCGACGTCGCGGCGAACGCCACGTTGAGCACGGCGCACACCAGCAGCGTCTGCCACATCGGCCAGCCCAGCAGCATGTTCGCGATCTTGGCGGCGGCCAGGTTCACCGTGGCCATGATGACAATGTTGAAGAAGAGGCCGAGGTAGATGGCGCGGAAGCCGCGCACGAAGGTGGCCGCCTTGCCCGAGTAGCGAATCTCGTAGAACTCGAGGTCGGTCAGCACCCCCGACCGGCGCCACATCCGCGCATAGAACATCACCGTCATCATGCCGGTGAGCAGGAACGACCACCACACCCAGTTGTTCGCCACGCCCTTCTCGCGCACCAGGTTCGTCACCAGGTTCGGCGTGTCGGTGCTGAAGGTCGTCGCGACCATCGACACGCCGATCAGCCACCACGGCGCCGAGCGGCCCGAGGTGAAGAACTCGGACGTGCTCGACCCCGCCCGCTTGGCCAGCAGCACGGCCGGAAGGAACGAGATGCCGATGGAGATGACGACGATCCACCAATCAAGGGAGGTCAGATGCATGAGGACGGCGAGTGATGGTGGATGGTGGATGGTGGATGGTGGACGGTGGAACTACGCCTTCCAATTGCCGCGGGTAAAATCGGGGAACTTCACCGGCGCCGATCCACTGGCCACCGAGATCTCGCTCAGCGGGAACGGCGCGCTCCACGCCGCCGAGTCGTACACGTCGATGTCGGGGACGAGCCCCTCGTGCAGGCACTGCACCAGGCGCCACGCCATTACGAAATCCATGCCGCCGTGGCCGCCATTGCGCGCCTGCTCGCCGAGCTTCGTCCAGAGCGGATCCTCGAACTTCGGCTTCCAGCTGTCGATCGCCCCCCACCGCTCGCCGCCGGCCTGGCCCTCGACGTAGATGCGCGGTGGATAGTCCTCGAACAATCCCTTGGTCCCCTGCAGCGCGTTCAGGCGCGAGTACGGCCGCGGGTTCGACACGTCGTGCTGCAGCAGGATCGTGCGCCCCTTCACCGTCCGGATCAGCGACGAGTTGAGGTCGCCGTTGATGTACTTCTCCTGCCACTTGGGGTTCGCGTGGTCCTTCACTGTCTCTTCACGGTACGCCGTCAGCCCGCGCTCCTCGGTGCTCATCGACACCATGAAGTCGAACCGGTCGCCCTTGTGGATGTCGAGATACCACGCCACCGGGCCGAGGCCGTGCGTCGGATACAGGTTGCCGTTGTGCGTCGTGTGCCAGCGCCGCCGCCACAGCCCCTCGTCGCGGTCCTCGAACACGATGCCGCGCAGGTCGTGCAGGTACGCCGCGGCGCCGTGCAGCGGCTCGCCGAAAACGCCGGCGTGCACCATGCGGTTCACCAGCATCTCGGTGTAGCCGTAGTTGCAGTTCTCGAGCTGCAGGCAGTGCCGGCGACTCTTCTCGCTCGCGTCCACCAGGTCCCACTGCTCCTTGAGCGTCGTCCCGAACGGGACCTCGCTCGACACGTGCTTGCCCGCCTTCAGCGCGGCGAGCATCACCGGCACGTGCCATTCCCACGGCGTCGCCGTATGGATGAAGTCGATGTCATCGCGCGCGACGAGCTTCTCGAAGGCGTGGTCGCCGTCGGTGTAGAGCGCGGGCGCCGGCTGGCCGGCGTCGGTCACCATCTTGGCAGCCTGCTGCGCCTTGGCCGGCACGTTGTCGCACAGCGCGGTGATCCGCACGCCGGGGCAGCCCAGCAGGTCGTGCAGCACCGAGCGCCCTCGCAGTCCGGTGCCGACGATCGCGATGCGCACCGTCTCGTGCCGCTCGAACGGCACCCCCTTCATCGTCCGGGCCGCCGACGGCGGGGCGAGGTCGCTCTGCGCACCCGCCGTCACCGACTCGGCCACGGCGGGCGTGAACGCGCCCGATGCGCCCAGCGCCACGCCGGCGAACGCGGCGGATTTCAGGAGTTCGCGGCGGCTCAGGCCCGCGCGGTCGTCAGATGGTGTGTCCATGGCGGTCTCTCCGACTGGGAACGGAGGGAAACTACCGGAGGAACAGGCACATCGCGAGGCGCCCCGCCGGCATCGCTGCCAGCGGGGCGCCTGAGGTCCGGTGCGCGGTCAGCCCGGCGGACGCGGCTTCGCGGTGCGGCCGCCGTCTCCGCTCCCGCTCGACGTCGATCCCGACGTCCCGCCGCTGGAGGTCGAGCCGCTGGAACTGCTGCTCCCCGAACCGCTGCTCGACGGCGCGCGGTACGAGCCGCTCGACCCGCTCGACGGCGACGCCCCTCCGCCCGAGCGGCGCGTGTAGCCTGCGCCATTTACCGCCTGCCCTCTCGCTGCCGCTGATCCGGGCGTGGTCTGCACGATGACGAACGGGTTGGAGCCCCAGTAGTAGCCGTTCCCGTATCCGTACGAACCGTAGCCGTACGGTCCGTACCCGTACGGCCCGTACCCGTAGGCATTGTAGCCGTAGTAGCCCGAATAGCAGGCATCATCGAAGTAGTTGTACGTCATCGGCACGTAGCCATAGCCGCAGTTCCACGCCGAACCGTACCGCCGCGCCGGATACAGCGAGGACATCCCGCCCACGGTGCCGGCACCGCCGGTCCCCACGCGCCGCTCCGGCGCCGCCCGCGTCACGGCGAAGACCTTCGGATATGACAGCGCCACCATCAGGTCGATGAGATTGGGCGGCATGCCGCCGTCGGCCAACCGCACCAGCTCCTTCGCGTCGAGCGTGAAGCCCTCGCCCATCTCGTTCAGCCAGGCCCCGACGACCGGCGGGTCCACCAGGTGCGACACCTCGAGCACGTCCTGCGGCGTCACCCGCTGGCCCGCGTCCAGTCGCGCCGAGCGCGACGCGAGGCCGGCCATCGGCCGCGTGGCGAACGGCATCGAGTCACCGGCCTCGGCGTCCGACCGTCGCACGAGCGTGACGCCCAACGGACGGTAGCGCACCGCCCGCACCGTCTCGTTCGTGCCCACCAGCGCGCCGCGCACTTCGATCCACTCGCCCTCGGTCGTCATCGCGAACAGGCTGCTCCCCTTCACCGTCGTCTTGCCGCACGTGTACTCGGACCGCAGCGCCAGCCGCCGCTCGTCCGATGACCACGAGGCCGACTCCCACCCCGGGCAGCTCTCGACCGTCTTCGGCACCCGCTGGCCCGTGGGATTCACGATCTCGCTCTGCAGCACCCTGCCATTGGCGATCACGGCCACCTCCACGCCCGGCGCGTGCTGGGCGGGGATGACGCAGACCATGTCGCCCGCCGCGGCGCCGCCGCGCGTTGCGCGCGCATCCGCCGACACCCAGCAGCCCAGCCAGGGCTGCCACCGCGGGTCCGTCGCCTGCGCGCCGGCGGTGCGCACGGCGGCCGACCCAGCCGCCAGCAGCAGACCCGCCAGCACGGCGGCCCTTCGTTCGTCGATGGAGTAGTTGCGCATGGTGCGCCTCCTAGAAGCGGACCGTCAGGCCGATGGTGGTCGAGAGTCCTGAAAGGTCGATGTTGTGGAATCCCGAGAAGTCACTGCCCAGTCCCGCGCTGCCCCGGTCGTAGCGCACCTCGGCCACCAGCCCGGTGCGAGCGCTCAGCGAATAATCGACGCCCGCGGCGCCGTACGCCGTCGGGCCCCACGCGGTGGACGAGAGTCGCGCATTGAAGACATCGAGGTTCTGGTAGTCCACGAAGTCGCCGGCCTGACGGAAGCTGTACCAGGTCGTGCCGCCGCCCGCCGCCACGTACGGCGCCATGCGGGCCGGAATCCACGCCAGCGTTCCGAGGGCCCGGCCAGGCGGCATGAGGTAGTACCGCAGGCCAAGGGTGATCGGCAGGCGCTTGAAGCTCGACGACTGCTCGATCTCGGCGTTGTTGTTGTCCACCCAGTCGCGGTAGACGCTGCCGACCGTGCGGCTCGAATAGCCCGTGCCCAGTTGCAGGCTCAGGCGGTCGCGCAGGAAGAAGCCCAGCTCCGCGGAAAACGACCCGCCCGAAAAGGCGCCATTCCCGATCGTGAGGTGGTGCTGCACGAACGAGAACAGGTCGCTGTTCTCGGAAGGGCGTGCGAAGCCCGCACGCAGGGTGAGCGTGCCGCCCGGCCGGCCGAACATGAATCCGTCTCCAGCGCTCGCCTGGGCGGCGAGGGTGGGCGGCGCGACCGACGCGCAGGCCCAGAGGGCAGCGAGTGCGGCGAAGTGACGAGATGACAACATGGCGAGGAGCCTCGCAGGGGGCGAGAACCTCCAGAACGATCCAGCGCCTTCCTTGTTCTAATGTACACGTTCCGGTGCGAGGCGTTCCCGCCAGTCGGGCATCTTCCTACGGCTTCTTCATGCCGTCCATGGGCTTCTTCATCCCCGGCATGGCCTGCTTCATGCTGTCCCGCGCGGGCATGTCCTTCATGTGCGCCATCATGCACGGCTGGGCGATCGAACGGAAGCTGTCGTGAGCCTTGGTGACGGCCGCCTTGAGGGCGTCATCGCTCTCCTTGCCGGCCGCGGCGATCGCCTTCAGGTCCGCGACCGCGCCGGGCATTCCCTTGCGGGCCGCCGCGTTGTCGCACGTCGCCGGCCCCTTCGACGCCAGCCATGCATCCGCTGCCATGCCGAGCGCCGGCGCCTGGTCGCGCACCGCCTTCAGGTCGCCCTTCATCGAGGCCTGCGAGAGGGTCATGAACTCCGTGTGGAGCGCGTCGAATTCCTTCCACCCGCTCTTCATGTCCATCCCCATCCCCATGCCCATCCCCTTGCCCATCCCCATGCCCATCCCCTTGCCCGTCCCCATACCCATGCCCATGCCGCCCTTTCCCTTCATGGAGGCCATCATGCACGGCATGGCGACCTTCTCGAAGCCGTCGTGCACTTTCTTGAGCGCCGCCTTCACCGCGGCATCGTCGGCCTTGCCCGCCACCACGCCGGCGTAGGCCTTCGCGTCGGCGATGATCGCCGGCAGCGCCTTGCGCGCGTCCGCATTGTCGCAGGCTGCCGGTCCCTTCGACTTCTCCCACGCCGCCGCACTCGTCGCCAGCGTCGGCGCCAGGGTGCGGGCCATCGCCAGGCTGTCCTTCAGGGCCGGGTGCCACACCGACATCAGCAGCGTGTGGAAGGCGTCGAGCTCTTTCCACCCCGACTTCATCTCGCCCATCGCCTGTCCCTTCCCCATCGCCATGCCCGGCATGCCGTGCTTCATGGTCGAGTCGCCACCCATCGTGTGCATGTCGTGCGGCATCGCGGGCTTCGCCACCGGCTTCTTCTCGGCCGGCTTCGCCTGCGCCCCCGCCACGCCCGGCAGCAAGGCCAGCCCCAAAATCAATGCTCTCATCCGCATATAACCGCTCTCTGTCGTAGTTGTTGTTGATCGCCCATCGCAATCAATGATCGCGATCCGCCGTCCCACTCCGAATTCCCAATCCTCAATCTCCCTCCTACACCCTGCTCCTGACTTCCGAATCATCCCCCACCGTCACCTCCCCCTTTACCCCTTCCAGCACCACGCGGTCCCCCACCAGCGAATTCGTCAGCGTGCACCGCGCCAGCATGCTCCTGGCGCCAATGAGCGTGTGGCGCACCGTGCAGCTCAGCAGCCGCGAGCCGGCGAGCACGCAGACGTTCGGCCCGACCGTCGATCCCGTGAGGTCCACGTCGTCCTCGATGTAGACCGGGTCGATGATCGTGCAGTGCTCGGTGTTCAGGGGGCGCCGCGTCAGCCCCTTCTCCAGCATCACGCGGTTCGTGTCGAGCAGCGTGTCGATCTTCCCCGCGTCGTACCACCCCGCCACGTCCAGCACCTTCAGCTTGGCGCCGTGGTCGATCATGTACTGGAAGGCGTCGGTCAGGTAATACTCGCCCTGGTTCATCGGCGCCTTGAGCACATGGTCGATCCCCGCGTACAGCAGCTTCCAGTCACGGATGTAGTACAGGCCGATGTTCGCCCGCTTCGAGATGGGTGTCTTCGGCTTCTCGATGATCTTCGTCATGTGGCCGTTGGCGTCGGTCACCACCACGCCGAAGCGCTGGTAATCCTCCACTTCCTTCGTCCAGATGATCCCGTCGTCGGGGCTCGACTTGATCACCGTCAGGTCGGCGTCGAAGATGGTGTCCACGAAGATGATCAGCACCGGCTCATCCACGCGCGGCTTCGCCAGCGCCACCGCCCCCGCCGTGCCGTCCTGCACCCTCTGCTCGATGAACGTGGCCGGCAGGTCGCTGTACGCCGTCCGGGCGTGCGCCTCCACCGCCTCCTTCAGGTGCCCCGTGATGTAGATGACCTCGCTCACGTCGCCGAGCTTGCGCACGTCGTCGAGCACGTAGTCCATCACCGGCTTGCCGCACACCTTCAGCATCGGCTTGGGCACGGTGTGCGTGTGCGGACGCAGGCGCGTCCCCTTGCCGGCCAGCGGAATGATCACTTTCACGGTGCGCGCGTCCCCTGTCGGCCGTAGCGGTCGGTGAGTCGTACCACGTCATCAAGGTGCGGCGTGCTCGCCTCCAGCACGTCGCAGTCGGTCACTGCTTCCATCTGGTGGATCACGCCCGGCTGGTTGCGGAAACTCTCGCCCACCGCAAACGGCACCTCCACCAGCGGCGCGTCGCCGCTGCGCGCCACGCGGTACTTCATCTCCCCGCTGAGCAGGTAGATGGTCTCGTCCTTCTGCTCGTGGTATTGCACGCTCAGCGCCTGCCCGGCCTTGATGTGCAGGATCTTGCCGACGTACAGCTCGTTGGCGGCCCAGATGATCTCATGGCCCCACGGCTTGGGCACGATCCGTACGCTCGTCTTTCCTTCCACGTCAGCTCCTCAATGGTCGCGAGGTCATGGCACTCGGCGTCGTCACGCACGCCGTCACGCACTTGCCGCAGCCGGTGCAGGCCGCTCCGATGAACGGTCGCCCCTTGTCATCCAATTGAATGGCCGAGTCGCCCACCGGGCAGACCCGCGCACAGACGCCGCACTCGATCCCCTGGAACGCCAGGCACCGCCGGTCATCCACGCCGATCACCGCCATCTTCACGTCGGCCCATCCCCGCTCCGGCGCGAGCAGCGCGCCGGTGGGGCACGCCGTCACGCACGGCATGTCCGCGCACATGATGCACGCGCGGTCGTCCACCTCCAGCACCGGCGTCCCGGCCGCAATGCCGTGGCCCGGCGGCAGCATCCGGATGGCCAGCGCCGGGCAGACCGCGCCGCATTCGCGGCACCGCGTGCACGCCGCCAGGAAGGCCGGCTCGGCAATGGCGCCCGGCGGCCGGATGTACGGCACCGGCGACATCTTGTCCGACACCGCATCCACCACCTGGCCCAGCAGGCGCGACAGGCCCTGCGAAAAGAAGCCGCGGCGGTCGAGGGGGGTGTCTGCCATCACTGCAAATTGGTCCGGCGCCTTCCCGAAGAACAGGGCGCACCGAGCGCCGTCGCTACCGCGTCCTCGGCGTGCACCCCGGCACGCGCCACCCCGCAATGCGCGTCGAGTAGCTTGCCGCCCCCTTCCTGTAGTAGTCACCGACGTACCAGAAGGTGCAGTCGTCCGGGTCCATGGCGAGCGTCGTGTAGTCTTCCCAGCGCATCGTGTTCCGCTGCGAATCGCCGCCCTCGGCCAGTACCGTCTCCGCAAACCCCAGGCGCCCCGGCGGATCCGACGGCGTACGCGCCGCCATCCGCTGCCCCGCAAAGTGCGGCGCGCCGCCGAACGAGTAGCCCATGGCGATGTTGCCGGCCGCATCCATGCCGATGCTCCCCATCCAGCGGAAGAAGCCGCCCGGCGCCTGCGTCCCCTGCTGCGCGAGCGAAAGCGCCCGGTTCTTCGCGATGCGGAACTCGTACCATCGCACACCGCCGCCCCCGGCGACGGTGTTCACCGAGTGCAGCGCGACCACCGACTCCACGCCGCCGCGGCGCCGGTACACGACGCGGTTCATCAGCTTGTCGCCCTGCGCGTCGAGCCGGCGCAGCGTGTCGGGTTGCGTCACGCAGTGCGTGAGCTGGCCGCCGCACAGGAACTCGTACGGCGCGACGGCAACCTTCACCGGCCCCGTCACCCGCGTCCGGCTGGTGTCCTGCCAGTCGACGTGGAACTGCCAGACGTAGATGCCATCGTCGTGCAGCACACCCTTCAGCTGCGTGCCCCCCGTCGCGAGCATCGGGTTCGGCGCACCCTTCGGCGGCAGCTGATACCCGTCGATGTCGGCGTTGTTGAGGAAATTCACGTCCTTGATGACCACGCACTGCTCGCGCGCCGGCGCGCCACGCAGCATCTGCGCGCGCTCGGCCACGCAGGCGTGCTTCTCGATCACGTCGTCGCCCGTGCTCGTCGGGATGTAGTAGCCGTCGGGCCAGATGGCCGGGCGCGGATAGTCCGGAAAGAGCGACCGCTTGAACTCGTAGCGATAGTACTCGCCGAGGGGGTCGCCCGTCCGGCTCACGGCATAGCACATCGAGAACGGTCCGTGCAGCGAGTCGTCCACCGGCCGGCGGAAGATGGGCATCACCACCAGCCAGCGCCCCGCCAGCTGGTCGTATCGCACCACCGCGTCGCCGTTGTTCCGCGCCTCGCACTGGCCGCCGAAGCCCCGGAACAGCGCGTTGGTCGGCACCGCTCCCCTGAGCAGTCGTCCCGTGGTGTCGAACCGCGCGCCCCGCTTGGTGAACACCGCCATCTGCGAGTTGACGATCTGCACGATGTGATCGGGCCCCACGGCCAGCGCATTGTCCGACGGGTTGCGCAGCGGCGGCGACTGCCCGGCGAAACCCACGCCGAGTCCGTCGAACGACGCCACGGGAACGAGCGCCGCGCGCGTCCCGTCGCTCACCTGCTCGACGGCGCCCGCGGTCGCCGGCGCGGCCGGCGCGCGCACCGCCACATGGGCCGCGCCGCATGCCGTCGCGACGATTGCCGGTACCAGCCGGAGACGACGAATCCGCATGAATGCCCTCTCGATACAAGTCCTAGCGTCGGCCGCCGCTGACGCGAAGGTCAACGATCGCCGCGCGCGCTCTCTCGGCGATGCGCACCGCCACCTTCGGCGCCCGACGGGTGCCGGATTGAGCACCAACGCCGAGCAGCTGCGCATTCGGCACGCCGCACACGGCATACGTGCCGTCGGCCAGCGAGGTCGTGCTGAGCGCTCGGGTTTCCCACGACAGCCCGCGCCCTGCCGCCACGTGGTTCTGCTGCCACTCCACCGTCACCACTGCGTCGGCCAGCGGCGCGCCACGCTCGTCGCGCACGGTGCCGTGCAGCACGCCCGTCGCGTCGCCGGCCCTCGCCGGCCCGCACCGCGCGTCCGCCGCCGGCAGGTCGGCGCCCGCGGCGCCAGGCGCGCCGGAACCGGACGCGGCCTGCGGCTCCTCGCGCCCGTTCGTGAACAACAAGTTGCCGCCGCGCCGCATGCGCCACACCTCGCCCCCCTTCACGAACGTCCCCACCAGGCGCGCCGTCCCCGGCCCCGTCGTCATGCGCGGCATGCGGATTTGCCACGTGCTCACGAACCACGTCCCGTCCGGCAGGCGCGTGAACTCCACGTCGCCGCCCGGCTCCACGCGCTGCATGGCGAGCGGGAGCCCCTCGTAGCGGAACTCCATGCGCCGCAGCTCGCTCGTCGCCCGATCCAGCCACAGCGTGCCGCGCACGTCGACGAAACCGCGGTGGAACTCCTGCGGCCGGAACGCAAGCCCGATCCACCCGGTCTGCGCGCCCGCACCGTCCACGAGCCCCAGGCAGTGCGCCGACGCGAACGTCTCCGACAACAGCACCTCCGCGTCAGGCGCCCAGTACGTCGCGCCGCTCAGGTCGCTCTGCATGTATCCCACCTTGGCCAGCGAGTCGGGGCGCAGGCTCTGAAACGGCTTCAGCGAGACGCCCTCCTGGAACTCGTGCTGGATGGGCGAGAGTTCGCGATTCCCCACCGAGCGCAGCTGCGTGTACACGCTCAGGCGCGCCAGCGGGTCGCCGTCGCGCGACTTGAGCGTCGTGCTCAGCAGCGCCTTGCGCGCCTCCTCGAACACCGTCGCCACGTCGGCCCCTGCCGTCCCCACTTGCCGGCACGACGTCGTCGCCTCGCTGCGCATCGCCTGCAGAACGATGGGATCGTCCGGCAGCACCGTGCGCGTCTCGCGCTTTGCCCCGGCCGCCAACGTGAACTCCGCGATCGGCGCCGGCTTGTGCCCGATGCGCAGCGCGCGCAACCGCACCGGCCCGGCCGGCACGTCCATCGCGTAGCGCCCGTTGCCGTTGGTCATCGTGCGCGCCAGCACGCTGTCCGCCGCGCCGCGCGACGCCACCACGATCACCCCCGACGCCGGCGTGCTGTCGGCGCGCAGCAGCGTTCCCTGCACCGACTGCGCGGCCAGCGATGACGCCAGCGCGCACACCATCACCACCGCACACATCGGGCGCGTCCATCGCGATCCGCGCCCGCCTCGATCCCCGCCCCGCGCCGTGGCCAGCACCGTCATCGCCTCGACCCGGTCCAGATGACCACCAGGCCACAACTGCCGCGCGACGCCGTCGGGATCAGCTCCGCGGGCGCATTCACCGTGCTCGGATAGATCTCGATCCCCATCACCGCGCGGCCGTCCACGATGTCGTCCAGGCCAATGCGCGTACCTTCACTGCCGGTCGTCTGCGATACGCCGCCGCGGATCGACTGCGGCACGCCCGTCGGCACCGTTTCCTGCAGCGTGTTCGTCACCGCGAATCCGTCGACCACGATGTTCATCGCGCACCGCGCGCGCCCCAGCACCACGGCTTCCTGCCGTCCGCGCACACCGGTCGTCAGGATCCGGCTGTATTGCCGTCCCTGCAGGATCTGCGACAGCTGCGTCAGGTTGCGGCGGTCGAGCTCCTCGGGCGTGATGAACTCGCCGAGCGTCGCGCCCCTCTGCACGCGCTCGGCGCGGTCATAGAACCCCGTGCGCGACAGCGGCGTCACCTGCCGCGCCATCACCCGCACCGTGTCGATGAACGCCGCCAACGGCGTCATGGCCGCCTCGAACACGTCCTCGCTCCCGGCGCGCCGCGCCCACCCGTCGAGCGGCCGGAACCCGATGCGCCGCGCCGACACGCGCACCGAGTCGCGCGCCGGCAGCGCCAGCACGATCGCCCCGTTCGCGTCGGCAATCCGGTCGGGCGTCCCCTCCGCCGACACCAGGGCATACGGCACCGGCTGTCCGCCGGCCGTCGTGATCCGCACCGTCACCGGCCGCGCCTGCGCCCCGCACACCGCCGGCGCCGCCAGCAGAAGCGCCGCACTCCCCACACACCAGCGGCTCATCGAGCCTCTCCGCTTGCTCATCGGCCTTAATGTAGCGCGCCCCGCCCACGCCGCCGCCCCAAACACAAGGGGGCGGCCGATGGCCGCCCCCTTTCCCCTCCCACTCCCTGCACCCTTCCCCTGGGCGGGGTTACCGCACCATCCGCGCCCGCAACACGCCCAGCCTCCGCTTCACCGACCCATCCATGACGGTGTCGCCCACCCGCACGATCACCCCGCCGAGGATCGACGGCACCACCGACACATGCGGCACGACCGTCTTTCCCATCGCCTTCGACAGCGCCGCCACCAGCGCGGCGCGGTCCGCGTCGCTCATCGCGCGCGACACCGTCACCCGGGCCTGCACGCGCCCTTCGTCCGCGTCCAGCAGGTTGTTGTACTCCTCGGCCACCTCGCCAATGAGCATGTGCCGGCGGTTGCTCACCATCTTCTGCAGGAAGCGCACGAACATCGGCGGCGCCTTGCCGGCGAGTGCCTTGCCCAGCACCTCGTTCTTCTTCCCCTCGCCCACCGTCGGCGCGGCCATGAAGCGCTGGAACACCTCGTCGTGCTCCAGCAGGTCGGCCAGCGCGTTGATGAACGTGCCGTAGCTGTCGCGCCCGTGATCCTTCGTCGCCAGCGTCACCAGCGCCTCGGCGTAGTTCCGGGCGATCGCGTTGCTGTGCATCACTTCGTCCCGATCGACGCCAGGTAGTTCTCGACGAGCGTCCGGTTCTGCGCGTCGTCGAGGTTCTTCTCGATCACCTTGCTCGCACCGGCGATCGCCAGGTCCACCGCCTCGCGCCGCATCTCGTCGATGGCGGCCAGCTTCTCGGACTCGATGTCGCGCTTGGCGCGCTCCAGCATCTCGCCCTGCTGCGCGCGGGTCTGCTCCAGCAGGTCGGCCCGCATCTTCTCGGCCGTCGCGCGGCCGTCGGTGATGATCTTCTGCGCCTCGGCGCGCGCCGCGTCGAGCTGCCGCTTCTGCTCGCCCATCAGCGCGGCCGCCGCGTCACGGTCGGCCTTCGCCTGCTCCATCGCGTCGCGCAGGTCCTTCTCGCGCCCTTCGACGGCGGCGAGGATCGGCTTGAACGCGAACTTGGAGAGGATAAAGAAGAGCACCGCAAAGACCAGCAGCGTCCAGAACATCAGGCCGCCCACCGGCGACAGCAGGCCGGCCTTGGGGGCCTCGGCCTCGTTGGCGAGCGCCGGCGTCGCGGTCAGGGCGACGAGCATCAGGGCGCGGGTCAGGAAGGAACGCATGAGAATCGTGACTCTGGAAAGGGAGGGAACGGCCGCCCGCGCACCCCGGGGCGCGCGGGCCGCCGGAACGGCTAGAACTTGCTCTGGATGAGGAACGACACGACCACCGCGAACAGCGCGGCGCCTTCGATGAAGGCGGCAAAGATCAGCGCGGCCGTCTGGATCTTGGCGGCGACTTCCGGCTGGCGGGCCATGCCCTCGACCGCCTGGCCGCCCACGCGGCCAATGCCGAGGCCGGCGCCGATGATGGCGAGACCGGCGCCGATGCCGGCACCCATCATCGCCCACGCGCCCATGTACTCCTTGGTGGCCGCAGCGGCCTGCAACAGGGGGAACATCATCGTTGGAACTCCAGGTCTTGAAGTGGTACAGCGTCAGCACCCGCAACGGGTCTCCCCGCCACCATCCGCCATCGGACCCCGGGGCCCAGCGGAACTCACCAGCGCTCTCGGCTGGCTACATCCATCACGTGTGGGTGAGGCACGCGATGTCCTGCAACTGACAACGAGAAACGGTCAACGGACAACTGTTGACGGTCTTCCGTTCACCGTTTCTCGTTCTTAGTGACTCTCCCGCACCAGCCCGATGAACACCGAGCTGAGCAGGGTGAAGATGAACGCCTGCAGGAACCCGACCATCAGCTCCAGCAGCATGATCGCCACCGCCATCGCGATCGGCGCCGGGGCCACCAGGTAGCTCCCGAACGTGAAGATCAGCCCGATCAGCGCCAGCACCACGATGTGTCCCGCCGTCATGTTGGCGAACAGACGGATCGCCAGCGCGAACGGCTTCGTGAACTTCGACATCAGCTCGACCGGGCTCAGGATGATCGACAGCGGCACGCGCATGTAGATCGGCATGTCGTGCGGCCAGAAGATGATCGTGTTGATGTAGCCCTTGCCCAGCGCGCGCATGCCCGCCACCTCGATGACGATGAACGTCATGATGGCCAGCGTCGCGGTCACCGAGATGTTGCCCGTCGCCGTGCCCATGTACGGCACCAGGCCGAGCAGGTTGGCGATCAGGATGAAGAAGAAGAGCGTCAGCAGGTACGGAACGAAGCCCTCGCCGTGGTGCCCGACGTTCGGCAGGATCACCTCGTTGCGCATGTACAGGATCATGGCCTCGATGGCGCCGGCCAGCCCCTTCGGCGGCAGCCCCTGCGCCGCGCGCTTCGTGTGCGAGCGCGCCGCGCCGACGAGCACCAGCACGGCGATGGCGGCGGAGATCCAGAGCATCACCACCAGCTTGGTCGGCGACGTGTCCACCACGAACGACCCGATGCGGAACGACGGCCACCCGCTCGGCAGCTCCACCTCGCGGGCGAAGCCGTGGGCCGCGTTCAGCGACGGCAGCTCCATGTGCTTCCCGTCGGTGATGTGCGGCGTGATGATGTCGACCTTCTCGGCACCGGTCGCCGCCTGCGTGGGCGCGGGAGCGGTGGCGGCCGGCGCGGGCGCCGCCGCCGGCTCCTGCGCCGCCAGGGGGGCGCCCAGAACGGCGACGGCAAGCGCGAGGGCGAAGAATCCAGACTTCATGGCTTGAGGAAGACGGGTTCGATCAGCGTTGAAACAAAGAAGAACGCAGCCAGGCTCAGCAGGGCGGGCGCGGGGGGAAACCCCATCAGCCGTGTGCCGATCAGCGCGTGGAGAACCAGCGTTAGGAACCGCAGCAGCATCCCCGCGCCCCAACCGGCCATGACGTGCGCCGGCACGAGGACACGGACGAACAGGAAGCCGATGACCTGGATGCCCAGCGCGATTCCCGCCGAGAACCACACGGCCTGCTGGGCCATCGGGTCGGTCCAGAGCTTCGTCAGCAGCCAGGCCAGCCCCACGATCAGCAGCAGCGACAACCCCGCAAAGGCCAGGGTGCGCCTCACCGCTCTTCCTTTTCCTGCCGGTCCTGCTCCTCTTGGCGCCGTTCGGCTGCCTTCAGGCTGCGATACATGAGGTAGAACGCCGCCGTTGCACCGGTGAAGACCCCGAGGATCATGAACCACGGCGAGGTCCCGAGCTTGCCGTCCACCCACTTGCCGATGTACAGGAAGAGGAGGAGCGACAGCACGAACTGCAGCCCGAGCCCCATGAACTGGGCCCCCGGACCGGACCCGAACGCCCCCTTGCCCAGCACGGCGTCGGCACGCTTGCGCGTGTCCTTCGAGTCTCTCGCCACAGCCCGATAAATTACCCGCTTGTGAAATCTTTCGCAAGCGAAAAACATGGGCGTTTTCCCTCGGCGGCACCCCCGACGGCACCCTCGCGAGCGCCAGCGCCCGCCCAGCCGCCACGTGGACAACTTCGGACGGCGCGATGCCCGCGCATCACGTATCTGCCCGACAGTCAGATTGAGTCAGATACGAATACGGCCATTTTGACCGATTGACCAAGTGCCCGTCACTTCGTGACTTGGGCCGTGACAAGCCGTTTGACGGATCGTCATACTGTCAGTAAGTTGAACGGCGATACGGTGTGATCCCACACGCCGGGATCACAAATATTCGCACCACCGGCGAAGAGAATGAACGGTCGCGTCTCTTTTGTCATGCTGGTCATCGCGGTGCTCGCCTTTGCGTGCACCCGTTCGCGTACCTCCGAGTCGCTCGGCACCACGAAAACGCCGCACAAGAAGGGCGCGGCCGTGGCTTCCTCGCTCGATGTGCACGTGGGCGACGGCGTGCGCTTCTCGCTGCACGTCATGAACGAGGGCGACAAGAAGGTGGAGCTCAACTTCCCGAGCGGCATGACCCACGACATCGCCGTGCTCGACGAGCGCGGCCGCCAGGTGTGGCGCTGGAGCGACGGGCGCCTCTTCACCGCCGCCTACCAGAACAAGGTCCTGCGCAGCGACGACACCCTCTCGTTCTCGGAATCGTGGAACGCCCCCGCCCCCGGCCGCTATACCGCCGTGGTGCGCCTCGTCTCGCAGAACTACCCGCAGGAGCAGCGCGTCGCCTTCGCCGTGCGCTGAACATTCCATTCGCTGGCCGCGTAGTTGACCGGGCGCTCTTCCAGACATTGGGGGCGCCCGTAGCTTTACGGGTACGACAGGAGCGAGTGAACAGTTGTCCGTTGACCGTTCTTCGTTGATCGTTCGTCGTTGATCGTTCGTATCTGCCATCCGCCTTCTGCCTTCTGCCCTCTGCCCTCCCGTGCCCACAGATTCCCACGACCTCGAACTCCTCGACCGCCTCAAGGTCGCGCACCGGCAGATTGCTGACGAGATCGGGCGCCGCATCATCGGCCAGCACGACATCGTTGACAGCATGGTCTCGGCCATCCTCGCCGGCGGCCACGTGCTGCTCATCGGCGTCCCCGGCCTCGCCAAGACGCTGCTGATCCAGACCATCGCCGAGACGCTCGACATGCAGTTCTCGCGCGTGCAGTTCACGCCCGACCTGATGCCGAGCGACATCACCGGCACCGAACTGCTCGAGGAGGACCACGGCACCGGCAAGCGCTCGTTCAAGTTCTCCAAGGGGCCGGTGTTCGGAAACATCGTGCTCGCCGACGAGATCAACCGCGCCCCGCCGAAGACGCAGGCGGCCCTGCTGCAGGCCATGCAGGAGCACACGGTGACGGTGGCGGGCAACACGTATCCGCTCCCCGAGCCGTTCTTCGTGCTGGCCACGCAGAACCCCATCGAGCAGGAAGGCACGTACCACCTCCCCGAGGCGCAGCTCGACCGCTTCATGTTCGAGCTGCGCGTGGGCTATCCCACGCAGGAGGAGGAGGAGCGGATCGTCAGCACCACCACGGGCTCGGGCACGCAGGAGCTGCGCGCGGTGCTCACCGCCGACGAGATCCGCGAGATGCAGCGGCTCGTGCGCCGCCTGCCGGCCCCGCCGAGCGTGGTGAAGTTCGCGGTGGACATCGCGCGCGCCACGCGGCCGGGCGAGCCCGGGGCGAGCGAAATGGTGAAGAAGTACATCGCGTTTGGCGCCGGGCCGCGCGCCGGGCAGAACCTCGTGCTCGGCGCCAAGGCGCGCGCGGCGATGGACGGCCGGCCGGTGGCCGATCTCGACGACGTGCGGGCCATCGCCTTCAGCGTGCTGCGCCACCGCATCGTGCTGAACTTCCAGGCCGAAGCCGAGGGCATCGGGATCGAGAAGATCCTGAACCTCAAGCAGCACGACGCGTGAGCTGAGCGACCGGGGGCCCATCGGGATGCACCGATGGGCCCCCTGTCGCGCGCCCACCGGCGGTGGCAAAATGACGCTTCTGTGACGCCATCTCATTCTTTCATTGCATGGACCACGGCGGGGCGTCCCAATTGGTCATTCGCGGCCTTGGCCGCGCGGAGCTCACGCTCGGCGCGCTGAGGCTCGTGCCCGAGGCGGGGATGCTCTTCCCGCTGCTGCTGGTGCTCGCCCAGCGGGCTGGCGAACGGATTCCGCGCGCCACGCTCATCGAGCTCGTCTGGCCCGGGAGTTCCGAGGCCACCGGGCGTCACTCGCTGCGCCAGGCGCTCTACCGCCTGCGCAAGGCCGGGCTGCGCATGGAGGACCGCGCCGACGACGTGCGGGTCGATCGCACCCAGGTTGACAGTGACCTCACGCGCGTGTTGCGGCACGATTGGCCGTACGTGGCCGACGCGTCGGACATCGAGGGCGCCGCGGTGGTGCTGCCGGGCTTCGTGCCCGACGAGGGCTCCGCGCTTGCCGTCTGGTACGAGCAGCTGCGCGGGCGCATCGTGTCGCAGTGTCGTGCCGCGGCGCTGCATCGCCTCTCGATGGCGCGGCGGGAGGGGCGCTGGGCCGAGGTCGACCAGTGGGCGCTGCTCTGCCTGGAGGGCGATTCGCTGAACGAGGAGGCGACCTTGGCCCGCGCCGAGGTGGCCGCCATGCGCGGGGCCAAGCTTCGCGCGCTCGAGATTCTCGACCAGTACCTGCGCGAACTCGGCGATCGGACGAAGCAGATCGGCCTGCCGGCCCGGCTGTTGAAGCGCCGCATCTCGGAGATGACCGACACGACCGGACGTCGCGTGACGGCGACCTCGGCGCCGTTCGTCGGGCGGCACGACCTGATTGCGCGCGGGCAGGACACGCTGGCGCTGGCCAAGGGGGGCGAGGCGGCCGTGTTGTGGTACGTCGGGCCGCCGGGCATCGGCAAGTCGCGGCTGCTGCGCGAAGTGTCGCGGGCCGCGCGGATGGCGGGCTGGTGCGTGGTGAGGGGCAACTCGAGCCCGTCGCACGAGGACCGGCCGTTCGCGCTGCTGACCGAGATCCTGCCGCAGCTGCTCGAGGCGCCGGGGGCGCTGGGCGCCGATCCCGACGCACTGAACCTCATGCGCCAGATGGGCCGGGCGGACACCGGCGAGGAGCCGCTCGCCCCCGAGGAAGTGCGCGGCCGGCAGCATGCCGTGTACCTCAGCTGGGTCGAGCTGATGGATGCCGTGCTGGCCGAGGGACCGCTGGCGTTGTTCGTGGATGACGGGCAGTGGAGTGACGCGCCGACGCTGCTCATGCTGGCGCGATTCCTCGAGAGCCGTCCGAAGGCGCGGCTGGCCGTCATTCTCTCGGCTCGCCGAATTCCGACGCGCGACGACACGGCCGGCCAGCGGTTGCTGGGGGCGACCGAGGCGCGCGTCGGACCGCTGACCGAAGACGAGATCCGCAGCTTCACGCTGGCGGCCGGTCTTGGCGGCGATCCCGCGTTCGAGGAGGTCCAGCGGCGCCTGGGGGCGGCGAGCGGCGGCAATCCGCTCTTCCTGGGGCATCTCGTGCACCAGCATCAGATGCAGCGCGGGCAGGCGTCGATGCCGGCCGACCTTGCGACGCTGATCGACGAGCAGATGCGGGGTCTGTCGCGCGAGGCGATGCGGCTGCTGCAGACGTGCGCGCTGCTCGGGCGCCACGCGACACTGCCGCGCGTGGAGCGCGTCCTCGGCGTGGAGGCGCCGGCGCTCGTGTCGCCGTTCGGGGAGCTCGACGACATGCTCGCGCTGCCCTCGGAGCCCGGGCAGTCGCTGGCTCCGCACGACCTGTGGACCGAGCGGGTGCGGCACGGCATGACGGCGGGCGTCTTTCGCAGCCTGGCGGTGAGCACGGCGCGGGTGCTCGAGGCCGACGCCGTGGCGGACGGCGGCATCGAGCTCTCGTGGGACGCGGCGCGCCTTTACCAGGAGAGCGGCGAGAAGCAGCTGGCGTATGCGACGATGATGCGGTGTGCGGAGTATCTCATGCAGGCCGGTGATGCGTCGGAGGCCAGCAAAGCATGCAGCGCTGCCGTGGACTTCGCGTCGACACCCCGAGCTGCCTTCGAAGCTCTGATGGGTCTTGTTCGCGCACAACAGGCAGAGGAACTCTGGGAGGCGCTCCTCGAAACCATCAGCCGCTCTCGGGACCTCGAATTGACCTGGACTTCCGATCTACTCGCCAATCTCGAGCTCACACAACTGAACGCGTCTCGACTACTCGGAGCAGACGATGCGAAGATAGTTTCGCGCCTTCGTACACTTACCACGGACGACTCGCTATCCCCGCATCTCCGTCTCTCGTCAGCCGTGCTTGGCATGGCGGCATCGGACGACCTCTCCGACGCGAACGGCATTAGATGGTTCTACCGTGCCGCAGCCGACGTCGAGGAGGCCGATACCGTTAAGTCGCTTGATCGGTTGAGGTGTCATCTCATCTATGAGACGTCTGTCGGCGATCTCCGTCGCGCTGAGGTACATGCGAAGCGTTTGATCGCCTGGTCTCGCGATTCCAAGGATGATGCTTTAGCGATCGCGGGATTACGGATCGCCCATTATCCACCTCGCCGCGCCGGGAACCGTGCACTCGCACTCGACCGACTGAACCGTGCGGCGGCCATCGCTCAACGCCTGAAACGCACTCACGCGTACGCTGTCCTGATGGATCTTGTGGCGGGAGTCTATCTCGACTATGGACATCCGGAGGAGGCAATCCGCTTCTCCCATCTCGTAACGGACCACGAAACCGTCTTGGGAGGCGCCTTTCGGCGTCAGTCGGCACTCGACACGCGCGCACTAGCGTTCTGTCTGCTCGGCAACATCGATGCCGCTAAAGAACTCGTCGCCCCGCCCGCTGTGATTCTCGCAAATGGGCGACGTCGCACTGAGTTCATGCGGCTTGCAGCGACTCTCTTGGTCGGAGTCGCAGATAAGGAGTCTGAGACCATTGAGATCTGCGTCGATGCGCTCGACGGGGTGAGGGATCACCTCTTCCGACACTCTGGAACGGACCTTATCGCGCTCGCGTACTTTGCCGGTTTGTCATATCTGCGCAGTCGTGCGGCAGCGCACTCATTCGCGAAGTGGTACGCCCACAGCGCGCGCAGGGACACGCTCCCTATGCTACCTCAACTCAACGCAGCACTGCAGTTCTAGTGCGCCGGGAACTGCATCGAGTGCCTCGGAAGGGGCGCATCCAGAAGCTCTGGATGGCTTCCATCGGCGGGGAATTCGCGCGCTGCGATCTCGACCTCTAGGCAAAGCTCTCGCCAGTTCTCGTCCGAGAGCACCGAGGCACAAAGGCGTGGATCGAATTGCATGCCGCTCGCAGCGATGATTTCAGCCCGCACTTCGTCAAGCGTTCGCGACGGCCGGTATGGCCTAACAGTCGTCATCGCATCAAGCGTGTCAGCGATTGTGATTACCCGAGCGCCCATCGGGATTGCATCGCCAGCGAGTTGATCCGGGTAGCCGCGACCTGACCACATCTCGTGGTGCGCTCTCACCAGTGGGACGAGCGCTGCAAACTGGGTAACCTTTCCCACAAGTACGGCACCCTTGGCCGAGTGCGTCTTCATCACGTCAAATTCCGCGTCCGTCAGTCGCCCCGGCTTGCGAAGAATGGGTGCGAACTCTTCGTGGATCTTTCCAACATCGTGGAGTAGCGCCGCCGTGCCGATCTGATCGACAAGCCGCGCACTCACACCAGCCAGCCGAGCGATTCTTCGGCTGTACCTGGCGACACGCTGTGAGTGGCCTGAGGTGTACGGATCTCGCGCTTCGATGGCGGCAACCATCAATTGCAGCAATTCTTCGTTAATGCGCTCGAGGTCGAAGACGGTCTTGTAAAGCTGGCGTACGCCAACCATCGGGAGTGCCAGGAGCGCTGACCAACCAAGGCCGAGCTTGGCATACATTACGGCGAAGATCAGTACGAGAGGCAGCGCCAGCACGTCATTGAGAAGCGTGCTTCGGGACGCGACGTATAGTTCGCGCCGAAAGGACGTTCGATTCGCGATCGAGAGCACCCCGGAGACCACGACTCGATTCGTGGTCATGTATGTCGCGAACATCGCAATAAACGCAATCGGCTTCAGCTTGGCATCGAGTAGCGATTCGCCGCCTGTGGCGAGATAGACGAGAATGGCCGCTGCAACCGCAAGCAGGTGCTGCGATACGTTGAAGAGCAGCTTAATTGGCTCGCGACGGCTGAGCAGTTCAGTCAGTGTGATTGACGCGACAACACTAGCGAGTGCGGCTCCATTCGGCGCAAGTGCTGCAACCGACAAATATGGCAGGAACGCGATGGTCCCCATCCGCCCGGCGCCGCGGCGATAGCCGAGGAACTGAGCCAATACGCCGAAGGAAAAGAAGAACCCGGCGGCGATCGTATCCGTATGATCCCACATTCTCGTCGTGCGAACGACCTGCACGGTGGCGATCAGCGTCAGTGCACTGATCACCAGAACGTAGATGTGAGTACGCTTGATCGTAGTAGCGTTCAACAGAATACCCAGAGAAATGTGGCGCCCGTTCCCGCGCTCTACTTTGTCATTAGACCCAGGTAAGCGTATCGCCCAGGACGAAGTTAAAGAGCCACTTGATCATGTGAGTGTCACCTCCCTCATGCAGAGTCACGCCTGGCGCTCGCCAGATCGTGCTGCCGCTTGGGTCGGCTCCGCTCGTGGTGCACTGGTGCACCGGTACCGCTCAGCTCATTCGCTCTTGCCCGGGAACGGGATCCCCATTTCAGTTGTCCGCCGCGTGCCGCACCAGGCTACGTCGCCCAGCCCGCCACCCAACGGTTCGTTGCGTCCAGCACCGCCAGCACGGCCGCCGTCTCCATGCTGTCCTTCACCTCGGCGCTCCCGGTCATCAGCGCGCTCTCGCGCCCCGTCCGCACCGTCACGCCCACAAACACGAACGCGCGCTCGAACGCCTCCACCACCTTGCTCCCCTCCAGGCTGAGCACCCGGCGCTCGCTCCCCTCGCTCTTCCCTAATGCATCCAGCGCCGCCCGCGCCGCAAGCTCCATCCGGCTACGGTCGCTCTCGGGACCCTCGGCCTCGCCCACAAACGTCTCGTCGCCGCGGCGCAGCGTCACCCGGCACGCCACCCCCTTCGCCCGCGAGCCGCGTATCTCCACGTCCTCGAAGTACATCGTCCGCTTCGGCGTTGCCCCTGCCGCATCCGCGTGCCCCTGCGCCGCCGCCGGAGCCGGCGCAGCCACCGCCGCCGCCACCATCGCCTGCGACACACCCCCGATGGGCGTCGGCCGCGCCGTCGTCGTCGCCACACTCACCTTGCGATGATCCACCCGCATTCCGAGGTGCGCCATCAGCGCACTCTCCACGTTGCGCACCATCGCCTTGGCCGGCGTCTCCCCGGTCGTCAGCACGTGGATCGCGTCCACCCCCCCGCTCTCCGTCGGCACGATCCGCACGCTCACTACGCTCGGAAGCGTCGAAATGAGCTCCTCGGCTCGCTGCAACGGCAACACCGTCCCGGCGATCACCGAATCGTTGCTGCCCGAATGCGCTGACTGGCTCACGAATTCCACCCGCGGAATGAGAACTGCATTGAAATGATACAGCGACCGGCGCACCACTGCATTGACGCGCAGAAGCCCGGATCGTCATCGCTCCAGTTCGCCGCCCGCCCTCGACTGACCACCAATTGTACTGCCGCTGCCCCGCCGGACTAGTCGTCCGTCGTACCGATGTCGTCGGGAACCCCGTATTCCTTCAGCTTTCGGTATAGCGTCCGTTCGCCGATGTCGAGGATTTCCGCAGCTTTACGACGATTGCCGCGCGTCTCGCGCAACGCCGCCTCGATGGCCAGCCGCTCGATCTCCGCCATCGACATCCCGGGCGTAATAAGCACGCTATTGCTGGGGCGCGCCAATCCGGGGGGCTCGATCCCCACCCCCGGCATGTAATTGGCCATCAGCCGGCCGTCCGGCGCATGCACCTGCTGCAGCACGCCGCGGTCCTCGCCCACGCGGCGGCGCAGCTCCTCCACCTGCAGCTTGAGCTCCAGCAGGCTGCGCACGATGAACTCGAGCTCGCGCCCGTCAGCCTTGGCCCCCTCGCGCAGCATCGGCCCGATGGGAATGGGCAGCAGCCGGTCGTTGCCCCCCTCGCGGATGCCCGGCGGGATGTCGCCCAGCCCGATCTCGCGGCCGTGCGCCAGCACCACCATGCTCTCCATCAGGTTGCGCAGCTCGCGCACGTTCCCCGGCCACGAGTAGTTGGCCAGCGCGTCCATCGCCTCGCCGCTGATGCCGTGGAACTCGCGCTCGTGCATGGTCGCGAACTCGTGCACGAACCGCCGCACCAGCAGCCCGATGTCGCTGCGCCGCTCGCGCAGCGGCGGCAGGTAGATGCGCAGCACGTTCAGCCGGTAGTACAGGTCGGCGCGGAACTCGCCCGCCGCCACGTGGTCCTTCAGCGCGCGGTTCGTCGCTGCCACAACCCGCACGTCCACGGGAATGGCCTGCGTGCCGCCCACGCGCGTCACCTGCCGCTCCTCGAGCACGCGAAGCAGCTTCACCTGCGTGCTCTGCGGAATCTCCCCGATCTCGTCGAGGAAGATCGTCCCGCCATGCGCCAGCTCGAACCGCCCGATGCGCCGCTCGGCCGCGCCGGTGAACGCTCCCTTCTCGTGGCCAAAGAGCTCGCTCTCGAGCAGCGTCTCGGGGAGCGCCCCCACGTTCACGGCGATGAACGGCTTGTTGCGCCGCGGGCTCAGCAGGTGAATGGCCCGCGCCACCAGCTCCTTGCCGGTGCCGCTCTCGCCCTCCACCAGCACCGTGCTCGTCACCGGCGCCATCTGCTCCACCTGCACCAGCACCTCGCGCACCGCGTCGCTCTCGCCCCACAGCCCGGTGAGCGTCGCCAGGCGGTGGCGGTCGAGCAGGCGGCGCACCGTCTGCGCCACTTCCTCCGGCGCCACCGGCTTGCTGATCACCTCGCTGAAGCCGATCTGCTTGAGGCGCGCCTCCAGCTCCGCGTCGCCGACGTCGGCCAGCCCCACCATCGCCGTCCCCAGCCACAGCTGGTCGCGCACGATCGCCACCGTCTGCGCGTCAAGCAGCGCACCGGAGAAGACGATCACGTCGGGCTTGCGCCGCTGCACCGCGCCCGGCAGGTCGTCCATCGGCGAAACGACAAACGTCTCGACGTCGGAAATGGCCTCGAGGATCGCGTTCAGGCGAACCGCGGGCTCGACGTCGGTGAGTGTGATCAGGACACGCATGAGGGAGGCTGATGGCAGATGGCGGAAGGCAGATGGCAGACGTCTATCTGCCATCCGCCATCTGCCATCTGCCCTCTGTTATCGATGGCTTCCGTGCTTCCAGAACGGCATCTCGGTGATCGTCGCCGTCACCTTCTTGCCGCGCTGGTCGATCTCGATCTTGTTCCCCACCACCGCATGCGCGGTGGGCACGTAGCACGTCCCGATGGGCTGGCCGCACGACGGGCTCATTGTCCCGCTGCACACGTTGCCGCTCGGCTGGCCGTTGACGAACACCGGATAGCCGTGCCGCGGGAACGCCTTGTCTGCGATGGTGAAGCCCACGAGCTTGCGCGGCACGCCGGCCGCCTTCTGCGCCTCGAGCGCCGCCTTCCCCACGAAGTCGCCCTTCTTGAGCTTCACCAGCCAGCCGAGGTTGGCCTCGAGCGGCGTCACCGTATCGTCGATGTCGTTGCCGTAGAGCGCCATCCCCATCTCCAGGCGCAACGAATCGCGGCAGCCGAGCCCGACCGCCTGCACCTGCCCGGTGGCCATGATCGCGTCCCACACCACCTTGGCATCCTTCACGTCGTGGTACAGCTCAAAGCCGTCCTCGCCCGTGTAGCCGGTGCGCGAGATGATCATCGGCCCCACGCCGGCCACCTTGCCGTCCGTGAAGTGGTAGTACTTGATGGCGTCGAGGTTGGTGTCGGTGAGCTTCGACAGGATCTCCTGCGCCTTGGGCCCCTGCAGCGCCAGCAGGGCGATCTTGTCGCTGATGTCCTCGAGCGTGCAGTTGAACTTGCCCACGTACTTGCTGATGTGCGCAAAGTCCTTGTCCTTGTTCGACGCGTTCACGACCATCATCACGTGGTCGTTGGTGCGGAAGTAGACGAGGCAGTCGTCCACGAACGTGCCGTTCTCGTACAGGATGCCCGAGTAGTGCACCTGGCCGCTGGCCAGCGCGGCGACGTTGTTGCTGGTGACGTAGTTCACGAACTCCATGGCCTGCGGCCCGGTGATCTTGAACTCGCCCATGTGGCTCACGTCGAACAGGCCGCACGCGGTGCGGACGATGTTGTGCTCGTTGACGATGCCGCTGGGGTACTGGACCGGCATTTCGAAGCCGGCGAAGGGGACCATCTTCGCGCCGAGCGCGACATGTTCGGCGAAGAATGGCGTCTTGAGCAGGGTGGCGTTTTCGGCAGACACTGTATGGTTGCTCGCAGCAGGCGCGGGCCCGCGGTATGGGTCGGGGGCAGGACGGGGGTGTCTCCCCTGTCCATGAAATGCAATATGCCGAAGTGGCAGGAGGGGGGCTAGCCAGCAGCCGGAATGCCTAGCGCACGGCGTCGATTGCCAGCACGCCAAAGTCCTCGCCGCCATGACCGGCCGCGATCAGCGCGTCCATGCGTGCGGCGAGCGCCGGCAACGCGGCCAGCGGCAGCTCGCCCGCCGTCTCGATCATCAGGCGCACATCCTTGCGCGCCATCACCATCTCGAAGCTCGCGGTGAAGTCGCCCTGCGCCATGCTCCGGCCGCGCGTCGTCACGATGTTCGCCGGATCGAAGAAATCGAACAGCTTCATGGCATCGGCGGCGCTGACGTTGGCGCCCTTCGCGATGCTCAGGATATCGGCGATCACCGCCCCCGTGCCGAGCAGGTAGGCATTCCCCACCAGCTTGATCACCGCCGCCTTGTCGGGCCGCTCGCCGAAGTACTCCACGCGGGCCGCCTGCTTCTCGAGCGCCGGCTTCACGGCGTCGAACAGCGCGCGCGGTCCGGCGGCGAGGATGATGCCCGCCCCCTTGCGCGCCGCCGCCGGGCCGATGAACACGGGGCAATGCAGGTACTTCACGCCCTCGGCGTTGAGCCGCACGGCGCGCTCGGCGGTGAGCGCCGGCTGCGTGGTGGTGTGGTCCACGATGATGGCGTCCGGGGCCAGCGCGCCGCGGAACTCGCCGATCACCCCTTCCACCGAGGCATCATCCTTGAGCACAAGGTGCACGCGCTCGGCGCCCTTTACGGCGTCGGCCGGCGTGGCGGCCACGGTGGCGCCGAGCGCCGCCAGCGCCTGCGCCTTGCCGGGAGTGCGGTTCCAGACGGTGACTTGGTCGCCGCGCCCGAGCGCGGCCTCCACGAAGCCGGAACCGAGCCGGCCCGTGCCGAGAAAGGCGATATGTGCGGTCATGGATGTCTCGTGTCAGAGGGATGGCCGAAATCTAGCGCACCCGCCATAGTTCCCTACCTGCGATGACACAAAGCCCCCCAGGCGCCCCCAAGACCAAGCCCTTCGACCGCTCCATCGTCGAGGGGCCGATTGTTGCCGCGGTCTGGCTGGTGGCCTGGCCCAGCGTCCTGCAGAACCTCATCGGCGGCATGCAGGGCGTCATCGACCATGCGCTGGTCGGCCACCTCGTGGGTTACGTGGGCAACGCTGCCGTCGGCGTGTCGTTCCAGATCTTCCTGGTGGTCATCACGTTCATCATGTCGATCTTCACCGGCATGGGCGTGCTGGTGGCGCGCCACGCCGGGGCCGGCGACGCCGAAGCGGTGAACCACGTGTCGTGGCAGGCCTTCCTGGCCGCGGGCGGCATGGCGCTGTTCATCATTGCGCCCCTCGGCTGGGTGCTGTCGCCATCGCTGCTGGGCCTCGTGCACGCCACCGAGGCGGTGCAGCGCGAGGCGCTGCCCTACCTGCGCACGCTGTTCGTGGGCGGCTTCGGCATGATGATGTTCTACATGCTCAACGGCGCGCTGCGCTCGGCCGGCGACGCCAAGACCGGCCTGCGCATGGGCATCGTGCTGACCGTGCTCAACTTCGTGCTGAACGTCACGCTCATCCGCGGCCTCGGGCCCATTCCCTCCTTCGGCACCATGGGCGCCGCCCTGGGCATGGTCATCGCCATGACCATCGCCGCGGGCTACGGCTTCTGGCTGATGCTGCGCGGCGGGCTGGTGATCCACTGGCACGCGGACATGGACAAGCGCGTTGACTGGCCGGTGATCCGCCAGCTCTTCCGCTTCGGACTCCCGGCCGGGGTGCAGGGCATCGTCATGAACCTCGGCGGCGTGATGCTGCTGCGCTTCATGGGTGGCTTGCCGGGGAGCGGGCACGTGCAGGCGGTGTATGCCGTCGGCTACTCCGAGCTGTTCTCCTTCATCACGTGGACGTCGGTGGGGCTGATGGGAGCCGCCGCCGCGGTGGCCGGGCAGAACCTCGGCGCCGGCAAGCCCGAGCGAAGCGTGCAGGCCGTCTACGCTGCCAACCGGCTGGGGCTCGGCATCGCGGTGTTCGTCGGCATGCTCTTCCTGCTGATTCCCGAGTTCCTGTTCGGGCTGTTCGGCATGCGCGACGCCGCCACGCTCGAGCGCGGCATCGAGCTGCTGCGCTGGCTCGCCCTGTCGGGACTGTTCATCACGACCGCGCTGACCTTCACGGGCGGACTCACGGGAACGGGCGACACCAAGGGGCCGCTCTACATCTCCATCGTGGCCCAGGTGCTGCTCCCCATCGGCCTGCTCGAAGTCCTGAGCCGCACGACGACGCTCGCGCCGCACCACATCTGGATGGCGATCCTGCTCGGGCACTTCACCCGCGCCACGCTCACCGTGTGGCGGTTCCGCCTGGGCAAGTGGCGGGAGATCCGCATCGACGCGCCGACGGCGGCGTAGGATTCGCGTCGCCATTCGACCAGCACGCACGTGCCGGTCCGCGGCGCCTCGGTTATGCGGCACGTACATGTACTTGCATACATGTAGTTCATGTAGCATTTTACTGTCATGCCGAAGCGTCCTGCATCCCCGCCGCCGCGCGTGCGCGAGCCCGTCCAGGTCTACCTCGAGACGGATGACAGCGCGCTGCTTGCCCGCCTCGCCGCGGCCTCCGGGCTGTCGAAAGCCGAAGTCATGCGCCGCGGCATGCGCGCCTTCGCCCGCGAGCAGGACGTCGAGAGCCCGATGCTCCGCTTCGTCGCCGAGAGCGCCTCGGGCGAGTGGCCCACCGGCGTCGCCGCCGATCATGACACGGTGCTGGCCGAGTCGTATGCCGGCCGCCGCGGCAAGCGCCGGTGACCGGCGCCTTTCTCGACACGTCGGGGTGGTTCGCCGCCCTGAGCCCGAAGGAGGCGCGGCACAAGCCGGCACTCGCCGCGTATCGCGGCCTCATCGAGCGGAAGACGGCGCTGGTGACGACCAACCTCGTCGTGGCCGAGATGCAGATCCTGATCAGTCGGTTCCGCGGGGCCGCCGAGGGCGTGCGCTTCCTCGACAGCCTCTATCAGGATCCGTCGCATGAGGTGGTTGTCGTGGACCGCGACACCGAGCGGATGGCCATCGATCGCTGGCTCCGGCGGTTCACCGACCAGCGCCTCAGCCTGGCCGACGCCGCCAGCTTCGAGGTCATGAAGAGCCGGCGCCTGCGGCAGGCCCTCGCCCTCGACGCCCACTTCGAACTGGCGGGGTTCGAACTCCTGCCGTAGCCGGAGCGTTTAGTTTCCGGTATGCGCTCGTTCCGCATTGTCCGCACGCTGCTCCCCTGGGTCGTCTCGCTGCTGCGGGACCGACGGCGCTGGGTGCTGTGGGGCGCCCCGGCGCGCCGGACGCCCGAATTCCACCAGGCGCGCGCCCGCGGAATCGTGGCCGACATCGCCAGCCTGGGTCCGACGTTCGTGAAGCTCGCGCAGGTGTTCGCGGCGCGCGCCGACCTCATCGGCGAGCCGTACATCGGCGAACTCTCCACCCTGCACGACCAGGTGCCGGCGGTGCCGTTCGAGGCCATCGAGCGCGAGATCCTCGCCGCCTACGACGTCCCTGCGGACACCCTGTTCGAGCGGTTCGACCGCACGCCGGTCGCCGCCGCTTCGCTTGGCCAGGTGCACCGTGCCTCGTACAAGGGACGCGACGTCGCGGTGAAGGTGCTGCGCCCCGGCGTGGAGCAGCTGATCGCGTCGGACCTGCGCATCGCCCGGCGCATCATGGGCTGGGTGGCGCGGCAGTGGCCCAACCCGCACATGCGCGGCACCCTCTCGGTCATCGAGGAGTTCGCGGCGCGCATCCACGAGGAGATGGACTTCTGCCTCGAAGCCGAGTATGCCACCGAGATCGGGCACAACTTTGCCGGCGAGCCGCAGGTGATCGTGCCGGGCATCGTGCACGAGCTGACGCGCGCGCGGGTGCTGGTGCTCGACTTCGTGGAAGGGCGGCGCATCGACCGGCTCGAGGTCGGCAGCGACGAAGCCCGGCGCATCACCGCCGTGCTGATCGAGATGTACGTGCAGATGATGCTGATCGACGGGCTGTTCCATGCCGATCCGCACCCCGGCAACCTGCTCGTCGCCGCCGACGGCCGGCTGGTGCTGCTCGACTTCGGCATGGTGGTGCGCGTGGCCCCCGAGACCCGGCTGCGGCTGATCCGCACCGTGCTGGCCGCGGTGCGCCAGGACGGCGAGGGAATCGTTGACGGGTTCAACGCGCTCGGCCTGATCGCCCCGGGGGCCGACATGACCGAGATTCGCCGCCTCGTTGACCTGCTCCTCAACACCGCCTACCGGCAGGACACGACGACGCAGGACCGCATCAAGATGATGCTCGCCGACCGCGTGATGCACGCGCTGTACGACTTTCCCATCGTCCTGCCGCGCGACATGGTGTACTTCGCGCGCACGGCGTCGCTCATCGAGGGGATCGGCACGCGCTACGACCCGTACTTCCAGGCGATCCCGGTGGCGTCGCCCATCGTGCTGCGCATGCGGTCGCGCATCCTGCGGTCGCTGGGCGAGACGCCGGCGCCGAGCGTGGCGGAGCTGGCGACGATCGCCGGGTTCGCGGCGGGGAAGATGTGGAAGCGTTTCCGCAGCTCGTTCCTGGCAAAACGGTGAACGAGAAACGGTGAGCGGACGACTGAAGACGGACAACGGACAACTGTGAACAGGGTGGATTCAATCGGTCGTCGCAACACCCTCACCGAGGGGGTTGCGATGGGAATACCGAAGCGACGGCGGGCCGATGCATCGGGGCGAT
>Ga0334722_10001238_pt1 | contig 32971 bp, 41 predicted proteins | sample C3_bottom_MG_FD_207210 | JGI IMG/M metagenome (GOLD analysis project Ga0334722, IMG submission 207210) | Sediment microbial communities from Yellowstone Lake, YNP, Wyoming, USA - C3_bottom | ecosystem: Environmental > Aquatic > Freshwater > Lake > Sediment | place: USA: Wyoming | collected... | reverse complement strand
GTATCACGTCGCCGGAGACGTAGACGATGCCCCCATCCTTCTCCTGAACCTCGTAGGCACCGGGCGGACGGAAGAGGACGGCCTTCTCGGTTTCGGTGAGCTTGAGGGCGGTCGCCCCTCGAAAGAGCGGCAGCGAGAGCGGATCGGTGTCCGAGATGGCGACCTCGGGTTGAGCGATGACGATCTCTCCGGTGGAAGGATCGACCGTCTCGACGGGAACGGGGAGGTTTCCCCCGTCGCGCGCGCGAGGCTCGTCGGGACCGGACTCGGTGACGACGGCTTCGGGAAGCCGTAGGTCGTCGGTCATCGGACGTCTCCCTTCGCGACGAACGCGGGGGCACCGAGTCCGAGGCCACCGCAGGAGGAGCAGTCGTCCTCCTCGAGTCCGGCCGATTCCCCGAGCGAGTAGAACACCCGCCCGGAACCGCCGCAGCCGGGGCAGTAGCGGCGGACCTCGACGACGGTGGGATCGTAGTCGGGTGAGGGGCCGACGACGCAGGGGGTTTCCCGGCCGTCGATCAGAGCGAACGCGGTCATCGGTCCCTTTCCAGCCGGCGAATCCGCCAGAGAAGCCAGAGATTGATGATCGCCAACGCCGTCGCCATCGTCGTGGTTTGTTTCCTCTCGAAACAAGAATCGACACTCGCATTTCCATTCTCGCTTCGAGCCCTCCCAGAACTTGCGCTTTGGATCTCGCCCGATAACCACTCGATGATCGCCAGAAAGTCGGTTTCCGCACAGACGGACATCGGTCTCCTTTTCTGTGAGCGCGGGAGAGTGTACCAGACTTGCGCGCCTTGTCAAGTCGAAACAAGAATCGACGGGGTGACCGAGGATGCGTTCGAGGAGCGGCCGGAGGGCCTTCGAGATGCGGCGGTTCTCGCGGTGGGCGTCTTGGGATCGCAACCCCGGCGCGAAGCGGGCGGCGCGGGCGCGGCCCTTGGGGCAGGCGCAGCAGCGGCCGGCGCGGGAGTCGAATCCGTCGCGGCAGCAGGTCACGTCGGGAGCCGTCCGAACCGCTTGAGGAGCCAGTCGGCGAGCTTGAGTTCGGCCTTCTTCGTCAAAGCTCCATCCCATTCGAGGCGGGTGAGTCGTCGGTTGCCGCGAACGCCCCCTCCCAGAACTTGCGAGGATCGCGCTACCGACATCGCGTAGAAGTAGGCGCGTCGCATCTCCCACGCGAAGTCCTCGCGGGCCTGCTTCGAGGGCCAGCGGAGGGGGGGCTTTTTCACGGCTTCACCTCCTCGGGGGCGTCGAGAGCGGCGCGCGCGGCGTCCAGCGCGTCGCGACCGCTTCTGTGAGCGCGGGAGAGTGTACCAGACTTGCGCGCCTTGTCAAGTCGAAATCGGATCGCTTCGATGTCGGGGCGGGTCATCCTCGTTTCCTCGGCTCGTCTTCGTCGAACTCGCGTTCGGGGTCCTCGGAAAGGCAAAGCCGGCAACCGCACAGGCAGCCGCCATCGCGATCGAAGATGGTTACGAGGCACCCCTCGGTCCACTTTCCGCAGTGCTCGATCTCCACCTCCGGCGGCGCCTCCATCGGCGGGTCGGGCAGCGGGCGTTCGGTCCCGTCGGCGCGGGGCCATCTCTCATCCTTCGTGGTCATCAGCCACGCATCACGGGCGTCCACGACGTCTTTCAGCGCCGCGTTCGCGGCGGACTCTTCCTCGGTGGGGGGATCGCCCTTCGGCGCCCATCCGGCGTGCGCGGCGGCGCGCTTGGCGAGGTTCCACGCCTTCACGACTTCCTTGAAATGCCTGTGATCGAACGCGCGGGCTTGCTCTGGCGACCAGCCGGGGCGGACCTTCGCGAGCGGGCGTGGTTTGCCGAATGGCTCCGGTCCCTTCCTCGAGGGCGTCCCGATCCACGCGGGGCGGTCGAGCGCGTCACGCGAGGGGCGCACGCGGCGGGGGCGGCGGTAGGTTCGCAAGGGCTCACGCGAAGATGGCGACGGCGATCACGAAGGCGAAGAAGAGGACGGTCCCGATCGAGACGCAGCGGGCGACGACGGCGGAGTCACGCAATGACGGATTCTCCGTTGCTGGCGGCGGCGAGCTTCTGGACGACGATCTCCCGAAGTTGGGCTCTCGCGAGATCGCGGAGAGGGAGTTTCTCGCCGCGTTCGTTGAGAACGATCCTGATCGTGAAGATGGCCGCTTGCGAAAGGGCGTGGTCGGTATCCGGTTTCGGGAGATCGAAGGCGCGGCGAATCGCCATGAACATCTCCATCGTGTCCATTGCGAGATCCGTGGCGCGGTCGATCTCTTTTTCGGTCCACTCGTAAGAGCCGGGCACGCGCTACTCCCTGGGACCGGCAAACGGTTCGATCTCCCTGTCGAGAACCTCGTCGGCGATCGCGGGATCGACCGGGGCGAGTTTCTCCAACTTCGTTGGAAAGTAGTAGATCCCCTTTCGCGGCCACGGCTTTGCGCGCGCGGCCATCTCGTCCTTGACGACGCCCTCGTGGCACCCGCTAGCGCCCTCGCGGAAGGGGCAGTATGCGCACTCGAATGGGAGGATCATGCGGCCGGTCTCGCGGCCTCGGACGATCTCCGGGATGGGTCCGAAGTCTGGCGCCGGGGGGAGGCCGACCGGATGGGCGAGGACATCTTCCCACCGGGATCGGACGCGGGCGAATCGGGTGGCGTCCCACTCGACGGGGAAGTCGAAGTAGGGGAAGGTGGGATGCTGTTCGGCCTCGTCGTCCTTCTCGATGCAGCGGTAGAGGAGCCGGCCACGCATCGTCCCGCCTCTCGACATCCCGCGCAGCCCGAGTTCGTAGAAGTGGAGCTGGTCGAGGTGTTCTTCGCTCACGACGGCCTTCCCGGCCTTCGGCGTGAGGAGCCCGCTCGCCACCTTCCACGGGTAGGCCGAGACGGACTTGACGTCGATCAGTTCGGGGCCGTCTTCCCCGCGGACGATTCCGTCCACGTGACCGGGGATCTCGCGGCCCGCGACGGTCAGCGAGACCTCGCCCTCGATGGCGACGATCTCGAATCCGGCTTCCGCGATGAGGGCGCGGGTTTCCTCGTGGACGGCATTGCCCAACGCGAAACGCGCCTGCGTCTTGGCGTCGACGGGGATGGCGTCCTTCCAGCGGTATCGTTTCTTCCAGATCTGGAGGCGGCACTTCCCCGTGTTGCTCCCACGGATGGCGCCCTCGCCGTCGACGGACTCGATGGAGGCGCGTCCCCGGTGGGCGAGGAGGTCGACGAGAGCGAGGGAGATGTTCACCGCCGCCGCTCCCACCAGTGGGCGAGGCAGAGTCCACGGAGGTGGACTGGGAGGCGGCACCACGGGACGCGGCAGATCACGGCTTCATCCTCAGTCCGCAACGTGGACAAACGAAACGCTCTCTCATCGGTCTCCTTTTCAATCGCCTTGGCATGATACCGCAAGGGAGGCGCGGGGTCAACGGGGAAGGCGGCAGCATCCCTGATCGTTCTTCTGATGGCAGAGCCCGCTTTCGGAGCAGATGAGCGACCACGGGAACAGGCGCCGGCACGCCGGACACCGCTTACGACGCGTCCGAGGACGACCAGCCACGGGGCCGGAAACGGCCCCTCCGTGCGTTGCGGGCAGTCGGGACGGGGGAATGGTCATCCGGGGCCTGCGCGCGTCCTGCGGGCTCGGAGGGGCCTGCTCGATGGTATCCGCGACCTCGCGCCACCGTCGCAGGACGGCCTCGTGCGGGGTCACGCGGAGCCAGTCGTCGATGGCGGCCCGCGTCGCCCGCTCGACGGCGAGGAGCAGGTCGCGTTCGTTGAGCGCCGCGATCGCGCGATCGGCCCGCTCTTTCGCGTCTTCCGCAGTGGGACCATAGAACGTCGAGTGCCGCCAGCCGTCGACAAACACGTCGCAGCGGTAATCCCCCGTAATCGCGCTGAGAGAATCGTGTTCGGTGAGACGAGCGGGGTGGACTCGAAACTCTTTCGCTCGCGTGGTGGAGGCGTCGGTCATCGGGAGGGCTCCGCAACGGTGGGGAATTATATACTTGACTCCCTTGCATAATCCCGCGCTCACGAATCTTGCCCTTTGGCGATCTTGGTCGCTCGCCGTTTGCGTCGTCGCGCTGGCTTCGTCTTCGGCTTCGGCCGATACGCCAGCTCGAGCCGGTCGAGCGTGTGAATCTTCACGTTGCCCTCGTTGAGCCGAAACGTGAATTCGTCCACGTAGCGCCCGAGATGCTTCTTGCTGGTGTGATGGTAGACGCCGATGATCCCGCGTTTCAGGACCGCGAAAAAGCTCTCGATACTGTTGGTCGTCACGTCGCCGCGCACGTACTCGCCGGTCGTGTGGTTGATCGCATCGTGGCCGTAGAACAGCTCGCCCATGTTGTCGTAGACCGTCGCGTCGTCGGTGTGGAGCATCGAGCCGTATTCGACGTTGCCGTAGATGACAGCCTGGATCGTCTCGGCGTCCACGTTGTCGAGCGTCATCCCGCGCGAGCGCCCGCCGTCGCCACGCTCGCGCATCCCGAGAACCGCCGTCTTGCCGACTGGCCCGCGTCCGGCGTGCAGTTTCTTGTTCTCGTGCTTGTTCCCTTCCAGCCCGCCGACGTACGTCTCGTCAATCTCGACGATGCCGTGCAGCTTCCGCAGATCGTTGCCGCACGCTTCGCGGAGTCGGTGCAGGAGGAACCACGCCGTTTTCTGGGTCACGCCGACTTCCTTCGCCAGTTGCATCGAGCTAATGCCCTTGCGCGACGTGACGAGCAAATACATCGCGTAGAGCCACTTGTGCAGCGGGATGTGACTACGCTCCATGACCGTTCCGGTTCGGACGGTGAAGTCCTCAGCGCACAGGTTGCAGCGGTAGAACCCGCCGCTCTTGCGCGTGGTGATGCGCTCGCCGGACTTGCACACCGGGCAGACGACGCCAGTCGGCCAGAGCCGCGATTCGAGATACACGCGGGCGGCTTCCTGATCCGGGAACCGCTCGAAGAGTTGAAATGTGCTGATGGTGCTTTTCGAGATGGTGCCTGTTTCCTCGGGTTGCCGCCGCTCGTCTCCGCGATGGAGACGGCGGCAGCGTCCCACCAACGATCAGAGTTCGACGGCTGGCAGATCCGCGATGCACTCGTGCGCGATCTGGAGCATCGCGTCATTTGCGCCCCGAGCGACGAGCCCGTCCGCCACGCGCCGGATCGCGGCGGCAATATCAGCACCCTTGTCGAGCAGCTCCCCGCCGCGATAGCAGTGTCCGTCCTCGCCCTGGAATTGCGTGTCGTAGTCGTCGCGCCCGTAGACGAGCGCCCGGCCGTCCTCGTGCTGCCGCACTTTCAGCCAGCCTTTCCACGTCCGGTTAGCCTGGAACTCGTACGTGTTGTCCCAGCTTTTGTGGCTTGCCTCTGCGACGACGGGCCAATCTTCGTCTTTGATCGTGACGGGCGGCCGGTCGGTCAGGGTGATCGTGCGCGTCTTGGTCGTCGTGGTGTCAGTCATGGTGTCCTCGTGTCTGCCGTGGTGCCGGATGGCCGTCCGGCGCGGTCGTGCCTGTCAGTAGCCGTCGCAGTCGTGCCCGCCGCAGGAGCGCCCCGCGCCGAACGACGAGCAATTCCCGCCCGTGACGCACGCCTTGCGGTAGCCGGCGAACGCGGTCGGGTCCCAGTTGCGCGACTTCGCGCGCGTGGTGGTGGCCTCGCAGGACGTGTGCCGGACCGGGCTGCCCTTGGTCCACTCGATTTTCGTGCCGGGGGTGATGGTCTGGCCGCAGGCAGCGCAACGGCTGGCGAACTTGGCGGTGATGGTCATGGTGTCCTCTGGTCCCGGCTGGTATCCCTGCCGGGGTCGGGGTTGGTCGGCGGGCGTGCCGTCCACAAGAGAAGCATAGCAAATGCGGCCAAGGGAGTCAAGTATATAATTCCCCTACGGTGGACAGCCACCGGTTGACGGCCCACCACCGATCGACCAACGCGGCAGCCCGATCTAGGTTGCCGCAGCGCGCGGCGAGGAGCCCGCGGGCGCGGAGCGCATCGGCCCTCGAGGAGAGCGCCGCGCGGAGCCTCGAGCGGGCGCAATCGGAGCAGTTGCAGGGCTTCGCGCTACGCCGAACTTCGTTCGTCGAGGAGGGATGAGTCACGTCGTCACCTTGAGCGCCGCTGGCGCTCACTTCCCACCCGCCCGCAACGCGGTCTCGGAGGCGAGGAGGGCGGATGTGAGCGCGGTGGCCGATGCGCCGATGAGATCCGCGTCCATGAGATCCGCGTCCACGAGATCCCTCAACACGGCTCTCGCCGCCTCGACGAGTGCCGGCAGCGTCCATGCGGCGGCGATCAGGTACCCGTTGTCTGCCGCGCGCCGATCGTCCGCGGTCGGCTCCTCCGCAGGATGCAGCGGCCAGTCGGTCTCCGAGTCATCGGGCAGGAGCAGCCGTGCTATCGCGTGCCCCGTCATCGCCTCGCGGATGGTGTCGTGATCGATCGTCCACGGCCCCGGCGCACCGCCGGGCCGATCATGTCCGCTCTCGGTCGTCATCTCAGTCTCCTTCGAAGGTCGTTTCGTTCACCACCACGCAAGGGAGAGTCTGGCACCTTGCGAGGCCTTGTCAAGGAAAATCTTTTTGCAAGGCCGCGGTCGGGCTCGGGCTATCGGACGCGAAGACCGGGGGACTTGAGCACCCCCCCCATCTCACCCTAGAATGCCACCCATGCAGCGCGCCGAACTCGAGGACGCCATGCGCTCCCTCCTCGATACAGCCCTCGATTTCAATCACCGCGCTCGCTCCCTCCGCTCCCCTCGCGCCGCCGCTACCTTCGCACGCGCCGCCGGCGATCTCCTCCGCTACCTCGCTTCCGCGCAGGTCACCCTCGCCGGGGGTAGGAAAAAGATCGCCCCGTCCCACGGCAAGCTCGTCGCCGCGATCGGTGAGGACGGGGAATGGCTGCGCGCATCTCCCCGCTCCGACGCTCGCGCGCGCGTGGCCGCCTCGCTCCCCTCCGCGGACGGGCAGCCCGATCCGCCGTCCGCGGTCGGGTAGCCCTCCGCGGAACACACCCCCTCCCCCCTCCTTCGAGGATCGCGCTACCGATCTAGGAAGTACGCTCAGTCTCCATCTGGGATCGGTTGCGAACACATCCGAGTCTGCTCCCACCTCTCACGGCGTCCAAGTCTCCTCTGTTCTCCTGCGTCTTTCGAGTCTGAACACACCTCCTCCGATGTCGTTCGAGGATGATCCCGGAAGAGACTCCGGGCATGATCGAGGGATGGCACGCACTCTGGGCGTGTACGAGGAGTCCCTGAAGGCGTTCTCACGAACGCTTGGAGAGCGGAGCCGTGAGGCGGAGCGGAGAGGACCGGAGATCGCATCGACTTCGTGGGGCCTTGAGGCCTGAACGGAGTGCGCCCCTTGAGAGAGGGGTTCTTTTCTGGAGGGCCCCTCTCCTACGACCTGTTCGACTCTTCGGATCCGTTCGGAGGGGTGAGGTACGGAGGGCGGATGGGGCCGTGGGGGATCCTGCCTTGCCTCTGGGGACCGGTGGGTTGCGGTGAGGGTTGGGTAGCGTCACGTTCATCCGGGCGTGACCCCGGACCAGACGCAGGGAGTTCCCCGGCTCCGCTTATCTGCGCGGGAGCCGCCGAAGATCGGACAGGAAGGGTGGCTCTGACTTTCTGGACGAACTGGTCGCACGCAGCGGGTCCGCAACATCCTCTGTTGACGGCGCAGCCGCTGTAGAGGTATCGGGTAAGGACGAGCTCCGGCGCTTCGTAGCCTTGCCGGCGGATGAACCACTGGTTGAAGTGCCTGCCGCGGTAGTGCCTGCAGGTGGCGCAGCGGGACCACGGTCCGGGTTCCCGGCCGCGTTTCGCCTCCGCGTGGCTCCCGGGGCCGTTTCCGGCGTTCTGGAGGGGGTTCACGCTTGGGACCATGAATCCGATCGCCCAGTCGTCCCGAGGTTCTTCCCGGACGGTCGAGTCAATGAGGGCCACATACGAACCCTGCCCCGGGCGCGGCGATCGAAAGGTCGGAAAACGACTCGGGCCTCCCGCTGGTCGTCGGGAAGCCCGCTTCATCCCGGCGCGCAGGAGTCGTCCCCGCCGGGTGGGAGGAAGAAGTCGGTTGGGTGATGCCGCGACCAGTCAGCACGGAGCGGACTCTACGCGGTCGGCGCATCGGTCGTCAAGGGCTTCTTCCCCGCGGGGTGGATGTAGACCGGGATGCCCTTCGCGCAGGCCCGGAGGATCGTGTCGCGGGTTCCGGGGCTCTCCCCGTCCCAGACCGCCACGAGGGCGTCCGCTTGCGCGATCATCGCCGCGTTTCGGATCGGGCCGGCCGCCTTCCCGTAGGTCTTCCAGTCGGCCGGCAGGATCTTCACCGGAACCGGGTCGTCGATTTGTTTCTTAGCGGCCAGTTCCGCCATCAGGTAGACCCCGCTCGATCCTCCGGTGAGCCAGCATTCGACCGGCTCGTAGATGAGGTCCCCCATCGCGAACATGGCCGTATGGACGATCTCCTCGTCCCTCACCCATCGGGACCCGCAGATGGCGATCTTCATGGCTGAAACGACGCGGGCCGCCCGGCGCTAGACGGACGGCCCACGTTCTGCGGATGAACCCCCCGCTCGGGGGAAGTCGTTTCGGGTTGTCGGCCGCTAGCGCACGGCATGGTTGAGAGTGCTACGATCTCGGGGGGGCTAGGTCAAGAGAAATCTTCACCTCTGGGACGAACCGAGCGCACGCGCACTTATCCGACGGTCTCGGAAGCCGGTTCCAAGGAGCAGGGTATCCCGGTTCGCCGTACGGCCAGAGGCACGCAATCCGTTCGACCGCAGCGGACAGTCCGACCGTACAGAGATGGAGCTTCAGGCGATGTCCACATCCGTCGCACGTCCGGTTCAGCCCCGCCGCCGTGACCTCGATTCCGCCGATGGAGATCGCGCCCCCTCCCGGAGCAGGTTGGCATTGCGGAGGGCCTTCACGATGGCGTACGCCTTCTGCTGGCTCGTTCCGAAAACGAGATCTCCGGGCTTCGGAGCTTTGTGGGCAACCATCAGCGCTGAGGTCGCCACCTCCTCTGCACTCGCAGGCCCGAGGAATCGGCGGCGGATGCCGATTCCGACCGTCTTCCATCCCCCGATCGGTGGTTGGCCGTCAATCGCGTCCCCGACGTACGCCGCGATCTCCTCCACGAGCGCCCGCATCTCGCGCTCGATTCCCGGACGCGACGTCATCTGATCAGGCGTCAGGCCCATGCTGTGGGCCGTTTCAGCGAGGGCCGCATCCGCTCTCTCTCGCAGGGTCTTCATCCCCCTTATCGTACCATTTCCCTTGCACAAGGTCAACATGGGTGGTATCCTCCCCCATCACGATGCCCACGCCCGCCTTCGAGTTCGTGATCGCCCGCCTCCTCGAGGACCCCGCCGAGCGCTTCCCCGCCATCGCCGCCAACGCCCCGCCGGGCGTCCTCGTCTCCTCCATCCACTTCGCCCGCGCCAAGAAGGCCCTCAAGGAACGCGCCTACCGCGCCCTCCTCGAAGCCCGCGACGTCGAGGCCTTGAAGGCATCCCCGGCCCGCCTGCTCCGCGAGAACCGCCGCCTCCGCGTCAAGCTCGACCGCATCAAGGAGGTCGTCTCCTAAGTGAAGCCCTCCGAGTGGCGGGAGATCCTCGATCGCGCCGAACGCCGCGCCGACACCGCGAGCCTCGAAGCCTCCGCCGCGTCGCGCGCCTCCTCCGAGGCCGAGGATGCCGTTACCAAGATCTCTGGCGAGATCCGCGCCGACTTCGACCTCACCGAGAACGAGAGGGTGGCTCTCCTCGGGGATCGCTCCGATGAGCGAAAGGTGGAAGAGATCCTCGATCGCGCGAAGATCCCGATGAGGAACAGGAATGAGTGGCACAGGGCGTTCAAGGAGTGGGACGTGGGTCCCTACCTCTCTAGCGCCGCTTCCGTTCCCCCTCCATCGCTCTCGTTGACCGCCGCAATCGCCACGACCGCCACGCACGTCCCCGCGGGCGCGATGATGTTCCTCGGCCCGGACGGGATCCACCGATTCGCCCCATGCACCTGCGACACCGTCGGGCACTCTGCGACTTGCCGAAGTCTCGCGTCGCCGCCCCGTCCCGTGTAGAACGGTCCCACCCAAAGGAGAACGAATGCTCGCAACGCTCCTCGTCCAGATCTTCGGCTCGAAGAAGCTCGCGGCCCTCGTCGCCACCCTCGTCGCCACCGCGATGACCACTTCCTCGAATCCCGCCTTCGCGAAGATCGCCGCCCTCCTCGGCTCGACCTACTTCGTCGGGCAGGGCATCGCCGACCACGGGAAGCCGAAGTAGTCCCCGCGCGGTCTTCCCGCTACGGATGGTCCGTGGTGGGGACCCCGCTCACGAGGGAAGACTTGGAGGGCCTTGCGACCGTCCTCGCAAGCGCGCTCGTTGCAGGCGTCGGGGCTACGAGCGTCACCGTCATTGTGGGACGCAGGCGCCGTGGCTCGAATGGATCTCCTCCGCGCCCGTCCATCGTTTCCGAACGGATGGAGTGGATGTTAGAGCGCGCGAAAGAACGCCACGACGACCTCGAAACCGCGATGGCGCTCAACATGAAGTCCTTGAGCGAAAAGCTCGACAGCGCCAACGCGACGCTCCGCGAGATCCGCGACCTCCTCCGCGAGCAGAAGACACGCGACGAGGAACGCCACAAGGGAATCCACTGACCGCGTAGATATAAGGAAGGGAACCCATGAAGCTCTACCTCATCCGCCTCGCACGCCGCATCCGAGACCTCGTCCTCGGGAACCACGACGCTTTCGCCGTCTCGCTCGTGGTCCTCGCCCTCTCCCTCGTCTCATGCCGCGGAACCGCGACCCGCTTCTGCGCCCACAAGACGGCCCTCGACGCCCGCCTCGATCAGTGGGTGACCGAGGTGAAGATGCTCGGGGGTCCCGTCATCGGCACCACCGCGGGCGCCGCCCTCGATCTCGGCAACCTCACCGTCAAGTTCGCTGGCGACATCGCCTGCCTCCTCGTCGATACCGGAGCCGGCGCCGTCACGACCCCCCTCGAGGGCCTTGGCGTCATCTCGGCCGCGCCTGGCGCTGCTCCGGTGCATCCGTGACGGCAACGGTGACGAAGGCCACTCTCCGCGAGTGGATCGAGAAGCAGCGGAAACGGTTTCCCTCTCCGCACGCCGGTCCGTGGGTCAAGGCATACCTGCGCGCGCTCGCCAACCTCGAACGGTTTCTTCGCACGTGATCTCGCACCCCCGCCTCTTCCGCGTCACCAACAATTCTGTCTACGCCCGCAGCCAGTACGTCTCCGCGGGCCTCCCCTTCCCCGCGGGCGAGGTCGATCCCGCCATCACGGCGATCCACGTCGCCACCGACGGCCCCGACCAGATCCTCCCGTTCCGCACGCTCGAGCGCTGGCGGGATGGCTCCGTCCGCCGCGCGCTCGTGGATCTCCGCATCCCGGTCCCGCAGGCGAGCGAGCTGGGATTCACGTACCTCGCCTCCGCGCTCCCCGATCCGGTCGCCGGCTTCGTGGACCAGATCCACGGCCTTCTCACGGTCACCGTCACCGTGGACGGCACCAGCCACGACCTCTCCGCATGGGCCACCCTCTACGAGTCCTCGACGCGACGCGAACTCTTCGCGCTCGCAACGCACGGCGAACTCCAGATCCGAGCATGGGTGACCACCTTCTCCGATCAGGGATGGGGCCGCCTCTCCGTCCAGATTGGGAACGATCTCCTCCATCGGGACACCGCGGCGTCAATATTCTTTCCCGGCATCAAGGTTTCCGTCTCTGGCTCTCTCAAGATCGCTCCCGACTGGCAACACGCTCACGGAATCGTGACGTTCGATCCGTTCCGTTCCTACATGTTCCCGATCGCCGACTGCGGCGACGGCGCGCGGTGGTCGACCCGTTTCGTCATCTCTTTCGGCGACGACGCGGGCGCCTATGCGGACTGGTGCTATCCGCTCGTGGGTTACCCCGATCCCTCCGCCGAGAACGCGACCCGCGCCTACGGCGTCTACGGGGACTTCGACGCGACCGCCGCGCCGCTCTGGGCTCGGCAGGATCTCGACGAGTCCGCGCGCGAATGGCTCCTCACCTGCCCCGCCGAGCCGTGGGGCGGAAACGGCTTCTGGGCGATCGACGAGTACGGGACCGGGGGGTTCTCGGGCGACGGCCCTGCCCCCCTCGTCCGTGCCGACTGCGCGCTCTCTCCGGCGCAACTCGACATGGAGACGTGCCGCGAGTACACCCACGCGCGGTCCGCAGAACACTTCTCGGGCTTCCGCCATCAGGACTTCCCCGCCGTCCAGATCACCGACTGGCCCTACCAGCCGACGAGCGGGAATCCCATCCGCCCAGCCTCCTCGCACGCGCTCCACGTCGCTGGCTCCCACGGCTGGCGGTTCAACCCGTCCAAGGCCACCCCCCACCACGCGACGCGCGTCCACCAGTTGACCGGCGACCCGCTCGTCCGCGACGAGATCCTCCTCTACGCCCACTACGCGGCCTCGACCGGCGTGCAGGGCGAAGGCCGCGGCATCGCCCACACGATCGAGCGGCTCCGCGCCGGCTACTTCGTGGGCGACGACGCCGACCGCGCGGTTTTCGCGCAACGCCTCACCTCCTTCGTCGCAGGACTCGCGTGACCTGCTCTTCGATGGATGCCCATCTGGAACTCCACTATTCGCGGTGCAAGCCTCCGCGGGCTCTCATCGGAGGAGACTACGAGGATTCAGAATGACCTACCCCGCGCTCCCCGGCTCCTCCCCCCCGCTCCACGCTTTCTCCATCTACTCGACCGCCGTCAACGGCTCCAAGTGGACCGCGCACTGGCCCGCGATGGCGCTCTGGGGAATCGTCGATCCACCGATCGGCGTCCTCTTCCCGTGGAGCGAGCCGTTCGTCGGCCTCGCGATCAAGAGCGTGTGTGACCTCTTCGAGATCGACTCGCCCGCGCCGTCCTACGCGGCCGATCTCATCGCCCGCATGTACCTCGAATACCCGGCGGGTACCGTGGGGATCGCTGACTACGTCGTCCCCGATGGATCCCTCGCGACTCTCTCGGTGACCGGCGCCGACGGCCTCCCCGCGCGTGGTCCAGCGAACCGCGGCGTCTGGCCGTACGGCACCGTGAAGGCTCTCGCGGGCCTCGATCCAACTGGCCACCTCGCCGAGATCCGCGACTCGATCAAGGCCTCCACGATTCAGGAGATCCCCGCGCCGTTCGATTCCAACTTCGATCGCTATTGGGACCAGCAGGCTTGGCTCAACGTATAGGATGAGGCATCCGAGCGCAACGCCCGGCGGAAAGACGATCACCGATCGGTGGAGTACTCCGCAGTGGCTTTTCGATCGACTCGACGCCGAGTTCCACTTCAAAGGGGTTTCGGGGGCTTTCTCCAACCCGTGATCGACGCGCCCGAACGAGTCCTCTTCAAGACCGCCGACGAGCGCCGGGCGCTGGCCCGCGAGGACCTCCTCTTCTTCGTGGCGAACGTTCTGGGCTACGAACGCCCGCTCGACGACGCGCGGCCATACCTCCACGTCCACACGGGCGCGGAGTCCTGCCATCGGAAACTCGCCCGCTTCATCATGGACGCCGACGCCGAGGGCGTTCAGGAATCCCTCGACCTCGAACCGCGCGGGTTCCTGAAGACGACCATCGGCACGATCGGCTACATCCTTTGGTGCCTCGCCCGCGACCCTGAGGAACGAATCCTCCTCATCGCTTCCACGCAGGACAAAGCCTGCTCGTTCCTCTCCGAGATCAAGGCACACTGCGAGGGAAACGACGTCCTCCTCGAACTCTTTCCCGCCCTCGCCCGCGGCCGCGTCTGGACGAACGATAGGATCGTGGTCGACGGCCGGGAAGGCTTCTGGAAAGAGCCCTCGATTCGCGCCGTCGGGATCGACATGGGGAAGGCCGGCGGGCACTACACCCGGATCGTCTGCGACGACCTCCACGACGAGGCGAACTCCTCCACGGGCGACCAGTGCGCGAAGGTGACAATCCAGTACCAGCGCCTTCGTCCTCTCCTCGTCGACCAGCGAAAGGGCGAGATCCGCGTCACCGGCACACGCTGGAACGGCTCCGACCACTACGGCGTGATGATCGAGCGAAACGACGAGGCCGTTCGCGAGGGCCGCCCGCTCCCGGTCCGCCTCCGCATCTCGAAGCTCCAGAACGAGGACGGCACGCCAGCGTGGCCCGAGATGTACGACGAGGCCGCGATCGAGGGGCTCCGCCGTTCGATGCCGTCCTCCGTCCTCGCGGCGCAGTACTTCAACGACCCCTACGACCCCTCGATGACGGTCTTCCGCGAGATCGACATCATGAAAATGGTGGTCGAGCACGAGGAGATGCCGCCGCCGAGGGAGATGATCTACTTCGGGATGGCTGACCTCGCCTACGAGAAGAACTCGTGGAACGACGAGACCGCGATCGTCGTCTGGGGAGTCCACTCCTCCCGACACGTCTACGTGGTCGACATCGTCTGCCGGAAGATGCAGCCGACCGACACCATCGAGGAACTCTATGCAGCCGTCTCACGATGGAACCTCGTCACGATCGGGATCGAGGAAGCGACCGCGAAAGCCGTCTGGGAAGTCCTGCTGCGCGACGCCGCCCAGAAGCGCGGAAAGCCCCTCCCTTGGCGCGGGATCAAGAGAACTGGTGGTTACCATTCGGCTGCCTCTGGAAAGTCCCGCATCAGGAAGTTGGAACCCTACCTCAAGTCTGGCCTGCTCCACGTGGATCGTGCCTGTCCCTTCGTGGACAAGCTCCAGCGCCAACTCCGCGATTTCCGCCCCGGTTCCAACATCCACGACGACATCATCGACGCCCTCGCCGACATGCCTGACATCTCCTTCCCGCCCGCGGGCGCGGTTCAGACGCAGGAACCGTTCTCGGGCCACCTCCGCGTCTCCACCGCGGAAGAGTGGAAAGCCGCAATCCGGGGCAACCGCCCCGTGAAGACCCTCGACGGCGTCTCGGTCGGCGGTGGCGGCAGATTGGGCGTCGTCTTGGTGGAATCGTGAAGCGCAAACGACGAGAGAAACGAAAGCGTCGCCCGAGACACGCCTGTCTTCTCTTTTTCCCCGAAGAAGAGGTTGTCGACGAGAAGATCTACGAAGAAGTTCTTCGCGGTTTCCACGGCGGTCTGTACATGCGACGTCCGTGGTCGACCGAAATTCGCTCGATGATCGAGTCGGCGTATCGGAGAGGCCTTCGAGACGGAGAAGTCCTTCCCGCCGTGAGGTCCAAAATCGCCAATCCATCGAAGCACGACGCGGCGTTTCTGAAAAAACTTCGCTTGCGGGTGAAGTTGAGAGTCCGGTGAAACACGCCTGCATGATGATCGCGTGTCCCGGGCAGGATGGTACGCCCACGGCGATCGCCCGCGCGGCCGTGACGGCCATGCAGACGAGGATGCCGACCCTACTGGCCGTCTCCAACTTCACCCATCTCGGAACCACGAATGGCCCATTTGCCTCGATCGTGGATGCGGCGAAGGCGGACCTCGGCGCGGAACGGGTTGCTCTCTGCGAAGCCGCAACCGAGTGGGATCACCGAAACGTCGCCCTCGCGTGGATGCGCGCCCACTGGCCCGACGTCGAGCGGATCTGGATTGTCGACACCGACGAGGCGTACACCCTCTCCGACTTCGTGCGGTTGAAGAACGCCGTCGAGGCGACCGACGCGGGTTCCTACTACGTGAAGCGCCTCGCCTACTGGAAGGGCCTCGACTGGCGAATCGACCCTTTCGAACCCACGCCCGCCCTCGTCGCGATCGACCCCAAGGTCGTCCCGTCCTTCCACTGGATTCGTACCCCAACCGTCGTCGGCAGCAAGCGACCCGCGGTCCTCGTCGGCGGTCCGCTCCAGCACCACGCGACCGCCGTTCGATCCGACGAGGAGATGAAGACCAAGATCGCGGCCTTCGGACACGGCCACGAGATCGCGAAAGACTGGTTTGAGCGGAAGTGGCTCGGCTGGACGCCAGAGACGCTCGACCTCCACCCGACGCACCCCGATTGCTGGCGAAGAGCGGTCCCCGCTTCGAAGGAAGACTTGCCCGAAGCCCTCCAGCCTCTCTACGATCAGTTCCAGACGCCCGCGAAACTGATCGCACTCCCCTGAACATCACGCTCACCGGCCGCTCGCCTTGGTTCGGAGGGCTCCGATCGGCTCTCGGGCGCGCCTTCGCGGCTCTCGGGCACTCCGTCGAGGAGCGGGAGGGGATGCCCCCGGTCATCGAAACCGACCTCCTCCTTGTGATCGGGCCTCACGACCACGGCCCGCCCCCGATGCAGGGCCTCCGGGCCTGCGTCTGGACCGAACAGGACGCTTCCCCGCGTCACGTGGTCGCCCGCGAGGCCGCCTACGACGACTACAACCTCGTTTTCGACATCCACCGCGGCCGGTGCGCCTCGACGCCCGGGAAGTTCCTTCCCGGATGGGCCGAATGGGACGCCTGCGCGGCCGATCTCGACCTGAAAGACCGCCCGATCGACTGCCTCTTCTACGGGGCGCTCTCGGAACGGCGCCGGGAGATCCTTTCCTCACTCGGGAAGGAGGTTGCGATCGAGCAACCCGCCTTCTTCCTCGCGGGCGAGTCGAAACGGGGCGCGCTCCGGCTCGCGAAGACCGTCCTCATCGTCCACGCCTATGACCGATCCACCTCGGAGCCCTTCCGTCTTGCCGAGGCCGCCTCCTGTGGTGCCCTAATTGTCACCGAGCCGCAGGGCGACCCCGAACCCTTCGTCGAGACCGACTTCATCACCGCCCCGTCGCACGATCTCGCGAAGGCCATTCAGACGGCGATCCAGAAGTACCCCCTCTTCGTCGAGACGCGACGGCGCGCCTTCGATCGCGCGAAGGCGAACGACGCCCACGCTGCGGTCGCTACAATCCTCGCCGCTCTCCCATGCCCGACGCCCGCCTGAACCAGAAGAACTTCCGGCTCTGGAAGCAGCGGATCGCCGCCGCCGAGGCGTGGTTCGCGAAGAAGCTCAAGGAAACCGACGAGATCGTCGACTTCTACTCGGCCCCGACGCAGTGGACCGACGAACTCCTGACCGCCAACGCCGTCGAGCCGCTGCGGGCCTTCACCGCGAACATGGTCTGGGGGAACATCGACATTCTCCTCCCCACGATCTACGCGGGCATCCCTCGAGCCCTCGTCCACCCCCGCGACGAGAACGAGGAGGAGACCGCGCGTTCGCAGGAGAAGTGGTACCGCTGGCTCCTCGGGCAGATGCGGTGGGTCGAGGAACGTCGCCGCACCATCCGAACCGCGATGCTCCGCGGCTACGGCGTGATGAAGCTCGCATGGCGCGACGCCGAGGGCGCGAACGTCGAGCCCACCGACGGGAACGAGTACCTCCCCGAAAGTCAGCCCTTCGCCTACTACATGGCGAACCACGACTTCGTCTGCGACCCCGACTGCGACTTGAACCTCGACGAAGCGGGCTGGATCGCGTTCCGCCATCGCCGCACCATCGAGGCGATCAAGGCGGACGAGAGGTACGACGCCGACGTCCGGGATGACGTGCAGGCCGACGCCTCCTCCGAGTCCTTCAAGGAATGGGCGTCCAAGCACGACACCGATCTCAACGAACTCCCAGACCAGCAACCGGCCGACGTGTGGGAGGTCTGGGTCCGAGACTTCGCTGGCATGAAGCGGAAGTGGTTCACCTTCACGGCCTCGGGAGACCGCCCCCTTCGAAAGGCCGCCCCGTGGCCGATCAAGGGCCTCGACCGCTTCCCCGCCGACGTCCTCATCTTCCATCCTCGCGAGGCGAAGGATGCCCACTCCTTCGGCCTCCCGATCCCCGAGTGCCGTTCGTGGATGCCGATCCAGCGCGCCATCAACATCGTCTTCTCGAAGGCCGTGAACGGGGTCTCCCGGAACGACAGGATCATCGGGATCGACGCTGGCAAGTTCGCGAGCGATGAGGAGATCAACAAGATCCGCACGGGCGGCGACCTCACGCTCGTCAAGGTCCAGAACGCGAGGCCGAACGAGGTCCTCTTCCCCCTCGTCTTCGGGAGCAATCTTCAGGAGATCCTTCCCCTTCTCGGCCAGCTTCAGGTCTTCTGGACGCTCATCACCGGAATCGGGGACATCCAGCGCGGCGCCGCCCCGATCACGATGGCCGCCACCGTGGGCGCGCTCCAGCAACAGAACGCTTCCGTGCGCGCGAACGACCGGCGCCAGAAGATCGCCGAGAGCGACCGCCGCATCATGCGCGGGATGCGCCAGATCGCGGTCGAGGTCATGCCGCCCGAGTTCGTGATCCGTGTCGCCGGCCCCAAGGGCTCCGAGTGGCCCACGATGGGACGCGACGAACTCGGGCTCGATCTCGCGGTCGAGATCGACGTGGATTCGATCTCCCCCGAGACCGTGGCGATCCGTCTCGCGCGGTGGGACTGGGCGCTTCAGACGATCGGCCCGATCCTCAACTCCGCGAACGGCGTCCCCGCGGGGCTGCGCGAGTTGCTTCGAAAGGAGATGGTCGATCGGGGCTTCGAGGACGCCGAACTCTACCTGCCCCCGCTCTCGACGGCCGGCCCCGAGGCCGAACACGCGGCATGGATGCTGGACGAGTCCCCGCCCCCGCAGGTGACGCCCGCCGACGACGATATCGCGCACCTCGCGTCTCACGAACCGTGGCGGGAGCGGAACGCGCAGCGTTTCGCGGCGCACGTGATCGCGCAGAGCGAGCAGGGTCCCATCACCGCCCTCCACGTGGTCGACGATCACATCGCGCGCCACAAGGCCCAGATGGCCCAGAAACGCGGCTCCGGCGCGATGTCGGTTCGCGGCTCGCTCCGCCCGATGGCTCCCGCTTCCGGTACCCCCGGCGCCATGACCGGCTCCCCGATGTCCCCAGAGTCCGTCGGGGCCGCGACGAATCTGCCCGCATGAGGCGGTTCTGCGAGTACCACGGAATCGAGTACGACGCGCCGCAGGACGAGATGAGCTACGGCCATCCAGATCCGACGCTCGGGCACTGGATCGGAACGGGGCATCGCGTTTGGTGCCTCAAGATCCCCCCGAACCTCCGCTGGAGGGACAACCCAGAGGGCGCGCCGTTCACCTTCCTCAGGTTCCACGAAGGCCACGTATGGGCGGTTCATCGGGACGTCGCGTGATCTCGGTCGTCGTCGCCTGCCGAAAGCCCGAGGACGCGCAGCGGACCTTCCGGTCCTTCGCCGCGTGCGGGAACGAGATGGAGTCCGTCGCCGTCCACGGCGCCGCCGTTCTCGACGCCTACCGGGACGGCCAGACGATCGCGAAGGGCCGCTACACCGTCTACACCCACGAGGACGTGATCTGCCTCCAGTCGGGCCTCGAGCTCGCCTTCGATGAGATCTGGAAGCGCCATCCCCATCTCGGCTGGATCGGGCTCTGCGGGAACACCCTCCCGCTCGCCTGCGCGCTCCACTGGCACGCGCTCTCGTCCACCGTCGGGAACACGATCGTCGGCTGGAAGGGCCACGAGGACTTGGTCGACTTCAGCCAGTTCATCATGTGGCCGGGCATCCGGTGGGGCGCGATCAACATGGCGGCGCCCGTGAAGCTCTTGGACGCGGCCTTCCTCGTCACGCGGAACAGGGACTGGAACTTCGAGCAGACGTGCCGCGAATCCTTCCTCGGGGTCTACGACGGGGACATCTCCTACGAGGCGATCGAACGCGGCCGCGGCCTCCTCGCGGTCCCGCTCCACATTCTCCACTTCTCGACGCACCCCAATTCGCTCGACCGCGCGAACCGGATCAAGGAGCAGTTCGGCCCGATCGACGGGACGCGCTTCGTCGAGCGGTGGCGCGACTTCACGGTGCCGTGCGAGGACCCTTCCTGCCGCCTCTCGGTCGTCCGAAAGAGCATGGAGCCATGCCCCGCATAATCGTCGGCACCATCACGGGGCGCGACTTCAACGCCCGAACGCAGGACTCCATCGAGGCGTTGCAGGTCCCGCAGGGCTACGAGGTGCGCCAGATCCGCGTCACGAGCGCGATTCTCTGGCTCGCCCGCGGGCAGGTGGTCGACCGTTTCCTCGCCGACCCCGAGAACCATTACCTCTTCTTCCTCGACTCCGACATGGTGGCGCCGCCCCACACGCTCGTCTCCATGCTCGGGCGGGACGCCGACGTGGTGGCCTGCCTCTGCTGCAAGCGGGAGCCGCCCTTCTGGCCCGTCTTCTACACCGGCTGGAACGACATGAGCGGCGCGACCGTCGCCAACAACTTCTTCCCTCTGCAGGGCGCGCACCCGATCTGGGGCTCCGGCGGGGCGTGCTTCATGACGAAGCGCCACGTCTGGGACCGCATCCGGGAGAAGTTCGACGGGCACTACTTCTACCACGACCGGATCGGGAACAAGGACGTGATCGGGGAGGACGTCACGTTCTACCGGAAGGCCAACGCGCTCGGCTTCCGAACGATCCTCGACGCGGACGTGCACGTCGGGCACATCATGGACTACCCGGTCTATCCGACCGACGCGATGCGGTGGTTCCCCTACGCCGCGAACGAGCGGGCCAACGCCTACAAGGCCGCTGTCGAACGGGAAGAGCTGAAGACCGAAATCGAGAAGTTGAGGATCCGCGAGAAGGCGTTCGAGGTCGTGAAGGCGTGATCCCCTTCCCGATCGCCTCGCTTCCCCGGCCAGAGAAGATCCCCGGCCCGCTTTCGCGGCGGTGGTACATCAACGCGAAGGAGTTCCTCGCCGCCGCCATGCAGGGGGAACTCCCGGAGAAAGGGAGTTCCCCCTGCATGGCGGCGGCGAGGCGATCGAGCGGTTCGAACTGGTGAACGGGCCCTCCGCGCTCGTGGATGGGACCGATATCGCCTTCTGGCCCGCCCCCTAACGATGCCCCTCTATGCCTACTGGTGCCCCGGCTGCAAGGTGACCTACGAGCAGGTCCACGGGATGGCCGAAGACCGCTCGAAACGCCCCTGCGCGCACTGCGGCTCGAAGCTCGACCCTCGCATCATGCAGAGCGCCGCGTGGAGCCGGTTCACCCCCTACATCGAATACAACTGCGGGGACGTTCCCCTGATGATCGAGTCCGCGAAGCAACTCGACCGCGAGGCCGAAGCGCGCGGGCTCGCCGTCACCGGAACCTTCCCGGGGAAGAAGCGGTTCGTGCAAGACAACCAGCATCGCGGTATCTTCCCCCGCGTTCGCAACAAGGAATGACGATGCCCGAAGACGAAAAGGTCAGCGACGGGACGGACCAGCCCGAGGCTCCCCCGGAGGGCGAGACCCCCGAGGATCAGCCGCAGGCTCCCGAGACCGAGGCAGGGACCGAAGGGGGCGAGAAGCCCCCCACCGATGAGGAGGCGCGCTTCACGCACGCCACCTTCACGAAGCTCACGCAGGACTACGCCGCACGCTTCCGGGCTCAAGAGGAGCGAAACCGCATCCTCGAAGAGAAGCTCGATCAGGTGTTGGCGATCCGTGCGGAGAACGAACCAGAGCCCGAGATGGCGGCAAACCCGCTTCTCGAAAAGGCATTGCATGGTTCGAAGCTCGTGAAGACCCTCACGGAGAGGAACGCGGCACTCGAAAAGAAGAGTGCGACACTCGAACAGACGGTCGAACATCTGGCGCGATCCGCGGCCGCACAGGCCGTTGCCGCCCAGTTTCCCGACCTGAAGGACGACATGCCGGCGTTCCTCGCATGGGCGCGCGACCGCGTGCCCGTGATCCAGTCCGGGTTGATGGGGGACGCGGAGATCGTCGCCGCGTTCCGCCACTCCCACCCGGCGAAGAGGGCGTCGCGTCCCGCCTCGGGCGCGGCGCAGGTCCGTCCCACGAAGGTCGAAACCGCTTCCCGCTCTCCGGGCCAGCCGAAGAGTCTCGACGCGGCGCTCGCGGCAAAGGGCATCACCAACCCGACCTTCGAGGACAAGATCCGTGAGGCAGCCAACCGGGCAGAAAAGAAGGTTGCCGCCGAAGGTTAACTAGCCTCGTCTCGCGGCGACCTCGGAGATAGCACCCTTGGTCGTCAGTACGCTTACCCGGCAGTTCGACGCCATCGGGACGACGACTGTCGAGGAGATTCGCCCCGAACTCGGGGACAACATCTTCAAGGGGAACGCCGTCACGGCGTTCCTGTGGCCGAAGAGGAAGGTCCACACGGGCGGAACCTCCCTCCTCGAACCCGTCCTCTACGGGAAGAACGAGAGCACCAAGTGGCTCACGAACCCGTACGACACAGTCAACACGACGGCGCAGGAAGGGATGTCGATGGCGCAGTACGCATGGCGCCACTACACCCTCACCACCGTCATCTCGCAGATCGAGAGGAACCAGAACGCGGGGAAGTCCCAGATCATCGACCTCGTCACCGCGAAGTTGAACCAGACGCGGATGACGGCCCGTGAGGATCTCGACCGCGAGATCTGCCAACTCAACACGTCGAAGGACCCCTCCTCGCTCCTCGGGCTCGACGACATCATCGCGAACCCGACCTCGGGGACCTTCACGGACACCCTCGGGGGGATCGCGTCCTCGACCTACCCGTGGTGGAGGAATCAGGTCCTCGACCCGGCCGCCACCGGGATCGGGACCTCGTTCGCGAAGTTCTCCGCGCGCCTCTGGGCTCTCTGCATGGAGGGCACCGAGAAGCCGACGATCATCATGTGCTCGAAGAACGACATCTATCCCCACTGGGAGGGCGTGATGTCGGGCCAGCAGAGGATCACGTCGAAGGCCTACAACGACCTCGGCTTCGACAACTTCATGTACAAGTCGGCCCCCGTGATCGGGGACGGCTACATTCAGGCGGACTCGACGGCGGGCGGGTCGATCTACTTCATCAACCAGAACGCGCTCACGCTGCACACGCAGGCGGGCGGAGACATGGACGAGGGCAACTTCGTGACGGCGGTGACGCAACTGGTCACGGTGTCGATCTTCCTCCTCACGTGCCAGTTGACCACGAACAACCGGCGTCGCCACGGAACGAACCAGAACAGCGCGTCGGCGGTCACAGCGACCCTGACGACGTGGGGCTAGAGGAGGCACCATGACCACGGCAGTCACCGACAGGAATCAGGGACACGTCATCGAAGTCCCCGTCGTCAACGTCTCCTCGGACACGATCCAGCCCTACATGGTCGTGGCCGTGGGCAAGCTCGGGGGGCTCTGGACCTCGACCGGCGACGTGAACGCGGCGCTTCCCTACGGGACCCCGCTCCCGTGCGCCGCGACGACCATCGGGAACCAGACGAACGCCTTCGGGATCTTGCAGGGTTCCGCGATCGGTCCCGGCAAGGTGGGCATCGTCAGGCGCCTCGGGCACTCGTTCGTCCGGGTCGGCGGGGCGACGCTCGCGATGGGCGATCGCGGGGCCACGAACACCGTGATCGGCGCGGTCGTCGTCACAGTGTCCGACAACTCGGCCGTGTTCTACTGCCAGATCACGGCGTCCACGACCATCGTGGACAAGAACGGCATCCCCTACGGGACGTGGACCGTGTCGCACGCCTTCGGGGAGTGCGACTTCGTGAGCACGCACCGCTTCTAGGCCAACCAACCAACCTCGGGGGCCGGCCGCCCGGCCCCCTCCTCCCCATGCCGCACATCCCCAACCTCTTCGCTCCCGCGGGCACGATCGTCGACTACATCCCCAACGAAGGGGAGCCCGCGCGCGGGTCCAACTGGAAGCGCGAGTTCACGAAAGGCCCCTCGCAGGACGAGGTCTTCGCGAACGTGGCGAAGTACGGCCCCTACGACCCCGGCGTTCAGGAGGCTCCGCGAACGGCGAAGGCCGAGGCGGCGGCCGTCACCGCTCCGGTGCCCTCCGCGCTCACCGCGGCGGGCCGGCGGATCGCCGCCCTCGAAGCCGATCTCGCGGAAGTCGTCAAGGCGAAGGACGTGAGCGCGCACGTTCGGGGCCAGCGGGCGCGGCGCATCCGCGAACAGATCAAGGCGCTCTCCGCGTAGACGATGACGGGCTACGACGCGAAGACGTTCGTCCAGATCCGCCAGTCCGTCATGCGGAAGCTCCGATCGACGGACACCGCGACGGGGACCTCGGATCTCGTGACGGGGGTCAACCGCGCGATCAACGATTCGATCCACGACCTCACCTCGCCAGCCTTCTTCAAGTGGACCGCTCGCGAGTTCTCCTTCAACACCGTTCCCGTTTCCACGTCCGCGACTCCCCTCTCGGACGGGATGTACGTCGCGGCGGGCGGCCAGAGCGTCACCGCGTCCGACGGACCCTTCACGCTCTCGATGGTGGGGCGGAACATCTACGTGGCGGGCGGGAGCGTTCCCTACGAGATCTCCAACTTCTCGGCGTCGAATTCGCTCGCGATCGTCGTCGGCTTCGAGGGCGCCACGAATCAGGCGAACGTCGCATGGAGGATGACGCAGGACTCCTTCACGGTGGACGCGCGCATCCGAAAGGTCCGCGGCCCCGTGATGGTGGTGAGCGGGGGCGCCCCGTGGCCCCTCGTCTACGTCCCGCCGCGTTCGTGGGACCCCGGCCACTACGGCCTCGCGGAAGGCCAGCCGCAGGTCTACACGATCTACCGCTACACCGCGGACGGGACGCCCCGGATGCGGCTCTGGCCCGTGCCGATCCTCCGCTACGTGATCCGGTTCTCGGCCTACTGCTACCTCCCCGAACTCTCCGCGGACGGCGACATTCTCGAAATCCCCGGTCCCGCGCATCGCGTGGTCGAGGACATCGCCTACGCCCGCGCGGCGGTCGACATCCTCCACGACACCGGGCCGCACGTGCAGGCCGCCGCGGCGCGCGGCAAGGCCGGGATCGCCATGCTCATCTCCGAGAACACGGCCGACCCCGACGAGGACATCCGCCACGGCTCGATCGACTACCTCTGGTCGGGCCGGCCGAGCCTCGCGGGCGGCATCGGCTGGCCGCTCCTCGTCTCCGGGCCGAGCTAGCTCCCGTGACGCGCACCCTCGCCGCGAGGCCGATCGGCGGATGGGTCTCCCGGGGCGACAACACCTCGATCCCGTTCGGCTCGCACCTCGTCGCCGACAACTGCGAGATCTCGGAAGACCTCCTTCGGACGCGCGCGGGGCGGATGCGCCTGAACGTCTCTGCGCCCGGGAAGGCGTCCCTCGAGGGCCGCATCGCCTACGACGGCTACGGGATCGTCAAGGCGCACTCGCTCCTCAATCCGTCCACGACGCAGTTCACGCTGGAGGCGACGATCCGACTCCCCAAGATCGTCACCTACGCGGCCGCGTCGACCTACATGCTCCTCTTCCGCGGGGGCAACGGCGCAGGGACAGTCATCTACGACATGTACCTCTCCTCGACGGGGAGCGCCGTGTCGGTGAAGGTGGAGTTCACCGCGGTCAACACCGGGACGCTCGCCCGTACGACGAAGATCCTCTCCTACACCCTCACCGCGGGCGTGGAGGATGTCGAAGGGTACCTTCTCAACGTGGCGCTCCGGCGCGGTGGGACCGCGGGGGGCACCGCGACCCTCATGGAACTCGTCGTGAACGGGGCCGTGAAGGCGTCCTACTCGCTCTCGACCGAGGGTCTCTGGGGCGACGACACGATCGAGGCCCTCGTCACAAGCAGCCGGGAGTTGATGGACCTCTACGTCCTCAATCACTCCCCCGACTTCACCTACGGGACGCTCATCACGACGCAGATTCAGGCGGACCCGCGCGTCTCCGAGATCCGGTGGTGGTCGACGGCGAGGACCGACGCCCTTCTCACGACGTGGAAGGCGACCGAACTCTCCTCGACGCAGGTGGCGCTTTCTGGGCTCGTCGGCTACTGGCCGTGCAACGCGGGAGGGGGACGATACGAGACGAACCAGAAGACCGGGAACGCGCTCGGGGCGCTCTACCGGATGGCGAATACGCCCATCTGGCGCGTTTCGTCGCAGATCGAGTACTTGGGGCGGGATCACCTCGTCCGCGTGCCCTACGTGAACGCCTACGACCGCGTGGCGAGCCAGAATCTGGCCCTCGCGGTGAAGACGTGGACGTGGATGCTCCGGTTCACGACGGGGAACTACCTCCAGAACTACCTGACGACGACCTCCACGGACGACGATCGCCGCATGGTCCTCCTCCAGTGGGGGTACGACCCCACCGTCCCGCAGGTCCGCGTCTCGATCTTGAAGGCCGCGGGGAACTTCAACCTCGTCGTCGAGACCTACCACAACGCGACGCTGAAGACGATGACGTCTTCGACGAACCTCGCCGCGGGGACGACCTATACCTTCTGGGTGACGCGGAACGGCACCGCGCTCTCGCTCTACCTGAACAACGGCACGTCGACCGTGGCGACCGCGACGATCGGGGCCAGCGACAACACCTACGGGACTGGCATCACCGACGAGATCCTGATCGGCGCCGGAGTCACCTCCTCCGCGAACGCGGGGACCTACTCGCACACGCAGTTCTTCTACGGCACCCTCGACGAACTGCGCCTCTACGCGCGCGTGGTCGAGAACGACGTCCGCACGCGGACCTACTCCTCAGATCTCTCGCAGGCCGACATCGAGGCGGACCCCGACCTCCTCCTCTGCATGGAGTTCGGCGACGGCGTGGGCGGCTTCGCGAAGGACTCCTCCAAGTCCGCGAACACGGGCCTCCTCACCCGAAACTTCACCCACACGACGACGACGCAGTGGCTTTCCAAGCGCCCCGTCCGGTGGGCGCCCGGCTTTGTCACCGCGCAGACGGCGCCCCCGTTCAACATGATCGGGACCTACGTGAAGCCCGGCGTCTTCACGGAGACGGTGGTGGGGATCGCGGGCGGGATCGCCTACGAACTCGACGCGACCGCGGCAACGCTCACGGCCCTCCCCGGCGAGGTTGCCCCCGACGAGGCGGTCTCCTCCTCGAAGCCCTACTCGACGGTGGGGCTCGCAAATCGGCTCTACTTTGCGGACGGGCGAAACCCGATCGGCGCGATCGACCGGAGCGTTGTGCGCCCGTGCGGGATCGCGGACCTTCCCGCGAGCGCGGTCCCCGGCATCACGCAGGCGGGTCCGGGGAACCTCCTTGGCTACTACGCCTACGCGGTCCAGACGGGTTCCGCGTTCACCGGGGCGCTCTCGCGCGCGGTGAAGACGGCCGCGAGCCGGTTCCGAAGCGAGCGCGCGATCGTGGGCTACGGGACGGGCCGGCCGGGGGGGTCCTACTACACCTTCAACGGGACCACCGCGAAGATCGTCTCGACGGCCGCCGCCGAGTGCTACGCGGCGACCTACACGCACGAGGTCTGGTTCCGCCCGACGAGCGTCCTCACCGAACGTGGGGAGTGCCGGGCCGTGCGCCTGACCGCGGGCTCGAACGAGTCGATCGTCTCCGGCGACACCGCGGGCACGGTGAACTCGATTTCGCATCCCCTGAACGAGTTCACCTACGAACTCCGCTATCGATGGCAGAGCGCGCCGGGCGCGAGCAAGCGGGCGCTTTCTCATCCCCAGAATACGGGCGGCGGAAATGCCGGCATCGGAACGATTGAGATCGCATCGACCGGCACCAACGGCAACGTTACGGTGAAGACGTGGATCGGTGGCGCAACAACGATCGCCACACTCACGATCGCCACGGCGACAAACTGGGTCACCGTCTCCGTGGTCCACCGAGCGACTGGGTGGGAGGTCTACGTCGATGGTGCGCTTGTCGCAACCAGTACGGCCGCGGTTCCCGACGCGCTCGCCACGCGGCCGGTCTACATCGGGCAGGATGGTGGCGGGTCCAACTTCGGTTCCGTGGACGCGGGGGAGTTCCGCCTGTGGGACTACGCGCGCTCGGCGGGTCAGATCGCGGACAACTACCGAACCGAGATCACCGACGTCGACGACCTCGCCCGTCTCACCCTCTACTGGAAGATGAATGATGGGTCGGGGAGCCTGCTCCAGAACTCTTCCACGAAGCTCGGCGGGCACGATGCCTACATCGGGAAGTCCGCTTCCGCGAGTCCTACGCAGCAGACGAACCCGACCCACCAGTACAACCCCACGCGACAGGTCATCTTCGCGATCAACGACAACGTGGGCGTCGTGGGCACGACCTCGATCGAACTCGTGGACCTCGATTCCTCCCTCGTCGTCCAGTACCGCGGTGCCGCATCTGGCAACACGATCCAGTCCTTCAAGACGACCGGAATCGAGGCGAACCGCTGGCACGTCTTCCAGCACACGCGAGACGATTCGACGAGCGTCGAGAAGTTCTACCTCGACAACGTTCTTCTCTCGACGACGACGCTCCTCACCCCCGACGTCACCGCGGCCGGGATCGACGTCGTGGCGGGCGCCGACGATTCGACCAACTTCTTCACGGGCGACATCGACGAGATCCGCGTCTGGAACGTGGTCCGTACCGCGGCTCAACTCACCGCGAACAGCGGGAACGAGATCGACCCCGTTCCCTCCACGCTCATCCTCTACTGGCGCTTCGACGGGACCGCCGTGGACTCCTCCGCGAGCGCCCGAAACGGCACGGTCACCGCGGCCACCGTCGGCACCATGTCCGGGGGGCAGATCCCTTTCGGGATCGAGGACGGGATCACGGCGCGACGGGTCTACCGTTCCGCGGGCTTCGTCCCCGCCTCCGAGGACGCGGCCGATCTCGCGACCGCGAAGGCGACCGCGGAAGCCGGCCCGTTCTACCTCATCACCGAGATCGACGACAACACGACGACGCAGGTGGCCGACAACACCGCGGACGAGGACCTTTCCTCGATCCGCCTCGACGAGGACCACGCGGGCAATCCCCCCGCCGGTCGGATCGTCTACCGATTCGGCGATCGTCTCGGGACCGCGGCCCCGCCGGGCGCGACGAAGTCCCTCTTCGTCTCTGGCATCGGCGAGACGGAGAATTTCGACGTCGTGGGCGACTCGCTCGATGTCGAGGACGACCGCTCGGCCTCGATCACGGCGGCCGCCGACTACACCGCGATCTCGAAGCAGGCGGCTCTCTTCACGGAATCTGGGATCTTCTCGCTTCAGGAGAGCGGCGGGCGCCTCGAGCTTGTCTCCCTCGTCACAGGGACTGGATGCCTCTCGCCGCTCGGCGCGGTCAGGATCGAGGATTCGATCTACTTCTGGTCGCGTTCGGGACCGATGGTCTTCCGGCAGGGCGGCTTGACCCCGATCTACGCCACGATCGAGAAGCCGGTGCGTTCGATCAACCTCGCGGCCTACACGACGACGGGGGCGATCATCGCGGCCCACCACGCGCCGCGGAAGCAGGTCTGGTTCGCGGTGCCGGAAGCCGGTTCGACGCTGGACGCAATCTACAAGTACGACTACGCGCGCGAGAAGTGGGTCGGCCGCGACACGGTGGCGGTCCGCGCTCTCGCGCAGGTCTCCCCGCTCACGCTCGTCTCGGGGACCAATCCCGCGAGCGCGCTTCTCGCGGACTCTCTCGGCTACATCACGCTCCCAGATTCCGCAGACATGGACGGGGCGCCGAACTCGTCCGCATTCGGGGCCAACACGTTTAAGCCGCTGATCGCCGTCGGTGGGACCGGAACCACCCTCACGACGGGGACGTTCCTCTTGCCCACAAGCGGGGATGGCCTGAAGGGCGTGACGATCCTCCTCTACTACCCAAACGGCACCGAAGAGACGACGACGATCACGGCGAACACCGTCTCCACGATCACGGTCTCGCCCGCCGTGACCGCGCCATCGGCCACGACATACGCGGCGCTCGGCTACATCGACTTCGTGGCCGAGTCGGGCTGGCTCGATGGGAGGGACGAACGCTACGGACCCGCGGTCACGAGCAAGGTCTTCGGCTTCTTCCAGTGCTTCTTCGACAACGATCACCTCGGCCAATCCGACTACACCGACGCGAACGCGGTTGGCGGCGTGCCGGTTTTCGTCGAGACGGCGGTCCTCGATCGGAGCTACCCGATCTCGGCCACGTACGACCAAACGATCGCGACGACCATCCCCGACAACACGCAGGGCGTGAGCGGGGTGAACGTGGCGCTCGCGAAGCGGATCTTCGTCCCCAACGCGCTCGGGCGATTCTTCCGCTACCGGATCAAGGGCCGCCGCGCGCAGGTGTGGGGCGTTCATCAGGTGGCGATCGAGATCGACGCTTCGAGCGGCTTCTGATGGCTCGCGCGCGAATCGTCCCCGACCAGACGGCCGAACTCGTGCGGGCGGTCAACTCCGTGACGCTTCGCCCCGACGACGGCGACATCGCGGAGAACGGCCTTCCCGCGCACGACTCGAAGCCCGCCCAATTGGACGGGCGTTACGTGACCTTCAAGTCGAAGGGCGTGGGCGCCGAGGTTGCGGTCTCGCACAGCTTGGGGCGGGTGCCGGCGGGCTTCTTCGAGATCGCGAGGGAATACCCCTCCGCGCTCGTGGGGATGCCGAATCAGCCGACGCTGCATCGCGCGTGGACCTCGAAGAAGGTCTACTTCGTGACGCAAGCTCCCGAGGGGTCCGCCTACACGGTGCTCCTCCTTTGAGCGCTCCGGTCCTGTTCGACGATCGCTACACGAAGCTCTCGGACTTCGCGGGCCTCGTGGACGAGCAGATCGCCGCGGCGCTCGTCGCGGGCGAACTCGTCCTCGAGGACGAGGGCATCCCGCAAGGGCCGATCGTCGCGCTCAACATCGTGGGGACGGCGATCGCGGGAACGGTGGCCGCGGGCATTGGGACGATCACGTTGTCCACAGGCTCCGGTTCCGGCCTCGACGCCGACACGCTGGACGGGATCGACTCGACGGGATTCGAACTTCTCTCTCGCAAGGCGGCCGCGAGCGGATATGCGAGCCTCGATGCGGGGACTCTCGTCGTCCAGAATCCGACGAACGCGACCGCAACGCCGACCGCCTCGAAGATCCCGATTGCGGACGGGAGCGGGAAGCTCGCCGCCGGTTGGGGCGGGTCAGCTTCGACGCTGGCGACTCTCAATAGCTCCACGAAGGTCGTGCAAGATCCGGCAAGCGCGACGGGGACGCCAACCGCATCTTCAATCCCGATCTCGGGCGCCGGGGGCAGGCTGGCCGCGGGATGGGGCGGCGCGGCCTCCTCGCTCGCCACGCTGGACGCCAGCACGCGACTCGTGGAGGCGGCTCAGAACCTCTACGAGACCGGCGGCGGGACGCTCGCGGCAGGGGCCGTCACCGCGCTCGACTTCATCCGCCGCGTTGGGAACACCTACACGAGCGCGCGTGCGCCGCGGGTCCTCTTCTCGGGCCGCGTCAACGCGACGGCGACCGGCTCCGGTGACCAGACGCTTCTCACGCAGGTCATCACCGGGGGCGACATCGGCACGGCCAAGATCGTGATGCTCGAATGCTCCGTTCGAAAGACGACCGGCTCCAGCGCCCAGACGTTCAAGCTCAAGTACGGGCCTACGCCGACCACCATCGCCACTGGCGGCTCCGACACGACGGTCCAGAACAAGATCCGCTTCCTTCTCTGGGCCGACGGGGCGACCAACGCGCAACGCGGCTCGATCGAGGGAACGAACAAGATCGGCTACGCGATCGGGACGGGTGCCGTCGATTCGACGAGCGACCAGAACCTTCTCATCACCGTCGCCAACGCCACCACGACAGACGTGGTGACGATCGACGAGGCTCGCATCTTGATCTTCGACTAGGCAGGATGGAAACATGGCTCTCCAGATCATCCACATCGACCGCATCGTGACGGTGGACGGCTCGGGCACGACGGTCCATCCCAACTGGGACACGACCGACACCGTCGTCGCGAATCCGGCCTACTTCCCCTCGCGCGACAACAAGGACGCGGCGGGCGACGCGGCGGGATACATCCGCGAGTTCTCGGTTACCAACGTCAACACGACGAGAACCATCTGCTACTTCTCGCCGGGGGTCTACCTCGTCCGCGTGACGACCGCGGGGCAACTCGTCTACCTCCGCCGCGAGATCGCGGGCGCGGATGCTTCACCCGTCTTCACGACCTCGGCCGCGGGGAACGACTACGCGACCGACGCCGCGGCGAACACCGATCCCACGGCCACGATCGGCCTCACGACGAAGGACGCGGTCGCGGTGGACGGACAGCCGGTGAACCGCCGTCACCACATCGTTCGCGAGACGGAGGGGCCGCGCCGGATCGTCGTCAACCGTTACGAGAAGATCGGGATGGTTGGCTCGTCCGCGACCGGGACGGCCGTCGAGGTGGAGCCCGTGGGATGACCGCCGCCGGCCGCGTCATCTGGACCCCGTCTCCCACGCCGCGGAAGCTCGGCTACGACCTCCGCCAGATCTCGAATCTCGTCCTCTGGCTCGACGCGAACGACATGCTGAAGAGCCAGAAGACGGCGACCGCGATCTCGTCGTGGACCGACAAGTCCTCCGCTCTCGCGCACGCGGTTCAGGCGACGGGCGCGAACCAGCCGACGCTCGTCCAGAACATCCGAAACGGGAAGGCGGTCGTGCGCTTCGACGGGACGAACGACTGGCTCAACTTCCCGATCACGATGACGCTCGGCGGGGCGACCGTCGTGATGGTGGCTCGACACCGTCAGGGCGCGAGTTTCGGCTGGATGCTCGGCTCGACCGGCACGCCCAACGGCTTCCACATCAAGGCGAACAACGCGGCGACCGTCTACACCGTGGGCGCGAGCGCCGGCGTGATCGGCGCCGCGACGACGGGCTTCCACGTCTACACGATGCGCCACAGCGGGACCGCCATCACGACCTTCGTGGACGGGACCTCGGCTGGAACGGCGACCGACTCTGGGACCGGCGCAGTGGATCTCTGCCTCGGCTCCTTCAACGACGGGCAGGCGGCGACCTTCTGTTCGATGGACTTGGCCGCCATCGCAATCTTCGCGAAAGGCCTCTCGGAAGCCGAGCGCCTCTACGTCGAAGCCGCGATGACCGCCGGCTACATGAACCTCTACCTGCCCGACGAGATCGAGCAGGACCAGCCGGTCGTCTGGATCAAGCTCGACGACACGGTTCCCGGCGGGGCCGCGGGCGACTCGGGCTCGAACGCGAGCAATGGGACGTATGCGGGGACGCCCAACCGCGCGGTCGGGATCAC
>Ga0334722_10001237_pt1 | contig 32977 bp, 31 predicted proteins | sample C3_bottom_MG_FD_207210 | JGI IMG/M metagenome (GOLD analysis project Ga0334722, IMG submission 207210) | Sediment microbial communities from Yellowstone Lake, YNP, Wyoming, USA - C3_bottom | ecosystem: Environmental > Aquatic > Freshwater > Lake > Sediment | place: USA: Wyoming | collected... | reverse complement strand
GACACAAGGAAGGTGGACGGGACTATCCGATCGAGCCGATGCCCTACGCGGATCTCGAAGCACGGGCAACGCCGATGGCGCGAGAGCTGATCAGTGAACTGACGCTCATGCCCGTCGACGACGCACCACGGTCAACGGAGCGAGGCGGCACGCTCTCGGTCCGCCAGTATCTGCGGGAGCCGGAGCGTCCGTTTCTCGTCCGCGACGACGATCGGCTTGCGCCGCCGAGGTTGGCGATTCGGGTCGTCATCGACCACTCGACGAGCATGAACCATTCGACGTCGGGGCGGTCGCGCATCGAGCACGTCGCCGTCGCTGCCATGATGCTGCACTTGGCGTGCCTGGAACTGCAGATGGATCACGCCATCGCCGTCATGCCGCAGCAGGTCACGCTCGCCGACCTCACCACGGGAGAGAGGGGCAAGGCGCTGATCGCCGGCGTCGTGCCCGCCAAGACCGGCTATGAGAACCTCGCGGTAGCGATCGAGCGACAAAGCTCAGAACTGCTTGCCGCCGTCGCCGACTTGCGAGTGCTGTTCGTGCTGCACGACGGCTATCCGAACGACGCGGAGAAAGCGCAGAGAATGTGTCTTGGGTTGAGGGAAAAGGTAGAGGTGATCGGTGTGTTGATCGACCCTGATGAGGCAACGGCGAAGGCGATGCGGGAGATATTTGGTACAGACCGACTCGTCGCCTGTGCCGCGACACAGCTGCCGATCAAGCTCGCTGCGATACTCGAATCGATTCGCGGTGTCTGATACCTGAGGGGGTGATGCCGGTTGGCAACCCCCTCGTTTTTTTTATTAGCCCCGCGGTCGAGTGGGATGCTTTCGAATAAGCCAGCCGGCCTTCACCGGCTTGATCTCGAGGAAGTCGTCCAATTCGGCGCCGAGGTACTCCAGGAATGTCGGAGGGAACTCGAACCTGTCGAAGAAGTCCGCCCTTCTAAACCCGCCTCCCGCTTCTTTTTTCGTCATTCGTCATCACCTCCTCTCTATCCATCATGCTCCTATATATATCGTTTGTCAAGTAGTATAGGATATACATCGCGGCTGGTTTCTAGCAAGAAATGGGGCAATAAGCGGCGCGCGCGGCGGTCTCGACGCGGGAGAGACCGCGCCCTCCTTCGCGGGCCGTTTTCAGCTTCCTCAACGAGATGGACCAAGCAGGGCTGGAAGCGCACCGCGCACCTCCGGCCCTGCTCTCTTCGCCTTGAATGAGAACGTCAGTCTGTTACTCGTGAGAGGCCTTCTTGATCGTGAAGCTCTCGTCGTCGACGACTTCGAACATGAGCTTGTCACCCGACTTCAAGCCCCGGAGCTGACGAATCTCGTAGCCCGTGAGCTTGATGACACCGTCCTCCTCGAGCGTGACGGTGCGGACCCGTTTAGGTTCATTCTGTTCCATAGGAATCACCCCCTTCCGATGCAGGTGTTATTGACAGGTACATGAACAAATGATAACATAACTGAACAATAACGATGACCCGCATCATCGCCGTCGCCAACCAGAAGGGCGGCGTCGGCAAGACCACCACAACCATCAGTCTCGGAGTCGCCCTTAGCAGGGAGAGCAAACGCGTTCTCCTGGTGGATCTCGACCCGCAGGCGGCGTTGTCCGTCAGCCTCGGCCTCGCCGTGGCGCAACTGCGCGAGACCGTCTACCGCGTGCTGCTTTCGGAGGTGCCGATCGAACAGGCGATTCGCGGCACGCATTCCGGTCCGGACATCCTCCCCGCCAACATCGACCTTTCCGCCGCCGAGCTGGAGCTCGCAGCGCAAATGGGACGCGAGCGCTTCCTCGCGGAGGCGCTGCAGCCCGTCGCTAGTAAGTACGACTTCATTCTTCTCGATCTTCCGCCGTCCCTCGGACTTCTCACGATCAACGCATTGGTCGCCGCGAACGAAGTGATCATCCCCGTCCAGTGCGAGTACCTGGCGGTGCGCGCCCTGACACTGCTGTTGTCGACTATCGACAAGGTGAAGGCGAAGCTCAACCCGTCGCTCGCCGTCGCCGGCATTCTGCCGACGATGTACAACGGCCGCACGCTGCATTCACAGGAGGTCCTCGACGAGATCCGTACAACGTTTCGCGTCCACGTCTTCCCGATGGTCGTGAAGCACAGCGTGCGCTTCAAAGAGGCGCCAGCGGCAGGTCTTTCCATCATTGACTACGCACCCGAACAAGACGGCGCCCAGGCATATACGGCGCTGGCGAAGGAGCTGCTCCAATGAGCGAGCGCTTCTCCATCAAGGGAAAAGGGGCGGAGCTGTTCTTCGGCGACGCCGAGGGGAACCGCGTGCCGACACCAGAACCGGAAACTGCAAGACAGACAGACAGCGTGCTTGTCGACAAGACAGCCAGCAAGAAAGACAGCACGCCAGAAAGACAGACTGCAAGACAGACAGACGCCACGAGCGGCGATACATGGTCGCCCGAGATCGTGGGATTGCTGCGGCAGGCGCTCCTGGACCCGCACCCGGTTCACAACACGTTCCGCTATTCGCAGGGCGCCCTCGATGCCGTGCGTGACATCGTCTACGAACTGGAGGTGAAGAGGGGGATCAAGACGTCGCGCAACGACGTGATGCGGCTCGCGCTCTCCTGGATCATCGACGACTACCGGTCCCGTGGCGCCGGCAGCCTGCTCGTCGCGGTGATGAAGGAGGAGAGGTGGACGACGTGACGATGAAAGAGATGACCTTCATCCCACGCAGCGAGCTGAACGTGCGCGAAGTCTTCGCCCAGCGCGCGGAACGCCTCGGCTATCGCATCGTCGAGAGCCGCGCCGCGTTTCCCGACTACCTGCTGGAGCACGAGGGGGACCGGATCTTCGCCGAGGCCGAGTTCCGGACATCCAACTTCCATCGCCACCGTCACGACCTCGCGCGTTGCGACCTCGTGATTGTCTGGGAACACGACCTGCCAACGATGCCGCTGCCCGTGCTCGAGCTGAAAACCGACATCCTCCACACAAAGAAGCGACGGGGAAGACCGCCCGGTCCGGCATCCTCCACATCATCCCAATGGCACCGGCGAAGGGCCTTCTGGGCCCGCAAGACCGCCACTACTGCGTCGACCGACACCAATACCCCCGACAACACTTCCGTTGATCCGATCACGCGTCCTGGGTCGGACTAGCGTCGCCGCCGCCCATCTGATCTACTGTCATCCCCCGGGTTCACAGCGCGGTGTTACTCACGCAACAACGTCACCATCACGAACGAGGACTCGTTTGTACGCCAAAACCGTCTCGCAGCCCGTCGACAAACACGTCGCCCGCCTGGTCGACGCGATCAACGCGTCGAAGTTCTCGGCGAAGACGCTCTATAGCTGCTCCGGTCACCCGGGGAAGGACTCGTTCCCGTACGTGTCGTTTGAGTGCCGCGGTTTCGCCTTCGCGAAGTTCGTTCTTCAGTGCCTGAGCCGGACCAACCAGATCACTGGCGGTCGCACACACCTCCAGCTGATCAAGGTCGAGGGCATGCGCGTGCAGGGAGTGATCGGCTTCATGAGCTACCCGAGCCGGTACGGCCTCGATTGGTCGGTCCCTCCCGCGTATCTCGTCCATCTCTGGTGGCTGGAACTCGACGAACTGGCCCGCATGATCGAGAACGGAAGCGCTGAAGCGACCGCCGGATTTCGAGCGGTCGTGGCCAAGCGGCGATGGCTCAAGAACCGGGGAACGTGACGTACTCGTTCGTACATCAAACTTCCTCCGCCATCGCCACGACCTCAACCGCTGCGACCTGATCATCGTCTGGTCGCAGGATCTTCCCCTCCCGCTCCCGGTGCTCGAGCTCAAGACCGGGGCGCTCCATGCACCTCCAAAACCCAGAGGGCGCCTGCCGAAAGTGGCCGGCTCTGGCGCGCTGTAGCGACCGTGGCGCCTTCGGCCGCCGCGCGACCACTACAACGCCGTCTGCAAGTTTTTCACCCTTCTCCGCCCCGCTGACGGCCTCCACAACGGCTCCACCCCCTTGCCGGTCCTGTTGACGTTCCGGCAACTACGATTCGCCCTGTGAACGTCTAGGCTGAAGTTGTGTCGATCCGATGCCGCTCGCCGACGCCCCAGCACAGGGATGAACGAAGATGACTGAACCGCCCCTCCTCCTCACCGTCGCGGAAGCCGCCGCATTACTCCGCATCTCCCGAAACTCCGCCTATGAACTCGTGGCACGTCATGAACTGCCGGCACTACGGTTGGGGCGCACGATCCGCATCCCTCGTCACGCACTCGAAGCCCAGATCCTCAATGCCTCCGCCGAGGCCGCTGGCAAGTTCAAGATCGAGGCGGTACGATAGCCGTCTGCCGCGCAGGATTCCCCAGCGCTTCGCCATCTGAGGTCGGTTTTGTGAGCTCGCAACGCAGACAACACGGCACGGGCACGCTCGTTCCCCGGGGCGAGAAGCGGTGGCTCGTCCGTGTCGACTACGGGCAGGATCCCATCACGCTCCGGCGCGACCGGCGGAGCGTCACCGTCACTGGCACTAAGGCGAGCGCGCAGCGCCGCATGAATGAGCTTCTCCAAGAACGCGACCAGGGGAGCACGTTCAGGCGATCGGACATCACCACAGGCGAGTGGCTGGCTCGTTGGCTCAAGCGCCACGTCGGCGACGGACGGATCGGCCCGCGGGTCCATGAGCGATATCGCAGCATCATCAAACATCACCTGATCCCCACGATTGGCTCCATCGAGCTACAACGGCTGCGCTCCGACCAAATCACCACGCTGAAGGACGCCTGGCTCTCACGGCCATCACCGAGGACCGGACGGCCGCTGAGCGCCGCCACGGTGTACAAGCACCTCGTCGTGCTCCGGCGGGCGTTGCAAGACGCCCAAACCGAAGGGCTGATCGTGCGGAATGCAGCGGATTCCGTCCGCCGGCCCTCGGCCACCCAGCGCGCTGAGCGCCGCGCCCTCACCGAGCAAGAGATTGAACTGCTGTTGCAGTCAGCTCGAGGGGGACGGTTCGACGCGCCTATACGGTTCACTCTGGCGACAGGACTTCGCGAGGGCGAGATGCTGGCGCTTTGCTGGAACGACGTCAATTTCGAGGCGGCGAGCATCTACGTGCGAGGGACCAAGACTGCACACAGTCGGCGGACCATCGAGGTATCGCGGGTGACGCTCGGGCTTCTTCGGTCGCACCGCCAGGAGCAACGCCAACTCCGCCTGCAGCTCGGGCCGGCATGGGGAGAGCGGGATCTCGTATTCACATCCAGCGTCGGGACGCCCTGGTTCAGGCGGGCCTTCTACCGGGACTACCGCCGCGTTCTGGATCGGTCCGGGATCGACAACCCTGCCACAGTGAACTGGCACACGCTTCGGCACACGGCCGCGAGCCTCTGGATCCGGCACGGTGCCGATGTGTTCACGGTCTCAAGACGGCTCGGACACGCGTCCGCGGCATTCACGATGGACGTGTACGCGCATCTTCTCAAGGGCCAGCAAAAGGTGGCGGCAGAGGCGCTGGACCACCTTCTCGCGAACTGAACCTACGCCGAATCTATGTTGGTCACAGTTAGGTCACAACGGTTAAGGTACTCAGCACAATTCGCGTCGCTCACCGTCGCGAATTAGATTCAAAAAGTTGGTAGCGCCAGCGGGATTCGAACCCGCGATCTCCGCCTTGAAAGGGCGGCGTCCTGGGCCTCTAGACGATGGCGCCACGCCCGCGAAGTATAACAACCCGCCCCCGTTGCACCGCCGCACGACGCGCCCTGTCCCGAAGCGGCGGCGTGTCGTATCGTCGGGCAGCGTGACGAGGCGATGAGCAGATGACGGACGACGAGCGGCTGCCAATCATCGTCGGCGTCGGGCAGGTGACGCAGCGGCCCGAGACGGAGCGGCCGCGCGAGCCTCTCGCGCTGATGGCCGACGCCGCGCGCCTCGCCGAAGCGGACGCCGGCGCGGGCGACCTGCTGCACGCGCTCGACTCGGTGCGCGTCGTGAATATCCTCTCATGGCCGTCGAAGGCGCCCCCGCAGGACCTCGCTCGGGCGCTCGCCGTCGCGCCGCGCGAGCAGCTCTACACGCACATCGGCGGCAACACCCCGCAGTGGCTGGTCAACGAGGCCGCCGACGCCATCCATCGCGGCGAACTGGACCTCGTGCTGATCGCCGGCGCCGAGGCGATGCACTCGGCGCGGCGCGCGCGGGCGACCGGCGTCGACCTGGGCTGGTCGCCGCGGGGGACGCCGGCGCCCGACATCGGCGACGGACGCGCGGGCGTCAGCGAGCTGGAGGCGCGGCACGGCGCCACGCTCCCCACGCGCGTGTACCCGCTGTTCGAGAACGCGTTGCGCGCCCGCTACCGGCACTCGATCGGGGAGCACCAGCGGGCGCTCGGCGAGCTGTTCGAGCGCTTCTCGGCGGTGGCGGCCGCCAATCAGCACGCCTGGTTCCGGGAGGCGAAGACGGCGGCGCAGATCGCGACGGCAGGCGAGGGCAACCGCTACATCGGTTTCCCGTACACGAAGTACATGAACGCCATCCTGGACGTCGACCAGGGCGCGGCGCTGCTGCTCACGCACGCCGGCGCGGCGCGCCGGCTGGGCATCGATGAGCGCAAGTGGGTGTACCTCTGGGGCTGCGGCGACGCGACCGACCACTGGTTCGTGACGCAGCGCGAGAACTACCACGCATCGCCGGCGATCCGGGCGGCGGGAGCGCGCGCCCTCGAGATGGCCGGGATCGCGGTCGCTGACGTCGGCGTGTTCGACCTCTACAGCTGCTTTCCGAGCGCGGTGGAGATCACGCGCGACATGCTCGAGATCGCGCCGGGCGACGCGCGCCCGCTGACCGTGACCGGCGGGCTGCCCTACTTCGGCGGGCCGGGCAACAACTACGTCACGCACAGCATAGCGGCGATGGCGCAGGAGCTGCGCGCCGCGCCGGGCACGATCGGCATGGTCACCGCGAACGGCTGGTACGTGACGAAGCACTCGGCGGGCGTCTACTCGACGGCGCCGCCGCGCCGCGCGTGGGAGCGCACCCCGCCCGCCGTCGACCAGGCGCGCGTCGACGCGGGGCCGCGGCCGCAGGTCGTGGCGGAGGCCGCCGGCGAGGCCACGGTGGAGACGTACACCGTGATCTTCGACCGCGACGGCGCGCCCGAGCGCGGCATCGTCCTCGGACGGCTCGCAGGCGGCGGGCGGTTCATCGCCAACACGCCGGTGGACCGCGGCGCGCTGGAGGCGATGACGCGCGTCGAGATGGTCGGCGCGAAGGGGCAGGTGGCGCCGGCGGACGACGGGCGCAACCTCTTCGCGCCGGCGTAGCAGCGGCGCGCCCGCGCCGGGCGGACAACGGAAGAAGCCGGCGCGCGCTAGCGGGATCGCGCGGCCGGCTTCATCGCTGGAACTACTCGAATGCGGGGGAGCAAGTCTCGAGCAATCCCGTCAGAGTCACCTTATCCGGGGCGCGTTGGAGAAGGCTTGAAATGCGGTTGAGCCATCCTCAGGGAGGGCGGCTGTTACAATCGCGACACACGCTCGGAGAAACCCCATGCGCGGCCTCGATCTCAACGGCCTGATCCCGGCGACGCTGCTGCCGCTGACCCGCGAGCACGCGATCGACGAAACCGCGTTGCGCGCGTACATCCGCTGGCTGCTCGGCTTCGAGGGGCTGAAGGCGCTCGCCGTGAACATGGACACCGGCGAGGGGCCGCACCTGTCGCGCGAGGAGCGGCGGCGCGTGCTGGAGATCTACGCCGACGAGGGGCGCGGCCGCGTGCCGCTGCTCGCCGGCATCGCCGCGCGCTACACGGCCGAAGCGGTGGAGCTGGCGCGCGACGCCGCCCGCGCCGGCGCCGCCGGGCTGGTGGTGTTCCCGATACCGGCGTTCGCGGGCGAGCCGCTGTCCCCCGACGTGCCCTACGCGTACCACCGCACCATCGCCGACGCGGTCCCGCTGCCGATGGTACTGTTCCAGCTGCAACCGGCGCTGGCAGGCGTGATCTTCTCGCGCGAGACGCTGCTGCGGCTGATCGACATCCCGACGGTCGTCGCCATCAAGGAAGCGTCGTTCGACGCGGTCCGGTTCGTGCAGACGCGGCAGATCCTCGATGAGGCGCCGCGGCGCATCACGCTGCTCACCGGCAACGACAACTTCATCTTCGAATCGTTCGTGCTCCGTGCGACGGGCGCGCTCATCGGCTTCGGGACGATCGCGATCGCCGAACAGCTCGAGATGTTCCGCCGCGCCGCCGCGGGCGACATCGCCAGCGCTGCGGCGATCAACGACGGAGTGGTGAAGCCGCTCGCGGACGCGCTCTTCGCGCCGCCGGTGCGCAACTACCGGGCGCGGCTGAAGGAGGCGCTCCGCCAGCTCGGGGTGATCCCCGACGCCTGCATGCGGCCGCCGCTGCTCGACCTCGACGACGTGGAGCGGGAGGCCGTGCGGTGCGCGCTGGCCCGCGTACGGCTGGCGATGCCGGCGACGAGGGTCTAGCGTGGCGGACCCGGTCGGCATCGGCGTCATCGGAGCGGGCGGGATCTCGCACTCGCACCTGCTCGCGTACCGGAGCCGCGCGAACCGCGACCGGGCGCGCGTCGTCGCGATCGCCGACATCGACGCGTCGCGCGCGAAGGCGCAGGCGGAGCAGTACAGCATCGAACACGTCTTTACGGACTGGCGCGAGATGATCGCGCACCCTGCCGTGCGGGCCGTCAGCGTCTGCACGCCGCCGTTCCTGCACGTGGAGCAGAGCGTCGCCGCGTTGCGTGCCGGCAGGCACGTCTTGTGCGAGAAGCCAGTCTCGCCGACGCTGGCCGGGCTCGACGAGATCGCGGCGGCCGAACGCGAGAGCGGCGCGATCTTCGAGGGCGTCTTCCAGCATCGCGTCGGACAGGGCGCGCGGCAGGTGAAGGCGCTCATCGACGCGGGGCGGTTCGGGCGGCTCGTGTTCGGGCTGTCGGAGACGATCTGGCAGCGGCCGCAGGAATACTACGACGTGTGGTGGCGCGGCACGTTCGAGCAGGAGTGCGGCGGCGTGACGATGGGCCACGGCATCCACAGCATCGACATGCTGGCCTGGCTGATGGGCGAGCCGGCGTCGCTCTTCGCCGACGCGGTGACGGTGAAGCTGGGCATCGCCGTCGAGGACACGTCGGCGGCGACCGTGCGGTTTCGCGCCGGCGCGATCGGGCAGATCATCGTCACAGTGAACGCGCAGGACAACCGCAGCCGGCTGGAGATCTTCGGCACCGACCTGCAGGCGGTGTCATCGGAGTCGCCGTACGACCCGACCGCCGCGCCCTTCCGGCTGACGTCGCTCGACGCGGCGAGCGCGGCGCGGGCAGCCGACGAGGCCATCGAGCGGTTCCCCGAAGAGACTAAGCACCTCCATGTGCCGATGGTGCAGGACTTCCTCTCGGCGATCATCGAAGACCGCCCGCCGCTCGTGACGGTCGCCGAGTGCCGGCGCTCGATGGAGCTGATCACGGGCATGTACAAGTCCGCGATGACCGGCGAGCGGGTGACCTTCCCGATCGCGAAGGACGACCCGTTCTACGCGCGCATCCCGCCGCCGGGGTACGCGCTGCCGCACGCGGCGAACTAGTGCGCTGCGCCGGATGTTTCGTGAGCGGGAGGAAGTCACCCTCTGTCATCCTGAGCGAAGTGAAGGATCTCGCAACGGATCAACGACCACGCCGTGTCTTCGCCCAACGTTAGAAACAACCATCAGGAGAAGGAACCCGTGGCGATCACCATCCAGCTCGGTCCGACGACCACGCCGCGAGAGAACTTTGTCGCCGAAGCAGCGCTGCCGGCGGGAAACGCCGCCGCCGACGGGTGCGAGATGCTGGACGTGGAGTCGGGCGAAGCGACGCCCGCGCAGATCGACGCTTTCGATGGTGCCACGCGGATCGCGTGGTGGGTGAAGGAGCTGGCACCGGGCGAGAAGCGCGTGTTCGAGGTACGCGCGGCTGGCGCAGCCGCGGAGCCTGCCGCGCCCGCCCGCGGCATCGACCTGCATCTGCAGGAGGAGAACGGGCGGGTCGTCGTGTACTACGGCGGGCTGCTGCAGACGATCTACCGCTACGGCATGCCAAACTACCGCCCGTACTTCGCACCGAACGTCGCGCCGAGCGGGCGCCCTGACTCCGGCGTCGGCAGCACGGACGGGTCGCAGCCGAAGTCGATCACGGACGACGGGCCGCCCGACCACACGTGGCACCGCTCGCTGTGGTACGCCTGCGGCGACCTGAACGGCGTCGACTTCTACCTCGAGCCGGCGGCGATGCAGTCCGGCTACGGGCCGCACGTCGGCACCGGCTACGGGCGGATCGTGCATCGCGCGTTCGACTGGCTGGCGTCCGGCGTTGTGTGGGGCGGCTTTCAGGAGCAGGTGCAGTGGGTCGCCCCGGACGGCGCTGTGCTGCTCGACGACGTGCGGCGATTCCGGATGTACCGGCTGCGCGGCCGCGTGCGGCTGTGGGACATCGAGGCGGCGTTCACGCCGCACGCTGGCGCGGGCCCGGTGACGTTCGGCCAGACGAACGAGAACGCGCTGCCGCTGATGCGGGTGGCCGACATCATCGACGAGTGGGACGGTGGCACGATGTCGCTCTCGACCGGGGCGCACGGGTCGCCGGCGTGCTTCGGACAGCGCGCCGAGTGGGCGGACTGCAGCGGCCCGTTCACACGCGCGGCCGGCCATGAGCCCGAGGCCTTCGGCATCGCCATGCTCGACCACCCGTCGAACCGGAACCATCCGAACGCGTGGTTCGTGCGGGGGTACGGGCCGGTGGGCACGAACCTGCCGTTCTTCGACGGGCCGTTGACGCTGCAGCCCGGGGAGACGTGGACGCTGCGGCACCGGCTGTACATCCACCAGGGGTCGGCGGCGGACGGGCGCGTCGCGGCGCGCTTCGACGAATACGCCGACCCGGTGCGCGCGTCGGTGATGTAACGCCCGTAGACGATGGCCGCCGCTCGCATCGCGCCGCGCTCGCGTAGACGGCGGCACCCTCCGGAGCTACAGTGCGGCGCGGGACGGCCGCGACGGGAATGTCGCGCCACGCGCACGCGCGCCTGGCGTCCCTGAAAGGCGAACGTGATGGGCATCGTGATCCTGATCGCCATCCTGGCCGTGCTGCTGGTCCTGGCGTGGCTGCTGTTGTTCGCGGGCATGCTGGCGAACATCGGCGGGCAGCAGGTGGGCGTCATCGAGCGGAAGTACTTCGGCCGCAGCCTGCCGGAAGGGCGCGTGGTCGCGATGCGCGGTGAGATCGGCGTGCAGGCGGGCGTGTTGCAGCCGGGGCTGCACCTGCTGCCGCCGTACCTGTTCCGCGTCATCAAGAACGATATGATCGTCGTTGCCGAGGACGAGGTCGGGCTGATCGAGTCGATCGACGGCCGGCCGCTCGACCCGGGACACATCTTCGCGCGCCGCGTCGAGAGACACGATACGCATCAGGACGGCGAAGCGTTCCTGCGCAACGGCGGCCAGAAAGGGCCGCAGGTCGACATCCTGCCGCCAGGTAAGTACCGCATCAACACGTACCTGTTCCGCGTGCGGACGGAGCCGGCGCTGATCGTCGCGCAGGGGCAGGTGGGCGTGGTGAGCGCGCGCGACGGCGACCCGATCAAGCCGGGGCGCCTGCTGGCGCACGCCGTGAGCGGGCACCAGGCGTTCCAGGACGGCGAAGCGTTCCTGGCGAACGGCGGACAGCGCGGGCCGCAGATCGAGGTCGTGCTCCCGGGGCGGTACCGCATCAACACCGACCTGTTCAACGTCGAAGTGCAGCCCGCGACGATCGTCCACGCGAACCAGGTGGGCCTGGTGACCGCGAAGGACGGGGCGCCGCTCCCCGGCGGCGAGCTGGTGGCAACGAGCGTGCAGGGCCACGGCGACTTCCAAGACGCGTCGGCATTCCTGGCGAACGGGGGCGAGCGCGGACCGCAGTTCGACCTGCTGAAGCCCGGCACGTATTACGTCAACCCGCTGATGTTCGATGTGAAGCTCGACGACGTGGCGATCGTGCAGCGCGGCGAGGTGGCGGTGCTCGTCTCTAATGTCGGCAAGGAGCCCGAGGACATCCCTCAGCAGGACCGGCTGGCCGGGCGCGAGCGCTACGTCGTGCCCGAGGGGTATCGCGGCATCCAGGCGGAGGTGGCCGGGCCCGGCGTGTACTACCTGAACCGCTGGGCGTACATCGCCTACATCATCCCGACGACGAACCTCACGATCGACTGGGCCGAGGAGAGCGGCCCCGAGCCCGACGACGGTGGCGGGGCTACCGACGCGAGCGGCGGCGCCCGCCGGGCCCAGCTGTTCAACCCGCTCGCGGTGATCAGCCGCGAAGGCTTCGAGATGCGGGTCGGCGTTAAGGTCGTGATCCGCGTGCGGCCCGAGCAGGCGCCGCTGATGGTGGCCAAGATCGGCTCCATCGAGAACCTGATCGACCACGTCGTCCACCCGATGATCGACTCGTCGTTCCGGAACCAGGCTTCGTCGTCGGAAGCGATGAACTTCATGCAGGACCGCGCGGACGAACAGGCGAAGGCGGAGGCGCGGACGCGCGAGGAGCTGGAGAAGTACCACGTGGAGTGCGTGTCGGTGCTGATCTCGCAGATCATCCTGCCGCAGGAGCTGATGCAGATCCACACGCAGCGCGTGATCGCCGCGCAGCAGCAGGACATGTTCGTCGAGCAGCAGCGGTCCGAAGAGAAGCGGATCGACACGGAGAACACGCGGGCGAAGGCGAACAAACAGGGCGAGCTGGTGGCGGCGCAGATCGGCGTGCAGGTGGCGGAGCAGACGAAACAACAGACCATCCTGTCGGCCGAGGGGCGCGCCCGCGCGATCGAGCTCGAAGGCGAGGCCGAAGGGAAGAAGATCCTGGCCGTGGGCACGGCGACGGCGGAGGCCTATGAGAAGCAAGTCGCGGCGGTGGGGCAGATGAACCTGGCGGGGATCGAGGTGACGAAGTCGATCTCCGCTGCCGGTCTGAAGATCACGCCCGACATCATGGTGGGCGGCGGCGGCGAGGGGTCGGGGAACATCTTCTCCGCGTTCATCGCGCAGCTGCTCGCGAACGGGCGCCTGGCGGGCGGGGCGAACGGCGCCGCCGGCGACGGCGGGGGCGGCAGCGGAGGCGGCGGGCGGCCGTAGGTGCAGGCACCCGGACGAAGATGGGTGCCAAGATTCCCACTTGATCCTGCCGATACTTGGTCGAAATCGGACAGGGAGCAAGCGATGATCCTTCGCCGGACGCTCGTCGCGATGGGGGCAATCACGGTAGCGGCGCCGATGCTGGCGCTGGCCGTCTTCAACGCGCGCCCGGACCTCGACCCGTTGTGGATGCAATTCGACGTGCACTTCTGGGTCGTGGGGTTCACGGCGGTGGCGGCGGCGCTGGCCTGCGGCGTGATCATCGCTTCGGCGCGTACGCTGCGCGAGACGCGGCTGCTGTTTCTGGCGCTGGCGTTCGTCTCGATCGGCGGCATCTTCTCGATCCACGGCCTGATGACGCCGGGGTACGCCGTGCACTCGTTCTACATGACGGTGCCGCTGTCCGGCTGGATCAGCATCGTCGTCGCCGCGGTGTTCGTGGCGATGAGCGCGGTCGAGCTGCCGCGCCCGCTCGACGCGGCGGTGCGGCGCGGCGGGACGGCGATCTTCGCCTGGACGGTGATCGCCGTCGGCGTATACATGCTCTTGAGCTTCGAGGTTGAGCACTGGCTCGACTGGATCCCGGCATCGGACCGGCGGCTGCAGTACGCGCTGGCGCTCACATCGATGGCGCTGTTCGCGTTCGCCATCCTGCGCTACTGGCAGGCGTACCTCTTCGCCCGGCTGCCGGCGCAGGCCGCGATGGTCGTGGCGCTCGTCCTGCTCTTCGAGGTGGCGGCGATGCTGCTCTGGGGCCAGGTCTGGCACTGGTCGTGGTGGATGTACCACGCCTCGTACGCCGCCGCCTTCGCCGTGCTCTTCGCCGGCTGGGCGATGGAGGCGCGACGCGCCGGCTCGCTCTCCGCGATCGCCGACGCGCTGGCGATGCGCGACGCGCTGGCGCAGCTCAACCGGGGCCGCGACGGGCACGTGCTGGAGCTCGTCGACGCGATCGAGGTGAAGGACGCTGCGACGCTGGGGCACGTCAGCCGCGTGAGCGCCTACGCGCTGGCCATCGGCAAGCGGCTGTCGCTTCCCGCTGGAGACCTGCGATCGCTGGTGCTGGCGGCGCAGCTGCACGACGTGGGCAAGATCGGTGTGCCGGACGCGATCCTGCGCAAGCCGTCCGGGCTGACGGCAGAAGAATACGACGAGGTCAAGAAGCACTCGCCGCGCGGCTACGAGATCGCCCGCCGGGTCGAGGCGCTGCGGCGGCTGGCGCCGGTCATCCGCGCGCACCACGAGCGGCTGAACGGCCAGGGCTACCCTGACGGGCTCGCCGGCGACGCGATCCCGCTGCTGGCGCGGATCATCGGCGTCGCGGACACATACGACGCGATGACGTCGATGCGCCCGTACCGGTCGGCGCTGTCGCACGACGCAGCGGTAGCGGAGCTGCGCCGGGTGTCCGGGAGCGAGCTGGACCCGAAGTGCGTCGCGGCGTTCCTCGCGACGTTCGCGAGCGACCAGCGCCAGGCGGCCTGACACCGCTTCGCGAGACACTTCGCCGAGAACTCCCCGGATCCACGTCGTGTGAAGCTGTCTCGCCCGGCGGGGCGGGCTTGCCTATACTGAGGCACTCCGAGGGCAGGCCACCGAAGGACCGACCCCGCATGCCGACCGAAGTCCTCTATCGCAAGTGGCGGCCGCAGCGCTTCGCCGACGTGGCGGGCCAGGACGTCGTCACGCGCACGCTGATCAACGCGCTGGCGCAGCACAAGGTCTCACACGCCTACCTCTTCTCCGGGCCGCGCGGCACCGGCAAGACGACGATGGCGCGCCTGCTGGCGAAGGCGGTCAACTGCGAGAAGAACGCCGCGGCGGCGCAGGACAGCCCCGGCGAGCCCTGCAACGCCTGCCCCTCGTGCGTGGCCTTCGGCACCGACGCCGCGTTCGACCTCATCGAGATGGACGGCGCCAGCAACCGCGGCATCGACGACATCCGCAACCTGCGCGAGGCGACGAATTACATGCCGATGGCCGGCATGGACGCCCACAAGGTGTACCTCATCGACGAGGTGCACATGCTCACGGAGCCGGCCTTCAACGCGCTGCTCAAGACGCTCGAGGAGCCGCCGCCGCACGTCGTCTTCATCCTCGCCACGACGGACGATCACAAGCTGCCGGCGACGATCATCTCGCGCTGCCAGCGCCACCAGTTCAAGCGCATCCCGCTCGCCGCGATCGTCGACCGGCTGGCGTATATCGCCGGCCAGGAGGGGATCGGCGTGCCCCGCGACGGGCTGGAGCTGATCGCCCGGAACGCGACCGGCAGCCTGCGCGATGCGATCAATCTGCTGGAGCAGGTCTGCGACTCGTACGGAAAGGAAGCCTCGCTGGAGGCGGTGCGGGAGGGACTGGGCCTGATCGCGGACGAGCGCTCGTCGGAGCTGGCGCAGCAGGCGCTGCGCGGCGACCTGGCAGGCGGGCTCGGCACCATCGGCTCCGTGCGCGACGATGGGCTGGACCTGCGGCAATTCCAGAAGGAAGTGGTGATGCGGCTGCGCGAGCTGCTCCTGGTGCAATCGGGCGCCGAGAGCGACGGCGCGTGGACTCCCGAACAGCTCGCCGGCATGCGGGCGAGCATCGCCGGCATCGAGCCCGCGAAGATGGTGCAGGCGCTGAGGGCGTTCGGGCAGGCGGACCTGCGGGCGGACCCGCTGTCGCCGCTGCCGCTCGAGCTGGCGCTGGCCGACGCGGTGCTCGGCGCGCCCGCGCCCGCGCGGCCCGAGGCGCCCGCACCGGCCGCCCGCACGTCGCCGGCGCCGCCGATCCGCGGCGGCCAGGCGCGCCCACAGCCCCCCGCCGCGACGCAGCGCACCGCCACGCCGCAGCAGGCCAGACCCGTCGTGCCGGCGACACCCGCTCCGGCCGGGCCGGCGGCCGAACGCGTGCCGGCCGCGCTGCGCAAGGACCTGAAGGACGCGTCGGCGGAGGAGATCGCGGCGATGCTCGGCAGCACGGCGCCGGTGATCCCGCCGGCCGCGCCGGATGCGGCCGCGCCGGAGCTCGCGCCGGCGGCCGGCGCTGCGGCAGCGGCCGCCACGGACGGCGCGCTCGCCGGCATCGTGCAGCAGCTCCGCGTGCTCGCGCGGCCGCGGAGCGTGAAGCTGGACGCGCTGCTCAACGGATCCTGCGAGGCGGTGTCGTGGCAGGACGGCATCCTGACCCTCGGGTTCTACGCGGAGGGCTTCCACAAGAAGGGCGTCGAGGACGCCCAGAACCGCAAGGTCTACGAGGAGCTGGCGTCGGAGATCCTGGGGGCGCCCGCATCGATCCGGTGTATCATGGTCGCAAAGGCGCCGGCGCCGCTGAGCAAGAGTTCGCTCGTGCAGCACGCGGTGCAAACCCACGGCGCGACCGTCGTTTCCCGGGACCAGGAGTCGTAGAGATGGCAATGAACCGCGACATGATGGCCAAGCTCGCGCAGATGCAGGAGCGGCTGGTCAAGGCGCAGCAGGACCTGGGCGAGAAGCGCGCGGAGGGCACCGCGGGCGGCGGCGCCGTCCACATCGTGCTGACCGGCGGCATGAAGGTGGATTCGCTGAAGATCGACAAGGAAGTGATCGACCCGGACGACGTCGAGATGCTGGAAGACCTGCTGACGGCGGCGCTCAACGAAGTGCTCGGCAAGGTGCAGTCGCTGCAGATGGGCCAACTCGCCGGACTCGCGGGCAGCCTGGGCATCGGCGGCATTCCGGGGTTGCAGTAGCGATCGGCGGACGGCCACAGCCGGGCGCTCGCAACGCCTCGCAACGACTCCCGGCAGCCCGCGATCCATCGTGTAGAAGCTACCCATGACTGAACCCGGCGCCGCCCCGCCCCCCGTCGCGCGGATGATCGATGAGTTTCACAAGCTCCCCGGCATCGGGCCGAAGAGCGCGCAGCGGCTCACGTACCATCTCCTGCGCGTGCCGCCCGAGGCGGCGCTGGCGCTCGCCAACGCGATCATCGAGCTGAAGGAGAAGACGGTCCTCTGCTCGACCTGTCAGAATGTGACCGAACACGACCCGTGCGCCATCTGCTCCGATGCATCGCGCGACCGGACGGCGATCTGCGTCGTCGAGGAGCCGCTGGACATCCTGGCGGTGGAGCGGACGCGCGGCTTCCAGGGGCTCTACCACGTCCTGCACGGAGTCATCTCGCCGATGGAAGGTGTGGGGCCGGACGACCTCAAGGTGAACGAGCTGCTGGCGCGACTGCGCGGCGGCGCCGTACGCGAGGTGATCATGGCGACGAACCCGAACCTGGAGGGCGAGGCGACGTCGATGTACATCAGCCGCCTGCTGACGCCCATGGGCATCCGCGTGACGCGCCTGGCGCGCGGCCTGCCGATGGGCAGCGACCTCGAGTACGCCGACGACGTCACGCTCTCGCGCGCGCTGGAGAACCGGCAGGAGGTGTAGCGGGTCGGTTGTCGGCGGTCGGTTGTCGGTTGTCGGCGGTCGGTTGTCGGTTGTCGGCCGTCGCGCAGCACCGGCAGATCGATCGGTCAGAGGCGCTATTCACACCGGGTTCAAACTTGGCGGATACCCCATCGGCGCTGGCGATCTGTTCGGCCTTCGATCTTGGCACGCCGGTACGCGAACCCGTCGCCGTCGTGGGCGGGCTGTCGCACCGGATGTGGCGACTCGAGACGACGCGCGGCCGGTTCGCCGTCAAGCAGATCAACCGCGATTTCGACAACCCGGGATACGTCGACTGGTACGAGCGCGCGTTTCGCGCAGAGATGACGGCGTATCACGCCGGCGTGCCGATGCCGCGGCCGGTCGCCGTGCCGGAGACGGGGGCCTGCCTCGCCGAGCTACCCGACTCCGGACCGCGCCCGACGACGGTGCGCGTGCACGATTGGGTCGACGCGACGCCGATCGCAAACGGTGACTACGGCGCGAACGTCCCACACCGCATCGGGGAGATCCTCGCGCGGGTGCATGCGCTGCGCATCGAGCCTGACGGCGTAGTCGGGGAGGTCTGGCGAATCTTCGGCCCCCGACACTGGCTGGGGCTGGCGGAGCGTGCCGAGGCCGCGGGCGCCGAATGGGCGCGGGCGCTCGACGACGGACTGTCACTGGTGGCCGAGATGGAAGCGTTCGTCGACGCGTCGCGGCCGAGCCTGGGGCCGATGATCATGAGCCACCGCGACGTCGACCAGAAAAACGTACTCGTCGCGGCGGACGGCGGGCTGCTGATCGTCGACTGGGACGCGACGGGGCCGGTGAGCGCGCGTCATGAGCTGGCGAACACGACGCTCGTGTGGGGCGGCGGTTACTTCGGTGAGCCGCGCGCGGAGCTGTCCCGCGCCGTCATCGAGGGATATCGCGCGACCGGTGGCGAGTTCGACGATCCCCGGCCGCCGGACTTCGCGGAGTTCGTCTGCATCATGGTGAACTGGTTCGAGTTCAACGTCCGCCGCGCGCTCGGAGAGCGCCTGCAAGACGAGTCGGACCGCGCGCTCGCAGAACGCGAAGTGCGGCACATCTTGCGGCAACTCGACAGGGTCGCGCGATCGCCGCGGTCCTGGGCAACGATGCTGGGATAGCGGGGGCGGTTGTCGGCGCTCGGTGGTCCGTTGTCGGGCGCCGTCCGATGCTGAGGGTGGCCGCCCGCTGCCCCTAACAGGCCGGCCCGGTATAGCCGCTCCGTTGCTATGATGCTCCACGCCCTGACGGGCGGACTGGCGCCAGCGCGGAGGTCCAGCACGATGCAGGTGATCGCGGAAGGTCATGCCGACTACCTGAAGGTGGATCCGGACGGCTTCCGCGCCTACGTGCGCGACCACAAGCAGCGCGCCCTCGTGCCGAAGGTGATGACCGCTGCCGAGGCGGTCTCGCGCTTCGTCGCCGACGGCGACTACTTCGTGTACGACTGCAACTACTTCCAGCGCGGTCCGTCAACCCTGATCCGGGAGGTGATACGCCAGCAGAAACGCGACCTCTGGCTCTGCGGGAAGTTCACCTACGTCGACGTGGGACTACTCGTCGGCGCCGGGTGCGTCGCGCAGGTCGACTGCGGCTTCTTCTGGCCCGGCGCGACGATCGACAACGCCGTGCGGGAAGGCCGCGTCAAGGTCTACGAGTACAGCAACATCGTGATGACGCTGCGCCTGCAGGCGGGCGCGATGGGGCTGCCGTTCCTGCCCGTGCGCTCCTTCGCCGGCACCGACGGCTTCGAGCATTCCGGCGCCAAGCTGGTCGAGGACCCGTTCACGGGCCGGCCGATCACGCTCGTGCCGGCGCTCAATCCGGACGTCGCGGTCATCCACGCGCAGCAGGCGGACCAGTACGGGAACGCGCGCGTCTTCGGCACCGGCATCGCCCACCAGGAGTCGGCGCTCGCGTCGAAGAAGGTGATTGTCTCCGCAGAGGAGATCATCGATACGGACGAGATCCGGCGCGACCCGGGGCGCACGAGCATCCCCTACTACTGCGTGGACGCGGTGGTGCACGCGCCGTTCGGCTCCTGGCCGGGGAACTGCGGCGGCTACTACGGCTCGGACACGCCGGGGGTGATCGAAACGTTCGCCGCGATCGCCCGCGACGCCGTCGGCGACTACGTCGCGAAGTACATCACGCCGTTCGCCGACGACGCAGCGATGTTCGATGCACTGATCGGCAGCGAGCGGCTCGAGCGGCTGCGGGCGGCGGAGACGATCACTGAGGGCTACCGCGCGTAGCGGCAGGCGCACCCAACCGCCGGGACGAGCCCGACACTACCTTGCGCCGCGTCCGTCCCACCAGTCCCGCAGCTCGCCGGCGAGACGGGCCGCATGCGCCGCGCCGGCGACCGCGACGGGCGAGACACGTGCATGGTCCATCAGGTTCGCGGCTCCGGCTTCTCGCGCGGCGTCGTCGAACTGCATGATCTTCACCGACGCGCCGGCCGCCTCCAGTTCGCCCTTCTCGCGCGCAAGCTGCCGCGCGATCAGCCCGGTGAGGCCACGCGCGCCCATCGGCGACAGCATCAGCACGACATCCGGCTCGATCCGCTGCGCCAGGTCGCCGGACGTCCCGGAACGAACGCCGCCGTCCATGTAGCGCCCTCCGGCGATCGTGACGGGCGGAAACATGCCCGGAACGGCGCACGAAGCGGCCGCGGCCAGCTCGATCGGGACGCCGCTATCGCGATCGAACGCGCGAAACGCGCCGCTGTCGCAGTCGACGGCGGTGATCACCAAGGGCTTATCGGGCCAGCCCGGCCAGCCGTTGCCCGCAAAGCCCCGGAGCCACGTCTCCTCCGGCATCGTCCTCGCCCCCAGCGCGACCTCGCCGATCCGGGCGCACACCTCGGCCGTCATCTCCGCGGCGGTGCCCCAGATCGAGAACACCGCGGTGAGCGCCTCCGTGTCCGAGGCAGGACGCCCACCACGGGCGGCGGCCGCCTCCCGCCGCCCGAGCACCTCGCGCGGGTCGGCGCCGTGCGCCAGGTGCGTCCCGACGACGGATCCGGCCGACGTGCCGACGATCAGATCAGCGCGCCGCAGGTCAACTCCCGCATCGAGCAGACCGCCGATGATCGCCGCCTCCCACGCGATCCCGACGGCCCCACCGCCGCCGAGCACCAGCGCGCGCTTCATCCGCAACTCCTTCGCGCGAAGTGTAGTCGCGGCCGTGCCGGCGATCGAGCTTCGCTTGAGACGGAGCCAGATGGCCGCACCACGTGCTGTGCGAGCGGGCGCTGTGCAACCGGGGACGGCTGCTTCTCGCCGTCGCGTCGAGCTTACTTGCGGGCGCGGCGCGGGCGGCGTGGCGCGATCTCGCGCTGCGGCGGCTCGCCCAGCACGATCACCGTGCACGCCGCCGGGTCGACGAGCCGCGACGCCAGGCGTTCGCCCAGGTCGTCGAGCGAGAGCGCGGTCGTGATGACCGTCGGCATGCGCGCGGTGTGCCGGTAGTTAAGCAGCTGGAACAGCCGGTCGCGCACCCAGGCGATGCCCGTCTGCGTGTCGAGATCGTCGAGGATCAGCAGCGGCGCGGTGCGCACCTCGTCGAAGGCATCGTGCGGAGCGCGTGCGTCATCGGCGGCGAAGCCGCGGCGCAGGTGATCGAGGAGGTCGGGCACCACGACGAAGCTCGGCGCGTCGCCGCGCTGGCGGCGGTAGTTGGCGATGGCCGCCGCGAGGTGCGTCTTGCCGGAGCCGTGGGGGCCCATGAACAGCAGCCAGCCGGCCGGCGCCTCCGCGAACGCGATCGCCTGCCGGTAGGCGTTCTCAACGCGCTTGCGGTCTTCCGGCGGCAGGTGCAGGCCGCGCGCCTCGAAGCGCTCGAACGTCATCTCGCGGATCAGCGCGTGGTCCAGCACGTCGAGGGCGCGCAGCTCGGACGGGCGCTTCGTCTCGAGCACGTAGACGCGGGCGATGCCGGCGTCCGTGAGCCGCGTCCGCAGCCGGTCATCGAGCTGCTCCGGCAGCAGGTTCGTGGTAACGACGGTCGGTAAGCGCGCGTTGAAGCGGTGGTTGATCAGCTGGAACAGCTTCTCCTGCGCCCACGCGGTGGGCGAGTGCGTGCCCAGGTCGTCGAGCACCAGCACCGGCGCGCTGCGCACGCGCTCGAACAGCTCGTCGTAGCCGATCTCGGCGCCCGGCTGGTAGGCCGAGCGCAGGTGGTCGAGCAGATCCGGCACGACGACGAACAGCGCCGGCTCGCCGCCCTCCAGCAGCGCATTCACGATCGCGGCGGCGATGTGGGTCTTGCCGCAGCCGCTCGCGCCCGAAAGCAGGAGCCATCCCTCCGGGGCTTCGGCGAAGGCCCGCGCGTCGGCGACGCAGCGCGCGTACTGCTCCTGGTCGCGCGGTGTCGCGCTGCGCCCGCGCGCGATGAGCTGACGAAACGTCAGCCGCGAGAGCGCCCCGATCTGCGAGTAACGGGCGAGGCGCTCGCTGCGGTCTTCCGGCGCCTCCTGCGCGGCGCAGCGGCAGGGCACCGCGGCGCCGAAATCAGCATGCCCCGGCGCCACGTTCGGCCGCACGAAGCGCGCGCCGCGACAGTACGGGCAGGCGCCCGCGTCCTCGTCAGGGCTGTAGCCGCTGCTTGAGGATCTTCCCGTACTTGCCGCGGAAGTATCGCTCCCCGGCGCCAGGATCTCGCTCAGTTTTCGCATGGTCCGGTCCTTCGATTGCCCAGCGTTCGAGAATGCGCGACACGTAGCGCCAGCTCCGCGCGTTTTGCGCCGCCGCCTCGCGGAACGCGGCCTCCAGCCAGTCCGCGGGGTACAGGCGCTCCGCTTCCGCCAGCTCGTCGGCGATCAGCGGCGAGAGCGTGCCGATCAGCGACTCGTAGAGCGCGAACACCGACGAGCGCTCGCTCGCCAGCGCCGCCGGCTCGACGGCCCGTCCCAGATCCACCTGCCCGCTGCGGACAGCCTCCATGCCGCGGCGGTCGGCCGGCGCGTTGAGAAAGTAGAGCTCGCGGAGCGCGCCGTCGGGCTCGACAGTAAGGGGCAGCAGCACCCCCAGTTCCGCCGCGCGCCGCAACGACGCATCGATGATCTCGCTGCGCGCCGCCGTCGCGCTGTCCTGGCAGCCGGCGAGGAACGACGCCAGCCCCGGCTCCGCCGCCAGCTCCACGGCCGTGACGTACCGCGGGAAGCCCTTCTTCCGCGAGAGCACGTTGAACGCGTACAGCGTCACAGCCAGGTCGACCGGGTCGGTGAGCCGGGGCAGCAGGTCGCTGAAGAAGACATTGGGGATCGCCGTCGACTGCGGGCGCGAGGGGAAGCCGGCGAACGCCGTCACGCCGAGGCCTCCTCGATCACCATCAGGTCCTCGAACCGCGACAGGTGGTTGCGGAAGCGCAGGTGCACGACGCCCGTCGGGCCGTTGCGGTGCTTCGCGACGATCAGCTTCGTGATGCCCTCCGGGTACGGCTGGTCGAAGTTGCGTAGCTCCCAGTCTTCGCGCGTCACGTAGATGTCCTCGCGGTACAGGAACATCACTACGTCCGCGTCCTGCTCGATGCTGCCCGACTCGCGCAGGTCGCTCAGCATGGGGATGTGCGGCTGCCGCATCTCCGGCGCGCGCGAGAGCTGTGCGGCGGCGATGATCGGCACGTCGAGGTCGCGCGCGAGCATCTTCAGCCCGCGCGAGATCTCGCTCACCTCCTGCACGCGGTTGTCGCGGTGGCGCCCGCCGCCCTGCATGAGTTGCAGGTAGTCGATCAGCACCAGGTCGACGCCGCCGAGCTGCTGCGCGAGCCGCCGCAGCTTCGTCTGGAGCTGCCCGACCGTCACGACCGACGAGTCGTCGATGTAGATCTCCAGGCCCGAAAGCTCGCCCGTCGCCGCCATCGCCCGGCGCTCCTCCGCGTCGGTCATCTGGCCGAGCCGGAGGCGCGACGCATCGACGCCGCACTCGGCCGCGAGCAGGCGTTGCGCCAGCTGCTCGCCCGCCATCTCGATGGTAAAAATGGCGACGCGGGCGTTCTGTCCCACGGCGGCGTTGCGCGCGAAGTTCAGCAGCAGCGACGACTTGCCGACGCTCGGCCGCGCCGCGACGACGACCAGGTCCGAGCGGTGGAAGCCCGCGAGCAGCGAGTCGAGGTCCATGAAGCCGCTCCGGATCGCGCCGATCGTCCCCGCGAGCACGGAGTCGATGCCGGGCGTCTCCCAGAACTGGTCGAGCAGGTCGCGGAGCGGCACCAGGTCGCCCATGCGCTGCGACTGGCGGACCCCCATGATCAGGTTCTCGGCGCGGCTGATCGCGCCGTCCAGGTCGGGGCCGCCCTGGTACGCCAGCTGCACGATCTGCGCGCCCGCCGTGATCATCGCCCGGTACGTCGCGTCGCGCTTGACGATGCCCGCGTAGTGCTCGACACCGACGGGCGTCGCCAGCTCGCCGACGATCCGCGACAGGTACGGGATGCCGCCGACGTCGTCGAGCTTTTCGCGCCGCGAGAGCTCGTGTGCGAGCGTCACCTGGTTGACGGGCTCGTTGCGCTGCCAGAGGGCCTGGCAGGCCTCGTACGCCCAGCGGTTCTGGTCGCGGTAGAAGTCATCGGCCTGGACGAGGCCGTCGACGCGCCCGATCGCCTCCTCGTCGACCAGGATCGAGGCGATGCACGCCTCCTCGGCGTCTACATCGAACGGTGGGAGCTTGTCTGCAACGGAGACCATCGGTTCGGTTCTCGGTTCTCGGTGTTCGGTGTTCGGGTGTCGCGGGGACGGGAGCCCAGCGGTCAGTCGTTGTCGGGGTCGCGCTTCGCGAGCAGTTCGGCGGAGCGGCGGCCGAGGAGCAGGCGGCCAAGCGTGCGGTGCCCAAGCGCGCTGTTGTAGCGCCGCCAGGTGTTGCGGATGTCATCGGCGGTCTGCGCCGCTGCGAGCGACTTCTCTGCTTCGCGGAGGGTGAGTTCGTAATCGACGGCGACGGGCATGTGCGCTGCCTCCTTGCGTCCTCGCTTCGATATGCCGGCCCGCCGTGGCGGGCGGCGAGGACGTGTGGCGGCGCGTCGTGCGCTGTTACGCGTCCTCGTCCGTGTCTTCGTCGTCCAGCGCGTCGTCGTCCGCCGCTGCGACGTCATCGTCGATCGCGGCTTCCGCCTCGCCGGCCTCGCTGCTCGCCTCGGCGGCGGGCGCTGCCTTGCCGCCGGCGGCCTTCGCCCGGATGTCCGCGGCGGTCGTGCCGTCTTCGCCGACGACGCTGACCGTCACGGTGGCGCTCACGTTCTTCGTGAGCTTCACCGCGACATCGTAGTCGCCGAGATCCTTGATCGGCTCGGCGAGCATAACGTTATGTCGCTCGAACTCCGCGCCGATCGTCTCCCCGACCTTCGCCGCGATGTCCGCCGTGCCGACGGAGCCGAAAAGCTTGCCGCTGGAGCCGGCGCGCGCGGCAATCGTGTACGCGGTGCCGTCGAGACGGCCCGCCACCTTGCGGGCGTCGGTGTCGCGCGCATCCTGCAGGCGCGTCTCGCGGGCGGCGCGCTGCTCCGCCGACTTCACCACCGACGCCGTCGCCGCCATCGCCAGGCGGCGCGGCAGCAGGTAGTTGCGGGCGAACCCGGGCTTCACCTCCTTGATGTCGCCGATCTTCGCCGTGCCCGGAACGTCTTCGAGGAATACGACTTTCACGATGGTCTCCTGTTGCCGGGCAGGCCGCGGATCGGCGCCTGCCGGACAAAGAGACGCCGCCCGTGTCCGTCTGCGTGCTGTGCGGTGGCTGAGGAAGCGCAGGCGGGCAGGGGCGTCGTCACTGCTGATACTACGATGAGGCCGAGGCCGCACAAGTTATAACAGGTCAAACGCCCCCGCGAAATCTGCCCACCCGCGTTGGTTTGCCGCTTCGGCCGGTGGGAAGCTCGCGCCGCCAGAGTAGAACAGATGTACGGAGCCTGTCAAATCTTTTCAACTTTGCTTGACAAGAGCAAAGCGAGCGTAACATCGCCTACCGACTGGTCAGCGCGCGGGCACGCGACGCGGACTGGAGGCCGAGCAGATGCGGCTCCTCGCAATTGCGTCGATCGCGCTAACCGTCTCTGCCCTCGGAGCCAGCGGGGTACGAGCAGATCCTGGGCCAGCCGCGCAGGCCGCCACGGCGACGGCAACGCCGCGCAGCGCAGGGCTCCCCCGCATGGCGATCGATGCCGACACCACGAACGGCACCCGGCCCTGCGATCCAATCGATTCGACGCGGCTGCGCGCCCCGACAGGAGGGACGTACACGGTCGCCATCTGCCTCGTCGACAGCCAGGGTGCTCCGGACGGCTTCGAAGCGCGCGTGATCTGGTCCGGCGGCGCCGCCAACGCGCCGGAAGTCGCCGACGTCGGAGGCGCTCTCGATGACAACCCGAACTTCAACCAGGCGCCTGGCCCCCTCGGATCCGGCCCGGACTGGAGTTGCTCCGGTTTCGGGCTCAGCTTCCCGACGGCCGACGACCCGACCACACACGGTACCACCGATGCCCACATCGTCTGTTACGAAAAGACGTTCTCGGCCGGAGCGCTCACCGCAGAGCCCGGCCTACTGGCCACCCTCACGATGGCGGCGAAAGGCGGCGGTACGGAGACGTTCACGCTTTCGAACGACAGCTTGAGTAGCGTCAATTCGCCGGCCGGAACGAACTGGCAGTGCGGGGTCCAAGTGTCCTGCTCCGGCGCAGTCGTCGCGCAGGGCAATGCTCCCGTGATGGCCACGTCAATCGCCACCGTCGCCGCGGTGAGAGCCACGGCAACAGCCGGGACTATCGGGTCATGTCCGGTCCCTGCGGGCGCGATCGAAATCACGACCGACGCCGCGCGTGCTCACGGCCAGCGAGTATTCCAGGCCGGCCCAAACGACCGGATCTACGTGCGGTCGACTCCCTACCTGTGCCTCGGTCTCACCTACAACCCGGCGGATCCGGGTAATCCTCCACCCGACTTCATTCCGGACGACTTCACCGTAACCAACGTCGGCATTCCGGGCGATGGGTACTTCGTGGCAGGAGCCCGCCAGCTTCCGTCGGCCGGGAGCGCAGGGCCGCAGCGGCGGCTTGGTGCACTGTTCCTGCTGGTCGCGATCGTCGTCGCCGCACCGGGCGCTATCGTGCTGCTTTGCGGCAAGAGTCTTCGTCGATAGACCAGGCAGCGCGTGTAGCGCAGACGGTCAGCCGCTCCGGGCGTGCAACACCCCGGATCGGACGAGCAACGTCTGTTGGCCGCCCTCGCCGTCCGCAGTCGCTCCCGCCTCTCGCCCGCCGGACCACAACCCCGCCGGCGGCGTTCTTCGGGTGGAACTGATCCCGTACGGCCACTCTCACACGGCCACGTCGCGGAGCACCGTTGAGTTCGTGTGACCGGCGTCGCCAGTACGAAGACCGCCACGCGCCCGCTGAACACGGACGCCTGATAGGACGACCGTCCTCGCCGATGCGCTTGAGCCGCACGGGCGCCCGATCGTCACGCAGGAACCACGTCGTGATATGATCGCATCCTCACGTGGCGCTGCTGAGGAGACGGATGTCATCTCCCCCTGGCCCTGATCCCGAACACACCCTCCTTTCGCGTTCGCCGGCGGTGAAGTCGTTCGCCGCCGGCCGCTACAGCGTCCGCCGGCTGCTGGGCGAGGGCGGCCAGAAGGTCGTCTACCTCGTGCACGACGAGGCGCTCGACCGCGACTGCGCGCTCTCGATGGTGAAGGCCGAGCTGCTCGATCCGGACGATCTCGAACGCCTGAGGCGCGAGGCGCAGACGATGGCGCGGCTGGGCGCCCACTCGAACATCGTCACCGTGCACGACATCGCCGACGAAGACGGCAAGCCCTATCTCGTCAGCGAGTACGTGCCAGGCGGCGACCTCCGCGCGGAACTGCGTGACGCGGGCGGCCCGCTCCCGACCGAACGCGCACTGGCGATCGCGATGGACGTGACGCGCGCGCTGGTCGTCGCGCATGCGCGTGGCGTCATCCACCGCGACCTCAAGCCGTCGAACGTCTGGATGTGCGACGACGGCGGCGCCAAGCTCGGCGACTTCGGTCTCGCGTTCTCCATCGACCGCACGCGCATGACGCTGCCCGGGTCGGTCATGGGCACCGCCACGTACATGGCGCCCGAGCAGGCGCGCGGCCAGCCGGCCGACGCCCGCACGGACCTGTACGCCCTCGGCGTGATGCTGTACGAGATGGTCTGCGGCCGGCCGCCGTTCTCGGGCGACGACCCGCTGAGCGTGATCTCCCAGCACACCAGCGTCGCGCCGGTTGCACCGGCGCTGCACGTGGCGGGCCTGCCGCCCGCGCTCAACGACTTGATCCTCCGCCTGCTGGCGAAGTCACCTGACGGACGTCCGCAATGCGCTGCCGCCGTCCTCGAAGAGCTCCACCGCATCGCCGAGAGCCTGCGACAGCCGGCGTCCGAGCGGACGCGATTCGAGCCCCCGAAGCGGCGTCAGATAAAGCGGAAATCGCCAGTCTTGGTTGCGGGGGCTGCCCTACTCGTGGGCGTAGCGGTCGCGGTAACTCTTGTGCTCACGCTGCGTGACTCCGGAAATGCTCACACAAACGTGGCCAACCTCCCCCTCGTCGCGGAGGGCTACGTGCCGGCGCTGGAGCCGCGCGACTGCCCGGCGGAACTGACGAGCGACCCTGACGTGCGCTGCCACGACCTGGTCGTGCCCGAGACTCGCAACAAGCCGGCCGGGCGGCAGATCCGGATCTTCGTCATGGTCGCCCCATCCAAAGCGGATTCGGCAGGCACTCCGACCGTCTTCATCGGCGACCCCTGGGGAACCATCTATGCCACCGAAGGTGTGATCACCCAGCCTGCCGGATCAGAGGTGCGTGACTATGGCGACGTCGCGGCTGTCGGCGTTCGTGGACGCCACTTCTCTCAGCCCATGCTGGCCTGTCCCGAAATAGCGGGTGTGTGGCGCGAACGGCTGGCCCTGCCCGATAACGGCCCGGAGGCCAACAAGCTCTTCCTGGACACGGCTGAGCAATGTGGGAGGCGGCTCGTCACCGAAGGCGTCGATCTGGATGCCTACGGACAGGACGAGATCGTGAAGGACGTGCGCGACCTCGCCATCGCAATGGGCTGGGGCCAGATCAACCTCCAAGGAAGTTTCGATCTCTCCCGGGTCGCCGTGCTGCTCGCGGCGCGCTACCCGGGCCTCGTGCGCTCCGTCGTGCTCGCGGCTCCCTTCCCGATGGACGCCGCGTGGTACGACGACCGTCTCGCCAACGCCAATACCGCGTTAGAGGCGTACTACGCGGCGTGCCGCACCGATCCGGCGTGCGACAAAGCATTTCCTAACCTGGAACAGGCGCTGCCTGCGGGGTACGCGCAAGCTCAGCGGACCCCGCTCGTCGTCTCGGCGACGGACCCGGCGGGCGGCTCCGACATTGGTGTGCTGTTCAACGGCGACCGTAGTGCCGAATTCGTTGCACTCGGGCTTGCAGTACAATCTATCCTTCCGGCGTCTGCCGTGCAGTGGGTTTCGGCGGACGAAGAAAGCGGCCCTCGGTCTATCGCCGCCTATGCGGTTCTGACTTCCTCGCCCGATCCATTTAACGACGACTCGGCGGCGAGCTTCAGCGCATACTGCGAGGACGTGGATCAGCACGTCGTCAGGGGCGCCCTGGCGGCGGCGGAGACGCTGTATCCGCTGTTCCGCGTGTTCGCCCACGACCCGTTGTTCGACCTCTGCCGTCGCTGGCCGACCCAGGCCCGGTCCAGAGCGATCGGACCCCTTGAGACCGTCAGCGCGGTCCCGGCGCTGATCCTCGCCGGCGCGCTGGACCCGCTCGCGCCTCCTGCCTACGCGCAGCGAACGGCGAGAGCCTTCGCGGACGCAACCGTGGCGGTCTTCCCGAACCTAACGAGTGACCTATTGGCGGAGGGACCGCCGTGCATCTCCGCGCTTCGGCTGGCCTTCCTGCGCGATCCCGCGGCCAAGCTCGACGTCGACGGCTGCGTCGCAAAGGTACCGCCGATCGTGTTCGCCGGAACGTGACGGCGACCGACTCGCATCGCAGTCGCTCCGCCCCACGAGCGGTGGTGCGCCGAGCCTCCATGATGTGCCACCGCACCGATGGCGGTTGCCTCACGCCGGCTCGCCAGGGCCCGCCGCCGCCGGCGTTCCGTGCGCGGAAGTGATCCGATATGATCTTCTCCCACACGCCATGGCATCGATCCCGGGACGGTACTGAGCACGCAGCGAGGAGCGCGCAGCCGGCATGAGAGAGTACAAGACCGAACAGATCCGCAACGCCGTCCTGCTCGGCCACGGCGGCACCGGCAAGACCTCGCTGGCCGAAGCGGCGCTGTTCGCCAGCGGCGGCGCGACCCGCCTCGGCCGCGTCGATGACGGCACCACGGCCTCGGACTTCGACCCGGACGAGGTGAAGCGCAAGATCAGCATCAGCCTCTCACTCATCCCCTGCGAATGGGACGGCCAGAAGCTCAACATCATTGATACGCCCGGCTACTCCGACTTCGTCGGCGAGGTGCGGAGCGGCATCCGTGCCGCCGACTTCGGCGTCATCCTCGTCGACGCCGTCGCCGGCGTGCAGGTGGGCACGGAGATGGCTTGGCGGAACGCCGACCAGGCCGCGCTGCCGCGCGTCGTCTTCGTCAACCGCATGGACCGCGAGAACGCCAGCTTCGAGCAGGCCGTCGAGGCGCTCCAGCAACGTTATGGCAAGAAGGTCGCGCCCCTCCTCCTCCCCATCGGCGCCCAGGACAGCTTCGAGGGCGTCGTCGACCTCGTCGAGAACAAGGCCTACCTCGGCGAGAAGGGCACGCCCGCCGACGTCCCACCGGTAATGGCGGCCGCCGCCGCCGCCGCCCGCGAGCAGCTCATCGAGGCTGTCGCCGAGGCCGACGACGACCTGCTCAACAAATACCTGGAAGGCGAGGAGTGCGCCGCCGACGAGATCCGCGCGGCGCTCCGCAAGGGCATCGCCGCCGGCGTCACGGTGCCCGTCTTCGCCGGCTCGGCGACGAAGAACATCGGCGTCTCGAAGTTCCTCGATGCGCTGGTCGCGGACTGCCCCTCGCCGGCGGACGTGCCGCCGCGCGTGGCGCGCACCGCCGCGGGCGAGGAGTCGCTCAGAGCGGACGCAGCCGCGCCCCTGGCCGCGCTCGTGTTCAAGACTGCCGCCGACCCCTTCGTCGGGCGCCTCAACTACCTGCGCGTCGTCTCCGGCACGCTCCGCGCCGACTCGCACGCCTGGAACGCGAACCGCAGCGCCGACGAGCGCATCGGCCAGCTGATCGCGCCGAAGGGGAAGGCGCAGGACCACGTGCCGGCGCTGCCGGCGGGGGACATCGGCGCAGTGGCAAAACTCCAGCAGACGGTCACCGGCGACACGCTCTGCACGAAGGAGCACCCCGTCACGCTGCCGCCGATCGAGTTCCCCAGGCCGCCGTTCAAGATCGCCGTCACGCCGAAGGGCAAAGCCGACGTCGACAAGCTCGGGCCTTCGCTGCACCGCATCGCCGAGGAGGACCCGACACTGGTGGTGCACCGCGACGAGATGACCGGCGAGACGATCATCTCGGGCATGGGCGAAACCCACGTGGAGGTGGCGGCGGAGCGGATGAAGCGCAAGTTCGGCGTCGAGGTCGATCTGCACCCGCCGCGCGTGCCGTACCGCGAGACAGTCACCACGAAGGTCGAGTCCGAGTACATCCACAAGAAGCAGACCGGCGGCCACGGTCAGTACGCGCGCGTCTCCATCATGGTCGAGCCGAACCGCGGCGCCGGCTACGAGTTCGTCGACAAGGTGGTCGGCGGGTCGGTGCCGCGGAACTACATCCCCGCCGTCGAGAAGGGCGTGGCCGACGCGATGCACGAGGGCGCCCTCGCGCACTTCCCGATGGTCGACGTCAAGGTGACGCTGTTCGACGGCAAGGAGCACCCGGTCGATTCGTCGGAGATGGCGTTCAAGCTGGCCGGGTCACAGGCGCTGAAGCAGGGCGCGCTCAAGGCCAACCCCGTCCTGCTCGAGCCGATCGTGCGGATGCAGATCCGCGTCCCGGACTCGAACACCGGCGACGTGATGAGCGACCTCAACGGCAAGCGCGCGAAGGTGCACGGGATGTCGCCGGAGGACGGCGGCACAACTGTCATCGACGCCGAAGCGCCGCTGGCGGAGGTGCTGCGCTACGCGACGGACCTGCGCTCGATCACGCAGGGCCGCGGCACGTTCGAGACCGAGTTCGGCCACTACGAGGAGGTGCCGCAGCACCTGGCGCAGAAGGTGATCGCCGAGGCGAACAAGGCGCGAGAGTGAGCGGAGTCAAGCCTGCGCCAGGTCCGTGACCTTCCAGGCGCCGTCGATCTCCTTCCACTTCGTCATCATCGTGCCGCCTCCCGACGCCGCTTCGACGACGAGGTGGTACGTGTACTCCCCGTTGTCCTCGCCCTGCTTCTCGGCGCGGATGTCGGTGACGCCGCTCGGCGGGCCACCGCCCTGCATCGCCATCGCCTTGCCCATGGCTTCGGGGGTGAGGCTCGCCATGAGCGTCCCCAGGTCCATCACCTTGATCGCCGCGATGTACTTCTCGACCGCTTCGTCGATCGTCGCCATGAGTCCTCCTTACGCCGGCGCTTCCAGCTTCACGATCTTCCACACGCCGTCGACCTGGCGAACGGTCTCGCGCATCGAGGCTTTGGCGTCGCCGTCGCCGGTGTACGTGACGTCGAAGACGTAGTCGCCGCCGTTCTCGCTCACCGGCATGACGGTGTTGGCCTTCAACGGGTTCGGCCCGCCCGCCATCAGCGCCCCGACCGTCGCGAGCGCCTCCGGCGTCAGGTCGCCCATCACCTCGGCGAGGCGTCCGTTGCAGGCCTTGTCGGCGTGTCCGCGCATGAACTCTTCGGCGTTCATCATCGTTCCTCTCGCTACTGTTCCATCGCCAGGCCGGCGATCTTCCAGGCGCCGCCGACATCCCGCCAGGTGGCGATAGCGGTGAAGTCCTGGTCGCCGCTGAACTTGATCTTGAAGACGTGGTCCTCGCCCTGCTCGTCGTGGCTCTGGATGTCGAACGCGGTGAGGGCGGGCATCGCGCCCATGCCGCCGCCGGCGCCGGCGTTCTGCATTAGCTGCGCCATCGCCTCCGGCGTGAGGTCGTTCATCACGCGCATCAGGTCGCCGATGAGCAGCGCCTGGCAGTTCTCCTTCACGGCTTGTTCGACGCTGATATCCGGCATACGAGCGTTATCCTTTCGTCCCCTGTGCTGCGGGTGCCCCCGCACCCCGCGCGCGAAAGCGTGCGGATCATAGAGTTATGACGCGCGCACTGTCAATGAACGCCGGCGCGCTGTAGATGGGCAGTAATTCTGTCACACCCTAATGGGCAGTGATTCTGTCACACCATGAAAGACAGAATCACGTTGAACAGCAGGGAACAGCGACGGGGACAGGTCCTGGGGTGGCTCATTCAGG
>Ga0334722_10001236_pt1 | contig 32985 bp, 25 predicted proteins | sample C3_bottom_MG_FD_207210 | JGI IMG/M metagenome (GOLD analysis project Ga0334722, IMG submission 207210) | Sediment microbial communities from Yellowstone Lake, YNP, Wyoming, USA - C3_bottom | ecosystem: Environmental > Aquatic > Freshwater > Lake > Sediment | place: USA: Wyoming | collected... | reverse complement strand
GACAGACCAGACCAGCCTGTCGGCTTCTGGACTTTTGCTGGCGGGGTTATCCCTTCGTGGGTAGAATGGCATCCGGCACTAGCAGAATGCTCAAAAAGTCCGCCAGTGGCGTTCTCGCGTCGCTCAGAGGCTCAACGTACCGGAGCGTATGCCTCGCCTCTTCGCTCGCTGCGGCCTTGGTACGGGAATGGCGTGCGTCTTGGCGCACGCGGGGTGGGCGGGTGTGACAGGGCCTTTTTGAGCATCCTCAGGCTATTCTGGCATTAGCACCATCTGTAAGATTCCAACGGTGTATTGTGTATAAACTGAGTTTTTCCGCAGCCTGCTAAAAGGGAACCGCCACATGCCCGAAGACTTCGGCAAAGACATGTTCATGCTCGGTGGCACCGTGGTTGGCTTCATTGCGGCGTTGTTGACCCTCATGGAGAAGCTGCTGGATATCAAGAACCGGCTGACATCGAAGAAGGAACGAAAGTCGCCTTCCACAACCGAACGTCCGGCCTCTGACTCGTTTCCCACGATCGATTTCTTTTCGTCAAAGCCCTTCCGTGGTGTCTCTTATCTCCTCTTATACGAAACCAGCGTGATCGTCGCAGCAGGCTTGCTCCTCAACTATGTTGGGCTCACGTTGAGTCGGCATCTGGAGAGCATCCTGTTCCTCGACATGACTGGAACAGCGCTGGTCGCCTTCCTCTTGGGGCCCTGGTGGGGAGCCATCGTGGCCCTCCTCTCGAATTCCGTCGTGAACTGGTTATTGTACCCGGAAGCCGGCGGGGATGTGGTGATTTTCCCCTGGTCGCTGGTGAGTATGGCCGGCGCCTGTTATTGGGGTTGGATGGCCAAACAAACGGGCTTTCAAAAGTATCTTCGCACAGGACGCAGTTCCGCCCTGTCCCATGCCTGGTTCCTCTATATCTTTGGGGTCGGCGGCGCGATCGTCATGAGCCTACCGGGAACCTTTGTCCAGGCTGCGTTGCATGAGCAAACGACCTTTGCCTTGAACCCCGACGTCGCCGAGTCAATGAGCCTACGCGTACTCCAATGGGAACACACTGCGCATCTCTACCTCGAATCCCTCTTCGGGTTCACCTGGGGGGAAAGTCTGAGTTGGTGGGTGGTGAATTGGTTCCAGAACTGGATCCGCTATATTCCTGACAAAACCATGAGCGCGGCCATCGCGCTCGTGGTCCTCAAGTACGGCTACCCTCTATTTGAACGGGAGCTGATTCATGGCGGACCGGAGGGTGAGCGTCCGAATGATGAGCGCATCCTGCCGCTGGTGTTGGGATTGCTCTATGCCCCCTCCTTCGCCGCCCTGCTCAGCAGCGAGGTCTACGGAGGAGCGGCCTACTGGCCTTTGTGGGCCCTGCCTTGGCTGTTGATTTTGGGTGGCTATTGCTACTTGCGCTACTGGGGCACAGACGAGGCCGCACTACAGGCAGCCAGACTTCAACGAGCCGAGCGCTATGCACGCGCGCTGAAACAGATCGGCCGGGAAGCCTCCCACGAATTCTGCAAGCGATTGACCTTCGTGACGCTGATCGCAAGTCTGCTCTTCGCTCTCTGTCTCCCCATCCTCTTGTCGGACTTTTACCGCGCCACCTTCAAGTTCTTCTGCGTAGTATACGGATTCCTGCTGGTGGTCCACCTCGTGCGTATTTCTATTGCGCAGAACATTTCCATCGCACGGGCCGACAACTGATCGTAAGGCGTGAAAGGTGAAACGTAAAAAGTAAAAAGTGAAAGGACAAACTCTTTCAACCTCCTGATGTTTCCCCCACCTTTTACGTTTCACCTTTCACGTCTCACGCCCTATGCAGTTCCAAGAAATGCGAGATGGCCGATCGGGTGACGAGCCCTACAATCTCTTCATTCTCCATCACCACGAGACAATCCCACCCGCCCTGGACCATGTGTTCCATCGCCTGCATGACGGACCAGTCCGGAGGGATACAGAAGGCCGGCGACGCCGGGCGCATGATCTCGCGAACGCGGCGCCACGGCCAGAGTGCTGTGGGAAGCGCTTGTACGTCTCGCACTGTGACCACCCCAAGCACCTGCCCCTCCTCGCATACTGGGAATCCAGCGAATCCCTGCGCGACAAAGTATTGATCGACCGCGTCCTGCACGCTCATATCCGGCGGCAGCGTCACGACGCGGTGGACCATGACCTGACGAACCGTCACCGACGCAAACGGAATCCGCAGGGTTGCCTGCCGTCTGCTTGACAAGGCCGCCGCAAAGACGAATGCGCCGATAACTATGAGCCAGCCCCCGTTCGTCGCGATGGAATGTCCCAGAGCGCCGGACCAAGCCCCCACCATCAAGACCGCGCCGATTAACCCAAGAGCAACACCGAATCCTATCCCCACGAGCGCGGCCTGACTGGTCGCTCGATTGAAATCCTTGTTCCAGGCCCACAGTCCAGCCCGTAAGACACGTCCGCCATCTAACGGGAACCCCGGGATCAGGTTAAAGAGTCCGAGCTGCACATTCACCATGCCGAGCAAGCTCCCGAGGACGACGAGTCCTTGAAACCGGGATCGCCCGAACAATGATTCCACGGCCATGGTTCCGCCGAGACAACCGGCCCCCAGGATCAAGCTCACGAGCGGTCCAGCCATCGCGATCAACAACTCGGCCCGCGGACTGGGCGGTTCCTTTCCCAGGTGCGCCATCCCCCCGAAAATGAACAGGGTAATCTGTTTGATAGGGATCTGGTAGCGCAGCGCCACATAGGAATGTCCCAATTCATGGAGCAGGACGGAGAGGAACAACAAGAGGGCGGCAATGCCACCCATCCCCCAATAGCGTGGAACCGACAGACCAGGCAACGTCTCGGGCAAATAGCCCGTCGCCAATGACCAGGTCACAAAGAAAAACACCACAAACCAGGAGGCATGCACGTGGATCGGGATGCCGAGCGCACGGCCGATTCTCCAATTGGGCAAAGACATGCGTCCACCGTAACAGTGCGGGAATTCGAGCGTCAACGGCAGGCTGCTGAAAAAGTCCGCCAGCGTCGTTCTCGCATCGTTCAGATCCTCAACGTACCCCAGAGGGTACGTCTCCGGTCTTCACTCGCTGCGGCCTTGCTGGACGGCCATTTTGAGCAGCCTGCGGGATCAGGTATACTTGCCACCATGCCGCGTTACTTCCCGCACATGCTGTGCCTAATCCTCACGATGCTGCTTGTCCCAGCGATGCCTCCCTTCACGCAGGCCCAAGTGATCAAGTCAGGCCCTCCCTCTTGTCCCGGAGTCGCGTTGACGTTCGACCTCTGCCCGGTTCGTAAAGGAGCGGGCTATGATCAGGCACTGATCGACTATTTGATTGAGCAGGAGATCCCCGCCACCTTCTTCATGTCCGGAAAATGGATGACGAAACATGATCAGCAAGTACAGGCCCTCCTCCAGATCCCGTTCTTTGAAGTCGGCACCCATGGGGAGGTCCACGCCCATCTGCCGCTCCATTCAGTGGACGAGCAGAAACAAGAAATTCTCGGACCAGTTCGTCTGCTCAAAACCAAGTACGGTCATGACGCGACGTTGTTTCGCCCGCCCTATGGGGAGTTCAACGACGACACCGTCAACGTGGCCCGCGCCCTCGGCCTCCAGTTCATTCTCTGGAATGTCGTGTCCGGCGATCCCGACCCAACGCTTACGGCGATCCGGATCGAAGACCGACTGAAGCAGTTAGTCCGGAAGGGTAGCGTCATTGTGATGCACGCCAACGGGAAGGGCAGACATACACACGAAGTAGTGCAAGACCTCCATCAACATCTCTTACCGGAGCGAAACCTCACCCCCATGACCATGAGTGATCTCCTATCTTGTAAACAGGCAGCCCCATGACCGACCCAACCGTTCGGCCCATGACGGCGGAGGATCGGGCAACCGTCATTGAATTGCTCGCCGACTCCGACCCGTGGAAACGGTTGGGCTACCAAGCCAGTGACTGGGACAGCTATTTCACACCGCTCCCACAGGGACGTGACAGCTACGTCGTGGATCAGAGCGGCAGAGTGGCCGGCATCGCGGTCGTTCGTCAGAAATTCTTGTTCGGGGACTATTTAGAACTGCTTGGAGTGGCGGACTGGGCGAAAGGCAAGGGGCTAGGGGGACGGTTGCTCGCCCACGTCGAAGCGGCTGTCTTCGCGAGGGCGAAGAACCTGTTCGCTTGCGTATCGGATTTCAACGACCAAGCCCGGCACTTTTACAAGAAGCACGGCTACCTGGAGATCGGCCCCATGCCGAATTTCCTGATCCCAGGCAGTGCCGAAACTCTGCTGCGCAAGACCAGCGGCCCAGCAAGGACAGGATAATGACCAAGATCGTCAACTGTCATTCGTCAATCGTACAGAAGAGTCACTCGCCAGGCATTCACTCTTTACGAATGACGTTTGACCTATGACGAATGACGCCCTATGAAAGTCACCAAACTACTCCACACCCGCATGAGGGTCAGCGACATGGATCGGACGTTGAAGAGCGTCATTGGTCAATCGTCAATCGACCTGGCAATGATGCTTCTTGCCGAATGACGGATGACGCATGACGAGGGAACCATGAAGGTCAAAAAACTGCTGCACACTCGAATGAGAGTGAGTGACATCCAGCAAACCATAGACTTTTACACGGGCGTGCTGGGATTGGAGGTCCTGGAGCGGAAGGTCTCGCCGCGCGGCTCTCATCTGGCCTTTCTCAAAGTGCCCAACAGCGAGGAACTGATCGAACTCTGCAGCTTCCCGTCTAGTGGCCCAGTGAAAGTGCAGGAGGACCTCGTCCACCTGGCCTTCCAAGTCGAGAACCTTGACGACACCATTGAACAACTCGGCGCCAAACAGATTCGAGTTACGGACGGGCCAACCACAACCTCTTCCGGCAGCCGCTTCATTTTTATCGATGCCCCGGACGGTTACGAAGTCGAACTCATCGAACGACCACCCGACGTGAAGATTGTCTAGCCCCTGGAATCCGTCAATCGTCAAACGTCATTCGTACAGAAGCATCGACAGCTAACTTCTTTACTTCTCCCCGTTGACCTTTTGCCATTTGACGAAGTAGGTTCTTCATCTCGCTTAGCGTATGACGAATGACGATTGACGTTTGACAATCTCTCTTTAAAGGAGCGGGCAGATGAAGAACGGCTTCTTCCGCGGGCATGGTCTGGGCAATGACTATGTAGTGATGGATCCCAAAGAACTGTCGTTCTCGCTCACCCCATCAAGGATCCAAGCTATCTGTAATCGTAACTGGGGCCTCGGCAGCGATGGAATCCTTGCGCTGGTGCCGGCAAAGAAAGCGGACTTCGGCCTGCGCATCTTCAACCCTGACGGCAGTGAGGCTGAAAAATCCGGCAACGGCCTGCGCATCTTTGCCCGCTATCTTCACGCCACCGGCAAGACGAAAAAGACGCACTTCATCGTCGAGACCAAAGGCGGGCTGGTGACGATTGCGCTGCATGTGGACCGGCATGGGGATGCGAGCGCCGTCACCGTCGAAATGGGCCGGGCCACGTTCCAACCGGCCGCACTCCCCTGTACCCTCACGACCAGCGAGCTTGTCGAACAGCCCATCGACGCCGCAGGCCAGTCGCTCACCTTCACCGGGGTAAGCGTCGGCAATCCCCACTGTGTCGTCTTCAAACCAGCTGGAGAGTCCTGGTCGCGCGAGGATCTCCTGAAATTGGGACCGGCATTAGAGAACCATTCCCTGTTTCCGAAGCGAACGAACGTTCAACTCGCCGTGCCGACCGGCCCGAAAGAACTCTTTATCTTGATTTGGGAGCGAGGGGCCGGCGAAACCCAGGCCTCCGGATCTTCCTCCTGTGCCGCCGCAAGTGCGGCTGTCCGGCTCGGGCTGGTGAAAAGCCCTGTCACCGTAAAGATGCCAGGGGGTCAGCTCAACATCGAGGTCGCCGCGGACTTCAGTCTTACTATGAAGGGCCCCGTCGCGGAAGTCGCGCGGGGCACACTCAGCTCGTCGTTCGTGCGCGGGCTCAAATAACTCCTGAGTCAACCGTCACGCGTCAATCGTCAACCGGGAAGAAATCCGAGCGACATTCCTGATATCCTACGATTGACGGATGACGTATGACGAATGACGTTCTGCAATCCAAGCTCGCTCATCTACCGGACCAACCCGGGGTGTATCTTTTTAAAGGCCAGGCCGGCGAACTATTGTATGTCGGGAAGGCCGCAGTTCTGTCCAACCGTGTGCGGTCTTACTTTCAAAAAGGGACCGACCACTCCCCGAAAAACACTGTCCTGGTCAGCCACATCGCAGACCTCGAAACGATCGTGACCCGCTCAGAACTCGAAGCGCTCATCCTTGAAAGCAATCTGATCAAGCAGCATCGGCCCCGTTTCAACGTGATCTTAAGGGACGACAAGCAATACCCCTACCTTCGACTACCGATCAAAGAAGACTTCCCCCGCCTCTCCATTGTCCGCCGCGTACAGAAGGACGGCGCGCTCTACTATGGCCCCTACACGCCGGCAGGCGCCTTGCGGGAGACATTGAAAGTCATCAAGAAAGCCTTCCCTTTGGCCACCTGCACGATCGAGATCGACGGCAAGGCGGAGCGAGCCTGTATCGAATTCGAAATCAAACGGTGCATGGCGCCCTGCACCGGCAATCAATCGAAAGAGGACTACCAACACATCGTCGCGCAGGTCCGCCAGTTTCTCGAAGGGCGTGACCATGAATTGCTGGATGACTTGCGCACTCAGATGGAAGGGGCGGCGGAGAGTGAGAAGTTCGAGGAGGCGGCGCGCTTGCGCGATCGGCTCTTCAACATCGAACGCACACTTGAAAAGCAACGCATCACTCAGACGACGACCACTGACCAAGACGTGATCGGCCTGGCGAGGCAAGGCTCGGCAGTCGATCTCCAGATCCTCTTCGTGCGCGGCGGCCTCCTGATCGGACGAAAAGACTTCTTTTGGCCCCATTCAGCAGACGCCGGCGACGAAGAGCTTGTTCGATCCGCCATTGAACAGTTCTACAACAAAGACGGTCAGCCGCCCAAAGAGTTGCTCATTCCCACCGGCCTGAACGACGCCACGGTGATCGAAGAGTGGCTTTCAGGCAAGCGCGGGAACGCCGTCCGTGTCGTGGCGCCCGAGCGTGGCGTAAAACACCAATTGCTCCTTCTGGCGGAAGAGAACGCCGGCGCCGCAGTCGCCAATCACCTGCGAGACGAAGAAATCGGACGGCAGGCCGTTGAAGAACTCAAGCGGCTTGTACGACTGGACATTGTGCCTCGGCGCATCGAAGGATTCGACATTTCGAACACCATGGGCAACCAGTCCGTCGCGTCCATGGTCGTATGGGAAGACGGCCAGATGAAGAAAGCCGACTACCGCCGGTTCAAAATCCAAACCGTGACCGGCGCCAACGACTTCGCCAGCATGCAGGAAGTCGTGACGCGCCGCTATGGAAACAGCGAGAACCTCGCGCGCCCCGATCTCATCCTGATTGATGGAGGATTAGGCCAGCTCGCCGCAGCCATGGAAGGTCTGAAACAGGTCGGCCATCAGGAGCTGGCAATTATTGGACTGGCAAAAGCACGCGGAGAAAAAGACGAGAGGATTTTCCTGCCCGGTCGAAAAAATCCCGTTATGCTTCGCGCGAACTCCCCGGCCACCCATCTCGTGCAACGCATTCGCGACGAGGCCCATCGATTTGCGATCACATTCCATCGCAAACTGCGCGGCAAAGCTCTTATGGCCTCGCAATTGGATCAGGTGATCGGCATCGGCGAAATCAAACGAGCCCGCCTGCTCAAACAATATGGCAGCGTGGCGAACATCGCTGCCGCCACAGACAACGAATTGACGGCAGCCGGCCTCGATGCCAAGACCATCGCGGAGATGCGGAAAGCCCTCGCGAAAACTACTCCGTCTAGCAGTTGAATGCGGTCATCTGCGAGGTCTGTCTGGTTCATCTGGTTTGTTTCGTTTATTTCGTTGGTCTGGTTCAACCAAACAAACCAATTAAACGAGACAGACCAGACAGACCAGACAGACCAAACAAACCAAATGAACAAGAGAAACTGGCGGACCTTTTCAGCATCTTGCTAAGCAGTACCCACAGCACCCGTCACTGCCATGATTGGGTCAGGACTCCCTTCCCATCCTGCCAATGAGGCGTCCAGGCGAGGGCGACAAGTTTCACGGCGATGTTGGCTTTGGTGGGTTTGAGAGAGACGGTTTCGAGTTTCTCGTTGAGGGGATCGGTCGCGGCTGCGAGTGCATCGGTTTCCATCTTAAACTGCGCTTCGAGGCCGGCCAATTGTTGCTGCAGCGCCGAGACGTTCTCTTCGGCTTGCCCCACGTCCTTCGATTCCTTGATCGCGCGCCCGGCTCCACGAATCGCCGTTGTCGCCCGGCCGATGTTCGTCGCGCTGATCGTCTTCCGCCCAAGGAATGCGCCCAGGATCGAGGCGCCGACAGAAATGGCCGCTTGCATTTGACTCGACCGAGACTCCGCTTGCTGCCGTTCGACCATTTGTCCTGCACGCCTGATCCGATCTTGCAAGGCGGCAATCTTCGGTGCGTACTTTTGACGCAGGCTGTCAGATTGTTTGTCCCGTGCTTCACGGCCGGATTGTTGCAGTCGCACACGGAAGTCCCTTTCGGACTCACCAGGCTTCGAGTTCTCTTTCGTACTGGGGCTCTTCAATAAATAAACTTTCTGGGTACGGAATAGCCACCCGGAATAATCCTTGCTCCAGGCCTCATAACTCTTGGGCTTGCTCGCCGCACTGGGAACAGCCCCGAACTGCGCACCATCTGAAGGCGCTGACTCCAGATCAGCCAGGGCCAGCCCGGCTTCCGCCGCACGATCCCAGTCCACCGCCACCGCACCATCCGAGATCGGCGCAAGCACGGTCACATCCTGAGTCATGTCGACACCGGCCTTGCTGTCTGACACCCGCACCTGTGAAGCCCCCAACAGCATGGGCTGGTAAATCAACGTCGTTCCACTTGGCTGGCTGCCACGAACCGGCACGAACTGCTGCGGCACATCGGGGGGGAGCATGGGCCGAGAGGCCGTCATTCGTAATTTGTCATTCGTCAATCGTGAAGAACTTGTCTCCTCCTTCACATCTCCACTCGATTGACGGTTGACTATTGACGAATGACGCTTCACCGGGTCCATGAGTGTCTTGATCTGCGTCCGCGTCAGTGGCCCTCGCAGATAGGACAGCGTCCATCTTGTCTGAAAGACTTCCGGCGCATCTTCGTGCACATTGTTCAAGAGAAAGACTCGATTGCCTAGGCCGGCGAGAAGCTGTTCCATCCCCTGTCTATCGAACTTCTTCCCAGAGCTTGCCGAAGCGCCTTCCAGTCCTTCCAACACGCGCGCCTTGTCTCGTTCGGTTTGCAGCCGTCCGATGAACCAGGTGCCGGTATTCGCCAAGCCTTTGTAGTCCAAATCGACGGGGTTCTGTGTCGCCAACACCACGCCCAGACCGAACGCACGGGCCTGCTTCAGCAACGTGAGCAAGGGTTGCTTTGATGGCGGATTGGCGACCGGCGGGAAATAGCCGAAGATTTCGTCCATATAGAGGATGGCGCGGAGGCTGGTCGTACCGGACTGCGCCCGTACCCAGCCAAGCGTCTGACTCAGCAGCAAGGTGACAAAGAACATGCGCTCCGCATCGTTGAGATGCGCGATCGAGAAAATGGCGAGCCGCGGCTTGCCCCCTGGCGAATGGAGCATCTGGCCGACATCGAGCGCTTCGCCTTCCAACCAGGCAGAAAATCCCGGCGCAGCTAATAAGTTATTTAACTGCATGGCGAGGGCAAAGCGTTCCTTCGAGGGATAGAACGAATCCAGATCCAACACACCAATCTTGGCAACCGGCGGCGTCTGGATCTGCTGGATCAATGTGGCCAAATCCAGATCCTGCCCTGCCTTCCATGTGTAGTCGAGAATCGTCGACAAGAGAATGTGTTCGCGACTCTTGATTGGATCGGCCTCGATGCCGACGAGACCCAACAGGCTCGTCACCGTCGTGCTGATCCGCTCGCGCAGCATCTCGGCATCGTCCAGAGTCTCCTGCGACGGAGCCGCAAAGGACTTGAGGATGGAGACGGGAATGCCTGCGTTGCTGCCGGGCGTATAGACGACTACATCGGCCGCATCGCGGAGTTTCTGAATCCGCTCGCCGCTCTGGCCCCAATCTCCCAAGCCTTTCTTCCACATCTCGGCTTGCTGGGTGGCATAGTCAGCTGGCGAGAGACCCTTCTTGCGCGCATCGTCTTCGTTCACCCAGGGTGCAAAGTCTTCCCCCCGCAGTTGCGGAAAGTTCAGCATCAGATTGGCAAGATCCCCCTTGGGGTCGATGATCAGCGCCGGGATGCCGTCGATTGCCGCTTCTTCGAGGAGTCCGATACAGAGACCGGTCTTCCCGCTGCCGGTCATGCCGACGCAGACGGCATGGGTGACCAGGTCTTTCGAGTCATACAACAGCCAACCCGGCTTCGACTGTTTTGCCGCAAGATCGTACGGCCGACCAAGATAGAACATCCCCAGTCTTTCGAAGTCCTGGGTGGCCGGCTGCTCTTTTGCCACTACTTTCTTCACTTTGGCCATATCAAAATTCCTTTGCCAGCAGACTCGTCAATCGTCATACGTCAAGCGTCATTCGTATCAGAATCGGATGTGCCCTTGCTGCCCGCTCGGCCTATGCTACGGATATATCCATTGATAAGCTGCACGAAACGTCTTAGTTGGACTTGAAGATCATTGTACTGCTTTTCAGAAACATACTCCTCGTCTTTGCACGCGATCAAGTGATCTAAAAGTTCATATGCCGATCCACGGGCTATACGGCAGAATTGGACATTCTCTTTGTAATGGAAACGCCCGTAGCCTTCAGCAATGTTTGCCGTGAGAGAGATCGCAGCGGTTCTGACTTGTTGGCCCAAGCAGTACTGCTCTTGTTTAGGGAAGCCGGTCGTCAAGGCATAGAGTTCTCTTCGGATCTGCCTACCCACATTCCAGACATCCAAATCCTCAAAGGACTTGATCGGTTTCATTCCTCTCCCCGTTTGACCTTTGACGCATGACGATTGACGCCTTCTTTCCTACCCGCTTGACGCATGACGTGTGACGATTGACCCCCTACATCCCCGCCTCCCTGAGCACTTGTCCCGTATACGATCGCTTCGACTTGGCTATTTCCTTCGGCGGTCCTTCGGCCACGATCTCACCACCTCGATCGCCACCCTCTGGGCCGAGGTCAATGACCCAATCCGCATTCTTGATCACGTCGAGGTTGTGTTCGATCACTACCACGGTGTTGCCGGCTTCGACTAGCCGATCCAGCACATCGAGCAGTCGCTGCACGTCGGCAAAATGGAGTCCGGTCGTCGGTTCATCCAAAATGTACATCGTACGTCCGGTCGGACGTTTCGACAGTTCGCGCGAGAGTTTGACTCGTTGCGCCTCGCCCCCGGACAGTGTCGTGGCGGACTGGCCAAGTTTCACGTAGTGCAACCCGACATCATGCAAGGTGTCGAGTTTCCGTTTGATGAAAGGGATATGCTCGAAGAACCCCACGGCATCGTCCACCGTCATATTCAACACGTCGGCGATGCTCTTCCCCTTATGGTGAATCTCCATCGTCTCGCGGTTGTACCGTTGGCCCTTGCAGACCTCACAGGTCACATAGACATCCGGAAGGAAATGCATCTCGATCTTGATCAACCCATCGCCCTGGCAGGCCTCACAGCGACCGCCCTTCACATTGAAACTGTAGCGGCCAGGCTTATAACCCCGAACGCGGGACTCGGGCAGATTGGAATAGAGATCCCGGATGAAACTGAACAGACCTGTATAGGTCGCCGGATTCGACCGAGGAGTCCGGCCGATCGGGGACTGGTCGATGTCGATCACTTTATCCAGCGCGTCGGCGCCCAGCAGCTCCTTGCAGCCATCGAGAGGGGACTGGCTCCGCCGGGAGGGGGACAGTCGCCGCACAGAAGGGAGACTGTCCCCGGCGGTGCCTGTCCCTTTTCTTCCAAGCCGATCGCTCATCGCAGATGGCCTGTCATGAGCCTGTCGAATGGGCTGCCTTCCAAGCAACTGAGTGAGCGAATGGAATAGCACTTCAAGAACCAGCGTACTCTTTCCGGACCCTGATACCCCGGTCACACAGGTGAGCAGACCGAGCGGAATCTTGGCGGTCATCCCTTTAAGATTGTGTTTCGTGGCCCCCACGATGGACAACAGCCCCTTGGCCTTGCGCTGGCGGCGAGGCAGGCTGACCATTTGCGTGCCGCGGAGATATTGGCCCGTCAGCGAGTCGGGATTTCCTATGACCTCATTCGGCGTGCCTTGGGCAATAACCTGGCCTCCCTGCGTTCCAGCACCAGGCCCCATATCCAGTAGATGGTCCGCCGCCATCATGGTTTCTGCGTCGTGCTCGACCACCACCACCGTGTTGCCCAGGTCGCGCAGGCGAAGCAAGGTCTGGAGCAAGCGCCGATTGTCACGCTGATGGAGACCGATCGACGGCTCGTCCAGGATATAAAGAACGCCGACGAGACCGGAGCCGATTTGTGTGGCGAGCCTGATACGTTGGCCTTCGCCACCGGACAACGTGGCAGCCGCCCGATCCAACGTCAAATAGTCCAGACCAACGTTGACGAGAAACCCGAGCCGCTCGCGAATCTCTTTCAAGATGCGATGGCCAATGACCAGTTCGCGCTCGGTGAATTTCAACGAACTGAAGAAGTCGGCAGCGGCTCGCACGGAGAGATGCGTCACCTCCGCGATCGACTGTGTGGCCACCTTGACGGACAGGCTTTCGGGACGCAGCCTCGCGCCTTTGCAGACCCCGCAGGGTTCCAGCAACGTGAAGTCTTCATCGTCTGGACAGCCAGGTGCCTGCCCTGAGCCCTGTCGATGGGCCATGGCGTAGCCGATGCCATCGCAGGCCGGACAGGCTCCGTGCGGGCTGTTGAACGAAAATACGCGCGGCGTAATTTCCGGATAACTGACGCCGCAGCGGATGCAGGCGAGCTTCTCGCTAAAGAGTGACACTTTCCCATTGTCCGCCAGCACCGCGACCAGCCCACCGGCGAGTTTCAACGAGGTCTCCACCGAATCGGCCAACCGCCGCTTCAACGCCTCGCCCGGCTTCATCACCAGCCGATCGACCACGATTTCGATGGTGTGTTTCTTCTGCTTATCGAGCGTAATGTCCTGGCCCAATTCAACCAGCTGACCATCGACCCTGGCCCGGACGTAACCGGCCCGGCGCATGTCGAGGAGTTCTTTTCGATACTCTCCCTTCCTGCCGCGAACGAGCGGGGCCAATACCTGGAATTTGCTACCCTCCGGCAGCAGGCCAATGGCATCCACCATCTGCTGCACGGTCTGCGCCGTGATTTCCTCGCCGCACTGAAAGCAGGAGGGGCGGCCGACCCGGGCAAAGAGGAGACGGAGATAGTCATAAATTTCCGTTACGGTTCCAACCGTGGACCGGGGGTTGTGGCTGGCGCTCTTTTGCTCGATGGAAATGGCGGGCGAGAGCCCTTCGATCGAATCGACGTCGGGCTTGCCCATCTGTTCCAGGAACTGACGGGCATAGGCCGAGAGCGACTCGACGTACCGTCGTTGCCCCTCGGCATAGATCGTGTCGAAGGCCAGGGAAGACTTGCCCGATCCACTCAGGCCGGTGATGACGACGAGCTGGTCGCGTGGGATCGTTACATCGATGTTCTTGAGATTGTGTTCCCGCGCCCCTTTAATGATGATCGAGTTGTGCATCAGGGGCGGGATTATAGCATTCAATCCCGATCCTTGACACTATCTCCCCGTACGTCTAGTATACGTACGGTAAAAAATGAGGACAGCATGCCCAGGACCGCGTTGAGAAAAGAAAAATGGACGCTCTCGTTCGACCCGGCGCTGAAAAGCGTGGTCGTCAAGGCGGCCAAGCGCAGGGGAGTCTATCCTGTGACCGTGCTCGAAAATCTCGTGAGGGAAAAATTCAACCCGTACGGACATACGGACGTGGATGACAGCGCCGACTATGTGACCGCACTCCGGAAGCAGGGCCGCAGACAGTCCGATGATACCTTCCTGGACGAGATTGAAGCATGGCAAAAGTCTCGGTCCTCGTAGATACCGACATCTTCATCGAGTATTTCAACCAGGGACGATTCCACGCTCTTTTCGATTCCACTCGCTTCACCGTCTACTATTCCATCATCACGAAAAAGGAACTGCTGACCAAGCCCGGGCTTCGCGATTCTGAACGGGAATCTATTCTGGTCGAGTTGAGCCGATGCCGGCTTATCGCTCTTTTCGATTCGATCACTGCACGATACTCCACTCTTCGCCACCGGCATCCTGCACTCGATAAAGGTGACGCGCTCATCGCCGCTACGGCCCTCGTCAAACGCCTTCCTCTGATGACACGAAACAAACGTCACTTTCAGATGGTAACCGGCCTGACGATATTCGGGGAGTAAGCGCCGTCCCCACCCCCTCCGGCCAGTGATCACGACGAGCTGGTCGCCTTGACAAACCCCGAGGGCCGGTGCTACCACGCTCTCATGGTGCATGTGGGTACACCGCCCGTTCAGAAGGGGACCGACTCCCCAGCGGCTCCGCTCGCCGTCTCGACCTGGTCGGGCCAGGCCCGTGAACAAGCCGTGCAGCGGATGTTCACCGCGATCGCCCGTGCCTATGATCTCAACAACACGCTCCTGAGTTTTGGGCTGCACCACCGGTGGAAGAAAATTACTGCCTCCTATGTGCCCGTCACTACCGAAGGCCGGGCACTCGACGTCGGATCCGGCACAGCCGATCTCGCGCTCTTGGTCGAACCCCGCATGGGCACCAACGGCCGCGTCATTGCCTCCGACCTGAACCACGCCATGCTCGTCGAGGGGCTGAAGAAAGTCACCGGGCGAGGCCTGGCACAGAAGATCACCTGTCTCGAAGCCAACGCCGAGCATTTGGGATTTCCCGATGGGACCTTCCATGCCGTGACTACAGGGTTCTGCATGAGGAACGTCGGCGACCTTCGGCAAGCGGTCACGGAAATTCACCGTATTTTGCAACCGGGCGGGCGGTTTGTGTGCCTGGAGTTTTCACGACCCGTCTTTGGTTGGCTACGGGCTCTGTACGATTGGTACTCGTTCCGGCTTCTTCCCTGGATTGGAACGAAAGTGGCGCATGACACGACCGGCGTCTACGAATATCTTCCTGCCTCCATTCGGAACTTCCCGGACCAGGAACGATTAAAACAGGTACTCCTCGACGCAGGCTTTGGTCAGGTCACGTATCGCAACCTGACCGGCGGGATCGTGGCGATACATGTGGCGGTCAAAGGAAGTGCTGAGTACTGAGTGCTGAGTCCTGAGTGCTAGGTGCTGAGTCAAATGAAAAGGGTTGAACGCTTTGAAGACCTCGTCGCGTGGCAGAAAGCAAGGGTGTTGGCACAAACCGTTTATAAGATGACCAGGGACCGCACATTCGCGAAAGACATCGGCTTATCTAGCCAAATTCAACGTGCTGCGGTATCCATTATGGCTAATATTGCAGAGGGCTTTGAACGAAATCGCCCTGGAGAATTCCATCAGTTTTTGTCCGTTGCAAAAGGCTCCTGCGCCGAGGTTCGATCTCACCTCTACGCCGCACATGATGCTGGATACCTCGAACAAGATCGCTTCGCAAAATTACTTGTTCAGGCTGAGGAAGTGGGACGGATTATCGGAGGGCTAAGAGTTTCCGTCGCGGGCCAAAAGAGGCAACTTCGCGACAGCAATAGCTCTCCTTCATCAACTCAGCACTCAGCACAAAGCACTCAGCACTAATGGAATCGATTCTCTACATCTTCCTCCCCTGCAAGAAGGTCTATCCCATCGGTGTGACCTATCTCGCTGATTTTATTCATCGGCGCAAGCCGGATGTGCGGCAGCGCATCCTCGATCTGTCCCTCTTTCCAGACGCCCAACGGAGCAGTGCGATCCGCGATGCCGCAACCGAGTTCAAGCCGGACCTCGTCTGTTTCTCCTGGCGCGATATTCAGATCTTTTCTCCGCACGAGGGAGACTCCTCGCTGGAACATGCGTTTAACTTCTACTTTGCGAGCAATCCACTCAAGCGAATCGTCGCCTCGTTTGCCGGGCTGCAACAGCTCTACCGCTACTACAGTCATATCCGGGCGGCACTCTCCTACCCCTGGTTGATCGCGAAGGAGTTCCCGAAGGCGCAGATCATGATCGGCGGCGGGGCCTTCACCGCTTTTGCCGATCAGCTTATCCAGAAACTCCCGGAAGGCACCGTTGGGATTCTTGGGGAAGGTGAAGACGCCATCCTCAAGGTCATTGAAGGCCAGTCACTGGAGAACGAGCGCTACATCCTCCGGGAGGGAAAGACGATTCGAAAGGGCCAGCAGGGTTCGCCGGCTCTCCTTGATGCGCTTACCGTCGACCTGCCTTACCTGACCTCGATCTTCCCCCAATATCAAGAATATCTGGGTGAGTCCATCGGGGTCCAGTCGAAGCGAGGCTGCCCCTATGACTGCGCTTTCTGCCTCTACCCGTACATTGAAGGGAAGCGGGTCCGCTATCGGCCCCCCTCCATGGTCGTCAAGGATATCTCTCAGCACTACCATCAATGGGGCGCCAGGCGTTTCTGGTTCACGGATGCCCAATTTATTACCGGGAAAGAAGCCTATCCCCAATGCACCGAGATCCTTGAACGGATTCTCGCCGAGAAGTTGGAGATCGAGTGGTCCGGCTATATTCGGACATCGCTCATCACCCCGGAGTTGGCAAAACTCATGGTCCGATCAGGCGTCGGCGATCTCGAGGTCGCCATTACGTCGGGCTCCCAAGTGGTGCTGAACAACCTCCACATGGGATTCAAGCTTGAGCGGCTGTATGATGGCTGTCGCTATCTGGCAGAAGCGGGATTCAAGGGGAAAGTCATCCTCAACTACTCTTTGAACAGTCCAAAAGAAACCGAGGAGTCCTTGCTCCAAAGCGTGGAGTCCTACAAGGTGGTCGCTTCGATCTTGGGTGAGGAGCGCGTCTTCCCCCTCATGTTTTTTTTGGGCATTCAGCCGAATACCGATCTGGAACAACGGCTGTTAGAAGAGGGGTACCTCTCGGCCGGGTATAACCCTCTGATGCTGACTCCGACGAGTATCAAAAAACTTCTCTATAACCCGGCACCGCTGAACTCGTTCATCGCCAAGGCCTGCCTCCGAGCCTGGGAACGGAAAGAGGGAAGCCGGGACCCAAGGAAGTGGACGGGGTCCCTATCCCAAACCCCGAAAGAATCAGGCCCCTATGCCGACAAGAGTTTGATTCGAGGGATCGAAGGGAACTCTGGACGCGATGCCCTCCTGTCCCTGGAGGAAATACTTCGATCCCGGAAGTCAATCGTCAATCGTCAATCGTCAGTTGGGGCGGAACCGTCCAAGATATAGACGAGTTGCTTTTCGTGTGACTGTTGACGACTGACCATCGGCCCTCGCTTGACGGTTGACCTTTGACGATTGACCCTTCCATCGCCTTGCATTCGAATTCAGACCGGTGCTAGCATACACGGTCTTTGAGGCTGGGAAGTACGTCAACCGTTTGGAAATTTTGATAATTATTCTCGGTCGCCCTGGCCTGGAGGGCATCTTGAGGAGACATCTCGATGTATAAGACGATTTATGTCCCGGTCGATAACTCCGACCATTCCAACACAGCCGTCGACGTCGCGGTTCACTTCGCCAAAGCCTTCGGCTCGAAGATCGTGGGCAGCCACGTTTATGCGGCCAAAATGCATGACAAGCGCTTCAAACAGATGGAAGCTGGCTTGCCTGAAGAGTACCACGATGAAAAAGAACTCGACCGTCAGCGCCAAATCCACGATTCGCTGATTACCCGCGGTCTCCAGATCATCACCGACTCCTACCTCGACTATGTCGATAAGAAATGCGCGGAAAACAACCTGCCGATCGAGCGTCGCTCGCTCGAAGGCCGGAACTGGAAGGTGCTGGCCGAAGACATTAATACCAATGCCTACGATCTGGTGATCATGGGCGCCTTGGGTGTCGGCGCAGTGAAGGACAGCGTGATCGGCAGCAACACCGAACGCGTGCTCCGGCGCGTCCGCAACTCGGACATGCTGATCATCAAGCAAACCCAGCCCATGACCGGCGGGAGAATCGTGGTCGCCGTGGACGGCAGCCCCTACTCCTTCGGTGGACTCATGACCGGCCTGGCACTGGGCAAGGCCTTCAACATGCCGGTCGAAGCCATCTCGGCCTTCGATCCCTATTTCCACTATGCCGCCTTCCATAGCATCTCGGGTGTCCTCAACGAGGAAGCCGGCAAAGTGTTCCGCTTCAAGGAGCAGGAAAAGCTACACGAAGAAATCATCGACAGCGGCCTCGCGAAGATCTACCAGTCGCACCTGGACATCTGCCGCGAGATCGCTCAGGCCGAGCAAACCGACGTCAAAACGACCCTGTTGGACGGCAAGGCCTTCGAAAAAATTATTCAATACGTGCGCAAGGATATCCCCGCACTACTGATCGTCGGACGGATCGGTGTGCACAGCGACGAGGATATGGACATCGGCAGCAACACGGAAAATCTCTTGCGGTCCGCGCCCTGCAATATCCTGGTGTCGAACAGGAAATACGTGCCGCCGATCGATACGCTGGCGGAATACACGATCGCCTGGACTGAAGAAGCCCTCCGCCGGATGGAACGGATCCCCGTGTTTGCCAGGGGCGTTGCCAAGACCGCGATCCACCGCTATGCCATCGAGAAGGGCCATACCATCATCAGTAACACCGTCGTCGATTCGGCTGTAGGACACATCTTGCCTAAGGGCGCGATGGAAGCCATGCACGCGCTAGGTGGCAGCCTGGACGCCGCCGGCATCGACCGCGACAAGATGCAGGCTGACGAGTCTGTGCTCAAGGATCTCATGGGCTCGACGCTTAGCGGCATGATGACCGAGGTCGTGGAAGACAAGCCCAAAGTGAGTGCAAACACTCAAGCCTACTTGGACCGGATGACCCAGAATTACTTCGTCTGCGACGGCTGCGGGTACATCGGCAAGGGTGAGACGCCCGTGAAGTGCCCTGTCTGCGCCGCCGGAGGCGATCGCTTCAAACTGGTCGACAAGAAGCTTTTTGAAGCGGCGGCGCACGCGGAAGGGGTCCTCGAAACCGACCTGGCCTACGATGACGTCCCCATGCAATGGACGAAAGATGCCAAAGAGGGTATCCGCGCTGTCCCGGCCGGCTTTCAACGCCGGCGCGCCAAGGCCAAAATCGAGAAGACCGCTCGCAAACTCGGCATGACCACGATCACCCTGGAGTATGCCGCACCCATGATTCAGGAAGCGGCCTCAGAAGACTACACCCCCATCTTCGCAAATAAGGGAACCGGCGCCTCGACCGAAGCGCAGGCTACCGTGGCCGCTGCGACGAACAACGCCACTGGCGCGACCGATTCGCACGAGAACGGTCGTGGGAACGGGAACGGCCACGCGGCGGAACCTGCTCCCGCCTCTCCCTATACCTGGACGCAGGAAGCGCAATTACGGCTCGAACGGGCTCCTGAAGGGTTCATGCGCGACTGTACGCGTGCCCTCATCGAAAAACATGCCGATAAGATCGGTGTCATGGTCATCACAGCCGAAGTGGCTCATGAGGGTATCGAACAAGCCAAGGACTACATGGCGGAAGCCATGAAGACCGGCAACCTCAAAGACATGATTGCCAATCTCACAGGCAAAGCTACGCAGTAGCTTTGCAATTTTGAATTATGAATGTGGAATGTGGCATTGACCGGACAGCCAATTTTCCTGGATCACACATTCACCATTCCTAATTCCTAATTCCACATTTCTTCTAGACCATGGGCAAATCTCTTCCAATCTTCAATGCCCCGTCTCTTGCGGGCGCGTTCGGAAATATCCAGCAACAGGTATCGCAGTTCTTTACTCCGTCATCGACGGCTCCTACGCCGCACGATGGCCGGACCGTCGATGACTTCAAACCCTATCTCATTGCGCTGAACCTCACAAAGCGCTGCAACCTTAAATGCGACCATTGTTATCTCGACGCGACGACGAAATCAGCCGGCGGGGACGACGAACTCTCGACCGAAGAATGCTACAAGCTCATCAATCAGATTGCCGAGGTCAATAAGGGCTGTCTCCTTGTGATCACAGGCGGCGAACCGCTCGTGCGCCCCGACATCCTCGACATCGCGCGCCACGCCGTGAAGCTCGGCTTCATGGTAGTGTTCGGGACCAACGGCATGTTGATCGATGACCGGATGGCGAAGGACCTGGTCGAGATCGGCGTGATGGGCATGGGCATCAGTATCGATTCGCTCGATCCCCAGAAACACAATCGCTTCCGTGGCGTGCCCGGTGCGTGGGAAGCCGCGCTCGCCGGCATTGAGGCCTGCAAGCGGAATGGGCTGGCTTTCCAAGTCCACTTCAGCGCGCAGCCCATGAATTACCAGGAACTGCCCTCGGTGATCGATTGGGCGCACCAGCTTGGCGCCAAGGTGCTCAATGTGTTCTTCATGGTCTGCACCGGCCGCGGCGAGGAACTGACCGACATCACTCCGGCCCAATACGAAGAAGTGCTTGGTTACCTGGTCAACTGTCAGGATAATTACAAGGGCATGCTCGTCAGGGCTCGCTGTGCGCCGCATTTCAAACGGCTCGCATACGAGAAAGATCCGAACTCCCCCATTACCAAAGCGACGGGGTATATGGGGGGCGGCTGCCTCGCCGGCACCAACTACGCGCGTGTGACCCCCAACGGCGAACTGACCCCTTGCCCCTACATGCCGCTGTCTGCCGGAAATATCCGTGAGACAAGCTTCGTCGATCTGTGGGAAAAGTCCGATGTCTTCAATTCCTTCCGCTATCCGCAACTTAAAGGTAAATGCGGTGATTGCGAATACACGGACATCTGCGGCGGCTGCCGTGCACGCCCCTACGTCGATCACGGCGACTGGCTGGACGAAGATCAATGGTGTCTCTACACCCCGAAGGGTGGCGAGAAGATCAAAGTCGCATTTAATTTGCCGGAAGAAAGCCACGTGGCGTGGGATGCGGACTCAGAAACACGACTCAATCGGATTCCCTATTTCTTGCGCGCCATGGTGAAAAAGGGCGTAGAAAAGCATGCACGCGAGAATGGCATCCCCCTGATTACCATTGAGTTGATGGAAGAACTCCGCAAGAAACGCTTCGGCAACGAAACGGCTGTCTTCAAAGTCTAACGTGAGACGTAAAACGTGAAACGTGAGAAGTTCAGAACCTCGGATTCGTGGCTGACCCCTTACCTTTCACGTTTCACCTTTCACGTTTCACGAGTCTAAAAGTGGACGCGCTTCAAAGTCTCGTCACCGATCTTAATACGCTGATCCCGATCCTCAATCATTGGCTCCACTTGTTGTCGGCGGTCATCTGGATCGGCGGACTCGCGTTCCTCGTCATGGCTGTGACCCCAGGGCTGAAGAAGGTGGTCGCGAAGGAGCAGGTCAAGCCGATCACCGATGCGTTCTATCAGCATTACAAGAAAGTCGCGGGCATCCTGCTAGTCGTCCTGCTGTTTACCGGTGGCATCAATTTCCACTATGTCAATCAGCTCATCACCTCGCAAACCGGAAGCGGGATTCAACACCATGCGAAATACCTGACTGTTTTCTTTATCAAACTGTTTCTCGTCCTCTGTCTCCTCACGCTCTTTCTCTACACGGTGATCTTCAAGTCCGATGACAGAGAAGAAGGCGAAGAAGAATCCTACGAAGCGATCCCCTTCCAGCGAGCCGCACTCTGGATCGGCTTCTTCATCCTCCTCTGTGCCGCCGCGATGAAACATCTCCACCAATAAATCGCGCCCATCTCTGACTCTCTGTAGTTTTTACCTATCGCATTCCCCCTGTGCCTGTATCTCCAAGGATATAGAGCGTACTGAATCAGATACGCCTCAGTCCTAAGCGTCATCTTTCCCGTTCACTCACAAACCAAATTTACTCACTGACTTACAGCGTAGGCATCGGAATATTTTCACTGAGAAAACTCTGGTACAGGGGTTGCTGTACTGATGTAGTCCTCTCATCACCCGACTTAATGGGGACAAGGTGAGATGATTACAAACTGGGAGATTCTTGGCGAAGCGAAACGCCGGTGGAACTACCTCTGGATCGTGCCCATCCAGAGCCCGCCCACCGCCATGCGCTTCCGCCATCGGGGCCGCGTCCTGCCCCAGCAGCGGCGCGGCCCTCCAATCTGACAGGAGGCAGTTAAGGCATGAGATCAGACCATAGCCCGAGGGACCGCTTCAATTCAGAGCAATTTGGAGAGGTAAACCATGTCGTTGACCGACCAAGCCAGTTCGAGTCACTCGATCAAGAACGAGAGCCGCGGAGCCGCTAGTCTTTATTCCAGGCCAAGCAAGGCCGGACGACAGGAGCCTCGAACGGTCCGGTTAACGGTCAGTCTCCCCAGTGATCTTGTCGACCGTCTGCGCGACGCAGTGTATTGGAGTCCTAGTTTGACGCTCGCTTGGCTGATCGCTCAGTCCCTAGGGACTTCCCTGACAGAGATGGAATCCTTGCGTCAGGGCCCCTTCCCAAAACGAACGAAAGCGCTCCGCGCGGGGCGACCTCGATTGATCGGTCAGACAATGAACGTGTCTCCCTCGTGCAGGCTCAGCGGCAATGGGACAGCCCGTCCGGCTGAGAGGATCACTCAGGCCATCCTTGTCTCCCAACTGCCCATCGAGTGACGCACACGAACGGATAGTTCTTCCCTTGGCCAAGACATACTCCTCAATGTCTCTTCAATTTCCGGATCCAAGTCGCCCTGCCCTCGTATCTCCTTAGATCAATTGGACATACCGAAGGCGGCATCAAACTGAAGTTGCCGGACCAGACGCAATGGTTTTGAAAAAAGAATGGAACCTGGGAGGAAAAACTGAGCAGGATAGGCTAAGAGAGGGCAGAGGTCTTGGCAACCGCTTTTAATGCCGTCGAGACTTCCTTGAAAGATTGAGCGAGCTTTTCGAGTTGTGATCCCTTTGACATCACCTCACTTGCGATAGACTTGAGTTGACTGTCATAGTTCTCGATCCCGGAGGCAACCTCGGAAACCTTAGCGAGTATCTCTTTACAAGCAGTCAATTCCTGCTGCAGTTGGTGAGAACTGGCTTGGGCGGCCTTGAGCTCCTCCATGGAAGCGTGCACCTGTTGTGTCAATCGGCCGACATAGGCTTCTCGGTCACGCATGTCGGATTCCAGGTTGATCCGTCTTTCTTCGCTCTCGCGGCGTCGCTCCTCCAGATTACGAATGGCCTGAATCCAGGGAGCGAGATCCCCGCCGAGCCTTGGCGAATCAGGCACCGGTTGCCCACGTTCCAACGCCTTTATCGCAGGTTGCAGCCATTCGACGAATGCCATCACCTCGCCCAGTTTCAGGTCGGTCGTCGAAGCGGAACACGGCGCAGGCGCGCTGTCGCAATTCGGAGAATCCTGTGCCGGCTGTGGGGCTGCGGACGGTTTCGTCCTCTTCTGCTGGCCATTCCTCGGCTGTGCCCAGCGATGAAATTCCAACAGGACCGCAATACAATGACGACACATCGGCTCTTCCGGCAACGCGCAGCTGCACCTTGAGATGAGATGCCCCTCCTTGAGACTGATCGTCTGTTCGTAGAGGCCGGAATTCCCGATCACGGCGGACGAAATCTGGGCATCATCGGCCTCGACAATCCGAACGCGACCTTCAGAGAGGTACTGATTGCCGATGTGAAAGGCATTGCGAGCGACCACCGCTTGGATCATCGTAGGATCCAGGAGGCTTAACCGCTCAGCGGAACAGGGGATCTTGTTTCGCATGCGCTACGTTCCCAATCGCTAACAACTCCAACTGAGGCTGCGACGTAGTCTGAAACAGACCTGGGAAACTGTCAAGGGTTCATCGGGTTTTCAGCATTCGGTTGCATCACCGCTGGCCTCTTCCAACAACACCAATCAGCGCATGCCCTTTGATTGCACGTCTCCAGGATGAATGGATCGTGGAAACGCACCCAGCAGAACCACCGAGTCGCTCGCACTCGCTGTGCGGATTCGCTGCCAGCACCACAGACCGTGGCACGTGAATCGCGAGACGCGAGCGATGGGCGACAAGCGGGAAAGGCGGGACGGGCGAGATGGGTGGGAGCGTCGTGTCAGGCAAGTGCCTACGTATGACGTTCGGGGTTCGAAATTCCGAAAAACTCGAACTTCGGACCTCGAACCGTTGTTCCCCTCGCTTTTCCCGCCAATCTCGCTCGGTTATCCTGCGCGCGGTTCTCTATTGTCCTAGCCCCCATTATTCATGAAAGTTTCTGCTGCAATCGCCGATCCGCTATTACGACAAGCCTCCAGCCGGCGGGCTCGCCCCTCGGACCCTCAACGTACTGCACGAGTACACATCGGGTCCTCACGGCTCCGCACGCCGGTCTCGCGACGCGGCTCAGCGATTTCGCGACGAACCGGCATGAATAATGCGGGCTAGCAGGCTGCGGAAAAACCCGGGTTGAATGAGAACGATGTATCCCAGACCCAATAACAAGAGTCGTCGATGCCCATCCGTGAGGGGGTGGGGTCTCACCCTGTCGGTTCATGCTGTGGCCTCTACGAGATAGACAGTGCCTGGGCCCACTTCGACAATGCACGGCGTCCGTTACGCAACCACCGGACTAACCGACATCAGATTCCTCTTTCATGTATTCGTTAGGCGTAAGGGGTGAGGCATTTAGCGATCACACGAGAAGTTTTCTGCACGCCTTACGGCTTTCTCAACATCGGCGAGGCGGCCCCTGCGCACTGACCGGTGTCAGCCACAGATAGTCCGCAACCTTCTCATGGATCATGTCTTGTAATTCCTCGATGCGCCCCACCTCGAAAGACGTCATAAAGACGCTGACTTGGCGGACCTGATCAGTCAGGCGGCGGGCCACTCGCTTCGGAACCGGAAGATTGTACTGAATGTGTCCGCCCCCTGTATAGCTCACCAGCGGCCCAGCCATCGTATCGCTCCCCGAGCGAATCTGGTTGAGGCGATGGACCAACGTCTTGGCCATCCCTTCATCACGAACCATGGAGGCTTCGAACATTGTCTGATAGAGGCTGTCAGCTCCCCCACCATGACAGGCCTGTAGCTGCTGAAGAATACGCTTCCGATAGATCGGGTCATCGACAATGGCTTCGTCCTTCATGCCCCACTGTGCCATCATGGGGTCAGACTCCGCCTGAGCCAAGCCGTTCTTGGCGACGATCCTCACCAACGGCTTCGGGGGATTCATGGCAGCCACAGCCCAATGTTGTTCTTTTGCCAACCGAACCAGCGGTTCATAATCCTCGTACGAACCACCCCAGTTCTGTTGCCACCGGACGGCCTCAAGGAATTCCTGGCGGTTCATTTCTGAACCGAAAAGATACTGATCCAGCGCCGCCTGGCCGTCCCAGCCGAACATTTCCATGGCCAAGGCCGGCGTACGCCCCTCCGCCTTCAGCATCCGCAGCACCGTCATCGCCGCATCGATATGAAACCGGTTGTGATGCTCCTCGCCTAGATAAATGATGTCCTGCTGGAGCAACAACGCCGTCCACTGGTCGAGAGAGACCGGCTGCCCCGTCGCCGTATCAATGACCTGCCATTCCTTGAACAGCGCATGACGCCCATCCTGTAAAGCGGCAGAAGGTCTGGCGCCCCCTCCACCCGTGCAGGCCACGGTGAACCACAATGCCCCGATGACCAACAGCGCCTGGAATGTGACGAAGATTACTCGTGTAGCGAGCAGCACTGGTGTCTTGCACATAGCCTCTACCTAACACAGGTCTCTCGGGATGGGCAAGACGGCAACCTTGACGCTCATGGACCAGGTCGTTATGCTGCCACACATTCACCAATCTGACGTCGACAGATCTACTATCATGCGCCCCGCACCAACCGACTCATGAATTCTACCGCCCAAGTCCTTGCAGACTTTCGTTCACAGGTTACCCAGCTCTTGCAGGAACGCGACAAAGAGTGGGAGGCCTCACGCAAACTTGTTGAGGCAAGGCAGCTTACTGCGACGTTGAAACGGTTGATCGAAGAAGCCCACCACGTCGATCTTCCCGTCATCATCCGTGATGCGATCACCCTGGCGTTGGGAAACGAAGGAGCCTCACAAATTCAGGATCTCCCCGGCCCCCGACTCAAAGAACTCACAGGACTCCCTCCGACAAAAGCCGTGCGGGCCCTCTGTGTGTGGTTCGGGGTCATAGAGGGCCCGATGTCCCAGTGGCCTGTAACCTCCCTGCGAAGCGAAGAGATTGAGGCGTTCGCCCGTTCCCACTCTAATCCCTTTGACCTGCTGCTCGATGTGGACGTGGCCTCCCTGCTCGATCTGGGGGCCGGCGACCTCTCGTTTGCCACGGAACTGGTCGATCAATACGTGGCCCTTCTTCAACAGCGACAGCGCGAGTTGATTCTTCATAGCCTCGATCGGCTTCAGCCAGGCTCAAAGCTGGGTGGTCCACTCCATCCGGAACGGGAGAGACTCAATAGCCTGCGGTCTCGGACTGGTCTCTCGTTTCAATTCTATGGAAACCAGGACATGTTCGACCTGGGCAACCTCGACCAGGCTGGGAAGCTTGCCCCGCGCTATACGATCGCGACCTGCTGGGCTCCTGCGACACCCACGTTCGCCTACGAACCGACCAGATTGTCCGATCACATCATCACTCAAGAGCTCCATCGAACCAGAGGTACGTTCCGGCAGACCCACTTTTCCGGTGAACCTGCCCTGGAGGTCCAGCATGGGGACCGTGCACTCCTCTTTCCGCCATGGAAGTTCGAGATTCGAGGCCCCCTGGCCCTGCTTGACCTGCTGGCGCGCCGAGGTCTCCTCTGTGTCCTCGGTGCCGTCGATACCCAGGTCTTCTGGGAAATCCTGGCACAACTCCTCGACGACCCCCACTCTCAACTGGACAATCAGCCCTTCACGTCAGTCAATCTCCCGACGATTTTCGGCGAGATCTTCGAGCGTCTCTCGCGCCTTGCGCTCGGCGAGACCCTGAACCTGTCAGACTGCGGCCCGTTACGCAGACAAATTCCACGAATCCTCCCCCTGCACCCGATGCAGGACCCCTCCTATCGTTTTCGGTCTGTTCAGATTCGCCGTGGAGCCGTCTTTCCAGGAACTCCCGCCAGCAGTACCGCCCGACGGTTTTCTGACATGGTCGAAGAAAGCCCTCCCTGGATGCTGATCCTCTTACCAGAATAGGAGGAGGCTGAAAAGTCGACTTTCTCACCCGCCCAACCCCGGCGCGCCTAGACGCGCCTTTTCCCATGCGGCGTTCTCACATCATTCAGACCCTCAACAGGGACCCGGCCGCCTCACCACTCGACGGCGCGCACAGACTTGGTGCTCCTTATTCGTCGCACCGTGCGCCCCAGAGGGTACGCATCGGGTCGTCACGGAGCTGCGGCCTTGCTTGGGAAAAGGCGCGTCTAGGCGCGCCGGGGTTGGGCGGGTGAGAAATCTGGAATTTTTGAGCCTCCTGCGGGACGGTCCTGTTGTTGTGGCACGCAAGAGAGCCATCGAAGTTTTCGTGTGCAGAATATGGTCTTTCCGTAGCCTGATAAAGCTGAACGCGGCAGCCCCGCCGGCGCAAAACCCTACGAGCCGCCCTCTCCAGACTAGTCAATGCAAGAACTCATGTGAAAATTGACCATCTACCGACCCTTTGTTAGACTTCGATCGTGCCAGATCACCATGCATTCCTGAACTACCAGGACCACTAATCCCAACATGAGTTCAGCTCACACCATCCGGTCGATCCAGGACAATATAGCACTGGTCATCAAGGGGAAGACCCATGTTATCGAGATGGCAGTGGTCTGCCTTCTAGCCCGTGGCCATCTTCTACTCGAAGATGTTCCTGGCGTCGGCAAAACCACGCTGGCACACAGCTTGGCCCGATCGCTTGACTGTTCGTTCAAGCGCATTCAATTCACCAGCGATCTCTTGCCTTCCGACATCGTCGGCATCTCCATGTTCAACCGGCAAAAACAGGCGTTTGAGTTCATACCGGGTCCGATCTTTGCCAATATCGTGCTGGCCGACGAGATCAATCGCACCACACCGAAGACACAGAGCAGCCTCCTGGAAGCGATGAGCGAAGCACAGATTTCCGTAGATAATCAGACGCATCCGCTGGAGCAGCCTTTTATGGTCATCGCCACGCAGAACCCTGCCGAATATCACGGGACGTTCCCCCTTCCGGAATCCCAACTCGACCGCTTTCTGATGCGTCTCCGCATTGGATATCCCACACTCGAGGCAGAGAGGAAGGTGCTCGACCGTCCGCATTTGTTGCATCCTGCCGAAACACTGGAAGCGGTGCTGTCAGCCCACGAAGTATTGGCACTGCAGACCCGCGTGGATCAGGTTCACTTGGAAGAGAGCTTGATGGACTATCTGCTCGCGATCGTGCAAGCGACCCGTCACAGCGAGCTTTTATCCCTGGGGGTCAGCACACGCGGAGCGCTGGCACTGAGCAAAGCTGCCAAGGCATTAGCGATCGTCCGCGGACGCGAATATTGCCTCCCCGACGACATCAAGGAACTGGCGCCGATCGTGCTGTCCCACCGCGTCATGCTGAACCGGACCCATGGCATGCGGACACAGAGCTTCGAACAAGCGGAGCGTATGGTGCTCGACATCGTCGAGACCGTTCCCGTCCCTGTCTAGCAGAATGGCCGCACGCGACACGCGAGACTGGCGGGAAGGGCGGGAAGGGCGAGACGGACGACGGTTCGAGGTCCGAAGTTCGAGGTTTTCGGAACGTCGAACCCAGAACTTCGAATCGCGCCTTTCTCGCATGTCGCGCGCTTCTCGCGCCACGGTGCGTGGCGCTGGCGGCCATTTTGAGCATCCTGCTGTCAGTCAACTGGATGAGCGACCCGCGTGAAGCACCCACTCCTCAACCTCCGTGCCTCCCCAGCCTTCTCTTTCGTCTGGGGCATGTCCCGGCGGCGGTCGATTCGTCTTACGTCTGAAGGAACCAGGTTTCTTCTCTTCACATTCGGGATCGGGCTCGCCGCCATCAACACCGGCAACAATCTGTTTTACTTACTCCTCGCGATGATGCTTAGCCTCATCGTGATCTCCGGATTGCTCTCGGAGTACTGTCTTCGGCGATTGGAATTTCGTCGGCATGTGCCCGATCTCATCATGGCCAACGAGCCGACTACCCTCACACTCTCCGTCGCCAACCGGAACCGGCGCCTGCCCAGCTTTTCCCTTCGTCTACTTGATGTCATCGAAGGCCAAGATGTCGACCGAGGTCTCGCTATTCAGCTCCTCCCCCCGCAGAGTTCCGTGCTCCTGTCCTATCCACTGCTTGCCACAAAACGGGGCTGGATCCGGTTCGAAGGCATCAGGGCGCAGACGCTATTTCCCTTTGGACTGTTTCTCAAGAAAGGGCTCTACTCCGTGGAGGCCCATCTGCTCGTCAGTCCTCCCATCAAGCCGCTCACCTTGCGATTCGTGGATGAATTGGTCAGTGAAGGGCAAGGGGAGTCCCTCCCACGACGAGGACAGGGGAGCCAACTTTACAACCTCCGCCTGTATCAACCAGGCGATGATTCGCGAGCCATTCATTGGATGACAACTGCCCGCACGTCCCAGCTGATAGTACGGGAAACTGAAGCGGAGGATCAAAGACGCATCACAGTCGTCCTCTCAATCGTGGCCCCCGAAGAACGCGAGCCTCTCTTCGAACGAAGTGTGACGTTCGTGGCATCACTTCTCTGGCAACTGACAGAGCGGGCCTACCCTGTGCGACTCGTCGTAGGGACAGAAGACTCAGGACTCGGGTCGGGATCTGCTCATCTCTTGGCGATGCTGCGCCTGTTGGCGTTGTGCGAACGGCAGCCACCTGAAACCGGTGGAGTCGGCCATCACAGTGAGCCCCCCCCGCTCACCCACGAAGGCGAGCGGGGCTACACGGTGGCGGTCGTACCCTGGTTGGACCAGACGGCACCTACAAACATGGTGCAAGCCGATCGAGTGCTCCATGCCATGCAACTCGAAGAATTGACACATGCCTTTTAATCAGGCCTTTGCCCTCAGCTCCGTCCTCCTCGCCACCGCAGCGTTTAGTGGACTCGTGCTTGCGCAGAGCGTCCCGCTCTGGCTCGCCCTCCCCACAGCAATCATCCTCATCATTTCGCTGCTTCACGCAGGAGGGGTCCTTTTCGTTCGACGGGTGATGGCACAGGTCCCCGTCTCGCCAGCTCTGTGGAATGTCCTGTTGATCGGCGCCTTTGTCATATTGCTGATCGATCTCACAGTGGTATCACGAGACCTTCTCTCGGCGGGTATCCACTTTTTGGTCGTGCTGCTGGGTATCAAGTTACTCACCCTTCAACAGCGGCGTGATTATCGGCATCTCTACGCGATTAGTCTCATGGCAATCCTGGCTTCCGCAGCACTTACGACCGATGCGTGGTATGTCCCAATTTTCCTACTGTATCTGCTCGCGGCCGTCTGGACACTTTTGCTGTATCACGTGACCCAAGAAACGGGCGAAACCCCTGCCGTCGTCCCACCCACAAGCACGGCAGCCTGTCACACGACATTTCCGAGCCGCATCACTCACCGCTTCTTTTGGTTGACGAACGGAACCGCCGTCCTGACGGTTGTCCTGACGCTCGCCATTTTCTTTCTCATCCCTCGCATCGGTGCGGGCGTGCTGCAGAAGACGAGCGGAGAGGCACTGCGGACGACGGGGTTTTCCGATCGGGTCGACCTGGGGACGATCGGGTCAGTCAAACAAGATCCTCAGATCGTCATGCGGGTTGAACTTTCGGACCAACCCGCTGTTGAAAAAGATCGCCTCTACCTGAGAGGCCTTGCCTACGATCAGTACAATGGACGATCATGGAGCCACAGCGGAACCCGCCGGCGTTCGTTGAGTCTCGTGGCTGATGGAACATTCCTCGCTCGCCCAGCCGGCAGCCGACTTCCGGACAGCCAGTCCATACCAATTCGCCAAGACATCCTGCTGGAAACGCTCGATACCGCAGTCCTGTTTGCCGCCCCATTCGCGGAACTCGTGAGCGGCGAGTTTCTCACTGTACAGACCGATGCCATGGGCGGGCTCCACTTGCCATCTCCTCCTTCTTTCCGCATCCGATACTCCGTCACCTCTCAAGTTCCACAGCTCGGCGCAGACGAACAAACCGCGTCGATCCTGGCCTACCCCGACTCAATCCGTTCCCACTATCTTCAAGTTCCCGTGGGATCACAGCAGGTCGCAGACTTGGCGCAGCGCGTCAGCCAACAGGCCACGACACCATTCGGGCGAACGCTGGCGATCCAGGAACATCTCTTGAAAAATTATCGCTACAGCCTTGAAGGAGACACGGCCACGCTCAGTCATCCGCTCGAGGAATTTCTTTTCACGCGAAAAACCGGGTACTGTGAACATTACGCGACTGCCATGGTCGTGATGCTGCGAACTGTAGGCATTCCCGCTCGACTCGTGACAGGATTCCTCGCCTCGGAATGGAACGAATACGGAGGCTATTTCACCGTGCGCCAGCGGGATGCCCATGCCTGGGTCGAGGTCTACTTTCCTCACTCAGGCTGGATCACTATGGATCCCACCCCCACCGTCAACGCAGCAGTCGCCACCTCTCGCTGGGAGCTCCTCAGCCGACTCGGGGACTCCGTTCGGCTACAGTGGGATCGCCTGTTCGTGCGTTATAGCGCGAAGGATCAACTGGCAGTCGTTCATGGAGTACGAGAAGGCAGTGATGCGTTGCGGGAAAGAGCGAATCGCTGGGTTTCGTTGCTGAGTGCCCCGATAAGCCAGGCCCTCAGCCGCCTGACGCACGTGGCCCGAACGTTTCAGCCTGGCATGCTGGGACTCATCACCGGAGTGATCGTGGTCGGCTTGGCCTTACTCCTCCTCATGCTTCGGGATAGGATAGGGCTCTGGGCCACCACACATCTTCCGACATCGCACCCGCAGCTTGCTATTGTCCAGCTCTATACCCGCATGCTTCGCACGGTGGAGAGACACGGCGTGCGAAAACCTCCAGCTGCCACAGCCAGTGAATTTGCCAAACTGGTTGAACAGGAATGGGAGGCGGCCGGTCCCATGGTGGCTGACCTAACCACCCTCTACCATCAAGGACGATTTAGTAGAACCCCGCTTACCCCGGGCGAACTCTCTCGTGCAGCTGAACAGGTGGGGCGGCTACAATCCCTCTCACGCGTGGCCCGCTAACCACCCTATCGTTGTTTAGTCTCGATCCCGTCCAGACGTAGCCAGGGCCGCAACCACTGCACATTGTCCCCGGTAAACACCACGGCGCCGCGTAGGAAGTTCTCACACTTGGCAAAAACTCGTGCGCGGATAGCATATCAAGCTGACAACTGGTCAGCACCGGAGGGTAGTGCGCGACGCCATGCGGAGTACGAACGGTCTCTTCGATCGATGCAAAGGTTACGTCAATCATGTCTTCTGTGGTCTGCACGACCTGTGGAAGAAAGCACTCAGACGGGAAAACAGCGTAGTGGTCCCCACCATGATGATGCAGGGGGAAAGGAAGGCGGCTTGAGAAGAAGGCTGAATATTGGAGCGGGAAACGGGATTTGAACCCGCGACCCTCGCCTTGGCAATTCGGAAAGTAATGCTACTAAAAGGCTTGATCGGAGCTTGGTTTCCCCACTTTTCTCTGATTAGTCAGCATGTTTTGGAAATTCTATTCAGTCCAGTATTTCTATGGAGAGCTGCCTTTTTCTAAAGGTTTCATCACAAATTTATATATGGACCCAGCCTTCGCTGCAACGACGGCGTGTCACGCGATGAACCATTTAAAAACAGGGCTGCGTTTATATATCCGGCCTCTCGGTGGACCACAGATG
>Ga0334722_10001235_pt1 | contig 33004 bp, 34 predicted proteins | sample C3_bottom_MG_FD_207210 | JGI IMG/M metagenome (GOLD analysis project Ga0334722, IMG submission 207210) | Sediment microbial communities from Yellowstone Lake, YNP, Wyoming, USA - C3_bottom | ecosystem: Environmental > Aquatic > Freshwater > Lake > Sediment | place: USA: Wyoming | collected... | reverse complement strand
ACTAATGATCGCGGGCATGGCCCGCTCCTACAGTACAGAATTATCGACATGGACTCCCGGCTGTGGACCTAAAGCGCCCCGGAGACAGCGACCGCAACCGGCTGAACCGGGCGAGGAGCTGGGCGCTCTTCCACCTGGGCCAGGCGATTTTCGCCAGCAATCCCAGCCGCTTTTCCTGCGGGAACCCGCAGATCTTGACCAACATGCAGCGCCGAGGGCTTATCCAGATCATTAATCTGGACCAATACCGAGGTGCTGGTGGCAAACTTCCGGGCAATCGCACTCAAGGTATCCCCGGGCTTCACCCGATAGAGGTCGGCCTGGGGCGGTTGGGGGTTAAAAAGTTTTTCCGGTAAAGGTTCAACGGTTTTGCTGACGGCGGCAATTCGCTCCGGCAGACTCAAGACATGCCCGGAGGGGATCAGAACTCTCCCCGATTTCACCGGCTGGCGCAGGTCGGGGTTGCATTCCATCAGGGTGGCCGGGTCAAGTTTCAGGTGATCAGCCAGGCTACAGAGGTTAACTCGTCCCGGCACAATCATCTCCTGGAAGGTGCCGGGCGCACTGACCGTCAGGGGCCCGAAGTATTTTTCATAGTTATTGGCCACGTTGCGGACCGCCAGAAATTCAGCGTAAAAGTTGCGGGAGGCAAAGCCAAAGTTCTTACCCTGATAACCCGCCAGGATTCCCGGCAGATCACCGTGGGCCTGAACGGCCCGCAGCATTCCTCCCTCCCCGTGATTGTAAGCGGTTATCGCCACCGGCCAGGAGCCCAGCATTTTATAATTTCCCCGCAGGTAGCGGGCCGCCGCCCGACTGGCCTTGATGGGGTTCAAGCGCTCGTCCCGGGCTGCATCAATATTGAGAAAACGGCGACCGGTGGCGCGCATGAATTGCCAGAGCCCCACCGCCCCCACCTTGCTCTGGGCCCGGGGGTTGAACGACGACTCCACATGGGCCAGATAGGCGAGATCAGCCGGAACACCTTCGGCCTCAAAGGCTTTACGGATATCTGGCAACCAGGCGCCGGAGCGGACCAGTCCTTCCCGAAAGCGCTCTTTCTGGCCAATCTGCACCCGGATATTGTCGGCCGCCGTCAGCAGCCTTTCCGGCTGCGGGGATGCACCGAAAAGATCCATGACCCGCTGTTCTTCCGGGCTGGATGGCCCCTCACCCATGGCCAGCCGCAGCAGCATTTGCCGGTAATGTTCTTTGACGGGTTCCAGCCGCAGACGATTGGTTTCTGCGGCACAAGGAGCGTTGGGCGGCAGGACCTCGACCACCCCGTAGATAATCCCCAGGTCGTCCTTATCATGGAAAACCCCTTGGGAAAGCGAATATTCGGCGAAGACCTTCTCCCAGAAGCGGACATTCTTCTCGATGGCCGGATAAAGCGGAAACGGCTCCTCGACAACGCCCGCCGCCAGTGACGGAAAAAGGGCCATAAACCCGAGCCCCATAATCAACAACATGTTCCCAGCTATTTTGTTCAGCAAGTTCATCACCTCTTGAAATTATCCGTGGGGCGCAAACAGCAAACTCCCCCGAACAATATAACTACAACAAAGCTTTCGCGCCGCAACAAGATTAATCCCCCGGCGCCATTCTGCTTGATTTAGGTCAAGGACTGCCAATTTCTCCCGATGCTATTATAGCCCGAACTTGTGGCAAATGTTCGTCATTGGTTCGCAACCTGGATTATCAACCAAAGATCAAGGAAAAGAGAGGAGGTAAAATGAGCAAGAGGATTCTACTGTTGATCGGTATCAGCCTGTGGTTATGGCCGACCCTAGCCCTGGCCGCCGAGAGTAACTGTATTAAATGTCACCGGGAGGTCACCCCGGGTGCGGTCAAGGACTTCCTCTCCGGGGCCATGGGCAAGTCGGGAACGGTGGACTGCGCCAGCTGCCACGGCAGCGACCATCAGTCCAAGGACGACGTGGCCAAGGTCAAGATGCCCACCGAAAAGACCTGCCAAAAATGCCATCCGACCCAGCACGATCAATACATGAGCGGAAAACACATGGCCGCCTGGATTGCCATGGATACCATGCCCAAGACCGGCATCCAGCCCCACCCTTATATCCAGGGGATGAAGGGCTGCGGCGGCTGCCACAAGGTCGGGGTCCGCGACGAGAAGACCAAGGCCGCCTCCCATTACGGCTCGCCCTGCGACTCCTGCCACACCCGCCACAAATTCTCCAAGGCAGAGGCCAGCCAGCCCGAGGCCTGCCGCACCTGCCACATGGGCTTCGACCATCCCCAGTGGGAGATGTGGGAAGGCTCCAAGCACGGGGTGATCTACAAGACCGAGGGCGACACCGGCCGCGCCCCCAAGTGCCAGACCTGCCACATGGAAAACGGCGACCACAAGGTGATGACCGCCTGGGGCTTCCTGGCCGTGCGGCTGCCCGAGGATGACGCCGAGTGGATGGGCTACCGAGCCACCATCTTAAAAGGCTTACAGGTTCTCGACCCCGATGGCAAACCCACCGCCCGCCTGGAGGTAGTCAAGGCCGGTATGGTGGCTCGCCTGGACAAGAATGCCTGGCAGTCCGAACGGGACCGGATGCTCAAGGTGTGCAGCAAGTGCCACAGCTCGGCCTACGCCAAGAGCAACCTGGACAACGCCGATCAGATGGTCAAGGAGGCCGACAAATTGATGGCCGAAGCCATCGAAACCGTCGCCGATCTTTACAAGAAGGGAATCATCAAGCCCGAGGCCGGCAAGCCAGCCTATCCGGACCTGCTAACCTTCTACGATGCCGCCACGCCGGTGGAACAGACCCTCTATGTAATGTTCCTGGAACACCGGATGCGGGCCTTCCAGGGCGCCTTCCACATGAATCCGGACTACACCACCTGGTACGGTCTGGCCGAGATGAAGAAGGATCTGGTGGAGATCAAGCATGACGCCGCCCAGATGATCAAGGAGGGTCCGGGCAAGTAAGCTGCACCAAGCGATTGGACAAAAACAAAAAGGGAGGGCCTCTGTCGGGCTCCTCCCTTTTTGTTTTTCTGATTACCACCGAACCTCAGCCAATAACCCTTCGACAGGCCTGTCCTGAGCTTGTCGAAGGGCTCAGGGTGAACGGAATTACTCTTTAATATCCTTCAGGTACAGATCCATACAATAGTAACGCCGATCATCCTGAGCTTGTCGAAGGGTGGCCCAAATATGGTGCATCTCCGTGGCGCCATTCCCTCCTGTCCCCACATCTTCAAGTCTTCAAATCCGACCCCATAGTCTCCTAACCGACCAGCTCGTTAGGCCATTTTGCCTTGATTTATTTTCTCCCCCGCGGCATTGCTGTGATTACCGTAATTATAACAACACTGCTAACAAGTTACCTTTCAGGTGCCGCCATGGATAAAACGCTACGCTCCAGAGATATTAAAATAGTGCATATAGGCAACTCCCTCGGCGTCCGCATACCAAAAACCCTATTACAAAAATACGGTTTCACTCATTCTCTGGTCTTGGAGGAAACCTCCCAAGGGCTACTCCTCCGCAAGAAACAGGACGACAAGCTTTCATGGGATGACACCTACAAAGCTATGGCGAGTGAGAGCGAAGATTGGAACGAGTATGACCAGACACTACTTGATGGATTGGGAGATGACGATTTTAACGCCTAAAAGATATGAAATATATTTGCAGACTTGACTACAACATCACGAATTACCGCGTAAAAACACGACCAGCCGGTGATTTTTGGACGCCGATATTCGACCATTGGTTTTTAAGGTCAGCGGTTGATCGGAATCTCGATCGATGCGGTTCGTTCCTCACCGCATCCTACGGGCTGCGCGGCGTTATCGCGTAGCGTCGGGTGAAATGATGGGTTATGCCTTGGCTATCCATTTTGCAATTTCAGGACTTTCGATGACCTCACCCTCGGTGTTGAAAGTGTTGAACTGTGTGCGATCAGAACTAGAGTACTCCAAAATGACATATCTAAACTCTTTGTCCTCGCTGAAGCGCTGGTGCTTCGTAAAGAGATCAGCAGTCGAAAATGACTCTGACGGGTGGCTTGGGTTCCGTCGGTTTACAACGTGAATCTTGCGCGGAACATAATTCACCGGCCCCATATCCCCCCTCACTCCAAATTCAGACCCATAGTGCTTGGACACGGAATACATCAAGGCACGCCCAAAGTTGAAGGGGTCGGTGATTCTGAAAAAACTCTCATAACCGAGGCGTTTGGCCTTTTCTATCGAAGGTTGGCAATCGTTAGAGACGCAATAAATGAAAGTATTGAATGCCGGTTGATCAAGCCACAAAGGCATTCCCAGCGGCAATTCAAGTTTCCATCCGTTTGCAAGCTTGATGGAACTGTGTGCAAGAAGGGAATCGTTGTCGCTCTCTGATATGAGGATGTCGGCTTCATCATCGAGGACAGCGGGAGTTGCTGTTCCCTCCTCCATGTCGAGTAGGGCTTCGCTCTCAATTCGCTTATATCGAGAGAAAGTCCCGACAAAGATTTTTCCCTTTTCAACAGCGTCAGCGGCATGTTCTGCTTTGCAGTATTTGACGAGACTCAATTTCATGCTAGTCATAAAAATATTTACCATACGGCACGCGCTGTTTATTTTCTTTCGCCACAACCTATCTCCTGAATACCCCTCAACTTACATATTCACAACCTAATTTTGGGCCAATTTACAGAGCACCAAAGAAGGAGGTTTTCCGTCGGCGTTGCTTGTGGTTGCGTTGCCCCACTTACCCAACGGAGAAATTGCAGCTCCCCATGCCCATCAAAACAAAAACGGGGAAAGACGCGCGCTGCTCGTCCCTCCCCGTTTGCTTATCCAACCGGCTATATCGACTACTTTTCAGCTCTTCTTCAGCTGGGGCGCCACCGGCACCTTGTCGCCGTGGCAATCGTTACAGTTGTACTGGCCGGTGATACCGAACTCCTTGGAGCAGGTAAAATCGCCCTTGGAGACATACTTGCCGTCCTTCCAATCGTTGAGCAACTCCACCAGATGATAAGCGGTGGAGGCCGCCACCCGGGCGCAACGGTCCTTCCGTTCCGGGCTGGCCAAGGCAAAGCCGGAGGCCTTCATCCACTTGCCAACCGAAAGATGACAGAGCGGTGAATCGGCGACCGTGGTGATGATGGCGGTCGGCTGCTTGGCGGTCTTGGGGGTGAAGACCGGCATCTTGGCCTCGGAATACCATTGCATGGTGTCGGCGGAGATTTCGTGGCCAGCGGTGGCGCCGGCAATGCGCGGGCCGATGATCAGGTTGGCGACGATATTGGCCCCGGCCGGGGAACCGCAGATGGTACCCCAACCCACTTGGCCGCCCTCAAGAAAGACAAAGGCATCGGAAGGGAAGGACTTGTAGGGCTCACCGACCTTCTCGCGCAGCTGGCTGAAGACGCTGTTGATCACCGCGCAGCCACAGAAGACTCGGTACCACTCGTTGTAGCAAATTTCGGCGGTGACCGCCGGATCGAGTTTTTCGTAGGGCCACGGCCATTTTTCCGTGGAACCGCCAGCGGCCTCGGCCGACTTCAGTAACCCGCCAAACTGGGCCAGGGCCGCACCAGCCGCCACCACCCCGGTGGTGACCAGCATCTGCCGCCGGGATACGCCCTTATCGTCAATCTCTTCTTTCTGGTCCATCGCTTTCTTCTCCTGTTTATAGTTTTCGCTCTGCTAAACCGCTCTCCAGCCCCGCCAGGACTGATGATCCACATCCAACGCCGAGTCGGCCAGGATATGGCCAGTGGCGCTATGACATTGTGATGTAATTAGCACGAGCAACCATCCTTGCCTATGCGGCATAATGTCGCAAGGTTGGCCAGAAGAAGACAAGAATCGTTACTTAACAGACCAAGTGGCCGCAGATTATCAGACCTCTATCGACCATAACTCAATCTTCCTCACCCTCGGGTTCGTCTGGCCCTCCTGGAGATAAGGTAACACCAAGCCGATCCTTGGTTTTTGCATAACGGACTCGATCACCAATCTGTAGTTCTGGGCGGCGGGCCTTGTCAATCTCCAACTTTTCCCCGGCCGGAGACTGCAAGACGATGACATTTTCGATCAACTGCACCACTTCGTAGGTAAGGTAATGGGTAGATCTGGCCTTCCTGGCCACCGCCGGATTAAGCGAAAACAGCACCAGCAGAGCCACAATAAGAGAAAGAAGCTTTTTCATTGTCCACCTGTTGTGTTAATTAATCTGCTTTATGTCTCGACAACAACCAACTGCTTGTCACTGGACTATAGCTACTTAATCTAGAATTTTCCCAGCAAATACTAAAATTCATCCACCGGAAAAAACATGCCCTACACCCCGATCCTTGGCACCCTTGGCTTCGTGATTTCACCGGACCGCCAGCACACCCTGCTGGTTCATCGCAACGCCCGCCCCCACGACGACCATTTCGGCAAGTACAATGGCCTGGGCGGTAAAATGCGCGGCGACGAGGATGTGGTTTCCTGTATTAAGCGGGAGATCATGGAGGAGGCGGGCATCACCTGCGAGGAGATCCGCCTGCGTGGCACCATCAACTGGACCGGCTTTGGCCCGGCGGGGGAGGATTGGCTGGGCTTCATCTTCCGAATCGACCGCTTCAGTGGCGCCCCCTTCACCGCCAATTCGGAAGGGACCCTCTCCTGGCAGCGGATCGACCGGCTGGGCGAATTGAACATGTGGGAGGGCGACCGCTTATTTCTGCCCATGATCTTCGACGATGACCCCCGGGCCTTTCACGGTCACATGCCCTATCGCGATCACCAGCCGGTAAGCTGGAGTTTTCAAAGAATCTAATTTTTGCTCCCCGACCGGGGAGCGGCTTAAGGCTTATCAGCCACAATCAGCGGCGGTATTGGCGTCATAGGTGTTGGCGGCGTTGTGGTAGAGATAGTCGTTGAGTTTTTGCAGGTCATCCTCACTCAATTTAGCCCAACTACCGATTTGGGCGCACTTGGGATATCTTTCGGTGAAAACCCGGTTCCAGGCCTTCATACTCTTTGATTCGGAGTATAAGAAAGGCGCGCCCTGATTGTTACCCTGGGCATGACAGGTCTGGCAGGAGGCATGGAATATCTTACTGCCCTCGCTTACCCAGCCGCTGTTGTAGAAAGTAAGAACCCGGCAGGACTGGGTCTTCTCATCGAATCTTTTCCCGGGTGAAGCCTGGGCCGAAGCCAGACCGAGCCCCAAGGTAGCCGCCACCACCAAGGCCAGAACCGCCGAAACTTTCATAACCTTTCTCCCTGTTGAATACATAGTAAACGCCGCTGAAACCTCTGGTGTTTCACAATTTCATTAAACATTGTAATACCATCGCAGCTCCACCACAACCCGGCCCCTAAAAAATCCTCTGCCCGCGCCAGCCAAAATTGCTGTTTACCAATCCCCCGGAAACTTTTATAAAGGGGCACTTGCATGAACGTCCCGAAAGCAGGTGGTAATCATCGCCAAGGCCCTGAAAAATATCTGGTCGGCGAGGCAAGGAGAAGATCTTGAACCAGAATATCTTTGCCAATACCTTCGGACCCATAGCATCGACAACCAAGACTTTTCCGACTTATTGTAAAAATTATCTAAGGCGACAACCATGGCAAAAAAGCCCAAGGCACCGGTCATCACCACCACCCAGCGCCGCCACCTGCGCGGACTTGGCCACCACCTCACCCCCAAGGTCATGCTCGGTAAGGATGGCTTGAGCGACCAGTTCCTTAAAGCCGCCGACGAGGTGATCAACGCCGACGAACTGGTCAAGGTGCGGGTGCTGGAAAGCTGCCCCCACGACCGTAAAGAGGCGGGCGAGCTGCTGGCCACCGCCACCGCCACCGCCCTGGTCCAGGTTCTGGGCCGCACCGTTCTACTCTACCGCCCCAATCCGGAGCGCCCGGCCGATAAACGCATCGTCCTGCCCTAGTTCGGGGCGGACTCACCTTACGACTAGAAGAACATGGGCAGGGACGAAATCTACCGGCAACTGCCCGGCGATAGAGATTTCCGCTTCGACGCCACGGTCGCCGCAGTTTTCGACGACATGCTGGAGCGTTCGGTACCAGGTTACCGGCCGGTCATCGAAATGACCGGCGCCATCCTCTCTAGATTTCTCAAGCCAAACGACCTGCTTTACGACCTGGGCTGTTCCACGGGCACTACCTTGGTGGAATTGGCTGGACGCCTGAACGCGGCCAGCCTCAGCTTCATCGGGCTGGACAACTCCCCCGCCATGCTAAGCAAGGCGCGGCTGAAGACCGAGAAGGCAGGGCTAGCCGAGCGAATCGATTTTCGCGAGGTCGACATCACCACCGCCCCCTTGGAGCCAGCCGGGGCAGTGCTGATGAACTACACCCTGCAGTTTATCGCCCCGGCTCAACGCCAGGATTTCTTGACTAGAATTCACCACACCCTGCGGCCCGGCGGGGTTTTAATCCTGAGTGAAAAGACAATTTCGGCCGACCCCAGCCTCGACCAGATCTATCTGGATTTCTATCTCGACTTCAAGCGGGCCAACGGCTACTCGGAAACTGAGATCGCCCGCAAGCGCCAGGCCCTGGAAAAGGTGCTGATCCCCTTCAGCCTGGCCGACAATCTCCGGATGCTGACGGCGGCTGGGTTTGCCAGGGCAGAACCCTTTCATCAGTGGTTTAATTTTGCCTCGATTTTGGCGGTGAAGGGGTAAGTGATTTTACAAGACTGACCGAGGCAGTAGGAGCGGTCGCCTGACCGCGAATTACCAAGGAAAAACAATCTCCAGGTTTATTCTTCAGCCCCGGATCAACGATTCGCTACTTGGGCGGCCCAATCCACTTACCATCAAGCCCATTGTTTCAACACGGATAAGAGATGCCCCGCAAATACCTAAACGAACTCCCCCGCCGCAACCGCTTGGAATTACAAGAAATCCTGGCCACCGGCGACACCCTGCTGGCCTCACAGAAGAAGGGCGTAGTCCACTACCGCAACCTCTGCGATAAAACCGCCGAATTCCACGCCCGGCATCTGGATTTTAGCAGAGACACAGTAACCATCGGCCAAGCCGACGAACTGTCTGCAACCGACCAGGCCCACGTGCTCAGCACTCTCAAGGGCTTCATGCCTTGGCGCAAGGGGCCGTTTAACGTCTTTGGCATCGAGATCGACGCCGAGTGGCGCAGCCAGCGCAAGTGGCAGCGGCTGCTGCCAGTGCTGCCCGACCTGACCAACCAGGTGGTGGCCGACATCGGCTGCAACAACGGCTATTACATGTTCCGGATGGTTCCGCACCAGCCCCGGCTGGTTCTGGGTTTCGAGCCGCTGCTCCACCATCACTTTACCTTCAAGACCCTGAATGGCCTGGCTGGCTGCACCAATCTGGTCAGTGAACTCCTGGGGGTCGAGCAGCTGGGGCTCTTCGAAAACTTCTTTGATACCGTCTTCCTGATGGGCATCCTCTATCACCGCATCTCACCGATTGAGGTGCTGAAAGACACCTTCAAGTCCCTGAAGCCGGGCGGCACTTTGATTGTCGAATCCCAGGCCATTCCCAGCGACCAACCAGTGGCCCTCTTCCCCGAAACCACCTATGCCAAGGCCCCCGGCACCTGGTTCGTCCCCACCGGCCCCTGCCTGGTCAACTGGCTCAAACGGGCCGGTTTCTCTAACGTTGAGCTGTTCTGCCAACATCCCATGGATGAGAGCGAACAACGCCGCACCGAATGGATGACCTTCGAATCCTACCGCGACTTCCTTGACCCCACCGACCCGAGCCGCACCATTGAGGGACACCCGGCCCCCTGGCGGGTTTTTGTCAAGGCGGTTAAATAGCGGAGGGTGGAAACAACAATCCTGCAAGCTGGTGGCGATTTCAACTTGCCCCCTGCAGGAGCGACCCCCTGGTCGCGAAGCGTAATTCCGGGCGGCTGGAACCAGCGGCCTTTCGCACCTTGGGAATTCGCGGTCAGGCGACCGCTCCCACAAAAGCGCGCCCAACCTTGCTCTCCAGCACTAACTCAATTTTAGTAGGTCGGGTTAGCAGTTTTATCGTGTAACCCGACAGTTGCTTACGATGAGCCAGAAACGTCAACGGCAAACACAATCTAGCAGGAAAAGGATTGTCAGAGAATTTAATTAGGGATATAGATCACATGATGGGTGCAGAACAACGTCAGGCCCAAGATCCAAATCGAGACCGACGCGAAAATCTATGTTGCACCCCATTCGACACAGGATGATAAACAGACCTATTTAGTTATTTGCTAAAGCGTTCAAATACCCAAGCAAGGAATAACCCATGTCGCGCCCTCTGTTACTTGCCGCCCTGCTCCTTCTGGCCTCCACTGCCTACGCCGCCGAAGAACCCCAGTACAACCGCGTGGATTTCTCCACCGAAGCCGTGCGCGAGGTCGATAACGATCTTCTGCTGGCGCAAATGAGCGTGGAAGTCAGCGACCGGACTCCCGCCCAAGTCACCCAGCTGCTCAATACCACCCTCAACGAGGCCTTGAAGAAGGCCGCTGCCTTCCCCGCCGTCAAGGCCAGCAGCGGCAACCACACGACCTACCCGATATACGACGAGGACAACCGGCTGGACGGCTGGCGGGGCAATGCGCAGATCCGCCTGGAAAGCCGCGACTTCAAGGCGGCGGGCGAACTGATTAGCCAATTACAGGAATCCATGCAACTGGCCGGGGTGAGTTTCACCGTCGCCCCAGAATCCCGGCGCAAACTTGAGGGTGAGCTGATTGGCGAGGGGTTGGCGGCCTTTGGCCAGCGCGCCGAATTCGTTAGCTCGACCTTGAGCGGCAACGGCTACAAGCTGGTCCACCTCAACATCAGCAACGGCGGCTACCATCCGCAACCCATCCTGGACAACATGCTCGCCATGAAGGCGGAGGCGGTTTCCGCCCCGGAATTCTCCGGCGGCGACAGTGAGTTGACCGTCCAGATCTCCGGCACCATCGAAATCATTTATCCACCGAAGGGCGCAACCGGGGAAAGGGTGTTGAGTACCGATTAGTGAGGAGAGCGCAAGGCAACTCGTAACCCGCAACCTCTGCATTCGATACAGGGCGGCCGGATGGGTTTACTTTTCATCACCATCTAACGTTACTCTTCCGGCGCAGCAGTGATGATAATCATTCGCGATTGACACAAATAGAGCACTCCTGTTAATCTCACTGAGACTGGATTTCAATATTTTAATTTAACAGGAGAAACAGGTATGAAAAAAATTCTTGGTTTTAGCCTAGTTAGCGTTGTTCTCGGGGCATTCGTTCTTACCGGAGTCGCATTTGCCGATCATCACGCCGTTAAAATTGCGAAAAAGGACGGCATCGACACCTACCTCACCGACACCAAGGGCATGACACTCTACACGTTCAAGAAAGACACCCCGGGAAAGAGCGCTTGCGAGGGTCCGTGTGTGGATAATTGGCCCCTGTACTCCCGGGAAAAAGTAGAGGCGAAGGACGGGCTATCCGCCGCTGATTTTGCGACGATCACCCGGGCAGACGGTAAAACCCAGACAACCTTCAAAGGCATGCCGCTTTACTACTTTGTCAAGGATGCCAAACCAGGCGATACCTTGGGCCAGGGCGTAAAGGACGTTTGGTCAGTTGCCAAACCGTAATACTCCTTATCAATCACTGGAAAAGCCTGCCGCAAGCGGGCTTTTTTGCTTCAACGATTCCCAAGGGAGGACAGCATTATGACTTATAGACAGAAGACATGGTTACACTTACTGTTTTCAGCGCTTATTTGCATATGTTGTTCTCTTCAGCAGGAAGCTTTTGCATCAGAAGATGTAATCACTGGTAATGGCTCGACGATTACCGGAACATTAATTGATGATTATAAAAGTTTTTATGACAGCGAACGCTTGCTTCGAATTGGCCTTGGTATTGGTGTAGGTGCGCTATCGGCAAATACAAACATTGATAAAGATGTTCAAGATTGGTACCAAAAAGATATGCGTAGTTCTAGTGCAGATAGTTTTTCTAAATCTGCAAAGTTGTTTGGTGAAGGCAGCTATCTAATACCATTATCATTGCTATCAGCCAGCCTGAAGTATTTCGATAGTGAATCTTCCATTGGCAATTGGGGTGCGTATTCAGCCAGAGCATACCTGGTGGGCTCGCCAGCCATGCTTTTAATGCAAAGAGTTACCGGGGGCTCCAGACCAGGAGAAACCGATCATGATGCAAACTGGCGGCCGTTTAATGACGATAATGGCGTGAGCGGACATGCCTTTATTGGAGCAGTTCCATTTTTAACGCTTGCCAAGATGAGCGGAGACAATAAATATTTGAAATACATCGCTTATGCTGCATCTGCAGCGGCAGCATGGTCAAGGCTTAACGACAATGATCATTATTTGTCCCAGGCAGCTCTTGGCTGGTATATGGCTTTTGAATCGGTCGATGCAGTTTTTGCTGCCGATGGAAGAGACAAAAAAGTCGTAGTACACCCGATAGCTTTTCGCGACGGATATGGGATTATGGCAGAAGTTAGTTGGTAGCCACGTAGAATATGATGAGCCTGCAAACCGCAGCAATCGCTGGTTTTCCACCGGTACGACCCAGTCAACAAAGAGGATTACTCGACCTATGCGGTTCGTTCCTCACCGCATCCTACGTGACTTCGCCTCCCCCCGAGGCTGCTTTGGGGCAAACACCACCTCCACCCCCTCCAGCAAACCTTTGCGACGCAAAGACTCCAGACAGGAATTCCCCGCCCCCCGGAAAACCGACTCATCGGCGCCAGCGATCAGCAACCGCCGGGATTCTCCCCCACCATCGGCCAACAGCTTCCGGAGCCGCCGGTGCAAACCCCAGGATAGCACCAGCTCACCAAAGGCGGGATGATGCGGCCCAGCCAGCACCTCCCCGGCCAGGCCGTCGGTCTCCTGCAAGCCGATGCGCACCACTCTTACCCCATGGGCCGTGAAAATCTCCCGCAATCTGGCACAAAGCGCCACCGCCTTGGTCAATCCCAACGGCTGGTACCGCCCGGCGAGATAGTCAGCCCCCAACCGGCTGCCCTGCAAAACCAGGACCGGATAGAGCCGGGCCACTTCCGGCTGCAACTTGGCCAGCACCTTCGCCCCGGCCAATAATCGCCCGGTCTTTTCCCCCGGCAGGCCAACCATTAGCTGCACTCCCACCCGCAAGCCACCTTCCTGAAGCAACCTGATGGCCTGGAGGGAATCGGCGGCGACATGACCGCGCCCGCAGCGGGCCAGAACCTCGTCATCCAGAGACTGCACCCCCAGTTCCACCATGATCACCCCGCGCGCCTTGAGAAAGGCGATCCGGGCCGGGTCCAGATAATCTGGGCGGGTGGAGATGCGGATGCCTGCCACCTGCCCGGTGGCCAGATATGGGGCCACCGCCCCCAGCAATCTCTCCTGCAACTCATCGGGCAGTCCGCTGAAGCTCCCGCCAAAGAAGGCCACCTGGGTTTCACCGCGCCCGGCCCCCTTGCGGGCCAGATAACTCTCAATGGTGGCAGTAATCTCCGCAGCGTCGGGAATAGTGCCCTCTCCCCGGCCGGTAATGGCGGTTTGATTGCAGAAGGTGCAGCGCTGGGGGCAACCGTAATGCGGAATAAAAAAGGGGATGACCAGGGGTGGCAGCATGGGAAAAGTCAAGCGGGGAGTAGCCCCAGCTCCGGCAATAGGCGCAAAGCCTCGGCGGCGGCGGCCTGCTCTGCCTCCTTCTTATTGAAGGCCTGCCCTTGGGCCAACACCAAACCCCGAAAGCAAACCGAGACAGTGAAGGCCTTGCGGTGATCCGGCCCCTCGGCGCTGTCCAGCACGTAGGTAGGGGCCTCGCTGAAAGATTCTTGCAGGATCTCTTGCAAACGGCTCTTGGCGTCGGCCTGCAGCAGCTTTTGCCGCTGGCTGTCAAGGACCGGAAGGAATTGCTGATCGATGAAGGCGGCAGCAATTTCGAAACCCCCATCCTGAAAGAGGGCGCCCAGCAATGCCTCGTAAGCGCTGGAGAGAATCGAGGGTTTGGCGCGCCCCTGGGTGGTTTCCTCGCCGCGACCCAGCAGCAGAAACTCACCCAAGCCAAGAGTGGTGGCCATCTCGGCCAGGTAGCTTTCGTTAACCAGCAGGGCGCGCAGCCGGGTCATTTCCCCTTCGCGCATCTCTGGATAGAGCTCGAAAAGCGCCCGCCCCACCACCAGATCCAGAACAGCGTCACCGAGAAATTCCAGTCGCTCGTTGTCGGTGGCCAGCTTGCGCACCTGCTCGAAGGAAAAAGAGCGGTGCACCAAGGCCAGTTGCAGAAGCCACCGGTCCCGAAATGTATAGCCCAGCTTCTCCTCCAACCGCAGCAGATTTTCTCGGTTATTTTCGCTAAGTTCAATCAGGGCGTTCATAGCCATCTCCAGCAGCCGAAGAGCCCGGCTGGCGCAACACTTTTTTTGGAATTAGTCTTGTCAAAAAGAACAATCTATGTTTAAAATTGGCGCGCTGTAAACGAGAGGCGGCGTAGCCAAGTGGCTAAGGCAGAGGTCTGCAAAACCTTTATTCAGCGGTTCGACTCCGCTCGCCGCCTCCAGCCAATTCAAGGGGTTAGCCAAATCGGCTAGCCCCTTTTTCTTTTCCGTGGAACCTCTTGCCCAAATACCCCCTTGCAACCCTTCAGCCCTTTTGGCACGCAATGGGGCGAGTTAACTATAGATTCTGCCTTGTAGCAAGCCATTGCTCTACTTCACCCCGCAGCCAACCAACCCGGTTTCCCGAGAGTTCACGACGCCGGGGAAATTGTCCTTTTCTCCCATGCCTCCCTATTGTCGTGCGACACAACCCCACGGCGTGAAACTTCAATACTTAAACGCCAGAAGTCACTGCTGGGGCATGGTGTTTCGGAATGGCAGGATGAGCATGAAGTCGTTGCAGGATTATTTACACTTCAGGACGGCTGAGAGCACAGCTGGTTCACCGCAGTTGCCTTTTATTGGATCTCCTTGATTATTAAACCTAGATGTACTAAGTTATGTACATACCAACCAAGGAGACGAAAGTTATGAATGCTCTGACTTACACATTTACGCGACAGCACCTGGCAGAGGTCATGCGATCGGTCAATGAAGACCACGTTCCTGTTGTAGTGACCAGCCAGCGTGGTAAACCGGTGGTCATTCTTTCACTCGACGATTATCACGCCTTTGAAGAAACTGCATACCTGCTCCGGAATCCGCAAGGAGCCAAGCGGTTGCTTGATTCGGTCGAGGAGCTGCGCGCAGGGGGCGGACAAGTTAAAGAGTTTTCGGAATGATGATCAAATTTTCAACCGTCGCGTGGGAAGACTACCTTTACTGGCAGAAGTCCGACAAGGCGATACTTAAACGCATCAATCAGCTTATCCGGGAGATTCAGCGCGAACCGTTTACCGGTATCGGTAAACCAGAACCACTCAAACATCAGTTAGCTGGTTTCTGGTCTCGCAGAATAGATAACTGCCACCGCTTAGTGTATGCAGTCGAAGATGACACCCTCCTGATTGCGCAGTGTCGCGATCATTATTGAAAGGGATTCCTTGAAATTTCTGAAGTTATCCTTTGGTCGCTGGACCGGTCTTTTGACCGGCCCTTTTTTTATGCAACTGCAGGTTGTTTAGGCTGAAGACTGAAGGTAAAAACCTCCAATGTCATACCGCCTTCCCTTCAGCCTTCCTGCTTTAAATTACTTCAAAAACGGCAGCAGCTCCTTAAATTCCGGCGTTCCGGCCTCACCCAGCAGTTCATAAATCACCATCTCAGTACTGGCCACCGCCGCCCCCAGTTCGCGCAACCGCGCTAGACCCAGTTTGTGATTTTTGACCGTCCGCGACGAGACCGCATCGGCTGCCACTACCACCCGGTAGCCGTTCCGCAGCGCCCCGGCCACGGTCTGGTAAATGCAGATATGGGTTTCTACCCCGCAAATGATCAGGGTATTTACCGATGCTGGCAATTCCTTGATCCGGGCCTGGATTGCACCATTGGCAAAGCAACTGAAGTGCATCTTATCCAGCACCTCCACCCCGGCCAGCTCGGCTTGAATTTCCGTCAGCAGCTCGCCGATCCGGGCGGCGTATTGGGTGGTGGCGACGACTTCCATCTTCAGGATCTTGGCGGCCTTCAGCAACAGGGCCGCGTTTTTAAGCACCATCTCGCCGCCATTAATCACCGGCATCAACCGGGCCTGGATATCCACCACCAGCAGGGCGCAACGCTCGGGGCTAAGTATTTCGGGGACACGCATGGTCAACCTCGCTAATTTTTCCGATAAAGCTATTGAGCTGGGACGGAACTTCCCGGTAAAGTGCGAAAACAGAAAATAGCGGGAAAGGCCTCTCCGGGCAACCTTATTCCATAAACTCCCACCTGGCTAAAACGAAACTCATGTTGATCAAGCAACTGCTGCAGAATAACCCATCCGACCAGGAGATGGTGGCCCAGGGTTGGGTGCGAACCCGGCGCGACGCCAAGGATTTCTCCTTTATCGAGGTTAATGATGGTTCCTGCCTGAAAAACCTCCAGGTCATTGCCGGGCGTGAGCTGGCAGGCTTTGAGGAAACGGTGCTGAAACTCACCACCGGCTGCGCGGTGCGGATCACCGGCCGCCTCACCGCCTCGCCAGCCCCCGGCCAGGCCGTGGAATTGACTGCCACCACCCTTGAGGTCTTGGGCTGGGCCGACCCGGATAATTACCCCCTGCAGAAGAAACGCCATTCCTTCGAGTTCCTGCGGGAGATCGCCCACCTGCGCCCCCGCACCAACAGCCTGGGGGCAGTGCTGCGGGTGCGCTCCAGCCTATCCCTGGCCGTACACCGCTTCTTCGCAGCTGAGGGCTTCTACCAAGTCCACACCCCGATCATCACCACCAGCGACTGCGAGGGGGCAGGGGAAATGTTCACCGTCACCAACCTAAGCCCCGCCCAGCTCAACCAGGGCGGCGATCCCTTCGCGGCTGACTTCTTCGGAAAGCGCGCCGGTCTGACCGTCAGCGGCCAGCTGGAGGCCGAAGCTCTGGCCCTGGCCCTGGGCCGGGTCTACACCTTCGGCCCCACCTTCCGGGCCGAAAACTCCAACACCAGCCGCCATCTCGCCGAGTTCTGGATGGTTGAACCGGAGATGGCCTTCTGCGACCTGAACGAGGATGCCGCCCTGGCCGAGAGATTTCTGCGCTATCTGATCAACCATGTCATCAATGAATGCGGTGATGATCTGGAGTTGTTCGGGAAATTCATCGACAAGTCCCTGCCGGAACGGCTGGCGACGGTGGCCGGGCAAGAGTTCGCCCGCATCACCTACACCGAGGCGGTGCAGCTCTTGGGCGCGGCCAAGGTCCAGTTTACTTTCCCGGTGACCTGGGGCGGCGATCTCCAATCCGAACACGAACGCTATCTGGCGGAGGTTATCTTCCAGAAACCGCTGATCGTCACCGATTACCCGGCCAGCCTGAAACCCTTCTACATGCGGGAAAATGGTGACGGAAAAACCGTGGCGGCCATGGACATCCTACTCCCCGGTATCGGCGAGATCATCGGCGGCAGCCAGCGGGAGGAGCGCTACGAGGTTCTGGAGCGACGCATGCTGGCCGCCGGGCTGGATATTGACACCTATCGCTGGTATCTCGACCTGCGCCGTTACGGCTCGGTGCCCCACGCGGGATTCGGTTTGGGCTTTGAGCGGTTGGTCCAGTTCGTCACCGGCATGGCCAACATCCGTGAGACCATCCCCTTCCCCCGCACCCCGGGCCATGCTGAGTTCTGAGCAGGAGTGAATGCTGTAGGAGCGGTCTCCCGACCGCGAATGGTCACCTGACAGAATCCCCGGATTGCCCGCCACCAACCGGCCTATAAGTTCGCGACCGGGAGGTCGCTCCTACCAGCTCCACCGCCTAAAAAGGGAACGGCCCCCAAGGGAGGCCGTTTCCGGGAACTGCTGTATGTCAGCCAAAATTAGCGGCTGGTGAAGGCGGCCTCGATCCGCCGGTTCTTGGCAAGTCCGGCGGCGCTCTTGTTGTCGGCCACCGGCTTGCTGCCACCGTATCCAGCCGCATTTAAGCGCCCAGCCATAACCCCGAAGCGCTCTTCCGCCACCTTGATCACATTCTTGGCGCGACGCTCGGAGAGATCCTGATTAAGCTTGGCGGAACCACGGCTGTCGGTGTGACCCTCAACCGTGCCGACTACCCCGGAGTTATCTTTCAGGAAAGTGGCAACCTGTTCGATCTCGGAGAAGTATTCCGGCTTTACCACGTCGGAATTGGTGTCGAAGTAAACTTTCAGCTCGATCCGTTTTATTTCCTTTACGTCGTCGGCAGGGTCCAGGGGATTGGTTTTGGCAACATTCACTTCCAGTCCGTCGTTAACACTGCCACCATCGGTATCAGGATTGAGCGGATTGGTCTTGTATTTATTGACCTCTTCGCCATCACTCAGACCATCACCATCGCTGTCCGGATTATTGACATTGGTGCCGGTAAGCTTCAGCTCCTCCCAGTCAGTGAGTCCGTCGCCGTCGGTATCCTTCAAGCAGCCGGCAATGTCAACCGGGGCGCCCGCCGTGGTATCCGGGCACTTGTCGAGATAGTCGTAAACCCCGTCACCATCGCTATCAACCGGGCAACCCTTGCCATCAACCTTGGCCTGGCGGGGAGTATCCGGGCACTTATCCAAGTAATCGAAAACCCCGTCGGCGTCACTATCGAAGGGACAGCCCTGGATGTCAACCGTCACCCCGGCAGGGGTTGCGGGGCAACGGTCATTAGCGTCAATAACCCCATCGTGGTCACTATCAGCAGGCGGGGCCGGTGCAGGGGGTGGGGGTGGGGCGGGGACCGGAGCCGGAGCTGGAGCCGCCGTCACCTTGACCGGTGCCGGGGCAGGAGCTGCTTCGGCAACCTTCAGCGCCTTCTTGGGGGCCCCGAAGAAATAGGAGATCCCGGCGGTGGCCATCAGGTGTGAATCGGCATTATCAAGACCAATAGGTTGGCGCAGATCCAGACGCGCAGCCAGATTATCGTTAAAGAAGAACCTGACCCCGACCCCATAGTTGACCATTGGGTCGTATTTCCCGGCACTGACCGACGGTGGATGGTAGCGGCCCGCACCGAGGCCAGCTGCAACATAGGGGACAACCTTGCCCATGCCGGTGAAGTTATAGAGGGCATCCACCTGCACCTGGAACAAATCGGCATCCTTCCCTGCCCCAAGCTCACTGGACACCATGGCCAGAGCAAGCTCTGCCTCAAGATTTTCGTTGTAATGGTGGCCAAAACGAACACCCCAGGCGATATCATCCTCGTAGCCCGTTTGGTTATCGAACCAGTAATAACCGACAAAGGGTGAGACCTCGTACTGCCCGGAACGTTCGGCTGCAGAAGCCTTCCCCTGAGCAAACACCGCCAGCAGCAACAGGGCTGCCAAGATGACCCCGGCAAAATTCTTGTTCATAATGATTCTCCTTTATTTAAATTTCCGCCACCATATCACACTATTATTTGCTAAATAAAGCAAAAATCAGGGCGACAAGAAAATCATCCCGACTGGATCTGGAAAACGCCCCAACCAGTCCAGTTTATCTGTTTAGGAAAAATACCAACAGGGAGGTCGATCCGGGCACATACAGATCAGCGAGGATAGTTTCACCAGGAAAAATAAGGCACAGAAAAGTAAGGCGAAGGTTGGCAAACGAGGCCGAAAGAAGACAAAGAAGACAGGGGCGAGACCAGATTTTTTTGGGCGCCGTATTCAGACCATCAGGTAGAAACCCAGGGCCTTGTCGTGGGAAGAGGAATCGAGAAACTGACAGCCAATGTAGTTCTGTTTGACCAAACGGACCACCACCTTCTTCTCGATCAATGAATTATGGTGATCGTCGAGATTGAAAGACACCCGCAATTCGTCACCGATCCGAAACTGGTTGAAGCCGATAACCTGGGCGCCGACCCCACCTTTGGAAACATTAACCACGGTCAGTCGGCCGCGATGCTTACCGGTGGGCAAGCTTTGAAAATCACCCGCCAGTTTGACCTCCTTGCGGTAGGCCTTGCGGAACTCAAGTTTGACGGCAAATACCTGCTGACAGGTACAACGAACCTTAATGACATGCTGCTCGGCTGTCCGTAACTTACCCACGTCGGCAGATTTCACCGCCTGGCAGGCAGGGCATTTCATTACCGCCAGCCCATCCTGGTTTACGTAGATCTTCTGGACGCTGTCAACACTGTCGGTCACGCCGAATTCTCCAATACTTTTACAAGGTAACTGCCGGACCATCACAGGTAAGCCCGGCATCGTGAATAAATCCCTAACTCATCTATTTCAATATTTACCGGGAATCAATCATTATTTTTATCGCCCCACAACGTTACCACCGCCCAGCACTCTCTCCGCCAAGACGTCCAAGCGGCTGTCCCGCCCGGAAAGGTACGTGCGTTCAGCCTTTTCGGTCAGTTCTGGCCGGTGCGCCAAGATGATCGAGGCGGCTTCGCGGGCCGCCCAGCTGGTGAGATCGCCACAAAAATGTTTGCGCTCGGTGCGCTGGCCGCGAAAATCCGCAATCAGTTCCCGGCAGCAGGTAGAACCAGAGCGTTCGCGAAAACGGTCATGCAACCCGGATACCAGTCGGCGAAATTCCTTCTTGTCATGTTTTTCCCAGCGCCCGGCGCCCAGGAAGAGGCCCAAGCCCATAACCGCTCCGGACAAGGCCCCGCATAAACAGCCAGAGCCACCGACACCGCCGCCGAAACCGCTGCCCAGCCCCAGAGCCGTCTCCGCCCCGAGCCCGCCAGCAAAACCCCGGTCCAGCACCACCAGTACCGCCTCGGAACAGGAGAGGCCGTGGGCGGAAAAAAGGTTACCGGCCCGCTCACCGACCAACCTGGCCAACTCTTCAGGACCATCACCAAGCGGGGCCGGGGCCTTTTTCTTGAAAATTCTTAACATGGTTCCTTCTAACCCTTAGTGAACTACCGCCTTGCTGAACCCCAGCCCATCCTCGCCCCGATCCACCACGATCCGGTCACCTTCAGCGAAATCTCCTTCCAGGAGCAGCACCGCCAACCGATCGAGAAGATGGCGCTGGATGGCCCTTTTCAAGGGCCTAGCTCCGTAGGCCGGATCATACCCGACCTCGATCAGGAAATCACGCGCCGCCGGTGTTACCTCCAGGGTAAATTTGTGCTCCATCAGCCGCTTCTGCAACAGCTCCAGCTGGATGTCGATGATCCGTACCAACTCCTCGCGATTCAGACTGTGGAAGATGATGGTCTCGTCAATCCGGTTTAGGAACTCCGGCTTGAATTGCCGACTCAGAAGTTCATTCACCCGCAGCTTGGCCTCCTCGCGCCCGGCCTCACCCAGCTCCATGATCAGCTGACTGCCCAGATTGGAGGTCATGATCAGGATGGTGTTCTTGAAGTCCACCGTCCGTCCCTGGCCATCGGTGAGACGACCGTCATCGAGAATTTGTAGCAGCACATTGAAGACATCAGGATGGGCCTTCTCGATCTCGTCAAAGAGCACCACCGAGTAAGGCCGCCGCCGCACCGCTTCGGTTAGATAGCCGCCCTCGTCGTAGCCGACATAGCCGGGAGGGGCACCGATCAGCCGCGACACCGAATGTTTCTCCATGAACTCGCTCATGTCGATGCGGATCATCGCCTTTTCGCTGTCGAAGAGGAAACTAGCCAGGGCCCGGGCCAATTCGGTCTTGCCCACCCCGGTGGGGCCTAAGAAGATAAAGGAGCCCAAGGGGCGATTGGGGTCTTGCAGCCCGGCCCGGGAGCGCCGCACCGCGTTGGCCACCGCCCGAATCGATTCTTCCTGACCCACCACGCGCCGACCCAGTTCGGCCTCGGCCTGCAAGAGTCTGGTCTTCTCGCCAGTCAGCAGATTGGCGACCGGGATGCCGGTCCACTTGGCGACCACGCTGGCGATATCCTCCTCACCCACCTCTTCCTTGAGCATCTTGCGCTCCTTCTGGACCTCACTCAAGCGCTGGCTCTCCGCCTCAACCTGCCGTTCCAGCACGGGAATCCGGCCATGGGCCAACTCGCCGGCCTTGGCGAAATCACCTTTACGCAGGGCCAACTGCTCCTCGACCCGCACCTCGTCCATCTCGGACTTGAGGGCGCGGATTTTCTGGATGATGTCTTTTTCCAGCTGCCAGTGTCCCTTCATGCCATTTAATTTGTCGTTAACCTCGGCCAATTCTTTGTCCACCTTGGCCAAGCGTTCGCGGGAGAGTTTATCCTTCTCCTTTTTCAGGGCCGCCTTCTCAATCTCCAGTTTGATCCGCTGCCGATCCACCTGGTCGATCTCTAGGGGCATGGAATCAATCTCGATGCGCAACTTGCTGGCCGCCTCGTCGATCAGGTCGATGGCCTTATCGGGCAGAAAACGATCGGTGATATAGCGATTGGAAAGGGTGGCGGCGGCCACCGTCGCCGCATCCTGGATGCGCACCCCATGGTGGACCTCATATTTCTCCTTGATGCCGCGCAAGATGGCGATGGTGTCCTCAACCGAGGGCTCCTTGACCAGCACCTGCTGGAAGCGCCGCTCCAGGGCCGGATCCTTCTCGATGTACTTGCGGTACTCGTTTAAGGTGGTGGCGCCGACGCAGTGCAGCTCGCCCCGAGCCAAGGCCGGTTTAAGCATATTGGAGGCGTCCATGCTGCCTTCGGCGGCACCGGCCCCCACCAGGGTATGAATCTCATCAATAAAGAGGATGATCTCCCCTTCCCGCTGCTGAATCTCCTTCAAAACCGCCTTGAGTCGATCCTCGAATTCGCCCCGGTATTTGGCCCCGGCGATCAGCGCCCCCATATCCAGGGACATCACCTGTTTGCCGCGCAAGGTCTCGGGAATGTCGCCGTTGACGATGCGCTGGGCCAGCCCCTCGACGATGGCGGTCTTGCCGACCCCGGGTTCGCCAATCAGCACCGGGTTGTTCTTGGTGCGGCGTGACAAGACCTGAATGACCCGGCGCACCTCATCATCGCGGCCAATCACCGGGTCAAGCTTGCCCTGCCGGGCCACGTCGGTGAGGTTGCGGGCGTACTTCTCCAGGGCCTGAAACTTGCCCTCCGGATCCTGGTCGGTAACCCGTTGATTGCCGCGGATCTCCGCCAGGGCCTTCAAGAAGGCCGGGTGATCAACCCGCAACCGCTTGAACAACTCCTCCACCGGGGGACCTTTTTCTTCCAGCAGGGCCAGAAAGATATGCTCCTGGCTGACATACTCATCCCGCATCCCAGCGGCAATTTTGAAGGATTTTTCCAGAAAGCGATGGGTAGCGGCCGCCATGGTAACCTGGCCGAAACCGGCGCCGCTCACCTTGGGCAAGCGTTCCAGCAACTGGTCAGCCTCGGCCAGCAGCGCCGCCGGAGCCACCCCGATTTTTTGCAGGGCCGGGGCCACCACCCCCTCCGGCTCGCCAACCAGCACCTTAAGCAAGTGCTCGGGCTGAATCTCCTGGTGACCCAGTTCGTAGGCCAGCCCCTGGGCTGACTGGAGCGCTGCTTGGGATTTATGGGTTAATTTGTCCATCTGCATGAAGAAGACCTCCGGAACTTAAGAATAATTGCTTTTTGGTCGTTAGCTGTCGGACCGGACTTACCCGTCTGACAAGTCGGACCTGTCCGACCAGTTTTAACCGTAAGCGTGCCCTCACAGACTGTCAAGTCCGTGATAGGTTTGCAAAAACCACTCGCTGGGTGCCGCCACACAAAACAACAATTTTTTATACCACCCTGTGGTATTGTATGCTATATGTCAACTAACATAAAGGTATCGGAAACTACTTTCCCCCAGTTGCGTCGGAGAAATCCCGTGGATAGTGAAGAATTTCTCAAAGCTCGGAAGATTCTGGACAAAACCCAGAAACAGGTTGCTGAGCTGCTAGGCATCTCGATCAAGGCAGTGCATAGCTATGAGCAAGGCTGGCGCAAGGTCCCTTCCCACGTCGAGCGCCAGGTATTTTTTCTCCTCTCCCGGACCCGCGCCAACGAGAAAACCATCAAGCCCTGCTGGGTGGTCAAAAAATGCCCGCCCCAGCGCCGCAAGCACTGCCCGGCCTGGGAATTCCAAGCCGGCAAGCTCTGCTGGTTCATCAACGGCACCATCTGCGAATGCAAATCCCAGAAGAACTGGCAGGAGAAAATGAAGATCTGCCGCTCCTGCGAGGTTCTCTCGGCCTTGCTCTGAGGCCACCTTTTCCTGTACAACATGGACGGGGCCACTTGCCGTCTGCCCCTCCCCTTTCCCCAACCAACGCCGGGAGACCCGCCATGCCGAGCAAATCCACCCTCCACTTCAGCAGCCGCGTAATCCATGAAGGCATGACCCCGTCGGAATGGGGCGGCGCCACCCTGCCGCCCATCAGCCAGTCCGCCGCCCACCGCCACGAAACCGCCGAGAACCTGAGCCAGACCTTCGGGGGCAAGACCACCGACCATATTTACATGCGCCTCACCAACCCCACCAACCGGGTGCTGGAGAAAAAACTTGCCAGCCTGGCCGGTGGGGCCGGGGCGGTGGTGATGTCTTCGGGCATGGCCGCCATCAGCAACGCTTGCCTGGCCCTGCTGCGGGCCGGGGATGAGTTTGTCAGCGGCCGCTCGCTGTTCATGTCCACCTACATCCTCTTTGCCAATGTCTTTAAGAAATACGGCATCACCGTTCGCCTGGTTGACCCCCTTGACCTGGCCGCCATTGAGGCCGCCATCACCGAGAAGACCCGCTTTATCTATCTGGAGACCATCGGCAACCCCGGCATGGATGTGCCAGATCTGGCGGCGACGGCGGCCCTGGCCCACCGCCACGGCCTGCCGCTGCTGGTGGACAACACCCTGGCCTCCCCCTACCTCTGCCGCCCCCTGGAACTGGGCGCTGACGTAGTCATTGAGTCAACCACCAAGTACCTGAGCGGGCACGGTGATGCCTGCGGCGGGGTGGTTATTGATGGTGGCAATTTCGACTGGGCAGGCAGCGGTCGCTTCCCCGATTTTAAGCCATTTATTGATCGCAAGGGGCCACTGGCCTTCCTGGACAAAGTCTGGCGGGAGCAGCACATCAATTTCGGCACCACCCAGGCACCGCTCCACTCCTACCTGACCATGCTGGGCCTCGACACCCTGGCCCTGCGGATGGAACGCCACCTGGCCAACGCCCAGGAAGTCGCCACCTGGCTGGCCAATCATCCCAAAGTTAAGTGGGTCAACTATCCCGGTCTGCCCAGCAGCCCCTCTCACGGAGTAGCCAATCGCCAGTTCGGTGGGCTGGGATTCGGTGGGGTGCTGGCCTTCGGCCTTGCCGATCAGGAGCAGTGCTTTCGTTTCATCAACGGCTTGAAGATGGTCTACCACCTGGCCAACTTGGGCGACTGCAAGTCCCTGGTGATCCACCCCTATTCCTCGCAATACCTTTCCTTCACAGAGGAACTCCGGCAACAGCTGGCCATCACTCCGGATCTGATCCGGCTCTCGGTGGGGATCGAAGCAGTTGAGGACATCAAGGCTGACCTGGCGCAGGCTTTGGCCGCCCTTTAACCGCTGCCGATGAGCGAGTATATCGAACACGACAGCCAAGGCGTCTCGGTGGGCCTCACCGAAAAACTTTTCTATACCTTCGCCGAGCCACCCGGCCAGCTGGTTTTGGAAAGCGGCGCCCGCCTGGGCCCCATCACCCTGGCCTACGAGATGGTGGGCGAGCTGAACGCGGCCCGCGACAATGTCATCCTGGTGGCCCACGCCCTGACTGGTGACTCACACCTGGCCGGCTACTATCATCACGACGATCCCCGCCCCGGCTGGTGGGACAGCATGATCGGTCCGGCCAAGGGCATTGACACCAGCCGCTACTGCGTGATCTGCACCAACATCCTGGCTGGCTGCATGGGCACCACTGGCCCTTCATCGGAAAACCCCGCCACCAGCAAACCTTACGGCCTGGCCTTTCCGATGGTAACCATCGGCGACATGGTCCGGGCCCAGAAGGCGTTGCTCGACCAGCTGGGAGTGCGGAGCCTGCTGGCGGTAATCGGCGGCTCGGTGGGCGGTATGCAGGCCCTGGAGTGGAGTGTCCGCTACCCCGACCTGGTTAGATCTTGCGTCGCCCTGGCCACCACCACCCACCATTCGGCCCTGGCCATTGCCTTCAACGAGATCGGCCGCCAGGCAGTGATGAGCGACCCCAACTTCAACAAGGGCGACTATTACGGCGGCCCTCGGCCTGACTTGGGCCTCGCCCTGGCCCGGATGATCGGCCACGTCACCTACCTTTCCGATGCGGCCCTGCGCCAGAAGTTCGGCCGCCGCTTGCAGAATCGGCAGGACTTCTCCTTCAACTTCGACGCCGATTTTCAGGTGGAAAGCTACCTGCGCTACCAGGGCTCCAAATTTGTCCAGCGTTTCGACGCCAACTCCTATCTCTACATCACCAAGGCGGCCGACTACTACGACCTGCGCCAGCAGCACGGCCACGGCTCCGAGGTGGAGGCCTTCGCCAAAACCCGCGCCAAGTTCCTGGTGGTCTCCTTTACCTCCGACTGGCTTTACCCCACCTACCAGTCCCGCGCCCTGGTCAAGGCCTTAAAGAAAAACGGCCTGGATGTGAGCTTCTGCGAGATCGAGGCGCAATGCGGCCACGACGCCTTCCTGCTGCCCAGCCCCCGGCTCACCGGCCTGATTGGCGGCTTTCTGGCCCGCGTGGCCGAGGAGGAGTGACGAATGCGCTACGATCTGGAGATCATCGCCACCTGGGTAAAACCGGGTAGCCGGGTGCTTGACTTGGGCTGTGGCGCTGGCGAACTGCTCGATTATCTCAGGAAGGAAAAGCAGGCGCGCGGCTCCGGCATTGAGTCCGCCGAGGAGCAGGTGGCGGCCTGCATCGAGAAGGGACTGCAAGTTTTGCAGGGCGATATCAACGAAGAGATCCGCGACTACCCGGACCAGGCCTTCGACTACGTGATCTTAAGCCAGACCCTGCAACAGGTCTACCAGCCCCAGGAGCTGATCCGCGAACTATTGCGGGTGGGCAAGCAGGTGATTGTCTCCTTCCCCAACTTCAGCCACTGGTCGATCCGCTGGCAACTCCTGGTCAACGGCTACGCCCCCAAGAACCGGCAGCTGCCCTACGACTGGTACAACACCCCCAACATCCGGGTCATCACCCTCACCGACTTCCGCCATTTTGCCAGCAAGTTCGAGTGCCGGATCGACCGGGAGGCGGCGGTCAAGTCGCCCAAGGGCGACGGGGCGGGAATGTTGGTGAGTTTTTTGCCAAATTTGCGGGCTACCTATGGGATTTTTTTGATTAGCCGGAGATAAATTGGTAATGAACGTGCAGAACATCGAAAAAAACGGCAAGCCGGAATGGGCCGTAATTCCCTTCCAAGATTACCAGAAACTGCAAGAGGCAATGGAAGACGCCGATGATACAAATGCCATTGAGGCCAATCTGAAGGCCATGCAAGAAGGTCGGGAGGTTGCCGTTCCCGGCGAAGTCACCTTTGCCATTCTTGACGGCGCCAGTCCGATTCGAGCCTGGCGTGAATACAAACAGATCAAGATGAACGAATTGGCCAAAAATGTCGGCATCAGCTCCGCCTATCTGTCGCAAATCGAAAACGGCAAACGCAACCCCACTATCGATACTTTGAAATCTATCGCCAAAGAGTTAAATCTCGAAGTGGAGTTGTTGATTTAGGGTGGATAAGAAAGATAGCAGGCAACATCCCAGGGTTATGAGGAGATTCCATGCAGACCGCAAAAGAAAAAATTACCGAAGTTGTTTCGGCCCAGCCGGAAGATGCTTCCTACGAAGAAATCATGCGGGAGCTGGCATTTGAAAGAATGGTCGAGCGTGGTTTGGATGACGCCCGCAAGGGCCGGGTCATTTCAGACATCGAGATGTAGCACCGGATACAGACATGGCAGAGCTGAGATGGACCAGGGAAGCCGAGCAATGGCTCAAGGACATACATGAGTATATATTGCCCGAGACAACCCGGTCGCAGCGGGAAAAGTGATTGCCGCTATCTACGACAAGGCCCAACTTTTGCGATCCTTCCCTGAGATTGGCCAGAAATACCGCTTGGAACCAGAAGGAGATATCCGCGTTGTCCTCTACGGTCACTACCGTATCGTTTACCTTACAAGATCAGCAGAGAATATCATTGACATCTTGGGCGTTTTTCATGGCGCACTGGATATTGAACGATACTTTCCTTAACATCCGAACGCTGACAGAGGTCAATTGCGCACAGTGTCTCCGAACCTCACAAATTGATGGTAAAACCATGAACGGAATGACATACAAGGGCGTCAATAAGCGCAGCGCATTGCGCCGAATGTTGCAACCACGTTGCCCAAGCAAACTCATCCGGCGCATTACGGATTCGCCTAATACGCCCTTGTATGAATTAGCCCATATCCCGGTTGACTTCCCAGCCATAAGGCAGCATCAGTAATAAGCACAAGGCAAACTATAAACCCCGACACACCCGAGCGAGGCCCGCGCCATGTTCTCCAAAGAAATAGACAATCTGCAATGCGTCGATGACGCCGAAAACGCCAATCAGTTCTACCGCAACATTCCGCCGGTGGTGAAGCAGCTGGCCGCCAGCTGCCGGGAGCACGGCTGCTTTGATCACCTGGGCTCCATTCCCATCCCCACCTACGAGAAGATGGTGGCGGTGATCAAGCAGGCCCGGCGCATCCTCTTTCCCGGCTTTTTTTCGCCCACCGCCATCAACCCGGCCAACCTGGAATACAGCCTGGGCCAGGAGACCACCGAGCTCTTCGAAAACCTCTCCGCTCAGATCACCCTGGCCATCCAGCACGAATGCTTCCAGGCCCGCCAATCCTGCACCCGCTGCAAGGGGCAGGGCTATGCCAAGGCGGTAAAGTTCATTGAAACCCTGCCGATGATCAGCGACCTGCTGGCCACTGACATCCAGGCGGCGTTAGACGGCGATCCGGCCGCCAAGGGGGCCGATGAGGTGATCTTTAGCTATCCGGGGCTGATGGCGATCAGCGTCTACCGGATGGCCCATGAGCTGCACAAGCTGGGAGTGCCGGTACTGCCCCGGATCATGACCGAGTACGCCCACAGCCAGACCGGGATCGACATCCACCCCGGCGCCGTCATCGGCAAAAGTTTTTTCATCGACCATGGCACCGGCGTGGTGATCGGCGAAACTACGGTGATCGGCGAGCGGGTCCGGCTCTACCAGGGCGTCACTCTGGGGGCGCTGTCGCTGCCCCACGATGCCGGGGAGCGCTACCGCAACATAAAACGTCACCCAACCATTGAGGATGATGTGATAATCTATGCCAATTCGACCATTCTGGGCGGCGACACCGTGATTGGCAATAAGGCGGTGATTGGTGGTAATATCTGGATCACTGAGAGTGTGCCGCCCGAGACCAAGGTTATTTTAAAGAGGCCGGAGTTGGTTTACCACGGGAATGGCAAGGGCAAGAAGGACAAGGGATAAGCAGCAATTTCCGAAAAGTAATCACCGTTCAATTTCCCTCACCCCAACCCTCTCCCGGAGGTAGAGGGGGCTTTTACTCCTTCTCCCTCCGGGAGAAGGGCGGGATGAGGGGATCAGACAGTTAGTTCCATATGCTAACCGGACCACATCAGGAGGAAATTATGAGTGAGATTTTCGCAGACATTTCCCAGACCATCGGCCACACCCCCCTGGTCCACCTCAACCGGGTGACGGTTGGAGGCGCCGAAATTTACGCCAAGATCGAATCGGCCAACCCGCTCTTTTCGGTGAAAGATCGAATCGGCCGGGCGATGATTGAGGCGGCCGAGGCGGACGGACGGCTTAAACCCGGGACGGTGATCATCGAGCCAACCAGCGGCAACACCGGTATCGCCCTGGCCTTCATCTGCGCCGCCCGGGGCTATCGGTTGATCCTGACCATGCCGGAAACCATGAGCCTGGAGCGGCGCAAGCTCCTGAAACACCTGGGCGCCGAACTGGTCCTGACCCCCGGCCCCGAGGGGATGAAGGGGGCGATCAACAAGGCCAAGGAGCTGACTGCCAACACCGCCAACAGCTTCATGCCCAACCAGTTTGAAAATCCGGCCAACCCGGAGATCCACCGCCAGACCACCGCCGAGGAGATCTGGCGCGATACCGACGGCCAGGTCGATATCCTGGTGGCCGGGGTCGGCACCGGCGGCACCATCACCGGGGTCAGCGAGGTGATCAAGGCGCGCCGCCCGAGCTTCAAAGCAATTGCCGTGGAACCCGATGCCTCGCCGGTCCTTTCCGGCGGTAATCCCGGCCCCCACAAAATCCAAGGGATCGGCGCCGGCTTTATCCCGGCGGTATTGAACAGCAAAATCATCGACGAGGTGGTCCGGGTTACCAACGATGACGCCTTTGCCACCGCCCGTCGGCTGGCCAGGGAGGAAGGTATTCTCTGCGGCATCTCTTCGGGAGCGGCGGTCTGGGCGGCCTTGCAGGTGGCAGCCCGACCGGAAAACAGCACCAAAAAGATCGTGGTAATTCTGCCCGACACCGGCGAACGCTACCTGAGCACCGAGTTGCTGGTGGAGTAAATGTTTAACGTGGCTCTATAGAATACTCAGCTTGCCAAGCCTTTTCGATCTCTGCTGACAAGAGGACACTGGGTTCCCGCTTTCGCGGGAATGACGATACGCGACACAGGCGTCACCCTCGCGAAAGCGGGGGTCCATTGGCTGTTTTGCTGAGTTTGATTAAGAGCCACGATGTTTAATTAGTTTTGCCAACCGACAGATAATCAGCGGAGTTTTCATGACCGCATAAGTCTGCCGTGGAACAGGAGAACTCTCCACCACTCTCAGACTCTTTCTTCAGCCAATACTCCGTTTCACGGACGTACTCCCCGTTTTATCGCCCAGCAAGACCTCTTGACAATTTCCAGAACGTCATCCCACCAAACCAACCACACCATGTGTTCCCGGTATAAATTCCGGACAGCATTTACTTATTGGGAATAGTTATTACATGTATTTAAGTCTCCCATTAATTAGAACGTTGGGGGTTGGTATGCTTTGCGCAGGCCGTTCTGTGTCGGGGAAAAGCGTGTTCAGTAAAGGTCGCGGCTGCTAGCTGACGATAATCACAAGGAGGCACAAGGTGCGTTACCAAAAACTACTGAGAGGCATTTGTTCCCTGGCGGCCATTTTCTTGATTTCGGCCTGTAGCGGCGGCAGCGGGGGGTCTTCTAATACCCCGTCCGCCAGCGTTACTGTGGGGCAAGGGGTGGCAATTGACCCCTATATCGTCGGCGCGATCTTCCAGGAAGTCGCCAGTGACGGCGTTACCGTCCTGCAAAGGCAATCGACACCTTCCGATGCCAACGGCATCTTCACCTTCCCCGCCGCCTTTACAGTGAGTTCAACGGTCGAGATGAAGGTTGCCAACAAGGGGTTACACGGCGGTGCGCCCTTCCAGGGGATGCTGCGGCGCAATATCAAGGCAGGCGATGGCCAGAACGTAACGATTACACCGCTGACCACCCTGCTGGCCAATGGCCTTCAACCCACCGACGCCATTCTAGCCTTGAACAACGCCGGTTTTATCGGTTTTACCACCGCCAATCTTTATACCGACCCCATGAACGGACTGGCCGCTCTCACTTCCGGCGTCTCAGACCAACAACTCAGGCTTCTGCAAGCAGCCATGGCGGTCGAAGCCTACATGGAAATCACCGGTAACTTTCGTCCAACGTTCACTGATATTACCAAAACCTCCAATGCCCAGATACTGAACAGCATGGGGGCAGCACTGCGCACAAGCCTGAGCGCGGCAGAATTCACCAGAGTCAGTACGAGCCTGGCCGCCGATCCCCTGATGACCGGCCCCCTCGCCATCGGCGACCTGATAATGGCTGTGGTCCAGCAGCAACAAACCCTGATCTCCTTAGTAAAAAGCGACATGACCGCTAACGGCGTCTTTAATCCCGCCGTGGTTACCCAGAATGTCTCAAACGCCACAACCCAGATCGCAGCCATGGCCAAGAGCCAGTTTATGGCCCGGATGGCCCAAGCTGCCCTGATTGATGGCATTGCCCTATACGACACCTACTGTTTCGAGTGCCACGACTCATTGGCCTCGACCACCAAACCCAGCCGCACCGCAGCCCAGATTCAGGCCGCCATCACCGGAGACATCGGCAGCATGGGCATTCTCAGCACACTGACCAGCAATGAAATACTGGCTATCGCCAATGCCTTGGGCAGCGTAACACCGCCCCCCTCAACCTCGACCGACGGCCCGACCCTCTACGCCGACAACTGTGCCGGCTGCCACGGCGTCCTGGCCAACACCACCAAGAAGGGGCGGACTGCTGCCGATATCCAGAACGCCATCACCAACAACCTCGGCAACATGGGCTATCTCACCAGCCTGACCTCTACCCAGATCCAGGCCATCGCCAATGCCCTGCCGGGCGCGCCACCATCCCCTCCGGGAACACCGCCGGACGGTGTCGCCTTATACAACAGTGAATGCTTCGGCTGTCACGGACCATTACCCACCACCGCCAAACCGGGCCGCACCGCCGCTCAGATCCAGGCCGCCATTACCAATAACGTCGGCAACATGGGCTATCTCTCCCGCCTGACTGCTGCCGAAATCCAGGCCATCGCCGGGGTTTTGCCCGCTGCGCCCCCGCCTCCAACAACCCCGCCCAGTGGCTCAACCCTTTACACCGACAACTGCGCGGTCTGTCACGGCGCCTTGGCCACCACCACCAAACCGGGTCGCACCGCCGCTCAGATCCAAGCCGCCATTACCAATAACGTCGGCAACATGGGCTATCTTTCCACCCTGACCGCCACTGACCTCCAGGCCATCGCCGGGGCCTTGCCCGCTGCGCCTCCCGGAGGTCCGGACTACAGCAACTGCACCGCCTGCCACGGCCAACCGCCGTCCGGCAACAGCTACCCGAACATGGCCGGGCGCCATGCAGTGCATACTGCCCTGCCTTCGATCAACAACAGCTGTGCGGCCTGCCATGCCGGA
>Ga0334722_10001234_pt1 | contig 33007 bp, 23 predicted proteins | sample C3_bottom_MG_FD_207210 | JGI IMG/M metagenome (GOLD analysis project Ga0334722, IMG submission 207210) | Sediment microbial communities from Yellowstone Lake, YNP, Wyoming, USA - C3_bottom | ecosystem: Environmental > Aquatic > Freshwater > Lake > Sediment | place: USA: Wyoming | collected... | reverse complement strand
GAATTTCAGTAAATGCGTAATCGTAGCCGGTATATTTATTGGGTTGAGCTTCGGAATGGCCATTTTATTTTTCATGCTGGCCGCTATTCTCTACTTCCCGGTAAATATGCTGGTGGGCATGTTGAGCGAAAATCGCATGGTAGTATTTGTGCTGGGGGTGGTACTGGGACTCCCGATTACTTTTGTCATAGGCGGATTTATTGGAACATTTTTCCATAGCCTGTACACTTTATTTTATTTCGGACTGGTCGATCCGGCTTCAAGATATGCCACTCCGACACCTGCGCCAGCACCGGTCTCCCAATAAATTATCTTGTCTCATCGTTCACGACTCGATTACTTTTCTCTGATGAAGAAATTCGTTTTAGCTGTTTTATTTTTGATGCTGGCCAGTGCCGCCATGTCACAGCAGACCTATTACACACTTTTTAGATACAAGAGCTTTATTCCCGAAGTAACCATAAATGATCGCTCGGTGCCGCTTCAGGCGGCAGTCTATCCCGACTTATATAAAACCCGTTCTGCCGAAAAAGACATCGAGTGGGTCGCCGAAAACGACAGTAGCATAGTAGCGTTCTGGAAGCAAAAAGGTGATACGGTTCTGCATATTTTGACAGAACTGGCCGGAATTGATTGGAAAGAAACAGAATTCGAAATTTATTTGGTGCGGCATTTTCCCACAGTCGGTTCGCCCGACCCGGTCATTATCCCGATTGGCGGAATTGGTCCGAAAGGTGTGCTCGAAGAAGTTCCGATGGACAATCGATTGATATTGAACATGACCTACCAACTGGCCCGCCGGCTATTGGCCCAGGCAGATCGCTCCGATGAACCCACTTCATATGCATTGGTGAGTCATCCACTGATGCGACAGACTCCACTAAGGCGGGATAATATGGCGATGCTTTTGGCGTTGGTGGCCTGCCAGAACATGTTAGGATACGATAAAGCCAATGAAGCTTTTGATTCGGATTTTTGGGACAGGCATTTTCCGTCGAAGCAGGTTTTTCGAAATTATTTGATGAACAAATGGGTATTGTCCCCTGATAAGACTATGGCGGATAAGATTTTAGGAGAGCCGCGCAATTCGGATTTAATTACTGCCACCCGTCCGCCGCGCCCCCCGCGACCGCCATCCACGGACGGACAACCAATTACACAAATTGCAGGAATTTCACCCACCGGTAAACTTGGTTTTTCAATTAGGTATGAATCCGGCAGTGCGCTAGTAATTGATACAATCGATGATAAACGACTCGCCTTTGCCAACGGCCTTCGCACGGGTGACCAGATACGCCGGGTCGGAGGACAGATGGTGCGCACTTACCGTGACTTGGTTGAAAAGCTTTTAAACGGACTCGAAAAGGGCGGCGCCGAGATTGAAATTGTCCGCAATAACAAAATGCAAATGCTGACATTCCAGAACATCATGCTGCCGGCATATGAAGAACAAGATTTGTATTATGAAGAAGATTTACCGGGGGACAGTACGGCGGCGGACACTTTAGGTCCTGATAACAATTGATTAGCCTTTCACCAACTCCTGTACTCGTACCCTTCAGATGTAATAACATTTACCTCGACCACATTCGCCTGATTGGCATAGGCTGTAATGAGGCTGTGCAGTGTCGCGGTGTCGCCGGTATAGTGGTAGACATAGGGAATGCGAAATGTCGTCCCTATGGAGGGGCCAAGCTCCAGAATTGAGTCGGGATTGCCGGCATTGTCGAAATAAAAATAGCCGTAACTTCCGGTTGACAGGGTTTCCGCCGAGGCGCCAATGCTGACCAACGAATCAAAAAAAGTATTGGCGCTGTCGAGTGCCGACGCCTGGTTATAACCGACCTGTCCCCAAATAGTACTATCAGGAATACGATGCAAGACAGGACGTAGGATTTTAGTCCAGGTGCTATCGCCATTTGTAATTTCGATAGTTGAATCAGTTACCACAATTTGCGCGGGTGCTGACACACTTTTGACTGTAATTGGAAATTGATAAGTGCCATTGGCAATTGCCCCCAAATTAACGATGGCAAAAGCTTTGGCGGTGGCCGGTAGGCAAACCCCGGGACGGGAAATTTCGGTAAATGTTAAATCCAATGTGTCGGCAATAGTATCGAGTTGAAATCCAATAGTGTAGTTGGCACAGGAGTAGAACGAATCCGTCAGACACCGCAATTCAAAAGAAACCAAGCCGGAGTCAAGCTTCTCAAATGAAGTCAAATTGATGGCGGAATTAATACTCTTTACCGGGGGCGGGACAATGACTTCACTGGTATGGTCACACCCAAAGAATAAAAGTGACCAAAAGGGAAGACCAAAGATCGTAAGCAATATTCTGCGTAATCTTATCACTTTCATTGCGTAAGAATAGCCCGTGACGCCAAACATAACAAGCTAATCATTACTGAACCCACCGTAAGCTGCGGGCGAGCACGAAATTGCACAGTCCTTGATTTCAATTAACGCTCATTAATAGCCATTGGCAGGCTGCATGTCAGCAGTTATAATAATGACCATTAAATGTTATTACGAATTGAAGTTAAAATCCTAATACCTTCTTAAAGAGGTCTGCCAAAATGTACAAAAAACTTGCAACCGTGGTTGCTGCCATGTCGCTGATAATCATGTTATCAGTTTCGGCAGAGGGAAAAGTCGCTCTCGCTGATCTAACCCAAAATCAAAAAATAGCATCATTTGAGACTGAAGCCGTTTATCTGAATCAAAACGGCCAGCGCATCGGCGCTCGTTTCCGCCATGTCCCCAGTGGATTTGTGCTTGATGTACTGCGTATTCAGTCGCTCCCCCAAGCTTTCATGTGGTTCAATACTCCGCCGCCATCGGATCAGGGTGAACCGCACACACTGGAACATCTACTCCTGGGAAAAGGGACCAAAGGACGTTATGTCGCCAGTTTGGAAGACATGTGTTTAGGGCAAAGCTCCGCCTACACCGAGCAGGCACGAACCTGCTACCACTTTAATACCGCTGCCGGACCGAAAACTTTTTTTGACCTGTTTTATGCCAAACTTGATGCGTTGATTTATCCCAACTATTCTGATGAAGAGATTCGCCGCGAAGTCTGCAACATGGGCATTACGGTCAATTCTGATGGCAGCAGCAAAAATCTGGAAGAAAAAGGGACAGTATACAATGAAATGGTCAGGTCTTTTGAAAGCCCTTGGGGGAATCTGTTTTACGATTTGCAGAAAAAAATCTACGGAGATAAAAATCCGCTGTCATATGAATCCGGCGGATTGCCGGCCGCTCTGCGAACTTTACAGCCGATAGACATTCGCGATTTTCAGAAAGCCCACTATCATATCAATAATATGGGCGCTGTCGTGTCAATCGGAGATGAAATTGAACTTGAAGACTGCTTGACCCAGATTTCGGCCGTACTTCAAAAGCTCGAACCAAATGCACAAGCGGGAATTGACCCGGCCAATTTTAGCGCCAGCCTGCCGGCTCCGGCTCCGGTGAACATAGGCTCGATCGAAGTGACCGCTTTCCCCAGCCAAAGTGAGACCGACCCCGGACTTTTAATCTATGCCTGGCCGCCGGAGAGAAATCTCGTGCCCGGTGAACGAGAACTATTTGATTTGTTCATCAGCAATCTGGCTTCAGGACAGACTTCCAACCTGTACAAGAGATTTATAGATTCCCAAACCCGCTTGCTGGATATCGGCGCCAGTTCTTCATTCAGCTGGTTCACGGATGACCCCGGTCAGGCCATGTTTATTGGTTTCGATAATGTTAATCAGGAAGCCACCCAGGAGAAGACAATTGATTCAGTACGTTCTCTGATTCTGAACGAAATCAAAGCTATCGCATCTGCGCCGGACAATTCCGACCAGCTCAACGAGTTCAACGAACGTCTTCACAGCCGGGTTATTCAAAAAGCTCGCGATATCAAGCAATTCCTGAATTCTCCGCCACGTTTTGGTTACCGCGGCAGCGGCTCCAGCTGGATTGACCATCTTCAGGTTTTGAGCAAAGCCGGCGGCTTTGAGCGGGATTTATCGATGCAGAAGCGGCTTAAATTTGTTGAAGATTTATTGGCTTCCAAAAGGAATTTTTGGAAGGAATATATAACTAAATGGAAACTGCTCAATACCAAACCGTATGGCATAGCAGCGCGTCCAGACCCGGCATTGATAACTTCCAGTGAAGAAGCCCGCAAAGGAAGGATTGATGCGTTTGTCACAAAGCTGGAAAGTCAATTCAAAGTAAATACCAGTGAATTGGCTCTCAATGCTTACCAAAAAGAGTATGACAAGAATTCGGCGACAATTGACAGTGAAGCGGCAACTATCAAGATGCCGAAATTTGTAGATAATCCGCCGCTGACACTGGATGACCAGTTGAAATACACAGTCGAACCGCTTCCGGGCGGCGGGCAGTGTGTCTTTTCGCAATTTGACAATATCACCAGTACAACCACCGGGCTTTGCTTGAATCTTTACACGGTTCCCGAATCACTAATGGTGTTTGTGCCGGCGCTTCCGACAATTCTAACAGAAATTGGAGTAATCAAAGATGGACAACCAATTTCTTATGACGACATGAGCGAAGCTATTCGCCGAGAGATTCTCGAACTTAGCGCCTATTTCAGCACTAATTACCGCACTGAACGGGCCGAGTTAACTTTACGAGCAGCCGGAAGTGACCGCGCCGAATCGGACAAAGCACTGGACTGGCTCAATCTGGCGCTCTTCTCGCCTGATTTAAGAGTAGAAAATCTTCCCCGAATCAGAGATGCCGTCAATTTGAATTTGAAATATCAACGTGACCGTATGCGTAACGCCGAAGAATCCTGGGTCGATGAACCGATGTACGGCTATTGGCGGCAGAGCAATCCGCTGCTCTTGAGCGCCGGATGTTTTCTAACCAAAACTTATGCTTTGCATCGCTTGAGCTGGCTGCTTAAAGATGCGAGTGACGCCGACGCCGCCTTCTTTCAAACTTTCATGACGAATCTCGGCGGCGAATTCAAAACACTGGACCGAGCTGGTGTGGAGTCACTTTTGAACAAGCTTAATCCGACTGAACAAGGCTTTGATCCGACTTCACCGATGGCCACCATGCTAAGTTCGGCCACGCCTTCGGCTAAACAGCTAATCGGCGATGCCATTAAAGATTTGCAGTTGGCTCTCTCGGAAATTCCTGACAACAGTCTGACGAGTGATATGATCTCTCTTTCTATTCAGATGTCGAACGACTTGAGTTTTAAACCCAGCAAAGTTCTGGAGAGAATAAACTATCTTCTGGCACTCTTGAGACATCAGGACAATGTGCGGGCTTTCATGATTTCCAGCAAAGCCGACAAAGATGCTCTGATGCCTAAGGTGAATAGTATCATCGAAAAACTGGCCGCGACACCGTCGACCAAACAGACCTATGTCGACCCGCCGATTATTGCTCATCGACTGCAGCAACGGCAGCCATCGGCTTTAAACCCGATTTTTGTGGGCTTGGTCAATGAGAACACGCGCTCGGGAGTGCATTTCAATACGGCCAATTGCGCCTCTTATGAAGACACCAGTTCCGCAACGCTTTTGAAGTTTTTGTCGGCGCGCATTTATGGCGGCGGTGGGGCACATTCGATGTTCATGAAAACCTGGGGCGCAGGTCTGGCTTACTCCAACGGACTACGCAGCAATGAAAATGTCGGAAGATTGATATACTATGCCGAACGCTGCCCGGATTTGGCCCAGACGATGCAATTTGTGGTCGACCAATTGAAAAATGCGCCGTATGACCCATCACTGGCTGATTATGCTGTGTCGCAGGCGTTCAGTGTCTTTCGCTCGGGTTCGACTTATGAATCGCGTGGGGAGGACATGGCCGAAGATTTGGCGGACAAGCTGACACCCGATGTGGTCCGCCGATTCCGCGGAGGAATTATGGCACTGCGCAAGGACCCGAATCTCTATGACAAATTGTACAAACTAATGGTGGATACTTATGGCGAAGTCCTCCCGGGCTATGGACCCTCCTGCAAGGAATCCGCTGAAAAATACAACGCCATTTATTTTGTAATCGGACCGGAAAAACAATTATCGACATACGAAACCTATGTCAAAAGCGTCGAAGGTGATGTTACGCTACTGCGGATTTATCCGAGAGATTATTGGTTAGCGCCTGATTGATTGGATGAAACGTTAGAAGTAAATGTGAAAGCTGCGGCAGGATTCTGCCGCGGCTTTTTTATTTTCTTCGAGCCCGCATGAAGTGTGTGCTTTGGCCGTCGAACAATTCGGCGGCTTCCATTATAGTTTCAGACAAAGTCGGGTGCGGGTGAATGCTCAAATGCACATCGGATGCCAAAGCGGCCATTTCTACTGCCAGAACTCCTTCGGCGATGAGTTCACCGGCGCGTGGTCCGGCAATACCCACGCCCAGAATGCGTCCGGTCTGGCGTTCAATAATCTGTTTCGTGAGTCCATCGGTACGGCCAAGCGTGATGGCCCGGCCTGACGCCCGCCAGGGGAATTTGGTAATTTCGACATCGAGATTTTTTCTTTTTGCTTCTGTTTCAGTCAGCCCGCACCAGGCAATTTCGGGGTCAGTGAAAACTACAGCCGGAATTGCCGCCGGTTCGAAGACGGTTTTTTTGCCGGCGATGGCATCCACTGCCACGAAAGCCTCGTGCGAAGCTTTGTGCGCGAGCATCGGCTCACCGACAACGTCACCAATGGCAAAAATAGCTGGCTCCTTGGTGCGCCTTTGTCCATCTACTTGAATAAATCCTTTTTCATTGATAAGGACTTTGGTGTTTTCAAGTCCGAAGTTTTTTGTATTTGGTTTGCGGCCGACAGAAATCAAAACTTTGTCAAAGGCTTGCTCTTTCTTTCCAGCCTCTCCTTTGAACGCCACCTTGATTCCCTTCTTCTCTTCTTTGAGTTCAACTACAGTAGTATTCAAAAGAATCTCATGAAACATATTTCCCAGTCGCCTGGCCAGTTCATTTACCAAATCCCGGTCAACACCAGGGAGAAGGCCGTCAGTCATTTCGATAACGGTCACCTTGGAACCAAGCGTGGCGTAAACTGTACCCATCTCAAGTCCAATGTATCCACCACCTATGACCAGAAGTGATTCGGGGATATCATTTAGTTCCAATGCCGAAGTTGAGTCCATTACAAGAGGTGAATCAATGGACAGGCCGGGGACTTTGGCCGGCGATGAGCCAGTGGCTATGATGACCTGCCCAAACGATTGGCGGCTCTTTTTCTTGCTTACATCTTCGACTTCAAGAGTATTGGCATCAATAAACCTGGCGCTCCCCTGGATGTAATTTATTTTCCGCTGCTTGGACAATTGTCCGACTCCGCCGGTCAATTTCTCCACAACCTCATTTTTCCAACTGCGCAATTTATCAAGGTCTATGATGGGCTTGGAAAAACTAATTCCCCAGTCTTTGGCGTGATTGGCCTCGCTGATAACTTCGGCCACGTGCAGAAGCGCTTTGGAAGGAATGCATCCGCGATAAAGACATACTCCGCCGGGATTTTTGGCGGGATCAATAAGTGTAACTTCCATTCCCTGGTCGGCCGCATAAAAAGCTGCTGTGTAGCCGCCGGGACCGGCGCCGATTACGGCAAGTTGAGTAGTCATGTTTTTTCAATCATCTAAAGACTTAATTTCCGATTACTATTTGTCAACGTAGAGCATTAAGGGTTGCTCGAGAGCTTCAACAATCCAGCGCAGGAATCGGGCGGCATCGGCGCCGTCGTTGGCACGGTGGTCATATGATAGTGACAAGGGCAGAATCAGGCGCGGCTCAAATTGTCCATTGATAAACACCGGCTGCATAGATGAGCGACTAACGCCTAAAATAGCCACCTGCGGCCAGAGGACAATCGGTGTAAAATCAACACCACCAATGCCGCCCTGATTTGAAATTGTAAATGTGCCGCCTTCCAGTTCATCGGGCCTTACACTCTTGTCTCTGGTTCGTTGAGCGACATCATTTAAGTCGCGCGCCAGGTCAACAATGCTTTTTTTGTCGATATCGCGTACGACCGGCACCAAAAGTCCTCTCTCGGTATCGACCGCAATGCCAATGTGAATGTAATTTCTGTATATGATAGACTCGCTGGCGGGGTCAATACTGGCGTTAAAACGCGGAAATTCCTTTAACCCCTGCGCCAGAACTTTCATCAGTACGGCGGTCACGGTCAGCTTGATGCCGCTCTTTTGATTTTTACGATTAAAATTGTTTCGGAAATCTTCCAATTCCGTGATATCGGCTTTATCAAACTGGGTGACATGAGGCACAATCGACCAGGAATTGCTGACACTTTCGGAAATCAATTGACGAACTCGTGAAAGCTTCTCGCGCTTGATTTCTCCCCACTTGCTTAAATCCGGCAAAGCCGGCACTCGGGTTGTGGTAATCGCCGCGGGTTCGCCGCCTTTTTGAAGTACAAGCTTTTTGACATGGGCTTTGACATCATCTTCGGAAATACGACCACCCGGTCCGGAGCCGGAGACTTGGTTGATGTCGACGCCAAGTTCTCGGGCCAGACGGCGGACTGTCGGTGATGCCGCAGCAGCAAAAATCGCCAGTACCGGTTCAATTCCAATATCTGGAAGTGCCGGTTCGGCCTTGACCACCGGGGGCTTTTCGACAGCGACTATTTTCTCAACTTTCTTAGGTTGTTCGGCTCTAATCGGTATCGGCTGTGTTTTTGCTTCACTGGCCGATTCTCTTTTGGAGGGCTTCGACTCTTCTTTCTTCTTGGTCTGCAGAATGTCGGCGGCGTCAGTGTCAATCTGTACGATCACCTGACCAACTTTGATAGTTTCTCCTTTGCTGACTAAAATCTTGACCACCCGACCCTTGGACGGCGAGGGAATATCAACTACCGCTTTGTCAGTTTCGAATTCGATGAGCGGCTGGTCAACTTCGACGATGTCTCCTTCGGAGACCCGGATTTCAATCACATCCCCTTTTTCAATATTTTCACCTATGTCCGGTATAATGACGTCTCTAATCATCGTTCAATTTCCATCAGTCGAAAAGCGGATTGAGTTTACCGGGGTTGATTTTCAGTTCTTTAATGGCAGACTTAACGACATTGCCGGATATAGTACCTTGTTCGGCCAGTTGGTACAATGTTGCCAATACAATATAGCGAGCATCCACTTCAAAGAAGTCCCTTAATGCTGCTCGTGATTCACTGCGACCGAAACCGTCGGTGCCGAGCATCAGGAACGGTCCGGGGATCCAACGTGCCACCGAGCCGGGGAGCGCTTTCAGATAATCATTAGCTGCCACAAAGACGCCCTTTTCGTTGGAAAGGACCTCCGCGATGTACGGCTGTTTAGGTTTTTGGCCGGGATTCAAGAGATTCCATCTTTGAGTGTCTATGGCGTCGTGATATAACTGCTTGTAGCTGGTAACGCTCCACACGTCGGCTGAAACATCATAATTTTCTTCCAAAATTTTCTGGGCTTTAATGGCTTCATTAAGTATCGAGCCGCTACCCAGTAAATGCGCTTTGGCTTTTGATTTCTTGTTTGATGAACTAAATTTATAAATACCTTTGATGATTCCGTCAGTGACACTTTCGGGCATGGGCGGCATGGTGTAAAATTCATTCATCACGGTCAGATAATAGAAAATATTCTCCTGTTTTTCAAACATGCGATAAATGCCGTCTTTGATAATTACGGCCAGCTCATAGGCGAAGGCTGGGTCATAAGCCCGCAAGTTGGGCAGAGCGTAGGCATAGATTTGACTTTGTCCGTCCTGATGCTGCAATCCTTCACCGGCCAGGGTGGTGCGCCCGGCGGTCCCGCCAAGCAGAAACCCTTTAGCCTGCATATCACCGGCGGCCCAGATTAAATCGCCGATGCGCTGAAATCCGAACATTGAATAAAAAATGAAAAATGGAATCATGTTGATGCCGTGCGTGGCGTAAGCGGTGCCGGCCGCAATAAACGACGACATGGAACCGGCTTCGGTTATGCCTTCTTCCAGAATCTGGCCGTCCTTGGCTTCGTTGTAATAAAGCAGCGTCTCTTTGTCCACCGGTTCGTAGAGTTGGCCGACATGCGAGTAGATGCCAACTTTGCGGAAAAGAGACTCCATACCAAACGTGCGGGCTTCGTCAGGAACGATAGGCACTATGTATTTGCCGAGCTTTTTGTCGGACAAAAGTTTGGAAAGCAAATGCACGAACACCATAGTGGTGGCTACATCACGCTCGCCACTTCCTTTGTAGAATTCACCAAACAAATCATCACCGGGTGTCTTGATTGGCTCAACCGTTACAATCCTTTTGGGGACATAACCGCCCAGAGCCTCACGCCGTTCGCGCAAATATTTCATCTCTTCGCTGTCATCAGGAGGTTTGTAGAACGGCGCATCGGCCACGTCTTTATCTGAAATGGGAATTCCAAAACGAGTGCGGAACTCGCGCAATTCTTGTTCATTTAATTTCTTCTGCTGGTGGGTGACATTACGCCCTTCACCGGCTTCACCCAAGCCGTAACCCTTGATGGTCTTGGCCAAAATTACGGTCGGCTTGCCTTCGTGCTCAACGGCGGCTTTGTAAGCGGTATAAACTTTTTCCGGGTCGTGGCCGCCGCGATTAAGTTTGTGCAACTGCTCATCGGAATAATTTTTGACCAGTTCCAAAAGCGTCGGGTCAGTGCCAAAGAAATGCCGGCGAATATATTCACCGCCCTCGACAACGTATTTCTGGTAGTCGCCGTCCAGTGCATCTTCCATCCGCTTTACCAAAAGTCCCTCTCTGTCTTCAGCCAGAAGCGGGTCCCAGAAAGAGCCCCAGATAACTTTAATAACATTCCAGCCGGCGCCTCGAAATGCCGCTTCGTATTCCTGAATGACTTTACCATTGCCGCGCACGGGACCATCGAGGCGCTGCAAATTGCAATTCACGACGAAAATCAAATTATCGAGCTTTTCACGTGAGGCGAGTGTAATCGCCCCGAGAGATTCCGGTTCATCCAGTTCTCCATCGCCGAGAAACGCCCAGATTTTTTGACCGAGCACATTTTTGAGACCACGATCCTGCAGATATCTGTTAAACCGCGCTTGATAAATTGCCATAATCGGCGAGAGTCCCATCGACACCGTCGGAAATTCCCAAAATTGAGGCATCAATTTAGGGTGCGGATACGAAGATAATCCACCACCAGTTGCCAATTCTCTGCGAAAGTTTTCCAAGTGTTGGATGCTTAATCGTCCTTCCAGAAAAGCGCGGGCATAAATTCCCGGTGCAGCATGCCCTTGAAAATAAATGATATCGCCTTCGTGGTTTTTCCCCTTAGCCCGAAAGAAATGATTAAAGCCAACTTCAAACAAAGTAGCGGAAGAAGCAAAAGTAGAGATATGCCCGCCGATTCCGGCCTCTTTCCGGTTGGCGCGGACCACCATGGCCATGGCGTTCCAGCGGATGATGCTCTTGATGCGGCGTTCTATGGCGCGATTGCCGGGAAAGACCGGTTGCTTTTCAACTGGGATAGTATTGATATAGGGAGTATTGGCGGTGAAGTGTATGTGAACACCCAGTTGCTGGGCGCGCAGTTGGAGCTTGCGCAATAATTCTACTACACGCAGGGGCCCTTGATTTTGGAAGATATAATCAAGCGATTCCAGCCATTCGCGATTTTCTTGTTCGAGTTGCTGTTTTATTTCAATCGGCTCTTTAACTGCCATACGTGCGACCTCTCATTAAAATCGCTTTCTGCCCAAAATTACAGACTCCGAATTATAACAAGTTAACACTCAAATTGTTGCGGTTCAATACATTTATTGGCGGGGTTTAGTTTTATCAAATGTTAAACAAAATCCCTCACCAAAGCGTCTATTTTACGACTTGCATAAGTAAATGAAACAAGTCAGATTTCACTAGTGTACTTTTTCAACAGTCCTCTTAAGGGAAAAGGAAGGCCGTTCCATATCTGAGAATACAATATGAGAACTCATTTGAAGCAATCGATATTAACTATTTTTTTTGTTTCAAGTGCTTTTACTCAAAGCAACGATGCATTGTTCCAGAAGTCAGCGCCTACACGCAATTTCAAGTACGTCAAGGGAGAAAAAGAATGGACTGAACATATTCCAACGAAAATTACCTCGACATTTGAAGAATTGGTAGACAATAATGTGTTCATCAAAAGATTGGTTTGTTTAGGAGACAGTGCGGATTTAGGAAAAACACCCTTTCACAGAATTGATCCAGTTTGCATGCAGGGACACGGAGCAAAGATGGTAGTGCCCTTGGGTTACCCGACTTGGTCATATGAAGTAATTCTTACCCCGCCCACAGGGGGGCTCTTTGAGCAGAAACATATGACGGAGCGTATACCTTTACAGTTCTATGATTCATCTGCAAAATTCAAAACGAAATTCTTCTTGTTGCCCTTCGATGACTACGAAATACCGGTTTACTCATTAAAAGAACCGCAAACTTTTCTTCCAATGTGGAAGCATTTTTTCATGGTGGAAAACAATATGGATAAGTCGTTCTTTGATTCTCATGTCAGAGTAATTGGCGCTTATGTAAGGGATATGCATCAAGATAGTATAAACTGTAAATATTTCAATGTTTTTTACGTTTTTCATGTCGATTGGGCTAAAATTGAATTACAAGACGGTTTTTTGATTTCTGACGATTTCCACAATTTGGCAGACAACATGGATTCTTTAGATTTTGAGAAGTATTTCCAAGTGTTTCAAGAAAAGTTGCCAGAGGGATTTATGCAACATGTAAGAAAAAATATAACTAAGTTGAATTTAATAAATAATGTTGTTTCGAAAGATGAAGTTATCAATACGGTGAACAATGCCTCGCAACTATTAGGTTTTGATGTGAACAAAGATATAAGGTTGTCATCTCGCGGCGAATTGACCTTGGAAGTTTGGGGGACGATTGATGAGAAAGCAAACAAATGCTTGCACGCGATAGTTTCATTGGAGGACGGCAAGATATCTGAAGTTTCTGAAACTGCCTGTTATGTCAATTAGGGCTCGGTGGCCCCTCTTTCAGTTGGGTTCCCGTCAGATGATCTCATAGCAAGCTGTGGGCGACTCAAATCACTATTGAATTTCTACTTCAATTGTTTCAGCATCTTAAATCCCGCCGTCCCGTCATCATAATACTCCGGCAGTTTTCCAGTGAGTTCAAATTCGTGCTTTTTGTAAAATTTTATGGCTGATTTATTATCGACCCGGACTTCAAGAGAAATGTAGCGGCATTTGCGGCGTTTACATTCCAACTCACATCTCCCTAACAATTTCGCCCCGTATCCTTTTCCTTGAAGTTTCGGAGCGATAACGATATTGTAAATGCGTCCGATCCGCTGATTTTTGTGCCACAATAAATAAGCGGCACCGATTATCAGCGCATCTTGCTGCAACACCAGCACAGTCGAGCGCGCTTTTGTCAAAAGAAACTTGATGCGTCTGGGGCTGAAGCGGTCTTGCCGGAAGGCGATTTGTTCAAGATTAACGAGCGCATTTAAATCACGTTTCGTGGCCAGTCGAAGGCGTGTTTTGTCTCTGGCCATGGCATCAATTATTGAAGCAGGAATTTGATAATTTTTTGATAAATGTCCGGCGCTTCCTGGTCTTCTTCACCATGGGCAATGGTCGGGTTGTCATTGACTTCAATTACTACAAAATCGTTACCGACCTGTTTGAGATCAACTCCGTAAAGCCCTTTACCAATAGCAGCGGCGGCTTCGAGAGCCATTTTTATCATTTTGGGAGAAGCTTTTTTGAGCGGCACGCCCTTGACCGGGCCATAAATTTCCCGGCCCTGCTGCGTGTAGCTGCTCACTTTCCACTGTCTGCGCGGAATGGTGTACTGACAGACATAGAGCGGCTCGCCACCCAAAACACCGACACGCCAGTCAAATTCGGATTTAATATATTTTTGCACCACCACCCGGTCGGCCCGGCGAAGATAGCGTTTGCCGATTTTGACAAACTCATTGGGTGTTGAAGCTCGGTCAACATACATGGAAAAACTGCTGTTGGGGGCTTTGAGCACCAGCGGTTTGCCGAGTTCATCAAGAAGTTCTTTACCTCGTTTCCAAGTAAGTTCACTGGGTTTGATAAATTTCGTCTCCGGAATCGGGACATTGGCTTTCATCAAATGGGTGTACATATTTACTTTGTCACAGCAGATGCGAATCGATTCGGAATCGTCGATTACTTTTATGCCGTGCAGTTCCGCGATGCGCGAAGTGACATACGAGGAATTAAGCGGGTCGGTAGTGGCGCGGATGTAAATGGCATCAAACTCGGGAATTTTCCACATATCGGGTCTGAAGATAAATTCGGTGCGGTGACCCATATGATGAGACAACTGGGCTATACGCATTAGTGCGTTCATGACTTCGGAATCGGACATCGTATAGCGTTCGACGAAAATCCCTATTTTGCCCAACTGATTTGGCCCTCCAGATATTCATACTCGCTGGGGCGAAGGTCATTGAATTCAAGCGGGGAAATATCACTCAAAAGCAATTTGCCGTCCTTTTGGACTACCACCCGTACCGTCGCGAGTGGAATATGAAAAACTTCCATAACATACTTGGATAGTCCGCGATACATCGGACTGGTGCTCCAACCCAAGACCGAGCGGAATTTGATGACTTCATCTCCCGCATTTAATTTCTGGCAGCAGATGGCATATGTGTAATTGCGAGTCATAGATTTGGCAATTGCTTGCTCGCGCCCGGGTTTTAGCACTGTCCGGCTTTTTATCATGAACGGGTTGACGGGGTCGACAATAACCGGCGGTTCAAAATAACCGTTACTGATATAATGCTCCGGCACCGCAATCTTGGCGCGCTGCGCTTTTTCCAGAAAGATTGGCGGAATATAGGCATCGAGCATTTCCTTGCAAGTGGGCAGCAGATGGGCGCCACTGTTTTCGTACTCCTGCGAAACATAATACGAATGCTCCAGATAATCGTAATCCCCCCAGAGATTCAGATAACAGTTCCCCAACTCAAACCAGCCCACGTAATCGTGCTCGCGGGCAGTTTTTATCAAATGTCCGAATCTGCTTTTGGTCATGTTTTAAGGAAATAGAGTAGTGATGACAGGTATTTATGTTGATTGCCGGAATCTTCAGAGTTGGTTATCATTGGGGCTTAAGTAAATGAATTACGATTTTGAATTCAAGCTCCCAATGCTCAACTTCTATGTTTGACAATCCGAGGTTGTCCAAATATCTTAGCCCGTATATCATACAGGCGATGGAGTTCGCCTAGAACTGCCAGTAACGGCTGATGACTCCTACCGTACGGCTAGTAATTAGAACCGTAAACGAAAGGAGTCGGCTGTGCATGTCGATATAACCCCGTTAGCAGTTGGTCTGATTATTTTCCTGGCCAGTTTGGTGTCATTACGCTTGGGAATCTCTGTGGCCATCATAGAGATACTGTTTGGCACTTTGGCAGGAAGTTTTGGGCTTAAAATTGAGCCCTGGATGATCTACCTGGCCAAGTTCGGAGGAGTTCTGTTAACTTTTCTGGCAGGAACAGAGATTGACACGGTATTGCTTAAGGAGCGATTCGCGGCTTCATTTCAAATTGGTGCGCTCTCATTCTTGTTCCCTTTTATCGGAGTCGCTTTGTTTTGTTACTATATAACGGGCTGGGGACTAGATGCTTCATTAGTTGCGGGTGTTGCATTATCCACTACCTCATTGGCAGTAGTTTATTCTGTATTGGTTGAATCTGGCTTGTCTACTACTCTTATAGGCAAAATGCTGATGGCCGCGACTTTTATAACTGATATGGGTACAGCTCTGGCTCTCTCTGTGCTCTTCGCCAAACCTTCAGTTTATATGTTGGTGTTTATTGTGGCCTCTTTGGTGATAATAATGATTGCCACAAAATACTCGCATGTAATTTTCGGTCATCCAAGGCTGCGTAATAAGGTCATTGAACCGGAAATTAAGTATTTGTTTCTGCTGCTGTTGGCGTTTATGTATTTCGCAACATTAGGTGAAGGACATGCCGTTCTGCCGGCATTCGTACTGGGGCTTTTGATGTCGCAACATTTTGGTGATACTGCTGACACAAAAGTATTGAGAAATCGATTAAGAACTGTGGCCTATGCCGTTATAACTCCCATTTTCTTTATTGTCGGCGGTCTAAACATATCTTTGGGGCTAATTTGGGTATCTCTGGGGTTGTTTGTTGTACTTCTTTTGTTGAAGCTGATAACTAAATTCCTAGGAGTTTACTTTCTGGCGAAAAAGTACATGCCCAACGGTAGTATGTACACAACACTTCTCATGAGCACCGGCCTCACGTTTGGAACTATCTCAAGCTCCTATGGATTAAGTGCCGGACTGATTGATCTGAGTCAATATTCGATATTGATTGGTGTGGTAGTAATTAGCGCTGTGTTACCAACTTTTGTTGCTCAAAAATGGTTTCAGCCATTGCATTCGGAAGACATACTCGATGAGAACAACAACCATTAACAAAAAAGAGCTGTTCATCCATACAGGAATTGTTAAGAATGCAAATTGACAACAGCGTTGGCGCTCGGCTAACCAATATGGCCGACATTGCTGTAAAAATGTGATTATGAAGTTCTTTTGCCCTACATGTTTTGGCATTATTGACCAGAATGTATTATCCTGTCCGTTCTGTCACACTGACATTATCAATTGGGAACGAAAACATAGCTATTTTCAAAAACTAGTTAATGCTCTTCGTCACAGATTACCGGACGTGCGTATGCGAGCAGTAGCAGCCCTGACAGAACTTCGCAACTCCGCCTCTGCCAACGCCCTGGTTGATTGCGCCTTCAAATACCCTACAGATGTAGAGCTTCTGAAGTCAATAATTGCCGCACTAAAGCTGCTTCCTAAATGCGATGAGAAGAAAACCGCGTTGGGGCGACTAGCTTTTCACTCCTCATATTTAATCAAGAGAGACTTGAATCAAGTCAATTGCCTTAATACAAAAAAATAAATACGGAAAACTGAGAAAGCGATGGAGCGTCAGAAGAATTCATTGAACGATTTTCTTAATCCACATCAACAACGATCACTGTTTTTTACGCTTTATCAGCTTGAACAAAGTTTTAGAGAAGCGGAGGAATGGTTGAAAGGAAGAAAAGTGGAAGGTATTCTTTACAGTCAACGGTTATCACTTTCCAAAGCTGACCGGCTGGCGGCTCGACAGGTCATTCGTAAAGGATTAGAACTCATAGCTGATTTTGCAGAATCACTCAATTTTGAAAAATATAATGAAGACATGTCTGCTACCATTAGTGCCCTTATGAATTTACAGTGGATAAATCTTCACGATCAGCATGCCGCCAAACACAAGCGCTCTGGAGAAGTGCACTCGGAATTGGCCAAACATCTCGATCCTCGTATCGACGAATTAATTGCAAAGACTTTAAGATTGGCTGAAATTATCAGACATAAATAAAGCGGCCTTGCAAATAAATTGTGTGGAAGGAATTTGGCTGATGATACTTGAACAATTCAGAATTTGAGATTTTCGAAAATGTTTATCGCTGTTTACGAATTCAAAGTCAAACCGGGCAAAGAAAAAGAGTTTGAACAGTCGTGGGCAGTCGTGACCGATGCGATTGCCAAGCACCGAGGAGAGAGAAAAAATAAAAGCAGCTACGGAGTATATTAAGACGGTCTATATAATAGAATTGGTGGATGACAAATTAAAACATACGTAACTAATCTTTGATACTCTTCGCAATCCTCATAATTGCATCCAGACTCTTATCCATATCCTCATCAGTCGTGGCCCAACTGCAAATGCTGATGCGCATCGCCGTTTGACCTTTCCACTTAGTGCCACCGCACCAGCAGGTGCCGTCTTCCTGAATGGCTTTGATGACCGCTTGAGTTTTTTCGTCACTGCCAAATGAAACCAACACCTGATTGATGACTACATCGTTTAGGATTTTGTAGCCAGCTTTGGTCAAATGTGTGGCAGCTTTTTGAGCATGAGTGCAAGTGCGTTCCACAATATCGGCAATGCCTTCGCGGCCTAATGAAGCAATCGCCGCCCAGACTTCGATACCACGCGCGCGCCTCGAAAGTTCCGGAGTGTATTCACTGGGCTGCCGTTTGCCGGGAGTTGACTTTAAATAAGATGTGCTGATGGACATGGCCGAACGGAGCGACTCGACCTTTTTCACTATCGCTATGCCCGAGTCGTAAGGAACGTTGAGCCATTTATGGGCATCGACCAACCACGAGTCCGCCCTTTCAATTCCCTTCCCTAGATGTTTATATTTTGATGACGTCAACACCCACAGACCGTAAGCACCGTCCACGTGAATCCAGACGTCGTCCGTTTTGAACTCATTGATAACTTGATCAATCGGGTCAAAGCAACCCGCGTTGACATCTCCGGCCTGCACGCAAATGATGGTCGGGCCATTTGGTTTGGGGATTTTGTCGGCTAACATTCGTCCCATGCTATCAGTTGGAATTTTGGTGACGCGCTCACACCCCATCCCCAGCAACGATAAGGCCTTTAACATAGTAATGTGGATTTCCTCACCGACGATAACATTAATATTGGGTGCGCCAAATAGTCCCTGCTTTTCGACATTCCAACCGACTCGATTCAGCAAATGACCTCGCGCCGCCGCCAGACAAGTAAAACCGGCCATAGTGGCGCCGGTGACAAAAGCGCCGCCGCAGGAAGAGGGTAAACCAAATAATTTAAGACTCCATTTTAGTGTAATCTCTTCAACAAAGGCCGCCACCGGCGATGTTGTATCCATAGCGCAGTTTTGGTCCCAGGCCCCGGCCAGCCAGTTGGCTGCGAGAGTGATGGGTGTCGAGCCGCCGATGACAAACCCAAAATAGCGCGGACCGGCGACTGCCACCGTCCCTTGAGAGCCGGCTCTGGACAATAGATCAAATATCTTTTCGGGGTCATTCGGTTTTTCGGGAAACGGCATATCGAGCCGCGCCATGTCATCGAACATTTTGGAATCGGGAAAGACGCGGCGCTCCTCCAATGATTCTCTATACCTGATAGAGTCAGCGCATGCCTTTTGAAGTAATTTGCGAAAATTATTGTCCATGTTATATTCCGTTCCTTCTCGCTTCAGGTTATGCAATTTACAACTGGTCGTTAATATATTGCTTCCTCGCTCTTTTTTTTAGTGAATTCAATTCATATGTTTCAATCCTCGATAAAATATGGTAATTGAATTATATGAAAGATGTTCGAATTAAAGCGGCGGTACTGGTGCCTGTCTACCGGAAACTTAACAACGAATTAATTTTGATACTGGTGCGGCGGACGGAAGGCGAAATACACGGCGGCCAGATTGCCTTTCCCGGCGGAAAAATGTCTTCATGCGACAAGTCCCTGCGGGACACGGCGCTTCGAGAAGCTGAAGAAGAAATCGGTTTGCCTATTTCAAATATAGAAATCTTGGAGCAGCTTCCGAATGTTTACACGCAAACCTCACGTTTTGACATCACTCCATTTCTGGCGAAAATAAATCGGCCACTCAAATGGAAAATAGCAGAAAGAGAAATCGCCGAAATTATGGAAATCTCCGTAAATGAATTACTAAAACCCGAGGCTCACGGCGAGGAAATCAAGAGCTTTCCTGCCTGGCCGGGTCCCCGAACTATTCCCTTTTATCGAATTGGCCGGCACCAACTCTGGGGTGCGACTTATCGTATTCTCAATTCAATCGCAAATGAATTGCTGGCCGGAAAATGGAAATTTTAATTGTACGTAATTTGGCTTCACCAGCCAATCTCTCTTGTTACTTTCGAGCAGTGCTCGCTGGTGCCAATGTCCAACCACAAATCTTTCCCAAAATCCGAGATTTAATTTAAAATCTATTTCTTGTCATAAACACAATTTAAATGTATTTTTCAAAATCTTGAAAATCTTCATAGCAAAATTTTGTAATTGGTTTGAAATTCAGCTTAGCGGAAATGCCCAATGCCGTTGAAGCCCGGACAAAAACTCGGTCCTTATGAAATTGAGTCACCGGTCGGCGCCGGCGGAATGGGCGAAGTTTACAAAGCCCGCGACAGCCGGCTCGAACGAATTGTAGCCATCAAAGTCCTTCCCAGCACAACTTCATTCAACGCTGACCTGCGCACTCGATTCGAACGCGAAGCCAAAGCCATATCCAGTTTAAATCATCCCAATATCTGCACGCTTTACGATGTGGGGCATGAAAATGGCATTGACTATCTGGTGATGGAGTATATCGAAGGTGAAACGCTGTCAGACAGAATTAGAAGGGGCGCTCCGGACATTCGTGATGCGCTCGACATAGGTATTCAAATCAGTAACGCACTCGATTCGGCACATCGCCATAGTTTGGTGCACCGAGACCTGAAACCCTCCAACGTAATGCTCACCAAATCGGGAGCCAAACTGCTCGATTTCGGTTTGGCCAAATTGAAAGTGTCTAAAGGTGTGGTGGAAGGTACGGCAGGAGAAACTGAAACAACTCCTCTAACAGGCCGGGGCACAATCATTGGTACACTCCAATATATGTCGCCGGAGCAACTCGAAGGGAAAGCGGCCGACTCACGCAGTGATATTTTTGCTTTTGGCGCCGTGCTGTACGAAATGGTCACTGGGAAAAAGGCCTTTGAAGGAAAAAGCCAAGCCAGTCTCATTGCCGCCATAATGGAAAAAGACCCCACTCCCATTTCAACCATCAAGCCCATGTACCCACCTGCTCTCGACCGTTTGGTGCACAAATGTCTGGAAAAAGATCCCGACAAGCGCTGGCAATCGGCCAGTGATTTGGCCGATGAACTGCACTGGATTTCGCAATCAGGATCACAGGCCGGTGTTTCTCCAGCCGTCAGCGCCAAGAGGCGTTTCAAATTTCAACTGGCCTGGGTGCTGGCAATAGTCTTCGGCTTATTTTCCATTGCTGTTCTCGCGTTGCTTCTGACGCGGCCGGAACCGGAAGTTTTTTCAAGACGCTTTCGAATTGAAGTCAATCCAAAACTGGTCTGGGCCAATTGGCCACAAATTTCACCGGATGGAAAATACATTGCCTACTTGGCCGGAGATTCATCAAACACAGACTTAATCTGGATTCGACCACTAAACTCTCTGGAATCATATTCACTGCCGGGTACCGAAGGGGCCGGTCGTCCCTTTTGGTCTCCGGACAGCAAGTTTTTGGCATTTACAAATAGTGATCAGATTAAAAAAATATCGATAAGCGGTGGTCCGACCCAATTGTTGGGTGAGGCACCGAGCATTAGTGATGGCTCCTGGGGAGCAACCGGTGTCATTCTGTTAGACGGTGGGGACCAAGATTCTATCAGAGCTATTTCAGAGTCGGGTGGAGAAGTAACAGCAGCTACAGTCATCGACCACAAGAATGGTGAAAAATATCATGCCTGGCCTCAATTTTTACCAGATGGCGAGCATTTTCTATTTCTGGTATCGAAAGACTCGATCCAAGACGAACCGAGCTTTGAACTTAAAGTTGGGTCACTCCATTCGAAAGAATATGTTTCACTAATGGAAGTGAATACTTTAGTAAGATATTCACAATCCGGGTATATTCTATTCATACGTGATAAGATTCTACTTTCTCAACGCTTTGACGCCGACAATTTAAAACTAATTGGTGATCCGGTGCCAATAACCGACAAGGTGCGTATTACACAATTAGCGCCGGGAAATTTCAGTGTTTCCAACGAAGGAACTCTCATAATGGGAACTGATGATAAAAGCGAACAAGCTGAATTGAAATGGTTTGACAGAACCGGACGAGAACTGGGTTCTGTTGGTGAACCGGCCCGTTACGGCCCTGTCTCAATTTCACCAAATGGAATGCAAATTGCCTATTCAGTTAAAGATGACAAAAATAGCACATTTGATATCTGGATTCACGATTCGAAACGTAATGTGGCTTCACGCTTGACTTTTGATCCAGATGACGAAGCAAGTCCAATGTGGACTCCTGATGGCAAATTTATATGGTACGTTAAGGGAAGTTGGCCCTCTTATAGTACTTATTTCCAGTCAGCCGATGGCTCCGGAACCAGCGAGATCATTCCCGGGCCGGATAGTCTCGTAAGGTTCTTGAATGACATATCGCCAGATGGCTTGAGCGCCTGCTTTATGACATACAGGAATGCTCAACCAGACATCCAGATTTGCAGATTATCCGCAGACACGAATAACGTCGAAATCGTTACTTCCAAGTTCCATGAGTATTTTGCCCAATTTTCTCTCGATGGCCAGTTTGTAGTATATGGAAGTTTTGAATCAGGAAAATCGGAGATATATGTTAAACGCTCCAATGGAAGCGGTGGAAAATGGCAGGTGTCAATTGACGGAGGCATCAGTGCAATTTGGAATGCAAACGGCAAAGAGCTTGTGTATTTGACGCTCGACGATAATTTTATGTCTGTTCCCGTAAACACCGAAAGGGGAATTTTTGAATCCGGTACACCCGTAAAGATGTTTCGCCAGCGGCTTAGCACTCTCGGCAATTACAGAAACTGGGACATATCACCCGACGGTCAAAAGTTCCTGTTAGTCACTCCTACAGGTATGTCCTCGGCGCCGGCATTTGACGTTGTCCTAAACTGGACGGCGGAATTAGACAAGCGCTAAGAATCGTCTGCCTCGCCCTATTTCTTCGGTCGTTTATAAACAATCCCATGCTCGATGTAAAATTTCAGCAGTGTCGCCGCTTCACCCCAGCCGGAAGCACGCTCCAAAATCATCGCCCGCCCTTCGGGAATATCTTTGTAGCTGTCTTCGGTAATTGTGACTATCGCCCCGCCGTACTTTGATTCAAGTTAAATGCGAACAGTAGTTTCCCGGCCTTAACTTCCCCACTGAAATACAAACCGGCTTGGCCGCACTGTTTCAATTACTTTCCCCGGTGCAGTCAGGGTGTAAAAATCCGGACCCCAGTCTCTCCAGCTGAAAACGCATTTGCCGCCGGGTTTTGGTTCGAGCTGCATGCCGGCAGTTAAGAATTTGTCGCATTCTTTGGCAAAGATATTCGTATCGTAGACTTTTTCAATCGGAGCAGTGATATAAGTACGCTGTTTTATTTTCCCATCGAATAATTCGGCCATCACTTCAAACTTCTTTTTCCAGACTATCTGTACTTTTCATTAAGATTAATTGTTACTTTCTAATTGTGAAACAGCTAGTGGATTCTGTCGTTCAATGAAATACTGCTGATTTCATGCTCCACAAATCGCTTGCACAAATCTACGACAAAATGCATACTTTTCTCCCTTAGGTTCGCAACAAATGACCTTAAAACTAATTGACGATATGGCGAGCCCAGTAAAACAAATTATTAGGAGATAGGCCATGAGTGCAATCAATGTCAAAAAACTGGACGGTGGATCCGTTTCAATAGATTCAGCGGCATTAGACAGTCTGAAATCTTCGTTACGGGGCAAAGTACTATTGCCGGGGGATGAAGGCTACGACCAATCACGCACAATATGGAATGCCATGATTGACCGCAGGCCGGCGTTGGTCGTCCGTTGCGCCGGTGTTTCTGATATTCAGCAGGCAGTCTTATTTGCACGCGAGCATAGCTTGCTGACTGCGATTAAGGGCGGGGGACATAATATCGCCGGCAATGCTGTCTGCGACGGTGGACTCCTAATTGATTTGTCCGGAATGCGCTCTGTCAGAATTGACCCCAAGGCTAAGATTGGTCATGTGGAGCCGGGCGCTACTTTAGGAGATTTCGATCATGAAGCCCAGGCATTTGGCTTGGCTACTCCGACCGGCATTAACTCCACAACCGGAGTAGCCGGGCTCACATTGGGCGGAGGGTTCGGCTGGCTTTCACGCAAGCACGGTATGACCGTAGATAATCTGTTGGCCATGGATGTGGTCACGGCCAATGGCAAACTTATTCGAGCCAGCAAAAAAGAGAATCCCGATTTGTTCTGGGCGCTGCGCGGCGGCAGTGGAAATTTTGGAATTGTCACACGCTTTGAATTTAAACTGTATCCGCTCGGGCCGGAAGTTTTAACCGGACTGGTTGTCTATTCACTGAAAGATGCCCCATCGGCACTGAAACAATATGACAAGTATGTCAAGAAATTAGGCGGTGATACCAGTGTTTGGGTAGTGCTGCGTAAGGCGCCACCGCTTCCATTCCTGCCCCCGGAAGTTCATGGCAAAGAAGTAATAATATTTGCAGCATTTCATGCCGGCGATCCGAAAAAGGGAAAGAAAGCGATCGAGCCGATTCGTAAATTTGGTGCCGTCCTGGGCGAATTTATCGGTGTCCAACCGTATAAAAACTGGCAGGGAGCCTTTGACCCGCTTTTGGCACCCGGCGCTCGCAATTATTGGAAGTCACACAATTTTACCGAAATCCGTGACGGCGCTATCGATGTGACGGTGAAGTATGTCTCGAAATTACCTTCGCCCCAATGCGAGATTTTCTTTGGATTAATTGGCGCAGCCACCACCCGTCCGGCCAAAAGTGCCATGGCTTATTCGCACCGAGATGCCATCTATGTTTGCAATGTCCACGGCCGCTGGGAAAATGCAGCCGACGATAAGAAGTGCATCGAATGGGCGCGCGGATTTTTCAAAGATGCCGCTCCCTTTGCGACCGGCGGAGTCTATGTCAATTTCCTGACTGAAGAGGAGACTGATCGCCTGCGCGCCGCATACGGTCCGGGATACAACCGGCTGGTCAAAGTAAAGAAGAAATACGACCCCCAAAATCTATTTCGTATGAATCAAAATATTGCCCCGGCCAAATAATAGCTGAATCGGAAGCAGGAGAGTCTGATTATTGTTAATTGATGGGTTGGTGCTAAAGATTCTCGACCAATAAAAATTGGGGCGGGCCTGCTCATCTGGATAAGGAACGAGACCCGCCACAAATCCGCTGCTAAAGTCTAGTCATGGTCAGGCAAATATCAACGCTGTGGCCGTAGGCATGCGGTTCGGCCTGATAAATTTTTATGGTTGCGTTTGGTGACAGATGGCGATCAACAATCAGCTCTCGGTCAATTTCAGGTTTCCACTCGTATTGCTGACCATCAATTATTACGAATAGTTTTCTCTGTCCGAACGGGTTTTCAATATTCGCCACAAACTCCAGATGGAACATCCCTTCGGCGTTACGGAACAGCCAAACAATCTCTTTATTGCAAGGGGAGATACTGGAGCAGAGTACCATTGTCCCATTTGTATCCGGCTCCACAATTATCAGCGTGTCAATAATTGTATCCTGAACGGTATCGACGACAATAAAAGTGTCGATTATGCTGTCGTTAAAAGTATCTACAATCGTAACCGTGTCAAAAATAGTGTCGGCAGATGAATCTGACACGGTGTCCGTCAGCCTTACCGTATCATGAACGTACACAGTTTCGCTACCCGGAGGCGGCGGAGATGGATTATTGCCGTTGGCGCTTTCCAAAGGACTGGAACAGTTCAACAATATCTGCGAGCACCAGAATAGCGTGGCACAAATTCCCAATAAATAAACTCTTTTCACTTGCCGCCTCCGAAAGCTTTGTAAGCCATGACTGATATCATAAATTGATCATCCTTCAAGTCCGATAACAATTTACCGCCGACTCTGCGCTTGGATGGATTGTAACCGCCGGTTATTTGAATGCAGTCAAATGCATTGGCCCGTAATCCTAAAAGCAGACCTTCCGACAATCTGACATACTCGTAATACTTTTGAGAAATCTCTTCCGAACGAATCCATCCTCCAACGATACCTATGGGCACCTTCTTATCGGGATAGTAGATGATACTACCTCCAATCATGCGGCGCTTGGTATCCAGGTCGGTGCCTTTAAAATTGAAAGTACTCCCCCAAAAAGTATGACCGACGATGGCTTCGACATAAAACGTATTTTGCCAGGAAATCGCAAAAGAGCCGGCCGGCAGCACACCAAAGGGTGTTGAGGCCAGCCCGGCGCCGAACTGGAGACCGAGGTTCTCAACAATATTGGTCGTTATAATGCTGTCGCGGGGCACTTCTTTTGTTTCAGTGATATGCTGTTCTATAGGAGGGCGATTCTCGACTATGGTCAATCGATTATCCAAATCAGCTAACTCGCGGTCTACCCGAACGCTGGCATAACGGTGGTCCGGTCCGAGGATTTTTGAATCTTCAGCCCAAATGACTATTTGAGAAGAATCAATTTTGAAATCATGAATCAATAAATTGCGCAGTACCAATGCCCGTCCCAAAGCCAGCCCGGGATTCAAAGCATCATTGTTGCGGTGATACTGTTCACCATCGGCTCCACCGGTGATTATGGCCCGAGCCTTTGGGTAAGCGTGCAGGGTATCGGCAATTGCTTGCAATTGCGAATGATAGGGTTCAAAAAAACTGGGGTCGATACTGCCGGCGACTCCAATTGGAAAGTCCTTTATCACGACGTCCTGGGCAAGTGCCATGGACGCAAAAGCGATTATCAGAGCAAAGGCCCAAACCCCTGGTTTAGTCATCTTGTTTATCTTTATATGCATCTCTACTCCATCGACAGCCCCAGAAGGCTGCATTCAGTTGCAATTTTTGCGCCCGGTTGATGTCAACCGGGTTTGATTTTTGTGTCTGCCTGATCGGTGAAGGGGTCATTTCAGCAGCTACTTATGGTTTTTGCAGTAAATTAAAGCAAAAGATGTTCCCAACCAAGGTTCACCTTTTAGTTTACTAACGGAAATACGCTCTTGATTGATTGAGAGTTGGCAAAGACTCGAAACTTCCAGCAGAAATCGCTATTTTATCGCCGAATTGGCAGAGTCGGGTTTATAGCCCACGAATAGGAAAGTGGCTCCAGATGCGTCCTGTTTTGAATCAAAAGGAATCATTTTGACTTCAAATCCGACATCTTTAATAAGTTCTACCCATTTGTCTTTACTAAAAAGGCCGAGTATGTGCCGGTCATAGACACAGCTGACCTGGCCGCCTTCATCTTTGACCATATAGACCATGTCAGACAGGTATTGGCTGTCGGCCGGGTCGGGGTCCCAAATCCATTCCATATATCGCAGTCCCCGCTGATCTCGGTCATGTCCACCAGTTACAATCGTACTTTTGAAATTTTCTCGAGTGAAGTCCGGAATCAACAGGGCAATACCACCCGCGCGACAATGGACATAGGCTGTCTCGATGGTTCGCCTCAAGTCGTCTTCTGTGTTTATGTAAGCAACTGCGTCCTGAATATAGACCACATCGAATTCACGGTTGAGCCGAAAATCCATCATGTCGCCAATGAAATGCTCACACTCCGGATTGAGTTTTCGGCTGACGTTCAGCATATTTTCTGAAAGATCCACCAAAGTCAGCTCGAAATGCTTTTTGAGATGCGAGGCGCTATTGCCTCCCCCCGAACCAAGCTCCAGCACCGTTTTGGCATTTTGGCCAAGCTCATCTTTGATAATTTTGGTATAAAAGGTGGTCTCGTAAGCGTAGTCTTCGGGAGCCGTAAAAAGCGGCCACCATTCCGCCAGTTCGGCATATAATCGAAGTTGTACAATAGGTATGGACATAGGTTATGTAAAGATAAGATATAAGCTGCAAAAACGGTGCCCCTTTTCTGTCAGGTTTGAAAATGATTTGTAAGGGAAACTATATAATAAAAGAAGGTCACGCCTGACAAATGCGTCAAAAATGACCTTCTCTATTGTGAAAACTACTTCAATTTTATTCCGAAACGAGACCTAATTATTAGCTCCTCCATCGGTCGCATGCTTTTTAAGTTTGGAGATTTCTTCCTTCAACTCTTTCAATTCGGCATCTTTGTTTTTGAGCTGCTTGTAAAGCTCTTTAATAGCCGCCAGCGCTATTCCGGACGGGTCAACAGTTGAAATAGATTTGTCATCAGACCCTACACCGAAAGCCGACTGGAAATCCTGTGCGGTCGGGCCGATATGACGCACATCGTCACCTTGAGACTTGTAGTTCCATTCGGTGATCGGCAGATTTTCAATCTTCTCCAGAATTTCGGCGCCATCAACTTTGGTGAAATTTTCTTTGGAGTTTTTGTCAGACGCATTCACCCAATCGCCGGCCGCAGAAAGATGCGCGCCGCTCGAATGATGTATCGGATTCGATGCATCCGCCGCGCCGCCAAGTCCGATGCGGCCTTCGGCGTCCAGTTGTAACGAAGTAGCACCTAATCCATTTGTCATGGAGACTAGGCCAGTGGCATCAGTCACAACTAATCCGAGGGTATATGTTCCGGACTTATCTTTCATACTTAGACTAGTCCCGGTATCGTCTGCACCCAACTCGACTAACGAATCTGACCCCAAACCCATTACCATGGAGACATCAGCTTCACCTGTCAAGCTGGACTCACGGGCAGTTATATCGATAAACTTCGGAATTGCAACTCCAGCAATGAACGACTCACCCGAGCCATTATCGTCGCAAACCTCACCTTTCGCCCGGTCTATAACTCCATCGGCGTCACTATCCCATGAAAAAGTGTGTGAAACGCCAGTGGCCGAAGATTTAAGTTCCTGGCTGCCATTGATGGTTCCGTCACTGTTTTTATCAACGAAGAGTTTCAGTTTGGCGCTGGCGTCGGCGCCGTTGCAAGCTTCCTCAACTCCATATTCAGGCTTGCCGTCGTCATTGGAGTCCGTTAGCAAAAGCACAACGGGGCCGGCAGTTTCGTGGATAAGGATTGTTATTGCGTCCTCTGGGTTTCCATCGCCGTCATCATCTTTATCGCAAACAACTTTGGCACTATCCGGGGTGGCCTGCATCCTGATGGTGCCGGTGGTGCTGCCCATATGACCCGACAAGATGGAACGGGCACCGGCCGCATCGCTGCTATTTTCGACAACGTTATCAGCGATGCCATCGTCGTTGGAATCCCATGTTACTATGTACGATGAACCCCCGTTTCTGGAAATTCCCTTTAATGTCGTGTGAAAGTTGCCATCATTGTCACCATCATATCCAAGAACGGACACCTCGCTGTCCGGATTGGCCATCATCTTGATCGTGCCGGTGGTGCTGCCATTGCGGCTGTTAAATAAGGAACGAACGCCATAGCTGTCTATAGTATTACTAAATTGACTTTGGGTCGGCTTATCGCCTCGTTCAAAAAAACTTTTCTGGACAGCGCTGTCGGCTGATGTTCTTGAGCTGATTCCTATATCAGGAATACCGTTGTCTTCCATATCAGTCGCGACCAGCGTTTGGGCATCAGAGAAAGTGCCGTCTTGTGAAGTGGTCTGCCTGGGGCCGGATGCAAACCGAGAACTGGTCGAAACGCTGGCTACTGAATTATCAACCTTTTGCCAAACGTTCCGCTCCATGACACCATCGCCATCAAGATCCGCTTCAAGCAGTATTGTGGAAGCGGCGCTATCCGCCGACGCGGAAACAGAACGCAAACCCAAAAGGTGACGGTCGTCCGAAATGTTTAAAGCAGAACGTATGCTACTGGCTCTTATCGTTCCGGTAGTGCTGCCGCTCATACCGCCACCAATGGGAGTATGCTTTATTTTTACTTCTGATGCGCCACTGTCCGCTGTAAGGGATGCAGTGTGGTCTTCATCAGTTTCTCTCTCATTCAAATTGACCGCAACAGAGAATCGCTTATTTTCAAATTCCATTTCATTTGGAATATCTCCGTCTTGGAACTGTGAATAGAGATAATCCCTGTTCTGTGAGGATTCAAAAGTAATGTTTCCAAAAGTCGGCCGGCCGGGGCGATAAGCCTTTAACTGCATGCTGCTGACATCAGGGTCGCTGGTAACAACTACTGACGGCTCGCCCTGATCCGTCATCTCAAGCGAACTTCCCGGAGTTCCCGGATTATTACTGGAACGAATAGTTGCTGTAGTGCTGCCGCTCATGCCGCTTAATGAAACCTGGCCTGGTGATGTCGTAACATCTCCTGTGACGCGGCCGGATGATAGAGCATACGATGTTGATCCCATGCGCATACGAGGCAGCAGCGGCGGATCGCTGGCGACCTGTACTTCTAAATATCTTTCTAATTCACTGCTGGGGTCTGAAGTGGATGTCATAATGTCGTAGGTAAGTGGTGTCGTCGCTCCCAGCGCTACCTTGAAAAGTCCGTTGGTTACGGAAACGCTGGGATGAGACTCGGTCCAAAGCAGCGTGCCGCCGGTGGGATCTGTGTAAATTCGAAATGTCAGGTCTCGGTTTCCGGTGACCGGCTGGTCCGCGCTGTTCAAAAGTCGTCCTTGATGGGATATCACCAGAGGAACCCCAGAAAATGATTGGCCGGCCGCCAAACCGAATAACACAATGGCAGCAAGCAGTAAGACAAAGTTGCGCTTCATAGCATTTCTCCTTCACAAAAAAATGTGGTAAAAAGGTGGGTAAAATTAGTAAAGTTCTTCTTTTCTTTAGCCTTAATTTATCGTTAGGAAATCGTTAGTCAATACAATTCGCTTAAATGGGCCAATCCGGGGGCTTGAATGAAGCATTTGATGCGATACCTTGAACCGTTGTTTGATACGATTATCAAAAAAGTGTATTTCTAAGGCATATGCGCTGACCTATATAGTTATGTCTTTTGAATTAGTAAATTGTTTGACACTGTCTCAAAACAAAAGCCGAGTCAGATTTAATTTCCGACTCGGCTATCATTTCATTGCTTGAATTAAACCTTCTAATTCTTCTCTTGTTTCTTTTCCAGGGCTTTTACGCGTTTGTTGAGCTCTTCATTGGCTTTCATAAGGTCCTGATTTTGTTTTATCAACTCTTTGATTGCCGCCAGAGCTATTCCGGACGGGTCAACAGTTGAAATAGATTTGTCATCAGACCCTACACCGAAAGCCGACTGGAAATCCTGTGCGGTCGGTCCGATATGCTTGACTGATTCACCTTCATTCTTATAATTCCACTCGGTGATAGGAAGGTCTTCGATTTTCTCAAGCAATTCTTCCCCATTAACTTTAGTGAAATTCTCTTTGAGGTTCTTATCAGAAGCATTAGTCCAGTCACCGCCGGGAGTCAAATGGGCACCGCTGGAGTGTTCGATCGGATTGGCGGAGCTGGACGAGCTTGCCTGAAGACGGATTGTAGCAGTGGTGCTGCCGCTATAACCGAGGTCAAGTATCGAACTGTCCGCAGTAGCCCGCATTCTGATAGTGCCGGTGGTACTGCCGCTCATGCCTTTCCATCTCGAACTAGCGCTGGTAGCGTCCACTACAGTTTCGGCCGTCATATCGGCGACACCGTCGTCATCGGTGTCAGCTAAGCATTCCATCTTTGACTGGCCCGAAACTTCACCCACATAAATGCCGACATTTCTCTCCTGATGTCCATCCCCATCGGCATCACTGTCAAAGCTAACTCCCGCTGAATCATTTGCGCTCATTGTGGTTCTGACAACTGCCCCTGTCCCCTTGGTGTTGATTGCCCGAAATGACGAGCCGGTACTGTCGCAAGTTTGTGTGATGGCTGTACTCGTCAATAAGCCAAAATTCTTCAATATGGATTCTAGATTGTCGGTCCTTAGTCGCATACTAGAAGTCGAACTGGAACTGCCATCACTTGTTGTGGATATCTCATCAACCGAATCAGGGGAAGCCATCATCCTGATAGTCCCGGTGGTGCTGCCATTGCGGCTGCTAAATAACGAACGAACGCCATAGCTGTCTATGGTATTACTAAATTGACTTTGGGTCGGCTTATCGCCTCGTTCAAAAAAACTTTTCTGGACAACGCTGTCGGCTGATGTTCTTGAGCTGAAACCTATATCAGGAATACCGTTGTCTTCCATATCAGTCGCGACCAGAGTTTGGGCACTAGAAAATGATCCGTCCATCGAAGTGGTCTGCCTGGGGCCTGATGCAAACCGAGAACTGGTCGAAACGCTGGCTACTGTATTATCAACCTTTTGCCAAACGTTCCGCTCCATGACACCATCGCCATCAAGATCTGCTTCAAGCAGAACCGTGCCAGCGGCGCTATCTGACGAAGCAGAAACGGAACGCAAGCCCAGAAGATTTCTGTCATCGACAAGGTTCACCATTGAACCTATAAGGCTGGCCGACATATCACAAGTTACGTCTCGAGTACTTCCATCCGTGAAAGTCCCGGTTACGGTAAAGTCATTAAGTCCGGCGCCACCACCTTCAAATTCAGTATGACCGACGCGAATTGTTCCGGTCGTGCTGCCGCTCATACCGCCGCCAATGGGACCATTCTTGAATTTCAATTCTGATCCGGTGCTGTCTGCGGAAACGGAGGCCGTGTGTTCTTGGTCTATTTCAAGGCAACTTAAATCCATGCTTGAAGAGCCATTTTGTGTTCTGAATCGTGCTTGGGTTGGAAAATCTCCGGTTTGGAAAAAGGACTTGAGAATATTTCTACTTACCTTTGCTTCTGACGTAGTGCCAACATCCGGGATATCATCACCGTCCAGGTCAAGCCCAACGTTGGTAACAGCGCTGTCAACGGTTGCCTGCATCCTAATCGTACCAGTAGTGCTACCGCTCATTCTGCTATGAACTAATATCTCACCGCCTAGAGGTTGTAAAGCTAACATTGATACGGTTGGGCCACTGCTTCCATCAACAAGGGATAATTCACTTCCCGGATTTCCTGGATTTTCGCTGGCACGAATCGTTGCGGTGGTGCTGCCACTCATGCCGCTTAAAGATAATTCGCCCGGCAATGTTTCAACATCCCCCGAAACACGGCTGGACATAACTGCGTAGGGCACGGAACCCAATCTCATCCTGGGTAATAATTCGGTCCCTGCAATTTGTAATACCATCCACTTTGTGGGGTTAAACACTCCCGGTCCAGTGTTAGCAAGTAAATCTGCGCTTATGGTGGCTGTTCCTCCAAGTGTTACATGGAAAAGGCCATTGGCAATTGGAACAGCTAGATGAGATTCTGTCCATAGCGGTAACCCGCCTGTTGAATCTCCATAAATGTGAAAAGTAATATCACGGGTTCCGGTGATCGGCTGGTTGCCGGAATCGAGCAATCGTCCCTGATGAGACAATAGAAGTGGCACAGCAGCAAATGTCG
>Ga0334722_10001233_pt1 | contig 33018 bp, 29 predicted proteins | sample C3_bottom_MG_FD_207210 | JGI IMG/M metagenome (GOLD analysis project Ga0334722, IMG submission 207210) | Sediment microbial communities from Yellowstone Lake, YNP, Wyoming, USA - C3_bottom | ecosystem: Environmental > Aquatic > Freshwater > Lake > Sediment | place: USA: Wyoming | collected... | reverse complement strand
TCTAAACAAGCAGGGTCTCACGTCTGACAGACAGAAGACTTCACCAGTTCCCGCCACCAGATACAACATTTATGGGAAACCTCTTCCGCCTCTTCCTCCCTCCGATGCGCAGCAATTGAGCCAAGACACAACATATAGACAATCAAACAGCTGGTTTATACCGCAACTAATTCTTGATTTCTTCCTTTGTATCATACTAATCGGTTTTATCCTATTGCCGATACATGTAATAGCATACATATCAAGTGCTATAACCGTAACTAAAACTAGTGTTCGTCTAAGGAGAGGATTGCTGTCTGTAAAGACCACAGAAATACCCTTCTCAAAGATTAACAGTGTAACTGTTAAGAGCGATTTCTTGGGAAACCTGTTAGATTATGGTGATATTGCTATATTAACGGGCAACGATATTGAGGGTGAAGTGTTTGAACATATCCAAAACCCCGAACTATTAAGAGCAATATTGACAGCAAGGATAGGATGATACGGTTGATTCAGATGGCGTGGGCTGCGGGATGCTGATGGTTGGGTGACTAATTTCTAACAGCTATGTCGCAGTGGTTAAGCCGTCCGCGTAGAGCGGGCGGTTTTATTTGGCGGGGGTCAGGCCGGTTTTCAGGATCTTGAGAGCGTGGTCGGGGCCGGAGATGTTCAACAGGATGCGGGTGGTCTTTCCGCCGAGGACGCTGCTGTAAACGGCGGTTAGGGATGATTGGGAGTTGACGGAAGTGTTTATAAGTTATAAACTTGTGAATAGTTGGGCGTTAAGTGTTTATAAGTTTCAGGGTTGTTAATTTGGGATTAATAAGAGGATTTATGATCAAATTCGATCCTTTAAAAGCAAAACGGGCTGGGCAATGGTTCACTCAAAAAGGGCCGGAAGATTTTAATTATTTTGTCCCCGCCCCGCTTCCTCCCAATCCTCCGATAAACTACTCACTCCTTCATGCGGACATTGAGCGGGCTAGCGGCGCTCTTGGCAAGCTAGAGGGGCTTGCGGAAATCCTGCCTGATGTCGATCTTTTCATGTATGGATATATACGAAAGGAAGCGGTTCTTTCGTCCCAAATCGAGGGAACGCAGTCTACGCTTTCCGATCTGCTCCTGTTTGAGAATGAGTTGGTGCCCGGGGTTCCAGAATCCGACACCAGGCAGGTGTCTAACTATGTTTCCGCTCTTAACTATGGACTTGATAGACTTGAAACACTACCGTTGGGTTCCCGGTTGCTGCGGGAAATACACGAAAAACTTTTGGAAGGCCGCCGCGGGAGTGAATGGACTCCCGGAGAATTTAAGACCCGCCAAAACTGGATCGGCGGTGGCAGGCCCGGCACCGCAGTATATGTCCCTCCGCCGCCGGATGTGGCCATGGAGTGTCTCGGAGCCATGGAAAGATTTATTCACAACCAGCCGGTGGTGACGCCGCCGCTTATTAAGGCCGGGTTGGTTCATGCCCAATTTGAAACCATTCATCCTTTCCCTGATGGAAATGGCAGAATCGGACGGCTGCTTATAACGTTTATTTTGTGCGCTGAGGGCGTTATCACCCGGCCTCTGCTCTATCTGAGTTTGTATTTTAAGCAGAGAAAGGCGGAGTATTATGCGGCGTTGCAGAAGATCCGGACGGAGGGGGATTGGGAAAATTGGCTTAAATTTTATCTGAAAGGTGTCGCTGAAGTTGCGGAGCAGGCGGGTTCTACTGCATTGAAATTGCGGAAATTGTTCGACGGGCACAGGGAGAAAATTAAAACATTGGGCAAAAAGAGCGCCACCGCAATGCAAGTCTATGACATGCTCACAAAAAGACCTCTACTTTCGCCAATTGAGGCCAAGACGAAGCTTAAAATTTCTTATCCGGCGCTTATGCGGGCGCTTCAAAATCTCCAGAAGCTTGGTATAGTTCGGGAAAAAACAGGAAAAAAGACATATCAATTGTATGTCTATGAAGACTATCTTAAAATCCTTTCAGAAGGAACGGACTTGAAGGGTCATTAAACACTGAAGCCGGGGCCGGGGTCAAAACCGTCTGCGGGAGCGGGCGGTTTTTATTTGGCGGAGAGGCCGGCTTTGAGGATCTCTAGGGCGCGGTCGGCGTCCGAGACGTTCAGGAGGATACGGGCGGTCTTGCCGCCGAGGGCGGTGCCGTAGACGGTGGTGATGTTGATGCTGTGCTCGGCCAGCATTCTGGTCATGTTAAGGAGCTCGCCCGGCTTGTCGGTCAGTTCTATGGAGATCATGGGGGATTCAACGGTGGTGAAGCCGGCGTTGGTCAGCACATAGCTGATCTTCTTTTCGGCGTCCACGGTCACGCGCACCACGCCGGAATCGTCGCGCAGTTCCGACGCGATGCCGATTATGTTGATGCCTTCCTTCACGAAAAGCTCAACGAAGCGGCTGAGCGCCCCGGGGACGTTGGGAAGGAACACGGTGTATTGCCTGACGATCTTTACCGACATAAGGTCTCCATTATCCGAATATATAGTTAATGTAATAAATTTTGCCGGAAATTAGCAACAAGTAATTATTTTATATAATCAGAACAGCGGGGTTCGGACCTGAAATATGACGGAAAACAAAAAACCGGTGCTGGTCGGCGCCGCCGCCTGGATCCTTATTCTCCTGGGCGGCTACCACGTGGCGCGGGCCGCCTACGGTAATTTCGCGCTGGCGGTCATGCTGGATTCCCCCAGCGTCCTGCTGGGCCTGGCCACCTCCACCATGCCGGTGGAAACGCCGCCCCTGGCGCGCCTGCTGGTGGAGAACACCCGCCTGGTCTTCGCTTTTTACTTTTTCATCTCGCTGGCCATGTTCGTCACCGGGCTCGGCCTGCTCCTGAGAAAGGCGTGGGGGGTAAGCGCTTTCAAATGGCTTTGTTATATAGGCGGGGCCTCCGGTTTTATTATCCTGCTTTTCCCGGGGCTGATAGTACCCAAGCCGTATGTTTTCGGCGGGGTGGCGCTGACCCCGGAATTCAACGCCGCGGTGACGCGGATGAAGTTCCAGCTGCGTTTAGCGGCCGCGCTGTTCGGCGCCGCCGCTTTCTGGATCGGCCGGCGGTTCGAGCGGCCGGATATAATGGCCGAGTTCGCCGGCATAAAGCGGGCGTCCGCTCCGCCGGCGGCTATGCCCGGCGGCGGCAGCGGGGAATGACACAGGGCGATCTTTTCAGGGGTTAAGGCGATCATGAAAAATTTAAAGACACGTGTTTTAACCGCGGCGGTCCTGGCGCTGTTGTGCCTCGCGCGCGCCGGTGCGGCCGATTTTAAAATGGACTGGGTGGAAAGCGAGGTCATCCTGGACCGCGACGGCAAAGCCCAGATCTCTTATTCGGTCAGGTGGACGGCCTTCGGCGGCCAGCTGCACGGTTTTTATTTCGAGGGCTTCCAGGAGACCCCCGTCTTCGATATGGCCCGTGCCTACGCCCTGGACCAGGCCGGCAACAAATATCCGCTTTCCATAACAAAGATATCGGATAAGAAGTACGACGTCGTCCTCGCCGAGGGCCGGGCTTTCACCAGCGGCCAGATCACCTATTTTTTCCGCTACGCGGCCAACCTGGAAGGTTCCGGCAACGTGACCCAGACCATGGCGGGGGACAAGCGCCTGACCGTGTTCAACTGGTCGCCCGTGCAGTGGGACGACCCGATGGCGCACGAGGCGGTGACCGTGCGGTTCCCGGTGACCGCCCCCGGGGACAAACCCGACGCCGATTTCCTGGAGAAGATCGGTTTCAGGACCGAGAAATTCGTCAACGAGCGCTACCTGATAGATTATCCTTTCGTGAAGAACGCTTCCGGCGAGAACGTCTTCAGCGCGCGCTTTTTCCGGCGCGACCTCACGAGCCGCTACCATTTCCAGATACAGCTTTACCTGGACGCACAGGCGTTCGGTCTTAAGACCATGGCTTACGGCGGGCTCCTCAAGGGTCCGCCAGAGAAGCCCAAATACCTGCCGGTAGAGGAAAAGTATTATTTCAACCGTTATTTCCCCGGCAGCATGCTGTCGGGAGTCCCCGTGAATCGCGGCGGGGCGCTTGCCCTGACGGCAATTCTCGGCGCTGTCTTTTGCCTGGTCCCGTTCGTGATCATGACGATCAAACACCGGTCCATGCTTACCGCGCAGGAGGGCATTTCCGCCGTAAACTGGGACGGGGCCGAGTGGACGCCTCCCAAGGTGCAAGTGAGCACTTTCCGCAAGCCCGGGAAAGTGGCGGCCAACCTGACGCCCATAGAAGCCGGGGTGCTGCTGGATATGCCGGTGGGCGAACTGCTGTCGCTTATCGTGGCCAACATGGAGCGTAAGGGCCTGCTGACCATAAAAGCGGTCGAGCCGCTGCGCGTGGAGCGAAAGTCCCGCTCCTCCGGCAGCGACGACCCGTACGAAACGGTTCTGCTTAACTCGATAAAACCGGACGGGACTCTCGACCAGGCCGTGGTGAACGAGACGTTAAAGACCATCGCCGCGGGCATGGAGCAGAAGCTCTGGGACGCGGACCTGGCGGCCACCAAGGCCTATTATAAAAAGAACCTGGAACGCTACCAGCCGGGAAAAGCCGACACGGATATGGACTATTACTGGGGCGGGTACCGGCGCCACTATCACGGCTATATCAATCCGATCTATTCGCGGGTGGAGAGCGTGAACAAGGATCTGGGCGCCAAAGTGCCGGAACTCAGTTCGTCATTTGAAAATTTCAGGACGACGCAGGCCTGTTACGAGGGCGCTTTTAACCAGTCGGTCTGTCACGACGCCTGCCATTCCGCCTGCCACGACGCGTGTCATTCGGCCTGCCATTCGGCGTGTCATTCGGCCTGCCACGGGGCGTGCCACTCGGCCTGCGTGAGCAGCGGGCATTAGGGTTCGGGCCAGGCATGGGATTGCCCTTACGCCGCGTAGGAAACCCTCCCGTGGTTTCCCTCCATCCGCCTAAGGCGGATGGAGCCTCCCATCCGCTATGCGGCTCCAGAGCAATCCCATGCCTGGCCCTCCAGCGGTGTTGTTTAAGGTCGCGGCCAGTCTGATGGGCGGAAGGCAATGAGGAACGGTAAAGAACTATGACCGGAACGGATTGGGAAAAAAGGACGGAGTGGATAGACGGCTATGTCGCGCGCATAAAGCCTTATGTGCGCGTGCGCCGCGCCGACTCGCTCCTGATCAAGATCCCCAATCAGGCCTACAAGCTGAACCCGCAGGGCCTGAAAGTCCTGGAGTTTTTGATGGAGGGCGGGAAAATAGCGGATGTGCTGGCCGGTTATAAAGATAAGGACCAGGTTTCGCTGGACCTCTACTGCTTTTTCAGGGACCTCATGGCGCTTTTAAAAGGCTGTTATAACGAGAAAGAGGAACGGCGGGCGGTGGAAAAGAAGCCTTTTTCCCTGCCTTATAATTCGCTGCCGGTCTTAAGCGAGATAGCGGTCACCTACCGCTGCAACCTTTCCTGTAAGTTCTGCTACGCGGCCTGCGGCTGTAAAAAGGACGAAGCCCATCCCGATCTTCCCGCCGCGCGGCTCAAAGAGGTGCTGGATATCATCAGTAAAGAGGCGCAGGTTCCGTCCGTAAGTTTTACCGGAGGCGAGCCGTGCCTGCGCCCTGAACTGCCCGAGCTGGTCGCGCACGCCAAGAAACTCGGCATGTGGGCTAACCTTATTACCAACGGCACTTTGCTCACGCCGGAAAAAGTCGCCGCGCTGAAAGCCGCGGGACTGGACTCGGCCCAGGTCAGCATAGAGGGCGGGTCGGCCGCGGCGCACGACCGCATCGTGGCCAGGCCCGGCGCGTTCGCCGCCGCGGTAAGCGGGATAAAGAACCTGCTGGCGGCCGGAATGCGGGTGCATACCAACACCACGGTTTCCGCGCTGAACAAAGATTCGCTGCCGGAGATAGTCGAGCTGGTCGGAACTCTGGGGCTTAAAAAATTCTCGATGAACATGCTGATGCCGGTCGGTTCGGCCGGCGCCAATATGGACGAGACTTTTATCTCCTACACGGAGATAGGCCCGGTGATAGAAAAAGTCCGGGGTCTCGCCGAGAAGGCCGGACTCGAATTTATGTGGTATTCCCCCACGCCGATGTGCGTTTTCAACCCGGTGACCAAAGGCCTGGGCAATAAAGGCTGCGCCGCCTGCGACGGACTTTTAAGCGTGGCGCCCAACGGCGATATCCTGCCCTGCTCGAGCTATCCGAAGCCCATGGGCAATATGCTTGAGAGTAAAGGCGCTTTCAGGGAGCTGTGGGAAAGCGGACCGTTCAAATTTTTCCAGGAAAAGGGCTTCGCGCACGACATTTGCAGGAAATGCGAAGATCTCGCCGTCTGCAACGGGGGCTGCCCGCTTTACTGGGAGAAGGCCGGTTACGGGGAATTACTGGCGGCGAACCCCGCGCCCGCTGAAAATTTAAAAGCTGGAGAAGATCATGAGCCTGTTCCCTCCGCCCGATAAAGACGGGCAGATAAAATTCATTTTGGCCAAAAGCCTGGCTTATAGAACGCGCATGTGGCTGATAGCCGCCCTGCTGCCGGCCGGACTGGGGCTTCAGCTGACGCTCTCTTTTTGGGCCGGACTGGCCGTTCTGCTGGCCGCGTCGCTGCTCGGCATGGTGGAAGGCTATGACGCCAAACCCAAAGTGACAGCTGAACAGTCCTGGGAGCGCGTTACGCCGGACGAGTACGCTAAAATACAGCTTAAGGCGGAGCAGCTCAGGCGCTGGGACGAGGACCTCTTCGACATCACCAATACGTCCGGCGTGCTGGCGTTCGGGGCGGCTTGCGCCGCCTGCGCCGGCGGATATCTTGTCCTGGCCGCCAATTTCGGTCTTCCGTACAACTACTGGTTCTTCGCCGGGATCGATGCGGTCGTCGTGCTTTTTCCGCTCTGGTTCACCGGCGTAAGGGAGTATTTGCGCAAGGACCAGCTCGTTATAAAGATCAACCTGCTTAAGAGCGTGATGGAGCTGCTGAACGCGCCAAGCGAGGTGCAGGTATTCCCCATGCTGGCGCTGGCTAAAACGGAAAAGGGGAAGACGGAGCCGGAGGACGCCAGGCTGCTTGTGAAACTGGTCGGGGCCCCCGCCGCTTTTTACGGGATGCAGGTGCAGGTTTCCATCAACAGCGTCCAGGGGAAGGATTATCCGTACCTGTATTGCGTGCTGATAGGTAAAGAGGGGGCGCGGCTTTTAGAGGGATACGATCGCTTTCTGGAAAAACCGAAGGTCTCCCTCACTTCGTCCATATCGGAGTTTTTGCTGGGCGGGCTGGGTCTCGGCGGCCAGCGGCTGGTTTACGAGCCGCAGAAGAACAAAGACGTGGACATTCTGGTCATCCGCCAGTTCGCGCAGGGGAATATCGGTTACTCCACCAACGCGCCGGCCGCCGCCACTTTAGTCACGGCCGCGCTGGCGATGGCGAAAAAACTGAACGGGGCCAACGCCCCGAAGGCCCCCGCCGCGGCGCAACGCTGAACCCGCGGCCCGGCCGCGGCGAAAACAACGTCCCCGACATCGGTGTGAACTATTTAAGGAAGGCGTCCGCCGCCCGCGTAACGGCGTGTATTATCGGCTTGGCCTGCGCGTCCGGGAGGCGGGTGAATATCACCAGCACGTAGTGCCGGCCGGGGGCTTTCACTATGGCCGCGTCGTTGCGGGCGGCCGAAAGCTCGCCGGTCTTCCCAGCGTAAGAGGCTTCGGGGGGCAGGGCCGCTGCTATCAGGGCCCTGTCCATTTGTTTTGAAAGGGTGGAGAGCATCCCTTCCGAGGCCTCCGGAGAAAGCAGCCTGCCCCTGGCGATCAGCGAAAGCAGGGTGGCCGCGTCATAGGGAGTCATGGAATTGTAGCCGGTGGCCTGCGGGTCGTTCACGTCGGTGCCGCTGGAGAGCTTATGCCGCACCGCGGTATTCTCGAGCCCCAGTCTCTTCATAAAAGTCGTAACCACGGCCCTGTCCAGAAGATCTATCAGAGTATTGGTGGCGATATTGTCGCTGCGCCGGACCATTACTTCCACCACGTCCCGGAACTTCCAGTCGGCGCCCGGCTTCATGGCCGGGAAAGGGTCGTTGTCCGGGAACCAGGTGCCGGTATAATTATTCTTGTCTATCTTTACGATCTTATCGAACGAAATTCCGTCCTCGTTCACCGCGCGCCAGGCCCCGGCCAGAAGCGTCAGTTTTATGACGCTGGCCACCGGCACGATCTCTCTGTCATGCCAGCCGCCCCGGACCGGGTTGTCGGGCTCGGACAGGTCTATAAGCGAGATGTTGGTTTTGGAGAGGTCTATTTTTTTTGACAGCCCGGCCAGGAAAGCGTCTATTTCGACGCCGGTGAGGGCGCGCGCGGGCGCGGCGGAAGAAAATATGCCCAAAGCGAAGAGGAGGATGTTAAATGAACGGTGTATTTTGTTCATGTCCTGATACCTGTGTAATAGTATAAACGGTTCAAACCCGGAATGCATAGGCCCTTGGACCTATTGCGGACCGGTCCTTAGCCTTCCCGAAAATTACGCCGCGCTGTTTCTGGTTTCCGGCCGTAATTTTTGATATATTCGTATCTGGTGGGGTATGAACGCTAAAACACGAACACGATCTACCGACTTCTTCACTGAAACGGACCTGGTCAAAAGGGAAGCCGCGCTCCGGCAATTGTTGGACAGGGCGCCGATACCTATGGCGATACGTACGCTGTCCGGGAAGACCGCGTACGTAAACGATAAATTTATCCGCGTTTTCGGCTACAGCCGGGAAGATATGGCGCCCGGCGGGTGCTGGGCGGAGCGGGCCTACCCGGATAAGGCCTACCGCGACGAGATCCGCGCCCGGCGGGACAAGCTCGTTAAAAAAGCCGCTAAAACCAACACAGAAATGGAGGGAATGGAAGTCCGTGTGGTCTGCAAGGACGGGACGGTAAAGACGGTCGTCGCGCGAGACGTGCTGATCGGCAATACGCTCATCGGCGTGTTCGAGGACGTTACCGCGAGGATCGAGGCGCAGGAGACCCTGCGCGAGAGCGAAGCTACCATGCGCGCCATATTCACGCAGTCCCCGGTAGCCATGGTCGTGGTCGGCCCGGACGGGAGGACGGAGCGCGTCAACGTTAAATTTACCCGTACTTTCGGTTACCGCCTTGAAGATATCCCGACCGCCGGGTGCTGGATGACGCGGGCTTTCCCGGGGAAGGAACAAGGGAAGAAGTTCCTTGCCAAATGGGAAGCGCAGATTAAAAAGGCCATCGCAACGAACGGTGAGATCCCGCAAGGGGAACTCAGAGTGACCTGCAAGGATGGAACGGAAAAGATCGCTCTCGGCTCGGGGATGGTGACCGCGGAGAAAAAGGTCATCATTCTGCTCGAAGATATCACCGCGAAGGTGGAGGCGCAGGAGGCCCTGCGGAAAAGCGAGGCCACCATGCGCCGCATACTCGACCAGTCCCCGGTAGCCATGGTTATACATGACCAGGCCGGCAACTTCGAGTATGTGAACGATAAATTCACCAGGGTCTTTGGCTACCGCCGGGAAGATGTCCCGAACCTGAAACGCTGGACGGAGCGGGCCTACCCGGATAAGGGCTACCGCAAAGAACTTCTGGCCTATTGGGCGAGGCAGATCAAAAGGTCCATTGAAACTAATAAAGAAATGGATGGGATAGAGGTTACGCTGCACTGTAAAAACGGGATGGTGAAGACGGCTTTTATAACAGGCGTGGTTACCGAGGATAAAAAAGTAGTTTCCCTGGTGGAAGACGTTACCGCCCGTGTCCAGGCGGAAAAGGCCTTGTGGGCCAGCGAGGCCCGCTACCGCACCCTGGTGGAGACCACGGGCACGGGCTACGTTATCATAGACGGACGCGGCAAAGTGCTGGACGCGAACCGCGAGTATGTGCGGCTGACCGGGTACAAGGACCTTAAAGAAATACTCGGCAGGCCGGTCACGGACTGGACGGTCCCTCACGAAAAAAAGAAGAACGCGGCCGCTGTCCGCCAATGCGCCGCCGATGGCCACATACGTAATTTCGAAGTGGAGTACCTGGGCCCGTCCGGTAAGGTGACGCCCATAGAAGTTAACGCGACCGTGGTAGAGATGGACGGCGCCCTCCGGGTAGTCACTGTTTGCCGCGACATAAGCGAACGCAGGCTCGCCCGCGAAGAGATCGAAAAGCTCAACGTCGGCCTTGAACAGCGCGTCGCAAAGCGCACGGGCGAGCTGAGCGCCGCCAACCGGAAGCTGATCGCCGAGATGTCCCAGCGCGTGGAGGCCGAGCGGGCGAAGGAAAAACTGCAGGAGGAGCTGCAGCAGGCGCAGAAAATGGAGGCCATTGGCCGGCTGGCCGGCGGCTTGGCGCACGATTTCAACAACATCCTGGGTTTGATCAGCGGCTACGCCGAGTTCCTGCTCAACAGCATGCCGGAAGGCGCGCCGGCGCGCGGCGACCTGTCCGAGATACTCCTGGAGACCCAGAAAGGCGCGGCGCTGACGCGCCAACTGCTGGCCGTGGGCCGCAAACAGCCCGTCCAGCCCAGGGTACTGGATCTCAACACCATCGTAGCGGAGGCCGAAAAGATGCTGAGGCGCGTCATAGGCAAGAATATCCGCCTGGAAACGCTCCTTACGCCCTGTATAGCGAAGATAATGGCCGACCCCGGGCAGATCTCCCAGGTCATAATGAACCTGGTGATAAACTCGCGCGACGCCATGCCCGACGGCGGAAAGATAATCATCTCGACAGGCAGCGCGCGCATAGGCCGGGCGGACCGGGGCCTGCGCCTGTCTCCCGAACCGGGAGAGTATGTGATGCTCAGCGTGCGCGATACCGGCGCCGGCATGGACGCGCATGCCATGAGCCGTATTTTTGAACCCTTTTATACCACAAAAGCGCCGGGTAAAGGCACGGGCCTGGGGCTCCCCACCGTGTACGGGATAGTCGGCCAGGCCAAAGGCGGGATCTCCGTGAAAAGCGAGCCCGGCAAAGGCGCCGAGTTTAAAATATATTTCCCGCGGACCACGGAAGCCTGAGGCCCGCGCAAGGTTCACCTCGTCTAACGGTCCCGGAAGCCGGGACCTTCTTTATCATAGTGTTAATTTGTAGAATTACGAATGCCGGCGTTGTTCCGGCCGGGTATCGCTTCTTATGCCGCTCAAAAACTATTTATTGGCCGTCCTCCTGATGGCGTCCTGTTCCGGCTGCTTTCCGCCGGTCCAAAGGACCGCTCCGCCGCCCGCTTCTAAAAAAGCGGCGGCCCTGTCTCCTGAGGACGAAAAAAAGGCGGAGCGCCTGTACTATCAGGCGGTAGGCGCTTACAGTAACGGGGATATGAAGGCCGCCAGCGCTTATTTGGATCAGATCTCCGGCATTCACCCGTCTTACCGGCCGGCGGCCGAGCTCCGGGAAAAGATAAAAAAGATCGGCGGCCGCTGAACTGGTTCACGGACGGAAATCCCAACGCGGGACAATACTCATGAAAGGCATCAAATTAAGAGATCTCTCGGTTAAGGCCACGCTGACCGTCGCTTTCCTCGTGTTCGTCCTGATCATGGGGACCGCGCGCCTCATACTTTCCGACGAAAAAGAGGCCATCTTCAACGATATGGACCTGCGCGCGGAAGTCCTTTCCAAAAGGGCCAGCACCGTCATGTTCCCGAAAACGGACCTGTTCTCCCTCCACGTGCTGGTGAACACCGTGATGCTGGAAAAAACGATAAGCTCCGCCTATATCGTGCAGCAATCCGGCAAGATCTTGTCGCATTCTGAACCGGAAAAGATAGGGGACCAGGACAAGACCCCGGAGGGTGTGAGCGCTATCGAATCGCGCGTCGCTTTGCGCCAGCATTCCAGGGACGCCTCCGGCAAGGACCGGTATTATTTCTCGACCCCGGTGACCGCCGGCGATAAACGCCTCGGTACGGCTATGGTGATCGCGGACAACGCCAGCATGAATTACCGCCTGGCCGCGACCAAAGAAAAACTGGCGATCATCCTGGTGGCTTCCCTGCTCGCGATAGCGCTGCTGGCCGAAATAATGGCGCTTATGCGCAGGGAGCGGGCCGCCGCCGCTTTTAAATCGGCCATGGTTCACACCGTTAGCCATGAATTCAATAACGCTCTGACCGTCATAGACGCCGCGCTCTTCATGCTCAAAGAATCAGAGCCGCAGCCCAGCACCGTTTCCCGGCAGGGTCTCTACAGGGTGATCACGTCCGAAAGGATCTCGCTCAGCTCTTATGTCAAGAATATGCTGAACGAGGCCCGGATGGAAGCCGGCAAGTTCAAGATAGAAAAAAAACCCCTGGTCCTTCGCGACATCGTGGCCAAGATAGTCGAGACCATAAAGCCGATGCTGCTCCAGAGGAAAATAGCTTTCTCGCTGGGGGTGCCAAAGGAGACCATGGTCGTGCTTGCCGACCGCGAGGCGGTGATCCTGGTGATATCCAACCTGGTAGGCAACGCCTTCAAATACACCCCGGAAGGCGGGGAGCTGTCGATCGAACTGCAGCGGGACCCGAAAGATCCCGCCCGCATGACGTTCATGGTGGAGAATTCCGGGAACGGCATATCCCCCGAAGACATCGCGAAAATAACGGATGCCTTCTATCGGACCTCGGACGGCAAAGCGACCGCGGCGGGTTTCGGCCTGGGCCTGAAGATCTCCAACGACATGCTGCTGCTGCACGGGAGCCGCCTTGAGATAAGGAGCGAGGTCGGCAAGAACGTCTGCTTCTATTTTTCCCTTCCGGTGCTTACCGCGCCGCGTCCCTCGCGAACCATCGGTTGACCGCGCCCGCCGGCTCTTCAAAGATGAGCCGGCAAAAAAAACAGGCCGCCCATCCGGACGGCCTGCTTTTCGCTTTTGTATGCGGGTTACGGGGTGGAACCGCTGACTTCCTGGCTTTCCTCCACTTCCAGCGCCTCCTCCAGTTCCTTAGTGGCGCTGACTTCCGAAAGGGGAGCCTCGCTGGGTGTGGCGGTTACATCTTCTTCGGCGGGTTCGGTTCCCTCGGTTTCTTTCTTAGCTTCCTCTTTTTTAACCGCTTCGGCCGCTTCCTTGGCCTTGGTTTCGATGAGCTGTTCGGCCTTTACTTCGGCCTTTTCCTCTTTGATCTTTTCCGGTTCCGAGGGCGGTTTCACGTTCTCCGGTATGGCCACCGGCGCCGGCGGCGCGGCGCCCGCCGCCTGAGTCACCTCCAAGCGCTGGTTGGGGGCCATTTCAACGGTCCGGTTCATATTGTCCGCTATCTGTATGGTCCCCGAGAACAGGTCCCACCTGGTCTGTCCCGTCTCGGCTACTTCCACCTCGAAAACCGTGCCGCGCACGGCGCAGACGGCCGACGGGGTGCGCACCTCGAAGCCGCGGCCGGAAAATTTCCGGATCCAGGCCTGCATGGTCCCCTTCGCGACCTCTACGGCGTTCGCCAGCGGCGACACTTTCTTTACCACGAACGTGGTATCCGCGCCCAGGCGGACCTTGGCGCCGTACTTTATATAAATTTCGGCTTTGGACTTCCCGCCTGTCCGGACGCCGTCGCCGACCTCCAGCATGTATGGTTCTTTGATCGTGACCCAGTCGGCGGAGCCGGCTTTAAGGTATTCCACCTTGCCTTTGGAATTGAACAGTTTGGCGGTGAACGTCTCTTCCGCCTGCTGCGCGGAAGCGGGCCCGGCGAACAGCGCCGCCAGGCAGAATATGAGCGTATATCTCATTATTAACTCCTCCTTTGGAGCCGCCGTAACGGCGGCTGAAAATATCATACCATAATGCCCGGGAGCGGTTTAAGGCGCGGCGGCCGCGCGGCGAAGCGTGATAAGCGGTAATTCCGAGACGGTGAACAGGCGCAGCGGCGGGCCCCAGGTCCCGGCGCCGGAAGTGACATATATCACAGTGTCGCGGTCTTTATAGAGGCCGTAAAAATATTTAAAGAAAGGCCGCTCTATTACGCTGAACGGGAAGATCTGGCCTTCGTGGGTATGGCCGCTCAGCACAAGACCGGGCGCGCCGTTCATCACCGGCTCCCAGCCCTGCGGCTGGTGGGACAGCAATATGGCCGCGCTGCCCGGTTTGAAAAGCGTCCCGGCCAGCAGGGCTGCGTCCGAGGAGGACAAGGGGGCGCGTCTCAGGTCGTCTACGCCTCCCAATTCCAGGCCGTCCGCGGGTTCGTAAGCGTTCCCGCGCAAAACCCTGATGCCGCAGCCGGTGAAAAAGTCCGCCGCGTTGTTTTTACCTGCGAAAAGGTCGTGATTGCCGAGTGCCGCCGCCGCGCCGTAACGGGACCGGATGCTTTGAAGAAGGCCGCAGGCTTCGGGGGGCATGTTCTCCCGCCTTTCCGAAAGATCGCCGGTAAATACCACCAGGTCGGGTTTAAGGGCGTTTATCTGCGCTACAAGGCGGGCGAGCTTCTTCGGCCCATTCAGGCGTCCCAGGTGGAGGTCGGAGATCTGGACTATTTTGAAGCCGTCCAGATTTTCGGGCAGGCCTTTCAGCCGGACTTCGAGCCTGTTCACGCGCGGCTCGTCCGCTCCTCCCTTAACGGCCGCTCCGATAAGCACGGCGGCCAGGGCCAGGGCGGCCAGTGCGCAGGGGCCGGCCGGCAGTTTTGCGCCGGCGGCCTTCAGGGCCGTGAACGCCAGGTCAAAGATCAGAAAGACCCAGAAAAGAATAAAGCTGGCTCCGAGCCAGAAGAAGCCGAACCAGAGCCACGCCCTCCCTAAAACCCCGCCGACCGCGGACTCTAGCGGATGCGCCGTAGGGAAAGCCAGCGCGAGGAGCACGAAAACGGCTATTAAAGCGCGCGAGGCGGCGCGGCCCGGGCGCAAATAGCGCAGCAGCCGCGCGGCGATATAAAAATTCATCGCGAAGTAAAGGCCGTTCAGGACGGGTCCGAAAAAATGGAGACCGCTCAGCATGCCGATATTAAACCAAATTAGAGAGGCCGCGCGGCATAGCGCGAGATTGAAACGCTATGGTATATTTCGTATTATTATACGCGGGGGGCGGTCTTTTTCATCGGGACCGCGGTTCTTTGCCGGCTTACAGTCATTGAGAGGCGCTGCCATGTGGAACTATACCGAAAAAGTTTACGAATATTTCAAGAATCCCAAGAACGTGGGGGAGATAGAAAATCCCGACGGCACCGGCGAGGTCGGCAGCATCATCTGCGGCGACGCCCTCAAGCTGACGCTCAGGGTGGACAGGCCCACCGAGAAAATACTGGACGCCAAGTTCAAGACTTTCGGCTGCGCTTCCGCTATCGCCTCCTCCTCCGCGCTTACCGAGATGATAAAGGGCAAGACCCTGACAGAGGCGGCGAAGATCACCAATAACGATATAGCCGAATTCCTGGGCGGTCTGCCCAGCGAGAAGATGCACTGTTCAGTAATGGGCATGGAGGCCCTGGAAGCGGCCATCAAGAATTTCCGCGGGGGCAAGGCCGAGAAGGTCATATTGGACTCCGCCGAACGCATAGTGTGCAAATGCTTCAGTGTGACCGAAGGCAAGATCCTGAGGGCGATCAGGGACAATAACCTTAAGACCGTGGAAGAGGTGACTAATTTTACCAAGGCCGGCGGCGGCTGCGGCCAGTGCAAAGGCGAGATAGAGAAGATATTGAAGGATTACTGGGCCAGGGCCGAGCATAAGACCTTCTCGAAGATGACCGTGGTGGAGAAGGTGAAGATGGTGGAAAAAGTGCTGGCCGAGGAAGTAAATCCCAAACTGAAACAGGACGGCGGCTGGATAGAGCTGGTGGACCTGGAAGGCGACAAGGTGAAGGTCCGGTTCCTGGGCATGTGCTCGGGCTGCCCTTCTTCCTCCGCGACGCTCAAGAACATCGTCGAAAAAGAATTGAAGGAAAAGATAGACCCGGCTTTGATAATCGAAGCGCAATAAAGGCTTATATGGAAAACCCTAAAGTGATCTACCTCGATAACAACGCCACCACGCGGACGGCGCCGGAAGCCGCCGAAGCGATGAAGCCTTTCTTTACCGAGGCTTACGGCAATCCTTCCAGCATGCACTTCTTCGGCGGCGGCGTCCAGAAACACCTGGACGAGGGCAGGAGGCAGATAGCGGCGCTGATCGGCGCGCTCCCGGAAGAGATAGTTTTTACCAGCTGCGGCACGGAAAGCGATTCCACCGCCATCTGGTCGGCCTTGCGCGCTTATCCCGATAAAAAACACATTATTACCACCAAAGTCGAGCATCCGGGCGTGCTGAACGTGTGCAAATTCCTGGAAACCCAGGGTTATCGCGTGACCTATCTGCCGGTGGACTCCGAAGGCCGGCTGAACCTGGAAGAGCTGCAGCTCGCGGTGACCCCGGAAACCGCCATTGTTTCCATCATGTGGGCCAATAACGAGACCGGGGTGATCTTCCCGGTGGAAGAGGCCGCCCGCATAGTCCACGCCAAAGGGGCGCTGTTCCATACCGACGCCGTTCAGGCCGTGGGCAAGTTCCCGATAAATTTGAAGGACACGAAGATCGACATGCTTTCGCTTTCAGGCCACAAGCTTCACGCTCCCAAGGGGATAGGCGTGCTTTATGTTAAGAAAGGCGCGCGTTTCTCGCCGTTCCTGATGGGGGGACACCAGGAGAAGGGGCGCCGGGCCGGTACGGAGAACGTGCCGTATATCGTCGGTCTTGGCAAGGCGGCGGAACTCGCGCTCAAGAACATGGAGAAAGAGAATGCCTATGTGAAAGGTCTGCGCGACCGGCTGCAGGACGGGCTGGTCAAGGCTATACCCAACACGCGTGTTAACGGCGGCGGCGCCGACCGGCTGCCGAACACGGCGAACATAAGTTTTGAATACGTGGAGGGGGAATCCATTCTTATCATGCTGAGCGAGAAAGGCATCTGCGCCTCGTCGGGCTCGGCCTGCACTTCGGGCTCTTTGGAGCCTTCGCATGTGATGGCGGCCATGGCCGTGCCGCAGACCTACGCGCACGGTTCTATTCGTTTTTCCTTCAGTATCTACAACACCGAAGAGGACGTGGACGCGGTATTAAAGGAGCTGCCTCCGATAATAGAGCGGCTGCGCGCCATCTCGCCCTTCGCCGACGGCAAGCCGTTGTTCGGCATGGACGCCTGCGAAACGCACAAGCATTAGGTGAGCCGGCGGCTGCCAGTTCGGGCCGCTGCCAGGTCGGCGGAACGCAAAACCGGCGTCGGGCACACCGTGCCCGCGCCTCCCATCCTCAGCCCTCGCGCTTACGCAAGCTCGGGCTTCCGGAGGGTTTTGCTAACCCGCCGCCCCGTCAGCGTCCCTCCAATTATACCCGCCGGCAATCGCCTAATGCTTTAAGAAATGGTTTAAAAAATATTGTGGGGCACTCGATCCCCTGCCACCCGCTCCAGCTATTTGCCTGCCGCTCACGACTCCAAAATGCCCCGAAACACCCAATAACTCATTGTTCCGTGCCCTAAGAATGGGTCCTTTGGCCCAGTTTCCCCTTCCCCTTAATGCCCTTGTTCCAGCAAGTCTTGCGGGGTATGCTATAACCATAAGAGGCGTAACCTTGTAATTCGGGGGATTGGCCCCGGAGTATCCACGACCGGACCTTAATCCGGTGTATCCAGGGAAAGCAAACTTTGCTTTCCCTTTTTTGTTTGGGGATAACGACAGAAAAAGGGGAATATAAAATGACTAAAGTAATAATAGCGGTGGTCGGCACAATATGTTTAGGAATAGGGCTTGTTAATGCGGGAGAGTTACAAGTGAACTTTGACGGAGAGAGCAATCAAGGAACCTCCTTCATGGAATTAACAAGAATGTCGCCTGTCACTGAGGCATTTCCCCCGGTTTCCGCCGTTCCGTCCGATGAGACACAGGACGGACGAGTGTTCTATAAACTGGGAAAGGCCGACCAGCTGGCGTTGCTCAAGGTCGTATTTAAAACAGAGAACAGCTTGTTGGACCGGGATATTTTGTCATTAATCAGTGACGAAAAAACTGATATCCTGTATAATGACAAGGCCGTGTTCTTTGTTAATGCCCTGGACGGGAACAGATATACTACTCTACGGAAGAGCGATAATAAGCGGCTTATTGGTCTTTTGCAGGGCGTGAATCCCTCCGGGGCTCAACAGACCAAACAGGCTCAGGTAATTTGTAAATTTGTTGAAATGGTGCTATGGGAACTTGTAAAAGGGGTGTGGACAGAAGTTCGTAAACAGGTAAAAGAATGTTATACGGAAACTGATCCTGGCTCCACAAGCGGAGGTTCCTCCCCGAGTAATGGTAGCGGAGGTGGCGGCGGCCCTCTCCCCAACGTTCCGATCAACCCTCCTGTAAGGTGCGCGGGGGCATACTGACGGCTGCTAAGGCTTCCGTGAGTCGTGCCTTAGACGACGACTCACGGAAGATTTTTACCTTTTAAGTCATGAGATGAAAATGATTAAGGATAAGCGCGCTATTCCGCTGGGAAAGTTGTTTGCAATTTGGTTAATGTCAGGGATTGTTGTGGTTTTTCTTATAGACGCATATGCCACAGCCGTTAAACTTCCCGCAGAATTCATATCAGATAATGAGGTTATTCGCCTGATTCAAGGTAGTGTGCTTTTTCTGGCGGGTTTATGGGCTTTATCCACATTGGACATTGATTTCAAAGCGGCTATTTCCAGCTTTGACGCGAACATTAAAGGGAACCTGAAGTTAACGTTTAAATACTTTCTGGTTTATGTTTTGTCCGCAGCCGTGCTTATTGGCGCATTGTCTTTGGCCGCTATTCTGCTAATGAAAGCGGGTGTGTTCACAATGGGCACGTTTGACACTTATTATGCCAATGCAACCGCCGACAAATTGGTGCAGAAAAATTATCTTCGCGATTTTATCATCCGGTTCCCCATTAAATTTATTCTTTATTTGTTTGCCACATGTGTTCTAATTCCGATCGAAGAAGAAATATTTACGAGGCGTCTTTTATATGTTTCCCTTAGGCATAAGATGGGGGTTTCTCTTTCGCTTGTCATCTCAGCTATTGTTTTTGGCGCAGAACATATGGGGACGGCTGCCGGGGCTGCGGTTGTGGTCGGTTTGTTCTTGAGTTGGATCTATGAAAAACATCAAAACCTGTCAGTCAATATAATGGTCCATGGGCTAATTAACTTTTCCGTGACAATGGTTATGATTTTATACGCAGTATAATGAGAAAAACAAAAACAGGGCTTGGGCTGCGTGTGGGGGACAAAAAGGGCGCGATGATTGTGTTCTACGGAGATAAGTTATAGAATAGTAAACTCAGATTTAACGGGCCCGTAGCTCAGTTGGTTAGAGCAAGCGACTCATAATCGCTGGGTCGTAGGTTCAAGTCCTACCGGGCCCAGTATTTAAAAAAGGCCGTCCTGGAAACAGGGCGGCCTTTTTAATTGGCAAAATACTGGTTACTTCCGTGTGGGAGTGGCCTTATCCTTTTTAAATGTGTACTCGCCGGCGGGGGCGCCGTTGGCGTCGTATACGGTAAGCGAAGTGAGCTCTTTCTTCAGAAAAACAAATTCTCTCTCCAGCCTGCCGTCCTTATTGTAAACCTTTACCGCGCCGTCCGGCACCTTGCCGGTCATAGCGGTAATGTTGAATTCCTTGTCCAGGGTCAGTTTCGCCACATATTTTCCGTTCAGGAAAAAAGTGTAGAGGTCCCCGCGCGCCAGTTCCTTGGCCTTGGCCGTAATGAGGGTTTCGGGCGCTTCCTGCGCGGAGGGCGTCTCGGTTTTTTTGACCTCCGCCGGTTTGGTCTTATCGGCCACGTGGCCGTCCACGTATAACAGCTCGGATTTCAGCGCGCCCGCCTCGTCGAATTCCCTGGAATAGCCGTCCTGGAGACCGTCCTTGAAATTCTGTTCGAACATCAGCTTGGCGCTCTCACTATAGAAGCGTACGCGCCCGTTGAGCCGCCCGCCCTGGTAAAAGGCTTCGCTCTGGAGGATGCCGCTGGGATAATAGGCCTTGAGTATGCCCGCGGTCTTGGCGTTGATGACGGTCTTTTCGGTCTTGAGCTTGCCGTCGTCATAGTATTCCTTATAGTCGCCGTTCTTAATGAAGCCCTGGAGGCCCAGTAATTCGCCCTTGGCGTCAAAAGTCTCCGTGGCCACGGCTACGTCGCCCTCGAAATAGATCTTTTCGAAAGACATCGTGCTCAGGGTCACGGTCTTGAAAGTGTATTTGACCGGCTGCTCGGCCGGAAGTTCGATCGGGGGGGCGGTTATGCCGAGCGGCGCCGCCGTAGATGGCGTGGGCTGCGCGGGCGCGACGATCTCCGGCGCCCCGATGTTCAGGATGTCGTCCTTGTTTATGTTCAGGGTGCCGTACTTGGTCTTTATCAGCTTCATGCCGTCCATCTCGCCCTCAACGGTGCCGTCAAGCCGGGTACCGTCCCTGAGAGTGATGATGTCGGCGTGAACGTTAAGCGACGCCAGCAGCAAACCCAGCGATATTAAATTCCTCATTTGCCCTCCACAATGCGGGTCCGGAGCTTTTGAAAACCATCCCGGCCCATGCTTTATTTTAGCAAATGCCTCCCCGCGTTTTTTTGACCAGGGCCTTGACATAATGATACTTATGTGGTATCATTATAGTATGAGACTATTGAACAGGGATGTGGATTATTCGGTGAGGGCGCTGGTGCATATCGCCGCGCACGCCCCCGAGGTGGTCGCGGTTTCGGGTATGGAGGCCAAAGTCGGGGTTTCCAGGCCTTTCCTGCGGAAAATACTTCAAAAGCTGAACAAAGCGGGCGTGCTGCATTCCAAAAAAGGCCGCGGCGGGGGCTTTGTCCTGGCAAAAAAGCCGGAGCAGATATTTTTAAGGGAACTCGTGGGCATTTTCCAGGGTTCCTTGGTCCAGGACGGCTGCGTGTTCAACGGCAAGATGTGCTTCAACCATAAGACCTGCCGTTTGAGGGAGCGGATAGGCGGGGTGGAATCAAAAATGCTGGCCGAGATAGAGAAAATATCGCTGAAAAGTCTCATGGCATAACGGGAAGAGGTAATATGAAAACCAAAAGACAGATAATAAAGATAGACGAGAGCAAATGCGACGGCTGCGGGAACTGCGTGACCGGCTGCCACGAGGGGGCCCTGCAGGTGATAGACGGCAAGGCCCGGCTGATAAGCGACCTGCTCTGCGACGGCCTCGGCGCCTGTATAGGCGAATGCCCGCAGGGCGCCATAAAGATAGAAACGCGCGAAGCCGTCCCCTATGATGAAGTAAAAGTCATGGAGGGGATGGTCAAACACGGTCCCAACACTATCAAGGCGCATCTCAAACATCTGAAGGATCACGCTCAAAAATCGTTCCTGAAACAGGCTTTCGATTACCTTAAGCGGAATAATATAGCGAACCCCATGGAGGAAGATATGAAAAAAGAGCACGGCGGACACGAACCTTGCGGCTGCCCCGGCGCCCGCACGATGGACCTGAGAGAAACCGGCGGCGAAGAGGAAGCCGGCGGGCCGGCGGTAAGATCCCAGCTGCGCCAGTGGCCGGTGCAGCTGCACCTGGTCTCGCCCATGGCTCCTTATTTCGAGAAAGCGGACCTGGTGGTGGCGGCCGATTGTACCGCCTACGCCTATGGGAATTTCCATCAGGAATTCCTGAAGGGTAAGGCGGTCGTTATCGCCTGTCCCAAGCTGGACGACGGCCAGGAGATATACCTTGAAAAGATCCAGGCCCTCATAGAGGACTCCAAGATAAACACCCTGACCGTGCTGACCATGGAAGTGCCCTGCTGCGGCGGGCTGCTGGCGATGGTGAAACAGGCCGCCGCGGCTTCCAAACGCAAGGTGCCGATCAAAAGCGTAGTGATAGGAATACAGGGCGCGGTCAAAAGCGAGGAATGGGCATAAGCGGCAGCGTCCCTTTTGGTATCCTGATCAAAAGATGCGCTCCTGGAACCGGGAATGCCTGGCCTGTTTCATTGAAACCGGCGGGCGTTCCCGGTTTTGCCCATTCCAGCAAAGTTTGATAAGATATCCTTAACGGCGCGGTGGCCAAGTGGTAAGGCGGAAGTCTGCAAAACTTCTATTCGTGGGTTCGATTCCCACCCGCGCCTGTCGATTTACGAGAGATATCAGTGTTCGCGCGGTTTTTTGGTTTCGCCGGCGTTTAAGTGCGTTGTTGTGGGTGGGAATCGTTCCTGATAGGGGAAGCTCGCTGCCGCTCGCCGCCCGCGCCTGTTTCAATCTAGTGGGGATATCATGCACCTTAGCCGTTTAGCGATGTCGGTGGGCCAGTCCGCCACATTGAAATTGAACGAGCTCGCCAACACCCTTAAAGCCGAGGGCAAGCCCGTCATCCACCTCGGCGGCGGCGAACCCGAGGAAAAGATCCCCCAGGGCGCTTTCGACGCCGCGACCAAAAAGCTCTCCACCAGGTATATCCGCTACACCGCCACCGGCGGCATCCCCGAGCTCAAAAAAGAAATAGCCGCCTACACCGAAAAACACTACGGCCTCAAACCCGCGGCGAAGAATATCGTCGTTTCCGGCGGAGCCAAGCAGGCCATATACAATTTCCTTCTGGCCGTGGTGGACCCCGGCTCGGAAGTGGTCTTCCCGGCTCCCTACTGGGTCAGCTACCCTGAGATGGTGAAGCTGGTCTACGGGACGCCGGTGGCCGTGCCTCCCCAGCCGGGCAAACTGATCCCAGACATCCAGGATATGGACCGCCATATCACCTCAAATACCCGCGCGGTGATGCTCAACAGCCCGAACAACCCTTCCGGCATGATCTATCCCGAAGCTTTCGTGCGCGAGCTGGTGGAGATCTGCGAATACCGCGGCGTCTACCTTATGATGGACGATATCTATAACCGCCTGGTGTTCGGCGGCGCTTGCGCGCCGAACGCTTTTGCAATGTCCTCCAGGCCTTTGGACGAATCCGTCATCGTTTCCATTAACGGCGTTTCCAAGACCTTTTCGATGACCGGCTTCCGCATCGGCTGGAGCGTGGCCGGCGAAGCCGTTACGCAGGCCATGGTGAAGATCCAGGCCCAGGTGACCTCCTGCCCGTCGGCCCTGAGTCAGGCCGCGGCCGTCGGCGCGCTGGCCGAGCATGGGACTTTCGTGGAAGACCTGCGCGCGCAGCTCGAGAAAAAGCGCGACCTGCTGACGGCGGAGCTTAACAAACTTAAAAAGGTCAAACTGGAGCCTTCGCAGGGCACTTTCTACAGTTTTCCCGATTTCAGCGCCTACGAACCCGACTCGGAAAAGCTTTCCAAGCTCCTGCTGGATAAGGCCATGGTGGTCACCGTGCCCGGGAAGGAATTCGGCCTGGACGGCCGTCTGCGCATAAGCTACTGCGGTTCGGAGAAGGACATAATCGAGGGCGTTTCCAGGATAAGGAAGACCCTGGACGCCTGAACAAAACGGGCTTCCCAATGAGGACCCGGCGGCGGCCGGCCTGAACCCTTCAGGCCGGTTTTTTACGGCTCAAAAAATTCTCATTGACAAACACAAGGGAAAATAAGGTAATATCTCTTGAAGCAGTCACAAACATCATAGGAGGAAGTACACATGCCCGCAGCCAAAGCAAACTCGAAGTTCATGGCCCCCATCACCCCGGACACGATCCTGGCCGAAGTAGTCGGCTCCAAGCCCATACCCCGGACCGAGATCGTCAAGAAACTCTGGGTTTACATAAAGAAGAACAACCTTCAGGACAAAAAGAACAAGCGGAACATCAATGGCGATGAGAAACTCACCAAAGTGTTCAACGGTAAGAAACAGGTTACCATGTTCGAAATAGCCAAATACATCGGCAAGCACGCGAAATAAGCCGTAGACCCTAAAGGTAAATATAAACGCCGTTCCCGTAAGGGGGCGGCGTTTTTATTTGCCGGCCCGGATCCGCGCCCGGAACGGGTCCCGGGGGCGGCTAGGTCTTTCGGCCTTGCGCGGCGCCGGAAAAGCGCTTAAGATATACCCATAGGCCTCAACAATGAAAGAGATCGCGCGCAAACTTGGAATAGTTTTTATGTTGTCCGCCGCTTTCGCGGTGGCGGGACACATATTCCAGCATTGCACGGGTTATTCGGCCAATGCCCTGATCACCTGTTCCGTATGCCAGTCGATAAGCGGCACGTCGGTGCACGCGGCCCCGCCCGCGGCCGCGGATCTGGTGTTCCTGCGCGATGCGGCCCCCCTGCCGCTCCCCGGTTATTCCTTCTCTCCTCTCCAGCCTGAACGGTCCAGAGCTCCTCCGGTATTTTTCTCATAATTCATTCGGTCGTAGATCCGCGGCGTGTCCATGGGGCATGCCTGAGAAAAAGTACGAGGAGCATTAATGAAAAAGGTTTATTTAACGTTTACGGTCGCGGCGCTGATGATCTGTTCCGCCGCCGATATTTTTGCCGCCGGCGCGTTCGACGCCCTCTCGGCGCTTTCGTCCCCCGACTTTGCCTTTATCCCGAAAGCCCCGGCGCCGTCGCCCGTTCCCGTGCCTCTCAAGCCCGCGCCGGCGCTGAACGCCTATTTCCTGGATGTCGGGCAGGGCGACTCGGAATATATCGAACTGCCCAATGGCAGGAACGTGCTTATAGACGGGGGGCCCAACCCTACGGCCCGGCTGGCGCAATTTTTAGCTCAGCACAACGTTACAAAAATAGATTTTGTGGTAATGACCCACCCGCACCTGGACCATTACGCCGGACTTGACTATGTGTTCAGCCGCCTTAAAGTCGGGATCTTTTACGATACGCGCGAGGAGAATACGGGGTCCGTTACCTCGAAGGCTTTACGCGCCAAAATAAGCTCTCTTGGCGTGCCGACCGTTTACCCGGCGCCGGGAGACAGCCTGGATTGGGATCCCGGCGAAGTCCAGGTTAAAGTTTTAAACAGCTGCCCCACCCCCGGCGCCAGCGCTTCCGGCCCGGTACTAAACGACTGCTCTATCGTCCTGAAGGTTACCTACCAGAACACCTCCATACTTTATGAAGGCGATCTGCAGTCGGACCGGGAAGCCGGTCTGGCGGCCGAATACGGCGGCCAGCTTCAGTCGGATGTGCTCAAGGTGGGCCATCACGGCAGCGACACCTCCACAAGCCCCGCTTTTTTAAACGCCGTAAAACCGAAATTCGCATACATGGAAGTCGGCGCGGGCAACATTTTCGCCTTCCCCGCGCCGGTGACCTTAACCAGCCTGCAGGCGGTCGGCGCGACGGTTTACCGTACCGACCTCGGCGGCACCCAGGAGTACGTCATCCGGGGGAAATAGATCCCGGTCCGGTCCAAACGCCCGTTCTCAGGCGCGCGAAGCGCCGGAGCGGGCGTTCCTATTTGGCTTCGCGGCCGCGAAAGCGGTCCGAAGAGCGCGTTAGGCCTTTGGACCCAGGCCGGGTTGGGCCGAACGTTCCTTGATATCCGTCAACTTGTGCCCGATACTATTAATAAGGAAAGGCGGCATTATGAAACTCAAAATTTTAACGATGGCGGCGGTAACCGGGGCCTTCTTCAATTCCGGCAATTTGCTGTTCGCCGAATGGAACGGCGGCGACGCGCAGGTGATCCCGGCTTCCATCTACGGTACGGACGACCGGCAGGATGTGGGGGATTCGGGCCTTAAAATGAAGGCGCTTTCGGCTTCGGCCGTGACCCTGTTCCTTGAATCCAGCCTTTCCAGCGGCGCGGCCGGCTCTTACAGCATTCCCGCCGACGCCGGAACCCTCGGTGATAACCGGGGTATGGCGCCCGGCGAACGGTTCACCAACCAGGTGCAGGCGGCTTATTGCTCCGGCGCGCTGGTGGGGGACGACCTGATCTTCACGGCCGGCCACTGTATTAAGGAATCCGGGATAGGGGATTTCGACTGCGCCAAGGACAAACTCATCTTCGGTTTCGCTATCGGCAAAAAAGGCGGCTCGGCGCCCACTACGTTCGCTAAAAAGGACGTCTATGGCTGCAAAGAGATAGTCGCCTGGAAGCGCGAAAACTCTCCCAAGACCGACTACGCGGTCATCAGGTTGGACCGCAAGGTGGAAGGGCGCACCCCGCTCGCCATCAGCAGGAAGGATGATCTCAAGGTCGGGGACAAGCTGTTCGTCATCGGCAACCCCGACGGCCTGCCCATCAAGGTCGCCGGAGGCGCCAAGGTGCGCAGCATGCCGAAGGGCGAGCCCTATTTCTTCACCGATCTGGATACTTTTCACGGCAATTCAGGCAGCCCGGTGTTCAACGCCAGGACTTACAGGATAGAGGGTATCCTGGTAAGGGGCGACAACGACTATGTGAACACATCGAGCGGCACCAGGACCGATATTTTCCCCCAGGAGAAAGGCGCGGGCGAGGAAGTGACGAAAATAAGCGAGATAAAGAGCTTCCTGCCGGTCACTTTGTTCGAGAAGTTCCTGGATTATAAGGAAATGCTGCTGGGCAAGCCCGCTCAGGAGGCCAAGCCGGTCCCCGCGGTCTACTTCCCCGGCTCCGGCGGGCCTTCCGTACAGCCGGCCGTGTACTACCCGGACCCGGTCCCCACAAGGGTCGAGGAACCTATCTCGATCTGACAGATCTCAATGGGCTTGAGAAAAGAAGCCCTCCCGGAACTCCGGGAGGGCTTTCTTATTGTAAAAGGTACCAGGTACCTTTTTTAATCTTTTCTTCTGTCCACTATGTAGGAACTGTTTTCGGCGTTCTTGGCGGCTTTTTTCAGCTCGGTGCCGATATTGCTGACCTGGGCGAAGGAGACCAGGGGGCGCAGCATGTTGTGGACTATGCCGATGGCTATGGAAAGGAAGGGGAATTTTTTGATGTTGCTCTGCCGGTCGGTCGAAATGATATAGCCGCGGGCGCGGTCTTCCTTGCCGTAGAAAGAGGGGGCTATTTCGTCGAAGGCTTTCACTATGCGCCCGGCCAGCGCCTCAGCCCGTTCGAACTCGGTGACGATGATGAAGTCGTCGCCGCCGATGTGGCCGATGAAATCCCTGGAGTTCTCGTTCTGGATGGTGAGCTTCACCAGCAGGTTGGCGGTGGCCTTCAGTATGCGGTCGCCGGATTCGAACCCGTAAATATCGTTGTAGGCCTTGAAATTGTTGAGGTCAAGATAAAGCACGGCGAAGGGGCCGCCCTGCTGTATCTCGCGCTCGACCCGGGCTTGGATGGAGGGGTTGCCGGGGAGCTTGGAGAGGGGGTTGGTGTCCAGGACCAGCTTGTTGCGCTTGAGGATCATGCGTATGCGGGCGACCAGTTCGTCCATGTCCATGGGTTTTACGAGGTAATCGTCTATGCCCATGCTCAGGCCCTTTATTTTGGTGTGCTTTTCGCTCACGCCGGTGCAGATCATGATGGGGATATGGGCGAACAGCGGGTTGTCCTTCAGGTTGCGCGCCACGGTCAGCCCGTCCTTGATAGGCATGTTATAGTCGAGCACCACGATGTCGGGATGCGTCTCGAAAATGACCTTCAGGGCTTCCTGTCCGTCGCTGGCGATGAAGACCTCGAAGCCGGCGGCCTCAACGGTCTCTTTCATCAGTAAAAGCAGTTCGGTCTGGTCGTCCGCCAGCAGGACCCTGGGCTTGCCCGGTACGACCGAGGTCCCGGCTTCCGGGACGGGTCCGCCGCCGATCTCTTTTTCTATGATGGAAAGCAGCAGGTCGCCCGGCATTTCTTTTGAGATCACTTCGGGCAGGCCGGTGAGGATGCCGCGTTCCTGGAAATTATTCAGGCGGAGCGCGCTGAGGACGACGATCGGTATGGCGGCCGTGACCGCTTCGTCCTGCATCTCGGTCATGATCTGGAAGCCGTCCTTCTTGGGCATCATTATGTCCAGCAGCAGCACGTCGGGCTTCTCGGCTTTTATGCGCGACATGACCTGGAGGGGGTCGTTTATGACTATGGGTTTGTAATTGTTGGCCTCTAGGAACATCTTGAGGAGTTCCGAAAACTCTTCGTCGTCGTCGCCGACCATCACGGTCACGGGGCGGTCCTTTTCCGGTTTGGGGGCGAGGTTCAGGAGTGTGGTCTTGAGGAGGTCGAAGTCTATGGGTTTGGTCAGGTAGCCCTTGACCATGGGCGTGGTGCCCGTGATGCTGTCCACTTTGGGCGTGCGTGAAAAGATGATGAATTTCTGGTTCTGGGTGAAGGGGTTTTTCTTGGCTTCGGCGATGAGGTCGGTGGCGTTGAAGGTTTCGATGAGGATGTTCAGGATGACGAGGTCCGGTTTCCAGTTCTGGACGCAGGCCATGGCCTCGGTATAGCCGGCGGCGCTCTGGACTGCGTACTCCTTCCCCTTCAGGAAAGTGCCGAGTTCCGCGACGTTCGCGGCGTCATTATCAACGATAAGGATCCTCTTCTTAAAGTCCTCGTCCATAAACCTGATTCTAACATTTATGTGCCGGGGATTTACAACAAGGTAACGCCAGCTGGTCGGCTTTGGGTTTAGAGCCGCAGGATAGCAAAGTCGGGTCGGCAGCGGGTGCCCTGCGCGCTCCGGGACCGGGCTTCAGGGGAAGAGCCCGGCGCCTTCCGCCGGCGAAGAACTCGTCGCGCACACAGTGCGCTCCTCAAACATTCTTCGCCGGTCGCTTAATGATAGCGACTTCGCTCCAGGCGCCGGGCTGAAGCCCTCAAATGGAGCGCGCAGGGCCCCCGCCGCCGCCCCTCCCGTAAAACTTCCGCGCGTTATGGTTCTTTCTCAGTTAGCCCGCCCAGTGGTGGCCGCCAGACCGCTCATGTGCTAGAATATTCAAGGTGGGAACGGGTAAAACCTCTAAACAGTCATTCAGTCATCAGCGTCCCCTGTGTGTTGTTAGCCTATAGGTAGGTCTCAATGCCGGCGGCCCTATGAAATTTATTTTGTTAACCATAGCCACACCAGTCTTCGCTCTTTTCGGCCTGGGTCCGTTTCTGGACATCCCCGGGAAGGTATTGGATATTCCGGCTTTTCAATCTGTGACGCACATTGTTGTCATATCCGGAGCGACAAAGTACCCGCAGGCCCAGGAAATGCTTCTAAGTGAACTAGAGATCCGGTGGAAAAATGAAGGGTGCTGGCAGATGACGGGACACGAAGAGGCCAAGACGAAGTTTGACCATGGGCCGGTCCCGGCTCCCTCATTAAAAAAATGGGGCACCGGCGCCGCTTTGGAAAGCATGGTGTTTGAAAGGATACCTGAAAGAAACTCCAAAACAGGCGTTTTGATATTCTGGGTTTTAGGCTGGGAAGGGGACGCCTACCGTGCAATCGGCCCGCTAGACGCTGCGCAGAGCTTTCTTGGTAAACCGCGGAAAAGGGGCAAGTCCGATTTTCCGCCCAAAGAACCTCCCTATTCCCGAAGAGTAGTGGTGCAACTTTTTGACAGCAAAACCGGCAAAGAGCTATGGCGGGCCTATCAAAGCATGGGGCGAGGCACACTTGAACAAAAGCCGGCTTCCCGGGAGACTCGAAAAGAGGAGGAGCAGTTCGAATTTCAGTACTTCACTGAATTCCTTAGTCGGGCTTTGACATCTCCTAAAAACTTGGAAAACCCGTGTTCTTCTTCGGAAAGATCGGCCGCATACCCGGCCCCTTCACCAAAACAGAAATCGCCCACTATTGATGAGATGATAAAAAAATTGCAAAGCGGCGACAGCCAGGAGCGCGCTGCGGCTGCGAAGACGCTTGGGGAGCGGGGCGGCGACGCTGCGATAGATCCCCTGATCGCGGCCCTTAAAGATGAAAATCCAAAAGTACGGGGCACGGCAGCCAAAGCTTTGGGGACCATTAAGGATGAGCGGGCGGTGCAGCCGCTGATCGCGCTGCTTGATGACGGGAGCAAATACGTTCGCGCCCTGGGAGCGCAGGCCCTAGGGGCGATAGGCGACGGCCGTGCCCGGGGTCCGCTGAAAAAACTCGAAAAGGACAAGGAAGAATTAGTGCGTAAAGAGGCCGAGATCGCATTAAAAAAATTGTGGGCAGAGCCCTCGGATCTGGAAGCGGATCTTGATATGGACGTAAGTACGGGGAGCCTGAACCTGAAAGACGATTTTTTTAAAACAGAAGAGATAAAATTGACCGACTAGCTGATCTGAATATGAAAGCCCCAAAAGGTACCAGGTACCTTTAGTACCTTTACCCCGGTTCGCAAGTTCGGGGGCGCCGGGGGATCGGGTGAAAAAAAACAGGGTCGGGACACACCGTGCCCGCCCTTCCGATCCTCGGCCCTCGCGCTTACGTAAGCTCGGGCCTCCGGACGGTTTTTTCCCCCCGATCCCCCGTCACCCCCTCCACCATCCCCGCCGGAAACACCTCGCTACCTATAATAACTCGCTCATGTGCTAAAATATCCAAGGTGGGAAAGGGTCAAACCTCTGAATAGTCATTTGTTCATCAGTGTCCCCTGTCCTGCCTCACATATGCCCTAGTGGGTGTTAATTGAGGTGTAACATATGCTTACAAGTTTGTCTCTACATGGGTTTAAGTGTTTCAAAAACAAAGTAAACCTTAAATTAGCACCGATAAATATTTTTATTGGTCCGAACAACTCTGGGAAGTCAACAATCTTGCAGTCGTTGTTGCTGCTTAAACAGACTATTAATAGTGAGCAACGTGACCTTGTTTTAAGGATTAATGGTCCCGACTTTGATTTTGGCTCATACGAAGAAATTGTTTCGGAAAATAAATTAAGCTGCAATTTTGAGCTTGGCGTTACGGTTAAGGATAGATCGGGTGAACATGGTTGGAAAATAGAGTTTTCCGCGGGGAAAAAGGGTCGATTCATTTTCCCGAGAAGATTCGTTCACACATTTAATGGTGATGTGGTTTTAGATGCGCACTCAAGCGATAGGGGCAACTTTGACAAGGTGGATGTGCGTTTTCCACACGACAACCCAAAGCTGTTAAATTTATGCAAAAAGAAAATCACAATAAAGGGTGAGGGGCGGATTGCTCGCGATTTTTCCTTTATTGACTTTTGCCTTACCCCTGACCTGTCATATGAGTTTGTTGAAATGTTCTTAAAAAAGAAACTCAACCCAACTCACTCCCGGAGAAGTGAGCTCCGCGTAAATCATAAAATCCGACAAATGCGGAATGAAATGGAGCGCATTTTTAGCCCAATACCTATTGCAGATTTTTTCGCGAGAATGTCCTACATCGCTCCCTTACGAAACTTTCCCAGCAGAGTGTACACCTATACTGGAACTGGCGGCCGACAATTGGGCAGCAAGGGGGAGGATACCGCTGAGTTTTTATATAAAAAGTTTTCCTCGCATACCAAAGATGGCGTCAATTTTAGACGCCATTTAAAAAAATGGTTTGCCAATGCTGGAATAGCGACAGACATAAAGCCTGAAAAATTGATTAAAAGTTTCTATCAGTTGAAAATTCGCGGTTCCAAGACTGGTGCTTTTTATAACATTTCGGACGTTGGCTTTGGCAATTCGCAAATCCTTCCGGTGGTCGTCAACTTGTTTGGCGGAGGGCAAGGAATGGCGCATGTTATTGAGCAACCAGAAATACATTTACATCCGAAAGCGCAATGCGAGCTTGGTTCATTGTGTCTGTACGCAAAAAAAACAAAGCAGCAATTATTCATAGAAACACACAGCTTTGATTTAGTTACCCGGTTACGAAGATACATAGCTGAGGGGAAATTATCGAATGAAGATTTAAACATTTATTATGTTAACCAAAGATCTGGGGTAGGAGTTGTTCGCAAACTTCAAATTAACCAAGATTTTTCATTTAAAAACTGGCCAAAAGGCTTTTTTGATGAGAGATATAAAGAAATTCAACACATTGCAAGGAAACGAAGTGCCCATTAAAAGCATTGTCGTTGATGCCTGCGCCATGCACTTTTATTTTGGCGGAGGTTGTCGTGGGGGTGATTGTGAGTGTCCCGAAATTTGCAATAAAAAACCAGCAGCAATTAGGGATATAATCTCAAAAATCGACTCAAAGGAACTTAAACTAGTCTATACAGAACAAACCCTTGAAAAGTATCTAAAAACTTGTCCGCCTGATTTTAAAGAGATTTGGATAATCTGGGATAATGATGGCCGTGTTGAGCAACATCAGAGAATTGATTCGCTGCGTGTCGCCAAACAACTTAAACAACACGGTTTTTCAAACGAAGACTACAATTTTATTATTGCAACAAATCAAACCACCACTAAGCTCATAATTACCGATGATGTGGATTATTGGGACCCCAAATGCAAAGGCAAACAAGCCACGCATCGTGCCAAGGAAATGCTTAAGCTTGGAAAACGTGGAGTGGTGTATAAAATTTTGGAGAAAAATGGAATTTCGCCACTAAGTCTTCCCAATGCTGCTGGAAAATTCTAAAGGGACATGGGGAGATGTTGATGCCTGAATAAGCAATTTATGTTTAGACTGACACTAACCGCCGGGAGGGCTCCGGCGGTTTTGTTTTTGGGCCGAGGGAGCATCATGTGCGTAAGTTTTACGCGGGGTGACGGGGACTGTCTTTTTTGACCCCGCAGGCGGCCGAGGGAACGCAAAAAAGACAGGCCCCGGCAGGACCCCGCTTTACTATCCTGCTATGCCCAGCCCAAAGCCAACCAGCCCAGCCTTTTACCCCCGGTTATTTGATAAAATTTAAAAATGGTGGAGAAAGAAGATGTTAGTTATTATAAATATGCGCAGATAGGGCTGGAGCTGGCGGCCGGGGTGGGGCTGGGGTTCTGGGCCGGCTATAAGCTGGACGCGCGGTTCGGGACGGCGCCCTGGCTTATGCTTGTTGGCGCCGCGGTGGGCATGGCCGCCGGGTTTTACCTTATAATAAGGGAACTGCCGGGGGAAAAAGATTTCAAAAGCGGAAAGAAGCAGCCCGGGGATAAGCCATGATCGATTCCGGCTGGTCGGCCGCGGCCTGGGGCGCGTCCTTCGGGTTTTTGAACGGGGCTGCGGCGCGATTCGCACAGCAGAAAGCCCTCCGTAAGACCGACAAGATCTTCTATTCGGTGTACGCCGCGGGCCTATTCTGGCGGCTGCTCTTCCTGGCCGGGGCGATTTTGCTTCTCCGGAATAAAAATTATATAATCTTGATATCGTTCAGTGCCGCGCTTGTCTTTATTCAATTTATTTTTGCAGTGGTCCCTTTAAGAGATGCAACTAAAAACAATC
>Ga0334722_10001232_pt1 | contig 33024 bp, 29 predicted proteins | sample C3_bottom_MG_FD_207210 | JGI IMG/M metagenome (GOLD analysis project Ga0334722, IMG submission 207210) | Sediment microbial communities from Yellowstone Lake, YNP, Wyoming, USA - C3_bottom | ecosystem: Environmental > Aquatic > Freshwater > Lake > Sediment | place: USA: Wyoming | collected... | reverse complement strand
ATCGCCCAGCGACTGGCCCATAAACTCCGCGCGCACGTCTCCCATCTTGATCCCGCATGGCTGGCTCATGCCTCTATCAGATCACAGATGCTGCTTCAACGCGATCGAGATGTGTAGGATCTTGAGGAGCCCCGGGCTTACGCGTTGTCGCGGATCGCGGCGAGAAACGCGTCGCCCAGGTCGTCGGCTTTACGGACGCCGACGCCTTTCACGCCCAGCAACTCGTCGAGCGAACGGGGCCGGAGGCGGGCCATCTCTCGAAGCGTCGCGTCGTGGAAGATGACATAGGGCGGGACGCCCCGCTCCCGCGCAATCTCGAGCCGGACGGCCCGCAGGCGATCGAACAGGGCGTGATCGACGTCCTGCCACGACTCCTCTTCGGCCCGTGAACGCGCCCGCGGCGCTTCCTTCTTGATGGGTCGCTGGCGCGCGAGCTTCAATCCCGGGCAGGCCTGCTCGTCCTTCAGCAGGTCCACGCCGCCGGGCGTGAGCGCCAGCACGGGGTACTCGTCGCCGATCTGCTTCAACAGACCGAGCCCCGTCAACTGCTCGATGTAGCCGCGAACCTCCGCCACCGACGCGCCCGGCAACAGGCCGAACGTGCTCAACGTCTCGTGCCCTCGCGCGAGCACGGGTTCGGATGCCTGCCCCCGGAGCACGCTGGCGACGTGCGTGGCACCGAATCGCTGGTCCACGCGGGCCACGCACGACAGGACCTTGCGGGCCACCACCACCGGATCGGCCACCATCTCGAGTTCATCGAGGCACACGTCGCACGCCGCGCACCCGCCCTTTCCCTGGGTCTGCGCGGCCGGGTACGTGTCTCCGAAGTACGCGGCCAGGTGGCGGTGCCGGCAGCCGACGCCCGACGCATACCGCTCCATCTGCCGCAGGAGCGCCAGGTTCGCCGCGTTCAGCTCACCATTCCGGTCGAGCATCATGCGCCACTTCATGAAGTCGGCGGACGAGGAGATCAGCACGCACTCGGCTTCGAGCCCGTCCCGCCCGGCCCGGCCGGACTCCTGCTGGTAATGCTCCAGCGATCGCGGCGCACCGGCGTGCACCACGAATCGCACGTTCGACCGGTCGATGCCCATCCCGAACGCGACGGTCGCGACGATGATGTCGATACGCTCGCTCAGAAATGCGTCCTGGTTGCGCGTGCGCTCCTCGTCCGACAATCCGGCGTGATACGGCAGCGCCGGGGTCCCGAGGCCAGTCAGCCAGGCCGCGAGCGCGTCCACTTCCCTGCGGGAGGTGCAGTAGATGATGCCCGGCTCGCGACGATGACGGTCGAGGATGCCCAGCAGCTGGCGCTTCAGTGCGGCCCTGGGCAGCACGCGATACAGCAGGTTGGGCCGGTCGAACGAGCCGACGAAGTGCAACGGTTGTTCGAGCCCGAGTTGCTCGACGATGTCCTGCCGCACGCGCGCGGTGGCCGTGGCCGTAAAGGCGTGCACGCTGACGCCGGGAAGCAACTCGCGCAAGCGGCCGAGCTGGCGGTACTCGGGCCTGAAGTCGTGCCCCCACTGGCTGATGCAATGAGCTTCGTCCACGGCGATGAAGCTGACCTGGCACGACGCCAGCAGGGACAGAAAGCCATCGCTGCCCTCGCCGACGAGCCGCTCGGGGGAAACGTACAGCAGGCGGTACTGCCCGCGCCGCAACCCGGCGATGACCGCCACCTTCTCGGCGCCGGCGAGTGAACTGTTGTAGAGCACGGCGGGGACGCCGTTGCCGACCAGCGTGTCGACCTGGTCCTTCATCAACGAGATGAGCGGAGACACCACCACGGCCAGACCCGGCCTGAGCAACGCGGGCGCCTGAAAACACAGCGACTTGCCGCCGCCGGTCGACAGCACCACCACGGAGTCGCGGCCGGCCAGGACGGCGTCCATGGCCTCGCGCTGCAGCGGCCGGAACGACGAATAGCCCCAGTATCTGGCGACGATGTCGCGAAGGGCCGTCACGCGCTCGTCCGAGCCTCGAACTCTTCGTACCCGCCCTTGAAGTCGGTGATCCTGCCGCCGGCAAAGCTCCACACGCGCGTGCCGACCTCGTCCATCACGTCCTCGTCGTGCGTGACGATGAGCACCGTGCCGTCGTAGTTCTGCAGCGCGATGTTGAGGGCGTTGATCGCTTCAAGGTCCAGGTGATTGGTCGGCTCGTCGAGCACGAGCACGTTGGGCTTCTGCAGCATCAGCCGGCAGAACAGCAGCCGCGCGGTTTCGCCGCCCGACAGCGCATCGGTGGGCTTGTAGCCTTCCTCGCCGCTGAACAGCATCTGCCCGAGGAGCCCGTGGAGGTCCTGCTTGTGCGCGTCGGGATCCCACTGGTGGAGCCAGTCGACGACCGTCAGGCCTTTCCGGATCAGGCCCGTCGCGTCCTGGGGAAAGTACCCGACCGAGACCTCGTGGCCCCACCGGACCGTTCCCGCATCGATGTCAGCGGGCGCGGGCGGCAGGCCTGGCGCATCCGCGAGCAACGCCTTCAGCAGCGTGGTCTTGCCGACGCCGTTCCGGCCCGCCAGCACCACCTTCTCGCCGCGGTTGACGATCGCGCTGAAGTCGTTCACCGCCGAAGCCCCGCCGTACGTCTTGGTGACGCCGTCGAACTCGAGCGCGACGCGGCCTGACGGCCGGTTCATCTGGAACCGGATGAACGGCCGCCGGATGTTCGACTTCGCCAGCTCCGCCGTCTGCAGCCGCTCCACTTCCTTCTTGCGCGACATCACCTGGCTGGCGCGCGTGCCGGCCGAGAAGCGGGCAATGAAGTCCTGCAACTGCGCGATCTTCTTCTCGCGCTGCTCGTTATCCGCCTCGATCCGCGCGCGCACCTGCGTCTTGGCCAGCACCATGTCGTCGTAGCCGCCGGTGTAGGTGATGATCGTCTCGTAGTCGATGTCGGCAATGTGCGTGCAGACCGCGTTCAGGAAGTGGCGGTCGTGCGACACCACCACCAGCGTGCCTTCGTAGCGGTTCATGAAGTCGCGGAGCCAGTGGATCGAGTCGAGGTCGAGGTGGTTGGTCGGCTCGTCGAGCAGCAGCGCCGCCGGCCGGCCGAACAGCGCCTGCGCCAGCAGCACGCGCACCTTCTGGCCGCCCTGCAGTTCACTCATCATCCGCTGGTGCAGGGCGTTGGGAATGTCCAGCCCCTGCAGCAGGATGGCCGCGCTCGCTTCCGCCTCGTACCCGTCTTCCTGCCCGACGATGCCCTCGAGCTCGCCGAGCCGCATGCCGTCCGCATCCGTCATGTCGGCCGATTGGTTGTACAGGGCCTCGCGTTCCTGCAGGGCGCTCCACAGGCGCTTGTTGCCCATGATGACCGTGTCCGCCACCGTGAACTGGTCGAACGCGAACTGATCCTGCCGCAGCACGCCGAGCTTTTCGGGCCGGACGACGGTGCCCTTCTGGGGCGGCTCGTCCCCGGCGAGCAGCTTCATGAACGTCGACTTGCCGGAGCCGTTCGGACCGGTCAGGCCGTACCGGCGCCCCGACGAAAACGTCGTGGTGACGTCCTCGAAAAGGATCTTGCTGCCGAAGCGCATGGAGACGTTCTGGACGGAGATCACAACACTCCATTATGAGCGGGAATCGACGGGCGGTCCACTCGGCGCGCCGGGATGGCCGATTCCGGGCCGGTGCGCCGCAATGACGTCCGCGTGTCATGCTGGAGGCGAACCGAGGTGACATCTGGCGCAAACGGCGACCATCTACAAGTTCGAGATCGACCTCGCCGACGCGGACCGGCACGTGTACGACACGCTCGTGCTCCAGGTGGCTCGCCACCCGTCGGAGTCCGAGGAGTACCTGGTGGCGCGTGTGCTGGCCTACGCACTGGAATACACGGACGGCATTGTCTTTTCGCGCGGCATCTCAGATCCCGAAGAGCCGGCGATCGCCGTCCGGGATCTGACCGGTGTCATTCGCACCTGGATAGAGATCGGATCCCCGGACCCGGCGCGTCTGCACAAGGCGTGCAAGGCGGCCGCGCGCGTCGCCGTGTACACGCACAAGGACCCGACGCAGTTCCTCGCGGCACTCGCCGGCGAGCGGATTCATCGCCGGGAGGCACTCGAGATCTACGCGATCGATCGCGGGCTGGTCGCGGCACTGGTCGCGCGCCTCGACCGGCGGATGGGGTTTGCGATGTCGGTGGCGGAACGCGAGCTCAACATCTCGATCGGAACGGACACGCTGACGGGCATGCTGGTGCGGCACCGGCTGGAGTGAAGACGCCGAGAGGACGCAGGATGGCTGTCCAGCGCGCCGTCAGAGTCCGTAGAGGTCCAACGCTTGTCGAACCACGCCAGAGAGATAGAGCAAGACGAGGGCAGCGACCACGGCGGCCTGGGCGGTCATGCGATGCGGCAACCCTGCCAGAGCGCCCTTTCTGACACGCCGGCTCGTATTTCGCACCAGTTGGTGATGCATTCGCGTACGGACTGCGTCCGCCAATCCTGGCGCAACATCCAACTGGGCCAGCCCGGCCAACGCCTCATCGATGGCGGCTTGTCTGGCGCTTCGGGGCGTCATGACCGCGCCTCCCGCCACGCCGCGGCAGGTGCATCACCCACCCGGTCGATCTCCTGCGCCAGCATGGCTCGCGCCCGCGACAGGCGCTGGCGGATCGCTTCGGGCGTGATCTCGCAAACGGCGGCCGCCTCCGCCGGCGAAAACCCCTCGACGGCGACGAGCAGAAGTACTTCCCGGTAGCGAGCTGGCAGCGCCGCGATGGCCTGGTCAATGCGCCGCTGGAGTTCGCTCGCGGCGGCCGCTTCGAACGGCGTAGCTTGAGGCGGGGCGTTCGGCCACACGCCGAGCATCGCGGGCTCGAGTGAATCGTCGCAGGCCCGGGCACGGCAGTAGCTGACATAAAGGTTTCGCGCCACGGCGAACAGCCAGGCGCCAAGCCGCGTGTCGGGGCGCAGCCGGCCTGCATGCGTCACCAGCCGAAGCCAGAGTTCCTCGCTGAGATCGTCGGCCACGTGCCGGCTCCGGCTCAATCGCACGAGAAACGTGTAGAGGCGCGCCCGGTACACGTCGTAGACCTCATCGAAGGCGGCGTGTTCACCTGCACGCAACCGCTCTACTAGCGCCGCCTCAGGTTCGTGGGTCATACAGGTAATAACGCAGGCCGCAGCCGTTCGTGACAGGTGTCACAGAATGTCGGCGCACGCGTTGTACCCATTAGACACCAGAGACTCTCCGGCGCGTGGTCGTCGTCACCCAAATCGGGCGGGGTCCAATGCCCGCAAGAAGACAGGAAGGTTGTGTATCCATGGAACCTCTCGGCATCTATCTCATGTGGCTATCCGTGTTCGTCAGCGGGATCGGTGGCCTGGGCACGGCCATCCTGTACGTTGTGAAACCGTCGGAAGGCAAGCTGTCATTGATGCGTCCGTTTTCGTTGGCCGCCATCTTCTCGGCCTTGTCCAGTGCTGCGGCCGGGGCGGCCGCCGTGCTGCGCGGACTCGCCGCCTCTGGCCCCTCCCCGAACATGTCGTTTGTCCTGATGGGGTGGTCGGAGGTGCTGGTGCCCATCTACGTCGCGTTCGCGTTCCTCGGTATCGCGTGGCTGCTGATTGCCATCGGCCTGAGACGGGCGGAGTCACCGATGCGGTAGGTGAGCAGCCCTGAACGCCTCCATTTCGCGTCCAGCGTGGCCTCCCCGCCTCGCTGGCCTCCGCATCGATATTACAAGAGTTGTAATAACGAGACGGGCAGGTCGGTGGGCCGCCCCCGCGCCTCGCGCAACTTGGGCTGCGTTATACTCCGCTCCGAGAACACCATGGCCCACACGACCTGCACCGCTCGCTGCCGTCCACCCGCACGCTCACCGCTTCGGCTCGGCGCGATTGTGCTCATCATATGCGCGCTGCTGTGGCCTGCCCGGTCACACGCGCAGGTGACGGCGGTCGCCAGGCCCGGCGCAACCCCCGCGTGGGACAAGGGGATGCAACCGGTCAACGCCGAGAGCTACTATCACGCCATCGAGTGCGGCAAACAGGGCGGCGACGACCCGCCCTGCGTGTTCTGGGACACCGGCGTCTGCAAGAACGACGACTTCACGCTCACGTTCTACTCGGGCTACAAGCAGGTGGCGTACGAGGTGTGGACCGCCGTGCGCAAGAAGGTGCCTCCGCCCCAGCCCAATTTCGCCTCGGCCCAGCGCACCAGGGTCATCGTCGCGGTGGCGCCGGCGCCCGGGTCGAAGAATGCCCTGACCGACATGGTGCTGAAGCGCGGCGGAACCGTCACGCCCAACATGGGCCGCTCGGTGTCCGGCGGCACCGGCCAGTTCACCTTCGATTACGCCGCCTGGGCACCAACCGCCACCGTGACGCTGGAACTGGTGGGCAGGGCGCGCACCATCAACTGCCGGATCCCGCCGACCGTGCTGAGGCAGTTCCGCTGACACGGTCCCGAGCCGTCAAACACCGAACGCTAATTCGGTCAAAACTGACGGCCGTGAGGTAACATCTTAAGGTTACGCTCGACGGCTGCGATCGGTGACCCCGCGCGCTGGCAGATAGTCGGCGTCAGGGGTATTGTCTGCGCCCGGGTCGGGCGGGCGCGGCGGCAGCAGGCCGGTGGAAGGGAAACGCATCGATGGGTCGGTTTTCTGATCAGCAGTGGGCCGTGGTGCTCGGCGGCTCGAGTGGATTCGGCCTGGCCACGGCGCAGAAGCTGGGCGCCGAGGGGATGAGCGTCTGTGTTGTCCATCGCGACCGCCGGGGAGCGATGGACCGCATCACGCGCGAGTTCGACGGGATTCGCGCCCACGGGCATCCGTTCGTCAGCGTGAACACGGACGCCCTGACGCCCGAAGGCATGACCACGGCCATCGACGCGCTGACGGCCGCGATGCAACCCGCCGGCAGGGTCCGCGTGCTCCTGCATTCGATCGCCTACGGCAATCTCAAGCCGGTGGTCGCCGCGGCGGGGCCGTCGTCCCCCGGACAGCCCCTGGACAGCCTCGCGGGTGCCCTCGGGGTCACGCGTGCGCAGGTGGATCGGGCCGTGCAGGACCTGGCCGACCGCGGCGAGCCGATCTTCGAGGTGCTCCGGTCGGTCGAGTACGGCGAAGCTCTGCTGGACGAAGAGGACATGGCGCGCACCATCCACTCCATGGGCACGAGCCTCCTGACGTGGGTGCAGCGCCTCCACGGCGCGGGCCTGTTCGCGGCCAGCGCGCGGGTCATCGGCCTCACGAGCGAGGGCAACGAGGTGGCGTGGCGAGGCTACGCCGCGGTGGCCGCGGCCAAGGCGGCGCTCGAGTCGGTGTCGCGCGCCATCGCCGTGGAATTCGGCGCTCACGGCATCCGCTCCAATATCCTCCAACCGGGGGTCACGGACACACCCGCGCTGCGCATCATCCCCGGCAGCGCGCGGATGAAGGCCGGCGCGCTCCTCCGCAACCCGCTCGGGCGCCTGACCACGCCGGGCGACGTGGCGAACGCCGTGTTCCTGCTGTGCCAGGACGAAGCCGACTGGATCAACGGCGCGCTGATCCGCGTGGACGGGGGGGAGCACGTTGCATAGAGGCGATCATGCGCAGGGCGATCTGTACATCCACGGCGTGGGACATTTCCACCCCGAGAACCGGATCGACAACGCGTTCCTGACGTCGCTCGACATCGGCACCGACGATGCCTGGATCATGGAGCGGGTGGGCATCCGCTCGCGCCGCACGGTGCTGCCCCTCGAGTACATCACCACGACCAAGAACGCCCAGCCGCTGCTGGCGGCCGCGGCATCGCTCTACACGAACGCGCAGACCGGCGCGCACGCCGCGCGCCTCGCGCTCGTGCGCGCCGGGCTGACCCCGTCGGACATCGGCCTCGTGATCGCGGGCGGGTGTTCGCCCCAGAATTCGATCCCCGCCGAGGCGTGCCAGATCGCCGCCGAACTCGGCATCCACGCCACCGCCTACGACATCAACTCGGCCTGCTCGAGTTTTGCCGTCCAGTTGCACCACTTGCAGCAGATGCGGCCCAACGCGCTCCCCGACTACATCCTCGTGGTGAACGTCGAGAACACGACGCGCACGGTCGACTACCGGGATCGCCGCACGGCCGTCTTGTGGGGCGACGGGAGCGCCGCCGCCGTGGTCTCCACGCGGGTGCCGGCGCCCGTGCGCGTCAAGCACAGCGTCGTGCATTCGGATCCGACCGGCTGGAAGAAGGTGATCATCCCGGCGGGTGGTCATTTTGTGCAGGAAGGACAGGCCGTCCAGGGTTTCGCGATCCGCAAGTCGGTCGCCACCATCGCCTCCCTCGCGGCGCACCTCCAGCGCGACCGGGGAGACCTCCTGTTCATCGGCCACCAGGCCAACCTGATGATGCTCAACGCAGTGTGCGAGCGCGCGGAGATCGCCCCCGCCCGTCACTGGAGCAACGTGGAGGAGTTTGGCAACTGCGGCGCCGCCGGCGCGCCGAGCGTGCTGTCGCAACGGTGGGACGACCTCCCGCCCGCCTGCGAGATCGCCCTCGTTGTCGTCGGCTCGGGATTGACCTGGGCCGGCCTGCTTATCGACGTGCGGAGGCCTTCGTGACATACGCGGAATTCCTGCAGCGGACCTCGTTCTCGAAAGAAGAACTGCTCGCCTGTGCGTGGGGCACGCTCGTCACCGACCCGCCCGCCGAAGGCTTCGCCACGCTGCCCGGCCCCCCGATGCTCATGATCGACCGCGTGGTCGAGATCAGCCACCGGGGCTCGCAGGGACGCATCGTCGCCGAGTACGACGTGAACGTCGACGCCTGGTTCTTCCAGTGCCACTTCCGATCCGACCCGGTGCAGCCCGGATGCCTCGGCGTGGACGCCATCTGGCAGTTGATCGGCTTCTACGGAGGCGTCCGCGGCGCCAAGGGCGGGGGGCGCGCGCTCGGGGCGAAGGAGATCGAGTTCTCCGGCCAGATCCGCCCGTACAACAAGCTGGTCCGCTACGAGATCGACATCCGCCGCTACACGGAGCTGGCCGAAACCGGCGCCGCGATCGCCATCGGCACCGGGACCGTGCTGGTGGACGGCGAGCCGATTTACACCGTCAAGGACGCCAAGGTCGGCATGTTCCGTGGCATCCGCTACACTGACTACCCGCTGCGATCGGTCAATTCGGTCGGCGGTCAGATGAAGCGATAGGGACCCCATCGGCCCCCGCATGTCATGAGGAGTTGACGATGCCTGGTGAGCGTCTGAGCCCGGCGCAGATCCTGGAACTGCTGCCCCAGCAGCGCCCCTTCCGTTTCGTGGACGAGATCCTCGAGGTGGACGAGCAGCGCATCAGCGGCCGCTACACCTTCCGCCCGGACGAGTTCTACTACCCCGGGCACTTCCCGGGACGGCCGATCACGCCCGGCGTGATCCTGCTCGAATCGATGTGCCAGGTGGGCGTCGTGGCCCTCGGGATCTACCTCTTCGCGCTGGAGCACGGGACCGAGGCGGCCGCGGGTTGGACCACGCTGTTTGTCGAGGCGGAGTCCGAGTTCATGCGGTCCGTCCTGCCCGGCGAAACCGTGACGATCCGGGGCGAACGGCTCCTCTGGCGGCGCCACAAGCTGCGTTCGAAGATCGAGATGTTCGCGACGGACGGCACGCTGGTCGCCCAGACAACAGCCTCCGGAGTGGGAGTCAAGAATGGCTGAGCGGGTCGTAGTGACGGGAATGGGTGTGGTGGCGGCAAACGGGCACGGCCTGGACGCGTTCGAGCAGGCGCTCAGGGAGGGCCGGTCCGGCATCCGCTTCCAGGAGAAGCTCCGCGAGCTCGGGTTCGGATGCCAGGTCGTCGGCGTCCCGGAGATCAGCGAGGAGACGAAGCGGCAGTACTTTTCCGAGGACACCCTGCGCACGATGAACAGCAGCATGGTCTACGCGGGGATCGCCGCGATCGACTGCTGGCGTGACGCCGGTCTCGCCATGCCAGCCGACGGCGATGACGTGAACTGGGACACGGGGGCGATCATCGGCACGGGCATTGGCGGCGTGGACACGGTGGGCGACTTCGTGGTGCCCCGCGTCAACGAAGGCAAGGTGCGGCGCCTGGGCAGCAGCGTGGTCGAGCAGACGATGGCCAGTTCGGTGAGCGCCATCGTCGGCGGCTTGCTGGCCCTCGGCGGCCAGGTGACCACCAACAGCAGCGCGTGCACGACCGGCACCGAGGCCATCGTCGACGCGTTCCACAAGATCCGGGACGGCCGGGCGGTCCGCGTCCTCGCGGGCGGGTCCGAAGGGTCCTCCCATTACATCTGGGCCGGCTTCGACGCGATGCGCGTCCTGGCCCGCCAGTCGAACGATCGGCCCGAGGCCGCGTCGCGGCCCATGAGCGCGACGGCCGCCGGCTTCGTCCCGTCATCGGGCGCGGGTCTCCTGATGGTGGAGAGCCTGTCGTCGGCGCAGGCGCGCGGGGCGTCGATCTACGCGGAAATCCTGGGAGGCCACGTCAACTGCGGCGGCCAGCGGGGCGGCGGCAGCATGACGGCGCCCAACCCTGAAGGCGCCCGGCGCTGCGTCCTGGCCGCCCTGGCGGAAGCCGGAATCGGGCCGGACGCCGTGGACGTGATCAACGGGCACCTGACCGCGACGATGGCCGATACCCTGGAGATCGGCACGTGGCAACGGGCGCTCGGGCGCCGGCCCGGCGCGTTCCCGTGGATCAACTCCACCAAGTCGCTCGTCGGCCACGGCCTTGGCGCCGCCGGCGGCATCGAGGCGGTCGCGTCCGTGCTCCAGCTCAGCCGTGGCTTCATCCACGGCTCGATCAACTGCGAGGATCTGCATCCCGCGCTGGAACCCTTCGCGGCGAGCATTCCGCACACCACCATCGCGGCATCCCCGCAGGTGCTGGCCAAGGCCAGTTTCGGCTTTGGAGATGTGAACGGATGCCTGATACTGAAGAGATGGAATTCGTAAAGGAGCGACGTATGGACCGTGCAGCAGCATTCGACAAGGTCACCGGCATCATCAAGCCGTTCGTCAAGAACATCGAGGCCCTCAAGGGCTCGACCGACGCGACCCGGATCATCGAGGACCTGGGCGTGAATTCGGCGCGCCTGGTGGACATCATCCTGGCGTTCGAGGATGAGTTCGGCATCTCGGTAGACGACGAATCGGCGGACAAGGTGCGGACGGTGGGCGACGCCGTGCAGATGATTCTCCTGAAGACCGCGACGGCCAGCTAGGTCGACGTGGCGTCCAGGTTCGACCGCCCCGGGCTGCGCGTCCAGGAGTTCGTCGCGCAGGCCCTGATCTTCCTCACCTACGCCGCCCTCGCGGCGTGGATGAAGTTCGGCCGGCGCTTCACGATCGAGGAACTCGGGCGGGTACGCGGGGACTTCATGGAGCAGGCCGGGGCCGAGCGGGGGCCGCTGCTCATCTGCGCCAACCATCTGACGCTCATCGACTCGCTGGTGCTCCAGTGGGCGCTGGCGCCAAGCTGGCGGGTCGCAGGCCGGCGCGGGTTGTTTGCCTGGAACCTCCCCGACAAGGGCAACCTCGCCGCCCACTGGTGGTGGCAAGTGCTCGGGTATCTCGGCAAGTGCATCCCCGTCGTCCGGCAGGGCACGCCGGAGCAGGCGCGGCAGACCATCGACAAGGTGGCATGGCTGCTGGCGCGCGGGCAGTCGGTGGTGATCTTTCCCGAGGGCGGCCGGAGCCGGACCGGGCGAGTGGATACGGAGAACGCGGCGTACGGCGTCGGGCGAATCCTGCAGGCGGTGCCGGAAACGCGTGTCCTCTGCGTGTTCCTGCGCGGCCGTGGGCAGACGGGCTACACGGACTTCCCTGCCCGGGGCGAGACGTTCGTCATCGGGCTGAAGCGAATCACGCCGGCGACCGTCTCGGACGGGATGCGCGGGGCGCGCGACCTGGCCGTGCAGATCGTCGGACAGTTGCGCGAGATGGAGAACCGGTACTTCGATGACGCGCTCGTGGATCGGTAACGACATCGTGGACCTGGCCGAGCCCGGCGTCGCGGGCAAGGAACAGGACCGGCGGTTCATGGACCGCGTGTTTACGCCGGAGGAGCGCGCGCGCATCCTCGCATCGGCGGCGCCGACGATCGCGTTGTGGCAGACCTGGGCGGCGAAGGAAGCGGCGTACAAGATCGCGAGCAAGATCCGCGACAGGGTCGTCTTCGCGCACCGGGCGTTCGAGGTCGAGCCGGGCGCGATTGATGCCCTCGGGCACTGGGCACAGGTCCGATTCGACGGCCTCGATATCCGCGTTCGCTGGGAGACCGCGCGCGACTACGTCCACTGCGTGGGCCAGCTGGTCCGCCACCCCGCCGGCAAGGTCTCCGGCGCTCCATCGGCGCCGCGACACGTGCTCTCCGACATCGTCCACCACGGCCAGGTGCTTTTCGGCACCCTCACGTCGGCCGAACAAGAGTCGGTGTACTCGACGGCCTCGGCCCGCGCCCGTCTCGTCGCACGGCGCCTGATCGAGCGCTGGGAACTCCAGGGCGCCGAGGTGCTGCGCCACTGGCGTGAGTGGGGCTGGGGTCCTCCCGTGGTGGCCCGTGAGGGACAGCCGCTGGCCGGCTACGACGTCAGCCTGTCCCACGACGGCCGGTTCGTCGCCGCGAGCGTGGCCGGGCCCGACTACTTCTTCGCCGGCGGCGCGTAGTCCGGTCGAGTCCTGGCCGCGTCTGCGGTCGGGAAGTCGGCCGGCACGGGCTGCGTCACCGCGCCGGTGGCGGCCCACTCCACGCCGCGCTGGTACGTCGTGATGAAGCCCACGCAGTTCAGCGCCTCCACGTCGTGGCCGAGCGTGGTGTGGAAGATGCGTCCCTTCCCGAAGTTCACCACCATGAGGATGGGCTCGTCCCGTCCGGTGCCTTTGTTGGACGTCACCGAGAACGCGGTGGCGAGCACGGTCATCTGTTCGCCGGGTCCGCGCAGCGTCGCGTAGAGCTCGTCGGGCACGTGCATCCACTCCGCCGGCAGCCCCCTGGTGATCGGGTGCGTGGTGACACGGTTCACGATCTTGAACGGTTGCCGCGCGCCGTGACTGCCGGCTTTCCCAGGCGTGACGTCCGACACCAGCTTCCCGTCCCGGTAGTACCACAGCGGGCCCGAGGTCTCGTCCCGCCCGCGCCAGCCGCCGATGCCGATCATCTGGTTGTAGGCCTTCCACTTCGGGAACGCGTTGTCGGCCGCATGCACGGAGACGAGGCCGCCGCCCTGCTGCATGTACCGTTCGAACGACGCCTTGAGGTCGTCCGACCAGCGCTCGTCCGGCACGTCGTAGTTGGCGACCACCACCGCGTAGTCCTGCCACGTCGGCCTGAAGGCGGAGAAGTCGCCGCCGGCGGGCGGCGCCGTCACGACCTGCACGTCGAAGATCCCCGCCTGGACGAGCATCTGCTTCAGCAAGGGCGTGGTCGCCTGCCAGTCGTGATAGGGCCCGCCCTGCTCGCCGTCGAGCAGCATGACTTTGATCCGGGGCGCCGCCGAGGACGGCACCGCCGCGAGCACGGCGATGAGCAGCGATGCGGTGATGAGGTATCTCATGACGGGTCGTCTCCTGCGTGTCGGGTCGATTCTACATCCTGGCGTGGTCCGGACGGTCCGGCGCGTCGACAAGGGCTGGTATACTTCGGGCGGCCGGGAGCGAGGGAGACACAGAGATGCCGCGGATCAAGACCACCGTCGTCGGTTCCTACCCGATTCCCGACTGGCTCGTGGCCGCGCCGTCCGAGCAGGCGCTCGTCGACGCCACGCGCGTCGTCATTGCCACCCAGGAATCGGCGAGGGTGGACGTCGTCTGCGACGGTGAGCTCTACCGCTTCGACATCAACCATCCCGAAACCAACGGCATGATCGAGTACTTCGTGAGACCGATGGACGGGGTGCGCTATCGGATGAGTTTCGAGGAAGTGCTCGCGTACCGCCAGGCCGAAGGCATGCGCTTTCGCACGCGGCCGCCGGGCGTCGTCGAAGGGCCGATCGGCAGCGGCACGCTCGACCTGCCGCGGGCCTGTCAACGGGCCGCGGCGCTCGCGACGCACACCTTCAAGTTCACCGTCACTGGCCCGCACATGCTGGCCAAGACCGTCATCAACAAGCATTATCCCGACACGCCGGCGCTGGCCCATGCCATCGCGGACGTGCTGGCCGACCAGGTCCGGCACATCGACGCGGACATCATCCAGCTGGACGAGGCCAACCTGCCCGGCCACCCCGAGGAGTGGGCGTGGGCGGCCTCGTCGATCAACGTGGTGCTCGACGCGATCCGGACGTTGCCGGCCGTGCACCTGTGCTTCGGCAATTACGGCGGCCAGACCATCCAGACGGGCACGTGGAAGAACCTGCTCTCGTACTTGAACGCCCTGCACGCGGATCACGTGGTCCTCGAGTGCGCGCACAGGCCCGCCGATGAACTGCAGGTGTTTCGCGATCTCGATCCGAGGATCGGCCTGGGCCTGGGCGTGGTCGACATCAAATCCACGGTCGCCGAATCCGCCGATACCGTGGCGCGCGCCATCGAACGTGCCGAGCGCATCCTGGGCCCGGGCCGGGTGCGCTACATTCATCCGGATTGCGGGTTCTGGATGCTGAAGCGCGGGATTGCCGACGCCAAGATCCGCGCCCTGGCGAACGGGCGCGACCTGTTCGAAGGCGGGCCGGCTCCGGAGATCACTTGAGTTGATCCTCTCTCCGATGTGGCGCAGGGCTTCAGCCCTGCGGAGAGAGGCAGGCCTGAAGGCCTGCCCCACATCACCACAAGCGAGCGCTGGGGCTACCCGCGTCACCGACCGCATCCGGGAGCGTGCCGCACATGCAACTCTGGGGTCTTCACGTCGTCGATCTCACCATCGTCGTGGCGTACGTCGTCGCCGTGCTGTGGCTGGGCAAGCGCGTGGCCACCCGCACGACCAGCCTCGATGACTTCTTCCTGGCCGGGCGCAAGCTCGGAAAGGTCTACCAGTTCTTCCTCAATTTCGGCACGTCCACGCACGCCGATCAGGCCGTCGCGGTGTCGCGCGAGGTGTATCGCCAGGGCATCGGCGGGATGTGGATCCAGTCGCTGGTTTTGTTCCTCACGCCCTTTTACTGGTTCACGGTGCTGCTCTTCCGGCGCGTCCGGCTCACGACGATCGGCGACTACTTCGCCGAGCGCTTCAACAGCCAGGTGCTCGCGGCCTCGTACGCGGTCTTCACGCTGGTCCTCTCGGCCCTGATTGGCGGCGGCATCGGCTACCTCGTCGCCGCCAAGACCGTGATCGCGATGACGCCCAAGCCGGCGGCCCTCTGCACACCCGTCGAGCGCCAGAGCATGGCGGAGTTCGCCGAGCTTCGGCAGCTCGACGCCCGTCCCGCGCCGGCACTCACCGAGGCCGACCGGGCGCGCACCGACGAGCTGCGCGAGAAGGACAAGAAGGGCGAGCTGCAGTCGTCGTTCTCGTACGTTGACGAGAAGTGGTTCTACCTGGTCTACGTGCTCGTGGTCGGCACTTATACGATGCTCGGCGGCTTCAAGGCTGCGGCGCTGACCGATGCCGTCCAGGGCACCCTCATCGTCATTTTCTCCGTGATGCTGGTGCCCGTCGGCCTCGCGCGGATTGGCGGGCTGGCGGGCCTGCACGAGCGGGTCCCGGCGCACATGTTCCAGCTGTTTGGATCGGCCACGCTGAGCGACTACGCATGGTACACGGTCGTCGCGATGGTGCTGGCCAACCTGGTCTCGATCGTCGCGGTGTCCACCGGCATGCAGACTGCCGGCTCGGCCACCGACGAGTTCACGGCCCGCGTCGGCATGATCGGCGGCATGTTCCTGAAGCGGATCCTGATGCTGTGCTGGGCGTTTGCCGGCCTGCTCGCGATCGGCCTGTATGGCGGCCGGCTCCACGACCCCGACCTGATCTGGGGCGTGATGACGCAGGACCTGCTGTGGCCCGGCGCGGTCGGCCTGATGCTGGTGGGCGTCCTGTCGGCCAGCATGTCGTGGCTGGGTGCGACATCGGTCTCCCACTCGGCACTGTTCATCCGCAACCTCTATCGCCCCTGGGTCCCGGGGCGGAGCGACGCCCACTACCTGTTCGTCGGCCGCGCGATGATCGCCGTCACGCTGTCCGGCGGCATCGTCGTCGCGCTCGCCGCCGACAACCTGCTGCAGCTGTTCCAGTACATCATCTCGGTGCCGGCCATCTTCGGCGCGTCGATCTGGCTCGGCTTCCTGTGGCGGCGCGTCACGGAACGCGCCGTGATCCTGCAAGTGGTCATCTGCCTCGTGATCTACGCGCTGGTGCCAACCGTCTTTTCGTCCATCGACTGGGCCACCCGCCATCCGGCGTTCGTCGCCGAGACCCTGTCCCGCGTGGTGACCGTCGAGGCCGCAGCGACCCAGGCGGACGTGGCCAGCCGCCGGGCGACGCAGGTGGGACAGCGCTTCAGTGCGGAGCGCGCGGTGGCGCCGGTCGGCATCTTCTTCGATCGCGTGGCCCGCGTGAACCCGATCGACCCCGAGTCCCCCAAGGTGGGACTCGGCCGATTCAACGCGGAGATCTGGGTGCTGAGCTGGTTCGGCATCGACTTCCGGCCGTTTTCGAAGCCGCAACTGGCGGCCGCCCGGTTCTTCTTCGACGCGCTGTTCCCGTTCGTCCTCCTGTTCGGGCTGTCATGGCTGACGACACCGGTGTCCAAGGCCACGCTCGATCGGTTCTTCGCCCGCGTGCACACGCCGGTGCAGGCCACGGACGACCTGGAACGGGCGGCCATCGAGGCCGCCTACGCGCATCCCGAACAGTACGAACGCGACAAGCTGCTGCCCGGCTCGCAGTGGGAGATCATGAAGCCGTCGCGGCACGACTTCATCGGGTTCTTCGGGACGTGCGCGCTGGTCGGCGTTGTCGTGTTCCTGCTCTGGCTGATGGTGACGATCCAATGACCGGGGACGGCTCCCAGAGGCGATTGCGCATCGGGATGGACAACTACGGGTTGTTCCCGCTGGGGCTCGGTCCATTGGACACGCTCAGATGGGCGGCGGCTCATGGCGCGGAGGGCGTGGCGTTCTCGGGCTTCGCCCCGGAGCAGCAGGTAGACCTGCAGCCGGCCGCCCTCGCAGACGTGAGGGCGTTCGCGCGCGAGCAGGGCTTGTATCTCGAGTGGGGCGGCGGCCAGCACGTGCCGCGCGACCTGACGACCTACGCCCGCCGCGACATCTTCGAGTCCAATCGGCGGGCGGCCGACCAGGCCGCCACCCTCGGCACCAGGGTCGTGCGTTCGTGCTCCGGCGGCCTGATGCGCTGGAGCGACGCAGGCCCGTCCACCGACACGCTGCTGGGCGAGACGGCCGCCGCACTGCTCGCCCAGCGGTCGATGCTGCGCGACCATGGCGTCATCCTCGCCATCGAGACGCATTTCGAATTCACGTCCCACGAACTGGTTCGGCTCCTCGATCGATGCGACGCCCAGCCCGGCGATTGGCTGGGCATCTGCCTCGACACCATGAACGTCCTGACGATGATCGAGGACCCGCTCTGCGCCACGCAACGCCTGCTCCCGTGGGTGGTGAGCACGCATATCAAGGACGGAGGCGTGTGGCTGGACGCGGGCGGCCTCACGACGTTCACCGCACCGGTCGGACACGGAGTGGTTGAACTGCCTGCCATCGTGGCGCTGGTCTCGTCCCTCGACCGGGAGGTCCACCTCTCGATCGAGGACCACGGCGGCAGCTTCGCGCTCCCCGTGTTCGACCCCCACTTCCTGTCGACGTTCCCCGATCTCACGGCCGGCGAGTTCGCCGCCGTCGTCGCGCTCTCGCAGCGAACCGCCGCCCTCCCGTCGTGCCGGCCGCTGCCGCGGACGGAGTGGGCGAGGGTGTGCGAGGCACGGCTGGCCGGAGATCTGGCGGCGCTCGTGTCGATCATCCATGGACCAGGTGCGTCCCATGATGCACGCTGAGCCGGCGGACGCGCGCCGGCACGAGCCGTTTCGCTTTCGAACGGCTGAAGCCCTGCGGGCGGCGGCGGAGGCGCTCGGCGTCGAACTTCCATGGGCGGCCGACTGTGCGCCGCTGCTGCAGCCCATGACGGTCGGGCCGCTCGTGGCACCCAACCGGCTGGTCGTACAGCCCATGGAGGCCTGTGACGCCCTCCCCGACGGCGCCCCGGGAGAATGGACGGTCGAGCGGTACCGGAGGTTTGCGGCGGGCGGCAGCGGGTTGATCTGGTTCGAGGCGACGGCCATCGAGCCCGAAGGCCGGTCGAGCCCCGCACAACTGCTGCTGTCGCGGCGCACGCTTCCGGCGTTCGCCCGGCTGGTGGACACCGCGCGTGGCGCGGCGCGGTCGGCTCTCGGCGCGAACCATCGCCCCCTGCTCGTGCTCCAGATCACCCACTCGGGCCGCTACGCGCATCGGGCGCCACTGCAGGCGCGCCGCGTGGCGTGCCCCAATCCGCACCTCGACAAGCCGGGCTGGCGGATCGAGCCCTGGCGTGATGAGGAGCTCGATGGCCTCGTGGACCGGTTCGTGGACGCGATCGCGCTCGGCCAGGAAGCGGGATTCGACGCCATCGACGTGAAGGCGTGCCACGGCTACCTGGTCCACGAGCTCCTGACCGCCCACACGCGGGACTCCAGCCGCTTCGGAGGGCCCTTTGAGAACCGCACGCGATTCCTGATGGCCGTGATGGCCCGCGCGAAACGCGCCGGGCTGCACCTCCCCATCGCGGTGCGGATGAATGCCACCGATGGCGTGCCGTTCCCCTACGGGTTTGGCACATCACCAGACGGGTCTGGGGCCGTCGATCTCGACGAACCGCGGGCGCTCGCGGTCCAGCTGGCCGCAGCGGGGTGCGCGCTGCTCAACGTGACGGCGGGAATACCGGCGCACAATTCGCACATCGGGCGTCCCTACGATCGCGCTGCCGGGGGCGGCGCGGCACCCCCGGAGCACCCGCTGATCGGCGTCGGGCGCCTGATAGGGTTCGCGCGCGAGTTGCAGATCGCCGTCCCGAGCCTGCCCACCGTCGGGACCGGCTATTCGTGGTTACGCCAGTTCTGGCCCCAAGTGGGCGCGGGTGCGATCGGCCAGGGCTGGTCGGCTGCCGTCGGCGTGGGCAGAGGTGCCTTCGCGTACCCGGATGCGTCGCTGGACCTGATGCGGCACGGACGGCTCGACCCGCAGAAGTGCTGCGTGTCGTGTTCGTACTGCAGCGAGTTGAAGCGGGCCGGCGCCCCGACGGGATGCGTGGTCCGGCATCGCGAACGCTATCACGCGCCGGTGCGGGCGTCGCGCGCGAAGGCACAGTCATGATCGAATCACGCCATACGATCGACGGGACGACGTTCCGCGTCTGTTCGGTGAACACGCTGATCGTCGGCAGCGGCGCAGCCGGGCTGAGAGCGGCCTCCGCCCTTCATGCCCGCGGGCAGCACGACATCGCGATCGTCACCGAGGGGTGGGGCCAGGGCACGTCGGCCAATGCCGGGTCCGACAAACAGACGTACTACAAGGTGTCGCTCGCTGGCGGGGTGCTCGACTCGGCGCGCAGCATGGCCGAGGACCTGTTTGCGGGCGGCTGCATGCATGGCGACATCGCCCTGGCCGAGGCCCAGCACTCGGCACAGGCGTTCTATCACCTGGTGGACCTCGGCGTGCCGTTCCCGCACGACACGTACGGGGGCTTCCCCGGATTCAAGACGGATCACGACCCGCGGGGCCGCGGCACCTCGGTTGGCCCGCTGACGTCGAAGCTCATGGTGGCGGCGCTCGGCCGGGACGTGCGCGAGCGCAACATCCCCGTGTTCGATCGGCATCAGGTCGTGGCGCTGCTCGTGGATCGGCACGGGAACGAACCGCGCATCGCGGGCGCGGTGGCCCTCGACATGCGGGACCCGTCCGGTGTTGATCCGGCGTTCGTGCTGTTCAACGCGCGTGCGGTGGTACTGGCGACGGGCGGTCCGGGCGGAATGTACGCCGATTCGGTCTACCCGGCCGGACAGGTGGGCTCGATTGGCCTGGCGCTGGCCGCTGGCGCGACGGCGCAGAATCTCACCGAGTCCCAATTCGGTCTCGCGTCCATCGCGTTCCGCTGGAACCTGTCCGGGTCGTACCAGCAGGCCATCCCGCGGTATGTCTCGACCGACGAGCACGGTGGCGACGAGCGCGACTTCCTGAGCGAGGTCTTTCCGGACATGGGCACGCTCGGCACCGCGGTGTTCAGGAAGGGCTACCAGTGGCCTTTCGATCCGCGTCGCATCCGGGACTTCGGGTCGTCGCTGATCGATCTGCTGGTCTACCGCGAACGCACGGAGCGTGGCCGGCGGGTCTTCCTCGACTACACGCGCAACCCGGACGGTGGCGGCCGCCTCGGACCGTTCGTGCTCGACGGCCTTCATCCGGAAGCGCTCGAGTATCTCCGCCGGAGCCAGGCGCTGGGCGCGTCCCCCATCGAGCGGCTGAGGCAGATGAACCCGCCCGCTATCGATCTCTACCAGCAGCACGGCATCGATCTGACCCGTGATCGGCTCGAGATCGGGGTGTGCGCCCAGCACAACAACGGCGGGCTGAAGGGCAACCACTGGTGGGAGTCGAACATCCGCGGCCTGTTCCCGGTGGGCGAGGTCAATGGATCGCACGGCGTCTACCGGCCGGGCGGAGCCTCGCTGAACGCAAGCCAGGTGGGCGCGCTGCGCGCCGCCCTCTTCATCGCCAGGCGATCGTGCGAAGCCCCGCCGCCGGTGGACGACTGGCTGGCGGCCTGCCGCGAGCAGGCCCGCGCCGTGTTCGCGTTCGTGAGACACGCGCTGGAGGCCGGGGCCACCGACGGGCCCCCGGCGACTGACGTGCGCGCGGGTATCCAGTCGAGGATGACGCGCGCCGGCGCCCACATCCGTAGCGCGCCCGAGGTGGACACGGCGTGCCGGGAGGCGTGGGCCGCATGCGAAAGAGCCGTCGATGGCGCCGCCGCGGCAACGGTCGGAGAACTGGGTGACGTGTTCCACAATGTCGAGATGGCGATCGCCCACGCCGCGTACCTGCAGTCCATTCGCGAATACCTGGCATGCAGCGGACGCAGCCGGGGCTCGTTCCTCGTTCTCGACCCGGAGGGTGAGCCGGCGTGTGAGGCGCTCGGCGATCGGTGGCGCTTCAGCCTGAACCCGTCCGGCGCCTTCGTGGATCAGCACGTGCTCGAGATCACCGTGGATGGCGGATGGCGGCCCCACACGGTATGGACACCGGTCCGGCCCATTCCCGACACGGACACCTGGTTCGAATCGGTCTGGCGTGATTGGAGAGATGACAAGATCATTGTCTAGCGTTGCAGGAGGCCGCAGAGATCTGAATGTAGGCCGGGGCTTCAGCCCCGGCGATCAGGCGCTGGAGTCTTTCTGACAGGGGGCGTGTCGTGAACGAATCGCCGGTCGCACTCGTCACAGGAGCAAGCCGCGGAATCGGCCGCGCGATTGCGCTCGGGATGTCGGCGGCAGGCTTCAGCGTCGCTGGCATCGGCCGGCCGCCGGGCGGCGGCGCCGCCCGTCCGGATGCGCTCGCGGAGCTCGCGAACCAGATCGCTGCACGCGGCGGGCACTTCCTGCCCCTTTACCTGGACGTGGCCGATCTGGACGCCCATGCCGCGGCCATCGAGGCGATCGAGAGACGATTCGGGCGGCTGGACGCCTTCGTCAGCAACGCGGGCATCGCTCCTTCGCCACGCCGGGACGTGCTGGACGTCTCGCCGGAGAGCTTCGACCGCCTGCTCGACGTCAACCTGCGCGGCAGCTTCTTTCTCGCCCAGCGTGCCGCGAAGGTCATGCTGGCAGCCGCCAGCCCCGCAGCCGGCTCGACCCGGACGCTGATCTTCGTGACATCCGTGTCGGCCCACTTCGCATCCGTCAACCGTGCTGAGTACTGCATCTCGAAGGCGGGTCTCAGCATGGCCTCGCAGGTCTTCGCCGACCGGTTGGCCGCGGATGGCATCCTGGTGTACGAGGTGCGGCCAGGCATCGTGCACACGGACATGACCGCTCCAGTCGCCGAGGCGTGGGACACGCGCATCGCGGACGGCCTGGTCCCGCAACGGCGCTGGGGGGAACCCGACGACGTGGCACGGGCCGTGGTCGCGCTGGCGCGAGGCGAGTTCCCCTACTCGACCGGCATGGTCGTCGACGTCAGCGGAGGACTCGCCGTTCCGCGGCTGTAAGACGCATGCCCACGAGTCCCGCACGTTCCGTCCCGGTTAGCGTCCTGCTGGTGGCCATCGGAGGCTATGGCTATTACTACCTCCAGGCGCTCCTCGAACAGGTGGCGCACGGGCGGGCCAGGCTGGCCGGCGTCGTCGATCCGGAAGCCAGGCAGTCGCGAGCGTGGCCGACGGTGGAACAACTCGGGGTGCCGGTGTATGACTCGGTCGAGGCGTTCTACCTGGCTGGCCACCGCGCCGACCTCGCCGTAATCGTGTCACCTCCTCAGCATCACGTGACGCAATGCTGCACGGCCCTCGAGAACGGCTCACACGTCCTGTGCGACAAGCCGCTCGGAGCGACCATCCAGGAGGCAAGGGATCTCATCGCCGCGCGCGATCGGAGCGGGCGCTTTGTGCTCGTCGGCTACCAGTGGTCGTTTTCCGCCGCGATCCACGCCCTTAAGCGAGATATCCTCGCCGGGCTGTTCGGCCGGCCCATCCGGTTTTCGACCATCTGTTGCTGGCCGCGCGACGCCGCGTACTACCGCCGCAACAGCTGGGCAGGACGCCTTCGGGACGCCGCCTCTGGACGATGGGTCCTCGACAGCCCCGCCAACAACGCGATGGCGCACTTCCTCCACAACCTGCTGTACCTTGGCGGCGACGAGGCCGATCGCAGCGCCGTGCCGCGCGACGTACAGGCCGAGTTGTACCGCGCGTACCCAATCGAGTCGTGCGACACCGTCGCGTCACGCATCCGGACCACCAGCGGCGTCGAGATCCTCTTCTATGCGTCGCATGTGACCGAGGCGCAGATTGATCCCGAGTTCCGGCTGGAGTTCGAGGATGCGACGGTCACCTTTGGCGGACCGACGCCGTCGATCGTGGCGATCGACGCCGCCGGCCACCGCACGGACTACGGCTCACCCGAGGCCACGCCGCAGTTCCAGAAGTTAGCCGACGCCATCGACGCGGCTGGCGGGGCTGCGCTGGCGCGCTGCGGGCCCGAAGCGGCATCCTGTCAGACGCTGGCCGTGAACGGCCTGCACGAATCCGTGCCCGATGCGCGGTGGTTTCCGAAGATGATGGTCAGCGAAGACGACCCCGCCGGGCGGCGGTACGTGCCGACGCTGGACGACACGCTGCGGCACTGCTACCGACGCGCCGCGCTCCCGAGCGAATCGGGCGTCGGCTGGGCGGTGGCCGGACCGCGCGTCGAGCTCGGCCACTACACGCGGTTCCCGATGAAAGAGGTTTCCTGATGCGCCGTGATCGAATCCTCGTCATGGTGGTCGTGGCCGCACTGGTCTTGGTCGCGCTGCTGTCGAACGTCTCCGCGCGGCCGGGTGCCGCGCCGCCGGCGCCGCCGTTCTCGCGGTCGGTCTACCTCGCCTACGCCCGGGCGTCCGCCGACTATGCCTGGGAGCATCGCGAAGAGTCCGTCGCGAGGTGGCGCCAGGCGTTCGACCCGAATACGCCGTTCGGCTACCGGCCGCCCGGCGGGCTGCTGGAGATCGCCAACATCTATGCGACGCTGTTCGAACTGGAACGCACCCCCGTCCATGCCGAACGCGCCAGGACGATCTTGCTGACGTACGGGGACTATCGGTCTATCTATCCCGAGGCGGCCGGACGCAAGCGAGGCGACTACGCCAACGGCGTGCCGGCCCTGCCCGACTTCTTCGTCGTCAGGCACTACCTCCGCGCCTACGACACGCTGCATCGGCTGGGTCAGTTGACGCCGGCCGACGCCGGCCGCATTGAGGCGGTGGCGGCGCACAGCATCGACTACCTGCTGCAGACCTCCGAGTGGGGGGCGATGAACCGGGCGATCCTGAGAGCGGAAGTGCTGGCGTGGGCGGTCCGCGCGATGCCGACGCACCCGCACGTCGCGATGTGGGAACAGCAGCGGCGGGCCCTGGGCGACGACAACTGGGGCCAGTGGGAAATCGAGGATGCGACGATCTATCACGGCATCTGGCTCTACGCGCTGCTGGGCTATGCCGACGCCCTCGGCCGGACACCCGAGCTGTTTCGCACGCCGGTGATGTACTACTACGCCCACTACTTCCTCAACCTGATGTGCCCGGCCGGTTTCGTCCCCGACTTCGGCGACGCCTCGTGGACGCAGAACTGGCAGCACTTTCTGGTCTTCTTCGAGACCGCCGCCACCGAGCTGCACGACCCGGAGATGAAGTGGGCGGCCCAGCGCATCGCGGCGAGGTTCCTGGATGTGAAGAACCCCACCAGCGTAGGCCTGGGATACTTCCTGCTCGATGCGTACCGCGCGGGACGTGACGACATCGCGCCGGTCGAGCCCACCCGCCTCAGCGCCGAGGTGATGGAAGACGTTCAGGGCAAGAAGATCGTCTTCCGGAACGGGTGGAAGCCGGAGTCCTCGTATCTCTTGCTCAATTACCGCGACGAGGGCGACAGCGGGATGACCTTCCGCGATCACCTGCGCGACAGCCTCCCGATTGAAGAAGAGAAGGTGACGCACGGGCACGCGGACGAGAACAGCATCGCGCTGCTGATGAGCGGCGGGTCCGTACTGCTGCACGACGGCGGGTACCGCGACTACATGCCGAGCGGCCCGTACGGCGCCTACCGGCAGGACTACTTTCACAACCGCCTGGTCGTCCGGCCCGAGAAGTTCTGGATGGGCCAGAAAGCGGGCGAGGAGCGGTACGACCAGAAGGGGGCCGTCCCGGCGCAACCCATCCTCGAATTCCTGCGGAACGCGGGGTCCTACCGGCCCGTGCGCACACGCAAGGTCGACTTCCTGACGCTGCCGGACTTCGACTACAGCCGCACGCGCCTGATCGACGACGGGTGGGGGTACGACGCCGACCGCGTGGTGGTCTACGTGAAGGACCCGGAGATGTACGTGGTGTTCGACATCTTCAAATCGCGCGCGGATGAGTACTTCACGCTCGCCAGCTTGTGGCACACCCGCCAGGTCGTGGCGCAGGGCGAACGCTGGTACGACACCGCGTACGATGTCATCGGCACCACGAAGCTCCCTGACGACAAGCGGCTCCTGATGGTCTTTCCGCAGAGCCACTTCAGGATCGACGGCGTCGAGCCCATCAAGCGGCACTTCCAGGACGAGCAGACCATCTATCAGGCTGTGGGCCGCCACTTCGCGCTCACCGAGACCGAGGGGTTCGTGACCGTGCTGGTGCCGCACGCCCGCGACGCGGCGCCGGCCGACCTGGCCGCGCGCGTCACCTTGATCGCCACCGAACCGGAGGGGGCCGGCCTGGCCGTCCAGGTCGAGGCGGGCACGCGCCGCCTGACCATCGGCGTGAAGCAGGACCTGCGGCAGGACATGGCACGCGAGTACCGGCGGCCGCGCTACCTGTTCGACAAGGGCAAGATCGGATACGGTCCGATGGTGACCGACGGTGATCTCTTCGTGGTCTCGCAGGAGCGCGACCAGTTGACGTACACGGGCGTGAACATGACCCGCGCCCAGTGGAGCGACCAGGTGCTGTTCCAGAACGGGGTGTCGTTCCACGGGCTTCAGTTCGACGGGACGCCCACGCCCGCCGGCGTGGACAAGGTGCGCTACTGGCGCGACACGGTGAAGATCGATGCCAAGACGAAGTGACGTCGCCATCCATACGGGCCGACCGGACATCGACGGACTCGTTCCGCTCGTCCGCGGCTTCCTCGAGAAGGATCGATTCGATCTCCACGTCGATGGCCAGTGGATTCGCGGCTTCCGGACGCCGGACGCCCGCTCGCTCTGGATTCGGGACCACAGCGACATGATGCGCGCCGGCCGCTACTTCGAGCCCGACATGACGAGCGCCGTGCAGCACTTTGTCGACACGCAGTCGGCCAGCGGGCGCATTTTCGACTACGTCACGACGTATCCCGAGAAACTCCCGTGCGAACGCGAGAACTGGACGAAGTATGTGCGCGTCCCGGTCGAAGCGGACGTCGAGTACCGCCTCGTGAAGGCGGTCTTCCTGGCGTGGCAGGCGGGCGGCGACCTCGACTGGGTGGCCAGGGTCATGCCGGCGCTCGAGCGGGCGATGGCCTACATCCGGACGCACCCGTGGTACTGGAGCGCCGAGCACGGGCTCGTGAAGCGGGCCTACACGATCGACACGTGGGACTTCGCCTATACCGCCGGCACACACGAGTGGCTCCAGTTCCAGATCACCGACGACACCTACTGGGGACTGATGCACGGCGACAACAGCGGCTACTACGAGGCGTTCCGCCTGATGGCTGTGCTGTACCGGCGGCTCGGCCGGGCCGGGATGGCGGACTCGTGGGAGGCCCGCGCCGCGGAGATCCGGGCCAATCTCAACCGCGTGTGCTGGAACGGACGGTTTTACACGCATTTCGTCAAGCTCACACCGGTCGCGATTCCGGGCGTCGACGAGTCCACGCAACTGAGCCTCAGCAATCCGATGGACATCAATCGCGGCGCCGCGGACCACGCGCAGGCCGTGTCGATCCTGCAGGAGTACATCCGGCGGCGGGACGCCACGAGCGCCTTCGCGGAGTGGTTCTCGATCGATCCGCCCTTCCCGGACGGCGTCTTTGGAGATGAGAAACTGGTGGCCGGCGCCTACTGCAATGGCGGCATCATGCCGCTGGTCGGGGGCGAGCTCGCGCGAGCGGCGTTCGAGCACGGGTTCGAAACGTACGGCGTGGACATCCTGAGCCGCTATCACCAGAAGATCGCCGAGAAGGGCGAAACGTATCTCTGGTACTTCCCCGACGGGACGGCTGCGGCCGTCGACACCAGCACCAGCCCGGAGGCGTCGCCCACGGACGGGTGGGGTTCGAGTGCGATGCTGTGGGCGCTCGTCGAGGGGCTGGCGGGCGTCGTGGACGCCGGGTGCGGATTCGACGCGATTGCGCTCGCGCCACGGTGGGTAGCCGCCGGTGTGGACGAAGCGACCGTGTCGGTGGGTTATGCCGCTTCGCAGAAGGGCGTCGGCTACCGCTTCAGGCGGCGTCCCGACGGCATCCTGCTGGAGGTCGAGACTGACGCCGCCGACGTGCGTGCGCACGTGCTGCTGCCGGCAGAAGCGCAGGTGCGTTCCGTCCGCCAGGCCGGGGCGGACATCGCATTCCGCGAAGTGACCGTCGAGGCGAGCCCCTACGTGGACTTCAACAGCAGGGTCGACGGGGCCACCGGGTTCGATATCGTGTTTCAATGATCCCCTGCGGCCAGGTCCGGATGGGCGGCTGACATCGGAGGACGAGAGATGACCATCGGCGACGCGCTCGCCCGGACCTGCGACATTCGCATCCACCCCTCCTCACCGGCTGTGTGCCGGACGGTAGCCGATGAGCTCGCGCAACGTTCTGGCGCCACCGTCGGGGCGTCCGGAGTGGCCGATGGCCCTGCACCCGGCCGGCTGTACATCCGCGTGGGATCCGATCCTCGACACGCGGCGGAGATCCGGCTCCGCTTGCGTCCGGACGGGTCGGGCACGCTCGACGCCAGCGCACCGCACTTCCTCTTCGGTGCGGCGCGCTACGTGCTCGACGTGCTGGTGGACCGCGAGTTGCCTGACCCGGACGAAGGACTCACGCTGCGGCCGGCCTTCGCCTGGAATCGATCCTGCTACGACATCTTCCTCACGCAAGAGGCGCGGATCCAGCGCGGCCTGGTCGCCGAGACCTACGTCCGGCGCCTGGCCGAAACCGGCTACACGCACATCGAGGTGAACGCGCTCGCGTACCCGATGGGGCTCGAGACCGGGCCCAAGGGCGAGGTGTACCCGATGTTCTACACCTACTGCCCCGCCCTCGATCAGTTCGTGGACTCGAGCCTGAACCGGGGGCTCTATCCGCCGTACTACCTGTCGGCCAACCTGGCGATGCTCAAGCGCAACGCGGCGCTCGCCCGCCGGTTCGGTCTCGTGCCAGGCCTGCTCTCGTTCGAACCGCGATCGGTGCCCGAGGAGTTCTTCGCGCGCTACCCCATGCTGCGGGGCGCCCGTGTCGATCACCCGTTCCGCTCGTTCAAGCCGCGGTACACCATGACGCTGGCCCATCCGAAGGTACGCGAGCACTACGCGGACCTGGTGCGGGCCGTGCTGGCCGCGGTGCCAGACCTCGGGTTCCTCGACGTCTGGACCAACGACAGCGGGGCGGGATTCGAGCACACCACGTCGCTGTACGTCGGCCGCAACGGCGGCCCGTACATGATTCGGGAGTGGAGAGACCATCAGGCGATTGCACAGGTGGCGGCCGAGCACGCCCTGTTGTTCTTCCGCACCCTTCGGGACGCGGCGCGGGAGGTCAACCCCGAGTTCCGGATCATCACGCGGCTCGAGTCATTCATGGGAGAGCACGACACGCTCTGGCAGGGGCTGGGCCAGGGGGTCGACGTCGAAACCACGTCGCTCATCGCGCGCGGATGGGCCATGCCGTACACCCACCCGAAGTACCCGGACTCGCACGCCATCAACAGTGGCACCGTGTTCCAGACGACGTTCGACGACCGCGAGCGGGCCTTGATGGCCGACCTGGCCAGCCGCGATTCGGCCGCGCACTTCTACACCGCCGTGGGGCCGCATCAGATGTTTGCGCCGCTCATCGGTGTGCCGTACCCCGGGCTGGCCTATCGACGGCTCAAGCTGCTCCACGACAATGGCGTGGCCACGCTCTCGCAGGTCGGTGGCACCTGTCCGCCCGAGTTGGCGCCCTTCAACGTCAACCACGAGATTCTCCGGTGCTTCCAGTTCGACCCGGCCATGGACATCGATGTCGAGACGCGGCGCCTCGCACGGCAATGGGCCGGCCGCGCGTTCATGACGCCCGTTCTCGAGGCCTGGTCACGCGCCGACGAGGCCGTCGTCGCGTTCCCCAACGTGTGCACGCTCTACTCGACGATTGGATTTGCCTGGTACCGCTTGTGGGCCCGGCCACTCGTTCCGAATATCGAGGCCATTCCGGCGGCCGACCGCGCGTACTACGAGCGGTTCATGTGCACGACGCCGCACAACCCGAACAACGTCGATCTCAGCCGCGACGTGCTGTTTCAGCTCATCTCGCCCGCGCAGGCCCGCACCGACGTCGCCCGGATGGACGAGCACGTCTGGCCCCCGCTCGACGCGGCCATCTCGGGCCTTGAGGCCGCCGTGCAGGCGGCCAACGCCGCGCTCGGCCCGGGCAACGTGGTGGCCGACACCCTGGTCCGCCTCTCGGCACTCCGCTGCTGGCTCGAAACGCAGCGCAACGTCGCGGCCTGGGTCGGAAGCGTCTACGGCTGGCTGGAGGCCGCCACGCCAGACAAACGGGCACGCCACCGCTCGGTGCTCGACGAGGCGATTGGCCGGGAGATCGCTAACAGCCACCGCCTCATCGGCCTGCTCGGTGCCGGTATCGAGTTCATGGCGACCACGGACCTGGGAGAATCGCCGCTGATTCACGGCCGCAACCTCGGCGACCTGCTGACTCGCCGCATCGCCCTGATGGAGCGGCACCGGCAGGACGAGCCGTTCATCGACCACGACTACATGTTCCGGAAAGCCGGCGAGGCGGTGGAATGAGCGTCGGGCCGACAATGGAGGCGATGTGACTCTCTCAGTGGTAACGGTCATCGCAGTGGCGCTGATGAGCCAGCCGACGATCGCCCTGGCTCACGGCGACCCCGATCGAATCGTCCCGTCGCAGGCCGCGATCCCACAGGCGCCGCCGGCGTCCGTTCGTATTTATGTCTACACGGACGCCAAGGGCGAGGGTGCCGAACTGGCCTCGAGACGCGAGTCCGTGAAGGATCTTCGCGCCGCGCTCGCCGAGAAGAAGGGGCTCATCCAGGCGGACACGGAGGGCGCGGCCCTGGTGGTCATCGAGGTGGCTGAGCGGACGACCACGATTCCGAAGTTCGCGTTCGGCTCGCCGCTGCCGCCAGGCCAGCGCACGGGCGTGCCCGCGGCGGCCACGCCGGTGGTTCGAGAGGTCCACCTGCACGTCAAGCTCACCTGGCGCGACGCCGTGTTCGCCTTCACCAACAAGAGCTCGCCCGCCGAGACAGGCGCCGGCTGGCGGCTGGCCGCGAGCGACGTCGCGAAGCAACTCGACAAGTGGATCACCGACCACCGCGCCGAGATCCTGAAGGTGCAGTGACGAGGACCAACATCGAGCGCCATCTCGCGCAGCCATAACGCCGCGCCTGGCTCCACGAACGGCTGGTCCGCCCGACCGTAGCCATCGGATGGGGAGACTAAGCCCGGCGCTCAGTTGTGTCGATGTCGCGCCGGGAATGTAGCGCCCGGGCTTCAGCCCGCGTGCCCGGGGCGAAGATGCTCGACGCAAGCGAGCCCCGGGATTAGACCGGACGAGGGCAAAGGCTGCCCATCTGCTCCGCACCCCAGCGCAGCACGCGGTCCGTCGCGGCCCACCCGAGGCACGAATCGGTGACGGACACGCCATAGTGCAATTCGCCCCCCGCCTTCGGAAACGGTTGACTGCCGTCTTCGAGGTAGCTTTCGACCATGAGGCCGATGAGGGAATGCGTTCCCGCAACCCGCTGCTGGATCACTTCCCGCCAGACTTCCTCCTGCCGGGCAGCCACCTTGTCGGAGTTCGCGTGGCTGCAGTCCACCATCATCCCGACCGGCAGCCCCGCCTCGGCCAATCGCCTCTCGGCGCCGCTGATGCTGGTCCGGCCGTAATTCGCACCGCCGCCCCCGCCGCGCAGCACGAGGTGGCCCCCGGGGTTGCCCGTCGTCCGCACGATGCTGGTGCGGCCATGCTCATCGACGCCCAGGAAGCTGTGCGGATGCCGCGCAGCGCTCATCGCGTCGATCGCGACCTGCAGGCTGCCGTTGGTGCCGTTCTTGAACCCGACCGGCATCGACAAGCCGCTCGCCATCTCCCGGTGGGTCTGCGACTCGGTGGTGCGGGCGCCGATCGCCGCCCAACTGATGAGGTCAGCGGTGTACTGAGGCACGATCGGGTCGAGAAACTCCGTGGCGGCGGGCACGCCCAGGTTCGCGATATCGAGCAGCAGGCGCCGCGCGATATGCAGGCCCTCTTCGACGTCGTAGCTCCCGTCGAGATGGGGGTCGTTGATCAGGCCCTTCCAGCCGAGCGTCGTGCGGGGTTTCTCGAAGTACACCCGCATGACGATTTCCAGTTCGCGCCCCAGTTCGGCGCGCAGGACGGACAGGCGCGTCGCGTACTCGAGCGCCCCTTTCGGATCGTGGATGGAACACGGGCCGACGACGACGAGCAACCGGGGATCGGCTTGCTGCAGGATGCGCAGGACGGCGGCCCGGCCGGCTACCACCGTTTCGGCGGCCTCGGAAGAGAGAGGCAGCGCGGCGCAGACCTCCGCGGGCGGCCGGAGCGGCTCGAGCGTGCGGACGTGGAGGTTTGTCGTGGGCTTCATGGACGGATCACGGAGGCCAGCCTGGCTACCTGGATTGCGGCTCGGCCACCAACGCCAGCCACTTGCCGTCAGGGCTGGCCGCGAGCCGGGTGATCTTCGTCAGGCCGGCCGCCGCGAAGTCGGCGACCTCGGTCCAGCCCGCAGTGCCCTCCCGCCAGACGGAGATCTTCGTGGCGGACGCCATCAACATGCGGCCGTCTGGCAGCCACGTCAGGTACTGGCTCCCCGCCAGCGCCTCGGTGATCACCGTGGTGCGTTTCGTGGACGGGTCGAGTTCCTTGATGACGGCTGGAGCGCCGGGCGTGCGGCCGATGAAGCTCACGGTCTTGCGTCCGGGGCGCATCAGCAGCGACTGCCCGATGTTGGGCTCGATGACCTCGGCCGTGTCCGCCGTCGTATCAACCACTTGCAGCGTCGCGGGGCTGCCGCTCCCGCCGAGCACGAACACCGCGAGGCGATGGTCGTCGATCCACACGTGGTAACCGATCAGTCCCTTGTGCGCGTAGACCAGGCGGGGGTTCGACCCGTCGAGATCGAAGCGCCACAGTTCCTGCTTGTCGCCACGGACGGTTGAAAACGTCTTGCCGTCGGGCGTCACGAGCGGCGAGTACTCGTTCTCAGGCGTGTGTGTCACCTGCGTCACGGCCTTCGTCTTGAGGTCGTACCGGTAGATGTCCGTCTGCTTGCCGTCCCGGCGCGACGTGAAGAGAATCGCGGATCCGTCCGGCAGGAAGCTGGGCTGGTTGTCGTACTCCGGGCTGTTGCTGACGTCGGCCGGCATCCCGATCGTCAACGCCTGGCCGGTCCCCGACAGCGTGGCCAGGTAGATCTCGGTGGCTGGAGGCGGCGCCGCCTGTGGCACGAGGAACACGCCGAGCGCGAGGCTGAGTAGGAGTCTCATGGACGACATTCTTTCACAACCTGGACCCGACGTCCGGATCGTCGCGTCCAACCCCGTGAGAGGTCCTTCCATGAAACGTTTCGCTGCCATCTGCTTCGTCGCCACCGGCCTCGGCCTCCTGCTCGCCAGCGGCGCGCCAGTCACCGCGCAGGAACAGTCCCCCGATCCGAAGGCCGCGGCCGCCGCGGTGCCGCCACCGAAGGAAGCCAAGGAGGAGTGGTCCGTCACCGATCACACGATCAAGATCGGCGCGCAGGTGATTCCTTACAAGGCATCCGCCGGCACGACGCTCCTCACCAACGACGCGGGCGAGCCGACCGGGCTGCTCTACTCGGTCGCATACACGCGATCCGACGTGAAGGACCCGGGCACGCGCCCGGTGGCGTTCCTCTTCAACGGCGGGCCGGGATCGGCGACGATGTGGCTGCACATGGGCGCCTTCGGGCCGCGCCGCGTGGCGACGGTCAACGGCGCATTCACTCCGCCGGCGCCGTACAAGCTCGTCGACAACGCCGAGTCCCTGCTCGACAAGACTGATCTCGTGTTCATCGACGCGATGGGCACCGGCTACAGCCGCGCGGCCGGAAAGGCGAAGGAGAAGGACTTCTACGGTGTCGACGAG
>Ga0334722_10001231_pt1 | contig 33042 bp, 32 predicted proteins | sample C3_bottom_MG_FD_207210 | JGI IMG/M metagenome (GOLD analysis project Ga0334722, IMG submission 207210) | Sediment microbial communities from Yellowstone Lake, YNP, Wyoming, USA - C3_bottom | ecosystem: Environmental > Aquatic > Freshwater > Lake > Sediment | place: USA: Wyoming | collected... | reverse complement strand
TCCCGTAGGGCCTATAGCTCAGTTGGTTAGAGCAGAGGACTCATAATCCTTTGGTCCCTGGTTCGAGTCCAGGTGGGCCCACCAATATTTTTTGAAAGCGAGGGCTTGCGCCCGCTTCAAATGTCGCCGGAACACTCAACGCCGTCCGCGCCGAAGAGCGCTGCGCGCAACGGTCACAAGAAACCGTCCCGCCGGCGGGATCAGGCAATTTGCCTGGCGCTTTTGGTTGTGCTTGCCCTGATCGCGCTGCAGTGTGCGCGCCTGGGCATGGCGGGACTTTTGGTTCAGCGCGCGCAGGACGTAACGGACCGGTGGACGCCGGCGACGCGAACACCGGACCTGGCGGAGATACGGCACGCCGACAAGCATTTGACGGACAGCCTCGATTACGCCGCCGACAACCCCTGGTCGCTGGAAGCTCTGGGCGCGCTGTATTTGACGCGCATGCGTGCCGCCAGAAATCCGCGCGAGGCGCTGGCCCTTACCCGGGATGCGCGCGTGCGCTTTCTCCAAGCGCTGAAACTGCGGCCGACATCGCCTTTCCTGTGGGCAAACCTCGCATTGACCAAGCTCTACCTCGACGAATTCGACGACGAGTTGCGGTCTGCGCTGCGTCATGCCGATGAACTGGGACCGTGGGAACCCGCGGTGCAGGAGACGATTCTTTTTGTCAGCCTTGCCGCCTGGCAGGACCTCGATTCCGGCCTGCAGCAGAAACTCGTGGGAACCATAGCGCGCGGCGCCTCACGAAATCCACGGAAAATGTTTGAAATCGCAAAAAGTTACACGCGTTTCGACCTCGTTTGTGCTATAGAGGATTATAGGCGTATTGCCGGTCCGGACTGCAATAAAGAAGCGGCGGAAATTACCGGACCGGGCGTACCGACAGGAAAAGGATTGGGTCGATGAGGGTCACAGGAAATATGCGCAGGGCGGCACGCGTGTTCAGCGCCGGGTGCATGTTGCTTGCGCTTGCCGCATTTTCAACCGCGCCTTGGGCGCAGGCGAGAACGGGTGCGCGCGAGACTTCGGCCGCAAACTCCACCTGCGCGGGCGGATATGTGCACGAGGTTTCCGGCTTCGGATCGATCCAGAAGGTGGCCGCAAAAGCGGTAGGCGCCAAGGTCGGCGATGTGTTCGAAACCGGCGCCGTTTTCCGTACCGGCCCCGCCGAGAAAACGATCCTGAAGTTCGCCGATGGCCAGATCGTGGCGCTGGGCCCCAATTCGGCTGTGCGCGTCGGCCGTTATTGCTACCTCGCCGACAGCCCGATGCTAAGCCGATCGAGCATGGAACTGATCAAGGGCGAAATGCGCGTCGTAACCGGGCGCATCGGCTCAGCCAACCCGGACGCGATGCAGATAACCGCGGGGGATTCCTTGCTCAGCGTTCTAAAGCCGGGGGGCGCCGACCTTACGGTGTCAGTGAATCCCGATCCGCGCGAAGTCGGATACGCCGCGATCGCGCGCGGCGAGATTTCGGTGAGCACGCCCTACGGGCCGATCTCCAGAATCTCGGCGAACCAGTATGCACCGTGGCAACCCGGGCGGCGCCCGCTGCCGGCGATACCTTTCGCGGCCGCGCCCGCCGTGGTCCAGGCGAGTCTCGCCGGTTTGTTGTCTACCGTGTTGCCGAGCAACACCCCCGTGGTCGTTGAAACCGCCGCGCGCACCGCAGGCACGCTCGCCAGCGCCGCACAGGCGCAGGCCGCCGCGAACGTCGATGCCAGGCTGGCCGGATACGTCGAGGCCGTGTCGAACTCCGTGTCCATGCAGAGCACGTCCAGCAAGACGGCAACGGCGAACGCGGGGACCACGTTCGCGCCAGGCACGACGTTCAATACCGGCGCCGATGGGCGCGCGGTGCTCAAGTTCGCAGACGGGCAGATCGTGGTATTGGGACCGGGCTCGGTGCTCACCGTCGGCCAGTACAAGTTTGACCCGAGCGATCTCAAGACCAGCAGTTCGACGCTGGAACTGGTGAACGGTGCGATGCGGTTTGTCTCCGGCTATATCCACGCGGAGAACAAAGAAGGGATAAGCATTTCCGCGGGCGCGTCGATCATCGACATCCTCAACACCGGACCGGCGGACTTTACCGTGGTGGTCGATACCAAGACCCAGGAAGTCGGCATCGCGCGGGTTGCCGTGGGCGAGATTTCCGCGCATACCCCCTACGGTCCGATCGACAAGATCAAGGCCGATCAATCCAGTCTATGGGGGCCCAAGACCGCCACTTCGACGATACCGGTAGCGACGTCGCTTGCGGTGGTTCAGGCGGCGGCGTCGCTGCAGTTGTCGGGGCTGCCGGATAACACTCCCGCAGCCGTTGTGCCCGCGGCGCAGGCGGCGGCCGCGGTAGCGCAAGCCACCCAGGCCGAGGCGGTTGCGAAAACCGATCCGCAGAACGCACGCTTGCAGGCCGAGGCGAAAGCGGCCGCCGAACTAGCGGACTCGGCGACCAAGACCGCCACGGTCACCGGCGAAGCGGTGTTGGCGAAAGTCATCGCGACCACACTGGAAGCCCTGGCGCCCACCGCGGCAGGTCCGGCGCTGGCGCAGGCGCCGGCGACTCCGGCTGCGCTGCCGGTGGCGCCGGTTGCGTCTACGGTAACGCCGGGCGCGGCAGGCGGCAGCACCACTGACTGCCGAGGGAGCTGCAAGTAAGTGCCGATAACCGCGCGTCGCTGCGCCAGGCCCGGTAGCGCAAGTTCCCGGGCCTGTTCATTTAAGGGGTAGCCGTGCAGCCGAGACCCGACGCCAGCCGTTGGATCTTTATTTCCTATCTGGCATTGCTGGTGTGGGCGCCTGTTCCTCTCGGCAGCAATCGGTCCTGGGTCTGGCCCTTGCTCGCGCTGTGGGTATTGGGGCTGGCGCTGTGGTGGCTGGCGCGCTGCGTCCGCGGCAAACAATCCTTTCCCGCGATATTCCACGATGCCCGCTTGATGCTGTGGTGCGGGCTATTGTGGCTGGCCTACGTCTGGCTGCAGCTGGTTCCGCTGCCCTTCGAGCTCCTCAAAATACTCTCCCCGCAGGCAGCGCGCTGGCATCTCGCGGCGGCCGCACCTGGCGCGGCAGTCATGGCGCCGCTGACGCTGGATCCTTACGCCACGCTCGAGGCCGCTTGCAAGAGCACGGCATACCTGGCGTTTTTTGCGCTGAGCCTCATTCTGTTGCGCGACCGCGACCGGATACGCTACGCCGCCTATACGCTGATCGCATCCGGGGTATTGCAGGCCGTGTACGGAGCCCTGGTCAGCCTGCAAAGTTCGGGGGCGGTCGCCTCCGGCACCTTCGTCAATCGCAACCACTATGCGGGTTACCTGACGATGTGCCTGTCCGTCGGGATAGGGGTGCTCATTGCCCATCTCTCCGGAGCGAAGAATCCATCGTGGGGGCGTTATTTTCGAAATCTGATGCAATGGGTGATTACGCCGAAAATGGCTTTGCGCCTGGGGCTGGTGATCATGGTCGTCGCCTTGGTGCTGACCCGATCGAGGATGGGAAACAGCTCGTTTTTCATCAGCATGCTGATCGCCGGAGCGATCGGGCTGCTGCTGGCGAAACGCGCGACCAAGTCCATGGTCGTTCTGCTGATCAGCCTCATCGCCGTCGACGTGTTCATCGTCGGCACGTATTTCGGCACGCAGCGCGTTGTCGAGCGCATCACCCAGACCACTGCGGAAACCGAAGACCGGGACGAGGTCGCCGGCTACACCCTGAATATGTGGAAAGACTACCCGGCCTTCGGATCGGGGCTGGGATCGTTCGCGGTGGTGTTTCCGCGCTACAGCGGGGATGGAACAGCGGTGTCTTATTCCGATGCACACAATGACTATCTGCAATTCGGCGCGGAAACCGGCGTGGTCGGTCTGTCGCTGCTCGGGCTGATGGTGCTGATGTCGTTTGCGGCGGCGCTGCGCGCCCAGTATCTGCGCCGCGATCCGCTGATGCGGGGCCTGTCCTTTGCCGCCATGATGGGCATCGTGGCACTGATGATCCACAGCGCTGTGGATTTCAATCTGCAGATACCGGCCAACGCGCTGACCTTCATGCTGCTCCTGGCGTTTGCCTGGATCTCCCTGTATCACGACAGAACCGAGGCGTGAGCGTAAGCCAGGCCGAACACAGTTGGTTGCCGCGCTGGACGCTACTCGCGGCGCTCTGCTGTCCGAAGGGCAAGGCACGCGTTCAGCCTATGCGACGCTGATCAACTGTTTCGCCCGCAATTCCTCAACCAGGATGAGCACGTCGCGCTCGATGTCCTCGCGCGTCACCTCATATTCGGCAAGCATGGCCGCGCATACTTCGGCGAGGGTCCTGCCTTCGGCCAATAGCTGCCAGATGCGCGCGCCCACGGGATCCAGGCCAAAGTAGGTTCCGCTGACGAGATCCAGAATCACCGTCTCTTTCCCCACCTGCCGCGCCATCACCTGAGCCGGGATCGCAGCTTTATCGGTCAATTTCATGCGGTCTCAACCTTTTCTCCTGCATGCCCGGTAATAACCTGCCGGACGCGCGCCAGATCTTCAAAGCGGCGCGGATAGTCTAGATGGTAGCAAATCGTTTGATTCGCCAATCTTGCCACTTCATCGAAATGCGAGGCCAGCAGTGGCTTTTCTTCGATGTCCAGCAGGAATGAATGCTTCACCCACTGAATCAACGCCTCGGCGGCGCTCATGCGCTGGAACGCAATCTCAGGCGCACCGCCGTCGCCCAAAAAATACACCCGCCGCAAAGGCCGGGGCCGATCGCAAAACCCTATATCCCTGCCCGCGAGAAAGCGGGACTTGGAAGTAAATGCCAGCGCCGGCGAAGCTTCCACCTCGGCAGGAATCAGCGCTTCTTCACTGTCTTCCCATAACCGAATGCTCGGATGGCCGGGCAACGCCTGATAACCCGGACCGGAACCCTGCAGCACCAACCCATCATCGGTCAGGAGCCGAAACCCGCTTATCGCAAAACTGGCCGCCAATGTCGACTTGCCGCTGCCGGACGCGGCCGCAAAAGCAACTGCGCCATCTCCGATTTCAACCGCGCTGGCATGAAAAACCAATTTCCCTTGTCTACTGAGCATCAAAGGCAACACCTGGTTCAAATAGAGGTGATGCGCGGTTGCGTCCGTCACTTCCGGCGCGGGCGAGCACGTCGCGGACAGGCCATCCGGTGAAACCAGAAAATCGGCCAGGTCGGGAAAACGCAGCAGATAGCCGGCGCTGGTGCGGAAAAACTGCGTCCACAAAGTGCCGTCCGGAAAAACCCATTCGTGGAAAGGCAGGGCGTTGAAAGGCGCCTGCAGCCGCGGTGATTCGAAATTGAAACCGGACACTATTCTGTATCCCGGCCAAGCACGCGCAACACAAAACTTCGGATTTCCGTTGACGACGGAAATAGATCCGGATGATCGCGCAACACGGCCTGCCCAATTTCCTGCGCGGTTCTTATTCCATCGCAGTAGCCCAGCACCAGCATTCGCGCCCGCGCTTCACGACCCGGTCGCGGAATATGCTTGGGATTGGCCTGGAGTAAATTTTCCTGCGACAACAATATACCCTGCCAGGTTGAATGGCTGAAGCGTTGCCCGGTAGCGGGAAACTCCACAACCCAGGCAATCAGGTGGTCGACTGGCCGGGCCATGATCGTGACTCTAACCGTATTTCCGGCCTTTACCTGAACTGTTTCTCCGATGGGCAGGAAGGCTTGAGGCCGCTGTATCGGTTTTTCCGCAAGCGGCGAATTCGTCATCCAGACATTTTTCGCCAACTCGCACTCGAACCAGCCGGCAAGGCCATGCATCGGCCCATCACGCTCCATGCGAAGTTCAGCACCCCATGAATGGAAATCCGGATGATCCGCGTAGAGATCGATTTCGCCCACAACAACAGGAGAACCCAGCACGTCTTCCCGTTTCAGATCGACCGCATGTTTGGTGTTGGCCGCGGAGTCGCGCAGCCAGTGAAACGCCTCGGGGACGCCCCGACCCTGCCAGCCGTTGGCAAGCTCATGGCATTGTTGGGAGCCGACCGCGGCGACATGAAGACGGATGTTCGACGGGATGAGCGCACCGCTCGGCCTGAGAAAACGCTTTCTCGCGTCTTTAAGTAAATCAATAATGCCGTAATCAAAACCAAAGTGGCCGACATGATCGCAGATCACCACGTCCACCGGTTCCGACAATTCAATCTGGCTGGATTTGCCGCGAATGAAGCTTGCGTGGCCGCCCCAACCCGCCCGCGTCATGGATTCCCGCGCAATGGCTATCATGGCGCTGTCGTCTATCGCCACCACATGCGATGCGCCAGCCTGCAGGCTCAGCAAACCCAGAACGCCGGAGCCGCAGCCAAGATCCGCGACCCGGTCTCCGGACTTGACGGTTTTGGCAATGGCGGCCTTGAATTGTTCGGTCCTTACGGAATCAGCGACGTAGCCCAGATGCTCATCCAGCATGAGAATCAACCAATGCTGTTGCCATGCCTAGCGAGCAGTCAGCCGGATCCCCAACATGGCATAGTCAACCATCTTGTAACCGTCGGGATGCAGGGAAACCGCTTGCGGCACGACGGCTTCAACTTCGTCAGCCATCATCCCAAACTGCCTGCCAAACGCCCACGCTTCGCGGTATTCCGGCTTGTAGTCGAACAAGTAAAGGCCGATTCCGGGCGAATGTTCCGCTACTCTGACGATGTTTTCCTTGAGACTCCGGTCGGAAGCCTTCTTGGTCATATTCATGGAATCAGCCTGACTTCCGCCGGTGCCCATCGTCAGCCTGCTCACGGAACCGTAGATGGTCAATACCGGGCTCGAATAGGCTGCTTTGCCTGAACTGGGCGCAATTTCTTCATGCACGTCGTGCGGGGACTGCTGATGACTATGGACCTCACCGTGTTTCATGCTGTTTCCCCTCTTGGAATGGCTCGGCCTGAACACCATTTCTTGACTGGCCTGACTTCGGTTTCGAGTGTACAAACATTCTAGTGCTGCGGCAACGACTTGTCGCATGCATAGAGGCCCCACAAAACCCACATCGGCCAGCCGGGCCGCGAGCTCCCCTGATAAACCCGAAATAGTTGCGCCATCCCATCCGGATCCACCCAGTCGGCCCGCTCCCGCGGAATCCTCCTGGTCAATGCCTCTTGCATCCGATCCAGGTGTGCGCGGAACGTAATCGAGAATTCCGCCTTGCTTTTTCGTTCCAGGATGGCTCGCGGCATGATCCCTTGCAAAGCCTGGCGATGAACCGCTTTGGTCCAGTCTCCACGCAAACGCAGCCTTTCAGGCGTCGAGAACGCAAATTGGACGAGGCTGGGGTTGCGCAGTGGATCACGCACCTCGACACCGGAAAGAGCCCCCTCGCGTTCGGCGCTCTCCACGATCTGAGCGGAGAATGCGTCATGCAAGAGATCCAGCAATTGCCGCTGGCCGGGGCGGCGCACGCTCTGGCCGTGTTGCGGAAGCGATTTCCCGCGACGCGAGCTGACGGCCTCGAGCAGCCGGGGCGAGAGCCAATAGCATGCATCGCGCGTCGAGCGGCCGCGCGTCGCGCGCACCAGCCGGCGCAAACCATTTTGAAATCGAGACGGAAGCAGTGGAACGCAACCGTGCCGGATAAGCCACCGCATCGCCTGCCAGGCGCCGAATACCGATGCGTCCCTCCTGAAACAGTCATATAGCGCCGCCCATTGCAGCCGCGCCAGCTCTTCCGCGTAATAGGTGCGCGAACCATCCAGCCATTCATCCCCCCCTTCGCCAGTCAGGGTAACGCAACTCCCCCGCGCAGCCGCTTGCTGCCGCAGGTCCAAACACGCCGACGCATTGGGAAAACCCGGAAACTCCTGATAGGCACGGGCGCGTTCCGCATACCACGACAAGGGTGGACGAGAAGGTGAAACCTCGTGAATCGGAACGCCCAGATAGTCGCCCGCAGCGCGAGCGTAGGCGAGATCATCGGCAGCGCCATCATCGCCAAAACCCAGCGTATATCCGTCGATGCCTGGCGCTGGCAGCCGGTCTGTGCGGCGCAGGTATTCCGCCACACACAACACAGCGGAGGAATCGAGGCCGCCGCTCACCTCGATGGCGACCGGACGATGCGAACGGGATAGCCGCCTGACGCTGTCGAAAAGCAATTCACGGTAATGCTCGACATAATCCTGGTCCGTCTTGCAGGGTAGAGCTACCCAGAGATCCGGTTTCCAGTATTGCTCCGGTTGCGGCCCGCGCCTGCCGACTTCCATGCGGTGCGCCGCCACCAGCCGCAGGATACCGCTCCAAAGTGTTTCATCCCTGGAATACCATTCCGCCGCCAGAAATTCGGCCAGCATGCCTTCGTTTGGCGCCTGCGCCACCCACGGCAAGGCCAGGATCGGGTGCAATTCGGAAGCAAAAACCAGCGAGCGGCCGCTCCAGTGATAATGGAACGGTTTGTTGCCCATGCGATCTCGCGCGCAAAAGGCTGCCTGGCGCCTTGCATCCCAGATCACAAGCGCGAAATCGCCTTCGATATGGTGCAGGCAGTCCGGCCCCCAGGTTTGGTAGGCTCGCAACACCAATTCCGCATCGGAGCGATTGCGCAGCGCTGCGCCACTCCCTAGCAGTTCGCTGCGTAATTCTTCCCAGTTGTCCACCCGGCCATCCAGAACCAGCACCAGGCTCTCGTCTTCGTTGGTAAGCGGCTGCGTTTCCTCGAGCGATTCCGGGGTGGTGCGCAACAGGCACTGCCCTAGAGCCACTGAGCCTTTTGTCCAATGATTGATCCCGTCCGGCCCGCGGTAAGCCATGGCGCTGATCATTTTCTCCACTTGCCCCGGTTCGACGGGGGCGCCGTCAAAATGGATGATGCCGGCGATACCGCTCATGGAGACTGGAAAGCGCCGGGAGGTAGCGCTTCGCCAAAGGGCGCGAACTGCTCGCCCACATCCGGTCGGTCGTTGACCGGGATGCCAGCGCATTCGACCCAGGCGTGGGCGTCGAGGATGCCTTGGGTGAAGCGCACGCCAATGCGCAGCCGGCTGGCGACACCCCGGCGCCGCAACATCCAGCCCAACAACAAGGAGCGGGTGAGGCAAGTCGCGGGGAAAGGTCCGTGCAGGGCAGCGATATTCACCAGGGTCGCAATGCGAACGATCTCATCGCGCGAATGGTTGCTCTCGATCTGTGGCCGTTCGCGCTGCGACCAATCGTACACGCGGCGCAGCCCGAGGGCACGCAGCCCGAGCCAGAAAATCGGCAGCCACGCTATCGCAGCCAATAGCGTGCGCCGTTCCGGCCCGGAGATGGCCCGAAATTTTGTCCAGCTTGCGGCCATGGGTCTCATGCTAGGGGCTGTTGCCCCACCCTATCATAGTCTTCCGGAAACGCGTACATCTGCCTGAAGCCCAGTATTCATGCGGTTCTCCACCATTTCTCCTCTTGCCATTCCGCGCAATTTCCCCAGCTCCCAATTCCAGCGCACCCTCAGCCCTCGACGATCCGCCCTTGCTCCATGCGCACGATGCGGTCGGCCGCCGCCAGGCTGGCGGGCCTGTGCGTGATCAAGAGCACCGTGCGGTACCTGAGCGCATCGCGGCAAGCTTGCAGAAATTCCGCTTCGCCCTCGGGATCGAACATCGCGGTGGCTTCGTCGAGTATCAGGATAGCCGGGTCTTTGAGCAGCGCGCGGGCAAGCGCGATCCGCTGCTGCTGGCCGCCCGAGAGCCGCACGCCGCGATCGCCGATCAGGGTGTCGTAGCCCTGCGGCAGGCGCGAGATGAAGTCATGCGCCCGGGCGGCCGCGGCCGCCGCCTCGATTTCGGCCTGGCCGGGGTCCAGCCGCCCGTAAGCGATGTTGTCGCGTACCGTGGCGTTGAACAACAGCACATGCTGCGGCACCACGCCGATCTGGCGGCGCAGGCTCGCCAGCGACACCGTGGCGATGTCGATCCCGTCGATCAGGATGTTCCCCGCCGACGGTTCATGCAGGCGCATCAGCAAATGGCCCAGCGTGCTCTTGCCGGCGCCGTTGGGGCCGACGATGGCGACGGTCTCCCCCGCCGCAATGTGCAAATCGACGCAATCGAGCGCCGCGGGCCGCCCGGCGTAGGCGAAGCGCACGCCGCGAAATTCGATCCCGCCTTTCACCGCTGGCAGCGGAACGCCGACCTGCTCTGCCGGTTCCGCCGCTTCCGCCATCGCCTGGCGCAGCCGGGCGAACGCGCCGCGCGCCATCTGCGTCTGGCCGTAGACATCGGCGAGCCCGGCGACCGGTCGCGTGAGCAGGGCCGCGTACAGCAGGAAACTCACCAGCTGCGCCGGCGCCAGCCGGCCTTCGGTCAGATCGCTGCTCGCCAGAGCCAGCACCAGCACGATGCCGATGGCGGCGATCAATTGCGCCAGCGGCTCCAGCGCGGCGTAGATCCGGCGTTGTCTTACGTTCAGGCGAAAAATCCGGTCGATCTGCTCGCGGTAGCGCGTCGATTCGCGCTGCTCGCGGGTGAAGGTCTTGATCGCGGGCAGCAGCCCTAAGTTTTCCTGGGCGATGGCGATGGCCGTCGCATATTCCTCCTGCACCTGCGCCGCCAGCGGCCGCATGCGGCGGCCGACGATTTTCATCAGCAGATAGAACAGAGGGATCAGGACCACCGCCAGCAGCGCCAGGGTCGGTCGGATGCGAAACATGAGGATCACCGCACCGCTCGCGGTGAACAACAACGGCACCAGCGCCAGCGCGGTGCCGCTGATATAGCCGGAGAGGACATAGACGTCGCTGGTGAGCAGGGCGAGCGTGTCGCCGAGCCGCCGCTCGTGATAGTAAGCCAGGGGCAAGGATTGAAGATGATCGTACAGGCTGGTCTTCAAATCCGACACCATACGGTCAGCGGCGTTTCCGAGTAGGTAGGTGTTGCCGAACTTGAGCAGCGCCTGCAGAACGAACAAGGCCAGCATGCCCGACAGGACGATGCCGATACCGCCGTTGCCGTCATCGCCCGGCCGCAACAGGGCGTCGGTAAGCAGGCCGCCGGCCCAGGGGACAAGCAGCGCGGCGCCACTTTCGACGAGCATCAGCAGCGCGCAAATCGCCAGCGCCACGCGATGCGGCGCGGCAAAGCCGAGGAGCGCCCGAAAATCGCTCATGCTCCGGGCAGGAGGTTAGTTGGCCAGGCCATGCTGTGTGGACGGGATTCTGCAGCGTATGCGGACAGGCAGTTTACTGGCTTTGCGCCGGTTGATGTTGGGCCCGGGCCACCTGGCTTATACTTACGTCCGCGCCACCCGAAAACCGCAGCCGCGAACGGGAGATGGCCTGCACGCACCACCAACTTGAACGGATCTTCCCCATGAATGGCGCCGAAAGCCTAGTCCGCTCGCTGCTCGCGAGCGGCGTCGATACCTGTTTTGCCAATCCCGGCACATCGGAGATGCATTTCGTCGCCGCGCTCGATAAGGTTGAGGGCATGCGCTGCATCCTCGGCCTGGCCGAAACCGTGGTGACCGGCGCGGCCGACGGCTACGGGCGCATGGCCGGCAAGCCCGCCGCGACCCTGCTGCACTGCGGGCCGGGCTTCGCCAACGGCATCGCCAACGTGCACAACGCGCGCCGCGCGCATTCGCCCATGGTCAATATCGTCGGCGACCAGGCGACTTACCACCGGCCCTACGACGCGCCGCTCACTTCCGACACCGATGGCCTGGCGCGCGCGGCTTCACACTGGGTGCGCACCAGCACCTCGTCAGCCAGCGTAGGCGCCGACGCCGCCGCCGCAGTCCAGGCGGCGAACTCCGCGCCCGGGCAGATCGCCACGCTGATCCTGCCGGCGGATACGGCCTGGAACGAAGGCGGCGTGGTCGCCGTGCCCCTCCCAGTGCCTGCGCGCACTCTCGTCGCGCCGGATACCGTGCGCACCATCGCACAGGTGCTGCGCAGAAAAGAACCGGCCATGCTGATTCTGTACGGCCAGGCATTGTCCGAGGCCGGGCTTGCCGCGGCCAACCGCGTCGCCCACGTCAGCGGCGCGAAACTGCGCACGCCGACTCAGCTATCGCGCATGGCGCGCGGGCGCGGACGCGTGCCCGTGGACCGCATTCCCTATGCGGTCGACGCTGCGCTCAAAGTGCTCGCCGGGACGAAACACGTGATCCTGGTCGGCACGAAGCCGCCCGCGGGTTTTTTCGCCTACCCGGGCAAACCCAGCCTGATGGCGCCGCTGGACTCCCTCACCCACGTGCTCGCGCGGCCGGAGCAGGATGCGATCGACGCGCTGAATGCGCTGGCGGACGAACTCGGCGCGCCGAGGCAAGTGCCGATACCGGAGGGCGAGATCAAGCCGCAACTCCTCAGCGGCAAGTTCGAGCCCGTGGCTTTCGCCACCACGCTCGCCGCGCTGCTGCCGGAGAACTGCATCGTCGCCGAGGACGGAGTGACCTCGGGCCGCGCGCTGTTCGCGCCGACTTTCAACGCCGCGCCCATGGACTGGGTGCAGAACACCGGCGGCGCCATCGGCCACGCCTTCCCCTGCGCCACCGGCGCGGCGATCGCCTGTCCCGATCGCAAGGTGGTGTGCCTGCAAGCCGACGGCGCGGGCATGTACTCGCTGCAGGCCTTGTGGACCCAGGCGCGCGAGAAACTCGACGTGGTGAACGTGGTGTTCGCCAACCAGATCTACAAAATACTCTATGGCGAGCTGGTCTCGGTGGGGGCGCAACCCGGCCGCGCTTCGAACGAGCTGTTCGATCTGACGCGCCCCGCGCTCGACTGGGTGAAGCTCGCCGGCGGCATGGGCATGGAGGCCAAGCGCGTGGACACGCTCGAGGCTTTCGCCGACGTGTTCAAATCGGCCTGCGGCCGCAAAGGGCCATTTTTGATCGAGTTTCGGATTTAGGCAAGGCTTCTTGAATTAGGTGCCTGCTTCAGGCATTGCGCGCTCCGCGCGCCAACCGTGTCTTCTGCACGGACAAACAGCGCGTCCGTGCAGAAGACACGGTTATGGATAACCCCCCAAGCCAACATAGGGGGTTTCATCCAAGATCGCCGATTGCGCATGGACGGTTTTTTCGTCCGTGCGCAATCGGCGATCCGCGCGGACGGGTCGCCGTCCGCGCAAGTTCTTTGTCTCATTTCGTGCCGAACAGCGCGCGCTCGAGTTTCGGGTGCGCGGTGAAACGCACGAGAAACGCGGCCTCGTCGCGCCCGCCCTTGGCGCGAATCACGCGCGCGAGGGCGCGTCGGTCGGCCGGGCTCCAGCGCGACACGCCCGGGAGGGCGAATACGACGACCGGACTCCAGCGCTGCCAGGCGAGGCGCTCGCCCGCGCTGAAGCCGCGCAGCGAGCCGAGGCCGGTGAGCCGCATCGCCTCCCGGCTGCATTGCGCCAGAACGCGTTCGCGCTCGTCGCCCGTCAGCTTCGCCAAGGCATCGGTCACGCGCAGGCCCGGCGCGGCGATCGGCGGCAGGCCGGGCGCGCGGGCGCGGTCGAAATCGAACAGCATGTGCGACTCGGCCAGAGCGCGCAGCGTGGCTGCGTTCGAACGGCGGCCCGAGTTCGCGCGCATGCGTGCCAGTTCCGCGCGCAGCACGCGTCGTGCGTCCGCCGTCAGGGGCCGGAATCCCAGTTTGTAATAGAACCACCATGCGCCCGAGGCGATGGCCTCGTCATTGCCCTTGCCAAGCTGATATTGGTCCAGGCTGAACGACTCGGCGCCAAACATGTGGCGCACCATCGCCAGCGTGCGCGCAAAGGTATGCGCCGCCGCGCCGCCGCGAAAGCTCTCGAAGATGTTGAAGGTCATCGTCGCCGAGCGGCCGATCACGAACGCCTCGCCGTAGCCTATCGGCACGCCGTTGTGCAGAATCAGGTAGCCGCAGGTCGCGGGGAGCAGCTGGCGCCGCTCGGGAACGGTGCCGATCAGCACGAAGGCGAGCCCGCCGCCATCGTCCACCAGGCGCACGTCGCGCGGGTTGCCGTAGGCGAAGGCGTCCAGATCGCGCGAGCGGGTCACCATGGCGCCGCGCGCGAGCTCGATCAGCTGCTCGCCCTCGCGCGCCGACGCGAGGCGCACGCCGCGATACAGGCGCCCGAGTTCTTCGCGCAGGTCCGGGCGCGCGCGGCGCAGCGCTTCGCGCTGGTAGGCGAACGGCGCAGCGGCGTGCCAGGCGCGGCCGCGCGCGGGCGTGTCCGGTCCCGGCGCCAATTCGTAGCTCGGCTCCAGCGTGTCGTGAAAGGCTTCCCGGGTGTGGCCGTCGCCCGGCATGGCGGCGATGCGCCGCGCGAGAAAAGCGGCATCGCCCTCGCCGCGCGCGCACAGCCGGTCCAGCGCCGTGTATGCCGGCGGATCCAACTGCTTCAGCGCCGCGGCCTCGGCCCAGGTCAGGAGCAAGGGCAGCGCCGCAGCGAGCCTGTCCTCGACCCCGGCCTCGCTGCGCTCGATGCGGATCTGCTGCGGCCAGCGCCGCGCCAGCCAGTACAGCGTGGACCAGAAGAATCGGTAGCGGATCACCGTGCCCGCGATCCCCGTGTCGGCGAGCGCTTCGCGCGCGCGCGCGAGGTCGGGCCGCCGCTCGAAGCGCGCGAGCATGCGCTCGACCTGCGCCAGCAGCCGCGCCTCGTCCGGGTAGGCGCGCAGAAAACACAGCGCCTCGTGCAAGCGCTTTACTGCACGCGCCGAACGCAGATCGGCGCGCGCTAGCCGGCCGAGCAGAACCAGCTTGGCCTCGGCGCAACCGGCGCCGTATTGGTCCTTGCAGCGTTCGAGCGCGCGCAGAGCCGCTGTGGTCATCGCTATTTCCCGTCGGTGAAAGCTGAGGTTCGGCGGCCGCGGCCGGGACGCTTCAACGCCCTTTGAGTATGGCTTCTATCGTTTCCTGCACCGCCAGCGCCTCGGCGAAGCTGGGCAGGGTGTGCGCCCGCCCTTCGATCATCTCGGCCAGTTGATCGAGTTGTCCCAATTGGCCGACTTGGCGGTTGCTCTGCGGCATTCCCTCGGCAATCCAGTCGCCGGAACCGCGCCGGCGGCGCAGACCGAACCAGTCGTGTATCTCGATCGCGCCCGCGCTGCCGATCAGGGTCATGCGATTGAAATCGGGAAGTTTGCCGCCGACCTGCGCCGCTACCGTCACCGGCACGCCGCCCGCGCTCAGGCGCGCTTCGAGCGCCCGCTCGGCCGTCACGCCATCGGCGGGATAATCCGGTTTCGCCGCCTCCACTTTCGCCTGGCCCAGCGCGCGTTGCAGCACGAACACGAAATGCGACAGCACTTCGCGCGAAAAACCGCCCTCGGCGCGTTCGGCCAGCCAGCGGCCGGCGGCGGCCTGCCAGGTGCGCGGCCATTGGTCGAAGGCGAGTTCGATTTCAACCCGCTCCGGCTTGCCGATGGAGCCGTCGACGATGGCCGCTCGCATCGCGGCCAGGCCGGGCGAGGTCGCGAGCGAGAAATTGACCGCGGACCGGAGGCGCCCTGCCTCGATCCGCGCAATCGCCCTGCGTCCTTCCGCGAAATCGACGGTGAGCGGTTTTTCGCAGAACACCGCGAGCCCGGCATCGAAGCCCTGATGGGCGTACGCAAGGTGGTTGCCCGGGGGCGAGGATATGTAGATGCAGGCGAGGCCAGGCGTGGTGATCACCTCGGCTGCGCTGGCCGCGATCCGCAAGTCCGGATGGCGCTGGCGCGCCTCGGCCACCGCCGCCGGATTCGGATCCCAGGCCACGAGGGCGCGCACCCGCGCATGCTCCGCCAGGCGCGCCAGCATGCGTTGTCCCATGACGCCGAGACTGATGACGCCGATTTGCTTGAGTTCGCTCATGGTTAGAAGCTTATCAGAACGCCGCCCCCGGTCAAGAAACCGAAGGTTCAGTGGAGGCTAATGCGCGAAGCGCGTTATGCCGGAACCAAAGCCGGCTTGGCGCCGGCACAACGCGCGCGCAGGGCGCAATTCCGATAAAGTGCGGTTCATGGCACACACGCATCACGACCCATCGCCTGAACATCAAAAACACGACCTGGCATTTGCCGCCGGCATCGTACTCAATCTGGGGTTCGTGGCGATCGAGTCGGTGTACGGGGTGCTGGCGCATTCCATGGCGCTGCTGGCCGACGCCGGCCACAACCTGGGCGACGTGCTGGCGCTGGCGCTCGCCTGGGGCGCCAGCGTGCTCGGCCGGCGCGGACCGTCGCATCGTTTCACCTACGGGCTGGGCAGCTCGACCATACTCGCCGCGCTACTCAACGCCATGCTCCTGATGCTGGTGGTCGGCGGCATTGCCGTCGAGGCGGTACAGCGCCTGATGAACCCGGTTCCCGTCGCCACCGCGACGGTCATCTGGGTCGCGCTGTGCGGGATTGCCGTCAACACCGCGACGGCGCTGCTGTTCCTGCGCGACCGCGAGCACGACCTGAACCTGCGCGGGGCGTTCCTGCACATGGCGGCCGATGCGGCGGTCTCACTCGCGGTGGTGCTCGCCGGGGTGGGCATGCTCTATACCGGGTGGACCTGGCTCGATCCCGCGATGAGCCTCGCCGTCGCGGCGGTCATCGTCGGCACGACCTGGGGGCTGTTGCGCGATTCGGTGAATCTTTCGCTGCACGCGGTTCCGCCGCGCATCGATACCGGGGAAATCCGCGGCTACCTTACCCGCCAGGACGGAGTCGCCGCCATCCACGACCTGCACATCTGGGGCATGAGCACGACCGAAACCGCGCTGACGGTGCACCTGGTCATGCCCGGCGGACATCCCGGCGACCCCTTCATCGCGCGGGTCGCGGACGAGCTGCACGGTCACTTCGCCATCGGGCACGCGACGATACAGGTCGAAACCGGCGACGCACGCCATCCCTGCGCGCTCGAACCGGACCACGTCGTTTAAACCTGCAGCGTCAAGCCAGCTCGCTCTCCAGACTGAAACCCGCGCTCTCGTCCTGCGCCAGGACTTGGGCCAGGTAAGGCAGGGCGCGCTCCAGCGCTGCGGGCAGCAGCCAAGGCGGATTCAGAATGAACATGCCGCTGCCGTGCAGGCCGTAGCCGTCGCCCGCGGGTTTTTTCACCGTCAGCGTAAGGTGCAGCCAGTCCTTGGACTGCAGTTGCTTTAGCTGCGCCGGAAACTGGCGCGACTCGCGGCGCTGCACCTGCGGATACCAGACCGCATAGACGCCGGCGCGAAAACGCTTCTGCGCGTCGCGCAAGGCGGCCAGCACCTGCCGGTAATCGCCCTTGTCTTCGTAGGACGGATCGATCAGCACCAGGGCACGGCGCGACGGCGGCGGCAGCACAGCCTGCAGGCCGGCAAAGCCGTCGCCGGCCTGGGCGATCGCGCGCGGCGCGTCCTCGCGGAAATATTGCTGCAGCAAGCGGCTCTCGGTGCTGTGCAGTTCGAACATGCGCAGCCGGTCCTGCGCGCGCAACAACTGCAGCGCGAACTGCGGCGACCCCGGGTAACGGCGCAACACGCCGTCCGGATTGAGCGCGCGCACCTGCGTGACATAGTCGGCGAGCGCCGGCGGCAGGTCATCGCGCGCCCACAGCCGCGCGATGCCGGACTCGAATTCCGCGTTCTTGACCGCATAGCCCTCGTCCAGCGCATACATCGCAGCGCCGGCGTGGGTGTCGACAAACCACAGCGGTTTGTCCTTCTGCGTGAGGTAGGCGAGCAGCTGCACCAGCACCGCGTGTTTGAGCACGTCGGCATGGTTGCCCGCGTGAAAACCGTGGCGGTAGCTGAGCATTTATTGCGTGTCGTGGGGGAGCGACCGCAGGCGCCCGGCGCTACGCCGGCTGCGCGCGCGCCCGCAGCGCCGGGCCCAGGACCGCCGCCGATTCGCGTATCAGCTTCACCGTGGTGTCCCAGCCGATGCAGGGGTCGGTCACCGAGCAGCCGTAGATCAGTTTGGACTTGTCCTCGGGGATAGGCTGGTTGCCGGCGACGAGGTTGCTCTCCAGCATCAGGCCGACGATAGAGTTGTTGCCTTCGATGATCTGGTGCACGCAATCGCGGAACACCAGGGGCTGCAGTTCCGGCTTCTTGCGCGAATTGGCATGCGCGCAGTCGATGACCAGGTTGGGGCTGAGCCCGGCCTGCGCCAGTTCCTGTTCGGTCAGCGCCACCTGCGCGGTGTCGTAGTTCGGGCTTTCGCCGCCGCGCAATACGATATGCCCGTAGGCGTTGCCGCGAGTGCGCACGATGGCGGGAGTCCCCTCGAAGGTGATGCCGAGGAAACTATGCGGCTCGCGCGCCGAGCGGATGGCGTTGATCGCGACGCCGATATTGCCGTCGGTGGCGTTCTTGAACCCGACCGGCGCCGACAGGCCGCTCGCCATCTCGCGATGCGTCTGCGATTCGCTGGTGCGCGCGCCGATGGCGTACCAGGCGATCAGGTCGCCGAGGTACTGCGGCGAGGCGGGATCCAGCGCCTCAGTGGCCGCGGGCACGCCCATGGCCGCCAGATCGCTCAAAAAGTGGCGCGCGCGCTCCATGCCTTCCTCGATGTGGAAGGAGTCGTCCATGTGCGGATCGTTGATGAAGCCCTTCCAGCCGGTGACGGTCCGGGGCTTTTCGAAATAGACGCGCATCACCAGATACAAATGGTCCTGCACTTCCGCCGCGAGCTCGCGCAGGCGGAGGGCGTAGTCCAGGCCGGCAGCGGGATCGTGGATGGAGCAGGGGCCGACGAACACCAGCAGGCGCGGATCCGTCCGGTCCAGCACGCGGCACAGGGTGGCGCGCGCCGCGGCGACGAATTGCGCGCCGGCATCGGCAAGCGGAACGCGTTCGTGCAGATCCCGCGGCGAGGGCATGGCCTCGAACGCGAGAACGTTGAGGTTTTCAGTCGAGGGGAAACTCATTGCGCTTGCCCGAGCATGCCCTTTTTCAAGTCGGTGTCGACCGGCTTGTCGCCCAGCCAGATGCGCAGCACCGCGCGATAGAAGTCCTCGCCCGGGATGGCCTTGCCCCTCGCCTGTCCGTTCAGGCTCACCGTGGTGCCCGTTTCGGGCTGGAAATCGAGCAGGATCACGTCGCCCTGCTTGGCATCGGTCAACAGCGACAGCAATTCGGCGATGCGCGGCTTCATCGCCTCGATCTCGGCGGCGCTGTTGTTGGCGTGGATGCCGCTTTCGAACGCCTCGTTGAGCTGCTGCGCGGACAGCTCGCGCAGCATGGTGAGGGCCACGCGTTTTGCGCCCTTCTGTGCCAGCGCCTCGGCGGCGGCCGATTTCTTCTCGGACAGATAGAGCGCGCCCACGTAGACCTTGAAGAATACGCGGGTACGGATGCCGGCGCCATTCAGCAGCAACTCGTTCGCGCCCAGTTTGATCCTGTCCTCGAGCTTCACCCCCGCCACCTCGGCCGCCGACGCGGGCAATGCCGCGAGCAACAACATCAATGCCAGCCATCGTTTCATATCATCCCCGCAAGTCAGTATTACTAAGAAATCCGGAACTCGACGCCGCGCGAAACTAAAATCGTGCTATGCGCTTTCGTACAGGCGCGTCAGCACGAACTCGCGATGGCCCAGCGCCTCGGCCGCGGTGAGCCGGCCGTTGGCGGTGCGGAACATGCAATCGAGCAGCGCGTCGCCCGCCTCGTCCTGCGTCATTTCGCGGCGCAACAGGCCGGACACGTCGACATCGATGTGCTCGGACATGGTGCGCACGGTGCGCGGATTGGCCGACAGCTTGATCACCGGCAGGATAGGATTGCCGATGACATTGCCCTGCCCGGTCGGAAACAGATGCACCGCGAAACCGCTCGCCGCCAGCAGCGTCACCATTTCAGCCGCCGCGGAGGACGAGTCCATGAACCACAGGCCGGGACCGCCCGGCACTTCGGCCTTGTCGATCACACCGTCGATCAGGCATTTCTTGCCGATTTTCTGGATGTTGCCGAGCGCCTTTTCCTCGATGGTGGTAAGCCCGCCCAGGATGTTGCCCTTGGTCGGCTGCGAATCCATCAGGTCGCTGGTCTTGTGCCGGTCGATCACCTCCTGGTAGCGGTCGAACATGGCCATGAACTGCTTGCGCACCTTGGGCGTGCGGCAGCGCGCGGCCACCAGGTGTTCGCCGCCGGTGATTTCGGTGGTCTCGCCGAACGCGAGCGTAACCTTGTGCGGATAAAGCTTGTCGAAGGCGTTGCCCACGGTGGGATTGGCGCCGCAGCCGGAAGTCGTATCGGATTCACCGCATTTGGTCGACACCCACAGGTCTTTCAGCAGACGCTCTACGCGGCGCAGTTCCGAAGCCCACTGCACGTACTCCCTGGCCGCCCTGGAGGCGCGCATGATGGTGTCGTGGTCGCCGTGCTGCTCGATGCCGAACCCGACGACGGGCTTGCCGGTCCTGGCGATGCCGTCGACCACGCGCTTGGTCCACTCTTCCTCGATGCCGATCACCACCACCGCGGCGACGTTGGGATTGGAGCCAGTGCCGATGAGCGTGCGAAAGTGCAGCTCCAGGTCGGCGCCGAACTGCAGCCGACCGTAGGGGTGGGGCAGCGCCATGGCGCCCTTGATGTTGTTCGCCACCGCTTCGCACGCCGCGTTGGCAAGATCATCGACCGGCAGGATGATGACGTGGTTCCGGACGCCGATGCGGCCGTTCTCGCGCTTGTAGCCCCAGAACTTCGCGTTCTTCAGATTAATTGCCATCTATGTCTCCAATTCGGTTTCGGTCGGGCTTGGTTATTTGGGCCTGCGCATCGTAGGCAAGAGCCTCTAAACAGGTCGCGCGAGATTCCTGCGCGACCGGTCCCCGTTACCAGCGTTTGGTCTTGAGGTTGTGCACGTGGGTATGCTCGCCCACCTTGATCGGCGCCACCACCCGGCCGATGTCCACGCCGTATTTGATCACCGTGTCGTTCGCTTTCAACGCCTTGATCGCCAGCTTGTGCCCGATCGGAATGTCGTTCTGCGCCCGCACCTTGATTTCCTTGTCCTGGTCCATGATCCAGCCGTTGAGCCGCTGGCCGGACTTGACGCCTTCGACGACGACCACGCCGACCGAATCGTGCTCGTCATGCACCACGAAATGAATCATGCTCACTCCTCATCTACCCGCAGGCGGTTGCCGAGGGGTGATTCTACCAGTTACATCAGGGGGCTACGGGATCGGCGCGGCGAATATCGGCATCACGGAGGGCATGGCTGCGGCACGGCCCAACAATTCTTAGTGTCTGTCCTTGCGTACAAACGCTACAGGGATCGGATAAAGCGCGACAGATGAGAACTCGCCAGCGCTATATCTCCGGGCTGAGTGTGTCCTCTTCGGCACCGAGAAAGCCGGGTATTCGATTTCTTGGCCATTTTTCCCTAGCTCAGTCTTTTCCTGATCCACGCCGGGCTCCGGCGGCAGTCGAGGACGGCATAAACGAGCACCGTCTGCTCCTCCACCCGGTAATAGACGGCGAACGGAAACCGCTTCGCGAGCAGGCGATGATATTTCCCGAAATGCACTGAATGCATGCCCGCGCTCAGGATCAAAGAATCGATATCCGAGTACAACGAATCGAGAAAATAGGCGCCGACGCCTTCCGCCTGCATTTCATAGAAGCGGTAGCCGTCGATCAGATCGCGGCTGGCGGAGCCAAGTATCCTGATTTTCATGAACCCTTGTTTCTGATATTCCTCTTCGCCGCTTCCCAATCGTCGAACTGATCATCCCCGCGCTTTTGCATTGCTTCCCTTTCAGCCAGGACGTCTTCATGCCAGGCCGGAGACGCCATGCCACCTGCCTTGCTGCACAAGTCGTCCCAAAGCGATTCCATTGCCTGAAGCTTTTCTTCCACCGACATTTTTTCCAGAGGTAAGGTACTCGCCATGATGTCTCCTGTTTGCGTATATCTGCTGCTTGATCGACCAGATTACTCCGGAGTAAAGGCGGAGAAAAGCTGCTTCGGCCACTCAATGTGATCCTTCAAGGTCACAAATTGTGACCTTGAAGGATCGCCTATCCCTGGGTCGCGTAAGGATACAGCAGGAGGCGAGGCGGGTCAGTAGGTCAAATGGTCTGGATCGCCACCGATGGAGGGCGATGGCTGGAGAAGCGCTCTGGGTGCGGCTCCTTGGGCGGCGGGCGACCTCCGCGCATTCACCACGGTGACGGCCTGATTTACCAACATTTGTTTTATTGAGACAAAGTCGCAGCCTGGCGCTCCAGCCTACCGACTGATCAAAATTGGCAAGCTAACTTAGCCGGCCGCGCGCGCTTCGAGGATTTCCACCGCCGGCAGCTTCTTGCCTTCGAGGAACTCGAGGAAGGCGCCGCCGGCGGTCGAGATGTAGCCGATGTCCTTGGCGATGCCGAACTTGTTGATCGCGGCGACGGTGTCGCCGCCGCCCGCGATCGAGAACCCTTTGGAGGCGGCGATGGCCAGCGCCAGGGTCTTCGTCCCTTCGGCGAACTGATCGAACTCGAACACGCCCACCGGCCCGTTCCAGACGATGGTGCCAGCGCGTTTCAGACTTTCCGCCAGACGTGCCGAGGTTTCGGGGCCGATGTCGAGAATCATCTCGTCGGCGGCAACGGCGCTTGCGGGTTTCACCGTCGCCGCCGCGGTCGCGGCGAACTCCTTGGCCACGACCACGTCGGTCGGAATCGGCACCGCGGCGCCGCGCGCTTTCATCGCGGCCATGATTTTCTTGGCTTCGTCGACCAGGCCGCCTTCCGCCAGCGACTTGCCGATAGGCAGGCCGGCCGCGAGCATGAAGGTGTTGGCGATGCCGCCGCCGACGATGAGCTGGTCCACCTTTTCCGCGAGCGCCGCCAGGATGGTGAGCTTGGTCGACACCTTGGACCCGGCCACGATCGCGATCAAGGGGCGTGCAGGCGCGGCCAGCGCTTTTCCCAGCGCTTCGAGTTCGGCCGCCATCAGCGGACCGGCACAGGCAACGGGCGCGTACTTGGCCGCGCCATAGGTCGTGGCTTCGGCGCGGTGCGCCGTGCCGAAGGCGTCGTTGACATAAATATCGCACAGCGCCGCGATGCGCTTCGCCAGCGCCTCGTCGTTTTTCTTCTCGCCTTGGTTGAAGCGGCAGTTCTCCAGCAGCACCACCTTGCCCGGTTCGACCTGGACGCCGTCCAGCCAGTCGCGCTTGAGCGGCACTTCGACGCCGAGCAGTCCGGATAGGTGGCGTGCCACCGGTCCGAGCGATTCCGACTCGCTCCACTCGCCCTCCTTCGGGCGGCCGAAATGCGAAGCGAGCATCAGACGCGCGCCCGCTGCGAGCGCAAAACGAATACCCGGCAGCGCCGCGCGGATGCGCGTGTCGTCGCCGATCTTGCCGTCTTTCGCCGGCACGTTGAAATCCACGCGGATCAGCACGCGCTTGCCGCGCAGGTCGAGGTCGGTCATTTTCAGGATAGCCATATCATGCTCCTTGCAGTGTCGATTGCGCCGCGTTCCGGCCGCCTTATTTCCTGCTGTCGAAAAACTCGCGCATCACCCGCTGCGGCTCGCCGCTGGCGTACAGCGCCTGCTGCGCGACGATGGCCGCGGCGAGCGCCGCGTCGAACCCGGGCTGCGACAATTGGCGCAGGCGCGCCTTGGTGGCGGCATAGGCCGCTTGCGGCAGCTGCGCCAGTTCGCGCGCGAGCGCGATGGCGCGCGCCGGCACTTCGGCCTGCGGCACCAGGTGATTGATCAGGCCCAGTTCGTGCGCGCGGCTGCCCGGGAGCAGTTCCCCCGCCAGCGACAGTTGCTGGTTGAGCGATAGCGGCAGCTGCAGGCTCATCAGATAAGTGCCGACGATGCTCGCCAGGCCGGCGCGGATTTCAGGCTGGCCGACGCGCAGCTCCGGGTAACCTACGCGCAGGTCGCAGCACAGCGCGATCTGGAATCCGGCGCCGGCGGTCACGCCGTTCAGCGCGGCGATGAGCGGTTTGTCGAAATCGCGCACCGCCTGGTACATGGCGTGCTGGCGCTCGAGCCAGTCCCGCACTTCGCCCGTTGCCAGCCCCATCGCCTCGTGCAAATCCTGGCCGGCGCAAAAGGCACGAGCGCCCGCCCCGGTGATCACCGCCGCGACTATCCCTGCGTCGGCGTCGAGCGTGCGCAGCGCCTCGGTGAGCGCCGCGCGCAGTTCGGCGTCGACCGCATTCAGCGCCGCCGCGCGGTTGAGGGTGAGCAGCGCGACGCCGTCGCGCCGCTCGATCAGGACCGGGCGAGCGGCGGTCACTGCCGCATCATTTTGCGTTCATGAACGCAACCGTGGTATCCAGCATGCGGTTGCTGAAACCCCACTCGTTGTCGTACCAGGAGGACACTTTCACCAGCGTGCCGCCCGACACCTTGGTCAGGGTGGAGTCGAAAATGCTGGAATGCGGGTTGTGGTTGAAGTCCACCGATACCAGCGGGTCCTTGTTGTAGGCGAGTATGCCCTTCAGACTGCCTTCGGCCGCCTCCTGCATGATCTTGTTGATTTCCTCGGCGCTGGTGGCGCGCGCGGCGACAAAGGACAGGTCGACCACGGATACGTTGATCGTGGGCACGCGCATGGCGTAGCCGTCGAGCTTGCCGTTCAATTCCGGCAGCACCAGGCCCACGGCCGCGGCCGCGCCGGTCTTGGTCGGGATCATGGACATGGTGGCCGAGCGCGCGCGGCGCAGGTCTTCATGATAGACGTCGGTCAGCACCTGGTCGTTGGTGTAGGCGTGGATGGTGGTCATCAGGCCGCAGACGAGGCCGATCTTGTCGTGCAGCGGTTTTACCATTGGCGCAAGGCAGTTGGTGGTGCAGGAGGCGTTCGAAATCACCGTGTGCGAGGACTTCAGCACATTGTGGTTCACGCCGTAGACCACGGTGGCATCGATGTCCTTGCCACCTGGAGCGGAAATGATCACTTTCTTCGCGCCGGCCTTGAGGTGCGCGCCCGCCTTTTCCTTGCTGGTGAAGAGACCGGTGCATTCCATCACCACGTCCACGCCCAGTTCGGCCCAGGGGAGTTCGGCCGGATTGCGGATGGCGCAAACGCGGATCTTGTCCCCGTTTACGATCATGGTATCGCCCTCCACCGCCACCGTCCCAGGAAATTTGCCGTGGGTGGTGTCGTAGCGTGTCAGATGTGCGTTGGTCTGGGCGTTGCCCAGGTCGTTGACGGCGACGATCTGGATATCGTGTTTCTTGCCCTCTTCATACAGCGCGCGCACGATGTTGCGTCCGATGCGGCCATAGCCGTTGATAGCGACCTTGATAGTCATGAATGCTCCTAGCGAAAAAGGAAACTACAGGTACACAGGAGATGCCTACTGGTATACACGGATAGTCGCGGACCCTGTTTGAGAAAGATCAATCCGCGCGCGCCCGGACGTTCAGACGACGCCTTTGACCGCAGCCACGACCTTGTCCACGGTGAAGCCGAAGTACTTGAACAACTCGGGGCCCGGGGCGGACTCGCCATAGCGGTCGATGCCGATCACCGCGCCTTCCAGGCCGACGTATTTGCGCCAGTAATCGGACACGCCCGCCTCGACCGCGACGCGCGGCACGCCGCGCGGCAGTATCGCGTCGCGATAAGCGGCGTCCTGCCGGTCGAACACGCTGGTCGAAGGCAGGGAGATCACGCGCACGCGCACGCCTTCCCCGGCGAGCGTGGCCTGCGCGCCCAGGGCGAGCTGCACTTCCGAACCGGTCGCCAGGATCAGCGCCTGCGGGGCGCCGGCGCAGTCGGCGAGCACATAGGCGCCGCGCGCGATGCCCGCGAGCGCCTGCGCATCGCGCTTCTGGAACTGCAGATTCTGGCGCGAGAACACCAGCGCGCTGGGCCCGTCGCGCCGCGCCACCGCGGCGATCCAGGCCTGCGCCGATTCGACGGTGTCGCACGGCCGCCACACGTCCAGGCCGGGCATCAGCCGCATGCTGGAAACATGCTCGACCGATTGATGCGTGGGCCCGTCCTCGCCCAGGCCGATCGAGTCGTGGGTAAACACGAAAATATTGCGCAGTTTCATCAGCGCCGCCATGCGCAGCGCATTGCGTTCGTAGTCGGAGAACGTGAGGAAGGTGCCGGAAAAAGGAAGCAGTCCGCCGTGCAAGGCGATGCCGTTGCCGATCGCGGCCATGCCAAACTCGCGCACGCCGTAAGACAGGTAGTTGCCGCCGCCCGCCGCGCTCACCGCCTTCGCGCCCGGCCAGTTGGTCAGGTTGGACCCGGTGAGGTCGGCCGAGCCGCCGACGAACTCGGGCAGCGCGCTCGCCAGGCCTTCGATCGCGTTCTGCGACGCCTTGCGCGTGGCGATGGTTTCGGCCTTGGCGGCGATCTTCGCGATCAGCGCAGCGCAATGCGCGCTCCAGTCCGCGGGCAGCTCGCCCGCCATGCGGCGCCGGTACTCGCGCGCAGGCCCGGCATGCTGCTTTTCGTAGGCGGCGAATCGCTGCTGCCATTCGCCCTCGGCCGCGGCGCCGCGCACGCGCGCGTCCCAGCCTTCGTAGACCGGCTTCGGTATTTCGAACGGCGCATGCGTCCAGCCTAGCGCCGCGCGCGTGGCCGCGACTTCCTTCTCGCCCAGCGCCGCGCCGTGGGCGTCGTGCGAGCCTGCCTTGTTGGGCGAGCCCTTGCCGATCACCGTCTTGCAGCAAACGAGGCTGGGCCGGTCGGTCACCGCCTTGGCCGCGGCGATCGCGCGGTCCACCGCATCGACGTCGTGGCCGTCCACCGCCCGGATGACATGCCAGCCATAGGCCTCGAAGCGCTGGGGCGTGTCATCGGTAAACCAGCCCTGCACCTTGCCGTCGATGGAAATGCCGTTGTCGTCGTAGAGCGCGATCAGCTTGCCGAGCTTGAGCGTACCGGCGAGGGAGCAGACTTCGTGCGATATGCCTTCCATCAGGCAGCCGTCGCCGAGGAACACATAGGTGTGATGGTCGACGAGGGGAAGTCCGGGGCGGTTGAACTCGGCCGCGAGCATTTTTTCCGCGAGCGCCATGCCGACCGCATTGGCGATCCCCTGGCCCAGCGGGCCGGTCGTCGTTTCCACACCCGGGGTCACGCCGACTTCCGGATGCCCCGGCGTCTTCGAGTGCAGCTGGCGGAAGCGCTTTAGTTCCTCGATCGGCAGGTCGTAGCCGGTGAGATGCAGCAGCGAATACAGCAGCATCGAGCCGTGGCCGTTGGACAGTACGAAGCGGTCGCGGTCGGCCCACTTGGGGTTGCCCGGATTGTGGCGCAAATGGCGGTTCCATAAGGCGAGCGCGATTTCGGCCATGCCCATGGGCATGCCCGGATGGCCGGAATTGGCGGCCTGCACGGCGTCCATGGACAGGGCGCGGATGGCGTTGGCGAGTTCAGCAGTAGTGGTTTTCATGGCGGGTGGGATTGGACGAAGCTGCGATTATCGTCGAAGCGCCGCGATTTTTCCAATCCGGAAGAATCATGCGCACCTGGCGAGGCTCTATAATTGGGACGCAAATCTGAACAAATCAACACGGGAGACACGTAATGGCAAGAGTGGCATTCCTCGGCCTGGGCATCATGGGCTTTCCGATGGCGGGCTTCCTGGCCAAGAACGGCCACGAGGTCGCGGTGTATAACCGCACGCGCGCCAAGGCCGACGCCTGGGTGGCCAAACACGGCGGCAAGGCGGCGGATACGCCCAAAGCCGCTGCCCAGGGCGCGTCCATCGTGTTTTCCTGTGTCGGCGACGACCCCGATCTGCGCGCCGTCACCGTAGGCGAACAGGGCGCCTTCGAGGGCATGGCGGCAGGCAGCATTTATGTCGACCACACCACGGCCTCAGCCGACATCGCGCGCGAGCTGTTTGCCGCCGCGGCCAGAAAAGGCATCCACTTCATCGACGCGCCGGTTTCCGGCGGCCAGGCGGGCGCGGAGAACGGCACACTGACGGTGATGTGCGGCGGCGAGGCGGCCGCGTTCGAAACGGCCAGGCCGGTGATGGCCCACTACGCCAAGGCGGTGACCCTGCTCGGGCCCTCGGGCGCGGGACAGCTCACCAAAATGGTCAACCAGATCTGCATCGCGGGCCTGGTGCAGGGCCTGTCCGAAGGCATCAATTTCGGCCTCAAAGCCGGCCTCGACATGAATCAGGTGCTCGATGTGATCGGCAAAGGCGCGGCCCAGTCCTGGCAGATGGACAACCGCGGCAAGACCATGATCGCCGACCAGTTCGATTTCGGTTTCGCCGTGGACTGGATGCGCAAAGACCTGCGCATCACGCTAGAAGAAGCGAAGAAAAACGGCGCGCCGCTGCCGGTCACCGAAATCATCAACGGCTACTACGGCGAAGTGCAGAAAATGGGTGGCGGCCGCTGGGATACCTCCAGCCTGATCCGGCACTTGAGAAAAGCCTGACGCCCGACGGATACCCACCATGAACCGCGACGCACCGCCGTTTGGCGCCATGCCCTTTACCGCGCCCGAGTCTTACCTCGGCGCGGTAAGGGAGATCGGCGAACCCGATGACCAGAGCCTATATTTCGTGTTCCAGCAGACTTTGCTGCTGGTTGCAGATAGCGCGTCGGGCGCACAGTTGCCCGCGCACCAGGAATTGGCCCGTTTGGGCGCAAAGCCCTTGCGGCGCCTGTACCTGGGCACCTTGGACGAGCGCGCGTGCTACGCCTTCGAGTACGGCGCCGATACGGGAATTGCGCAAGACATGGCGTGGAAAGGCCTGCGCGCCCTGTACGGGAAGCTAGATGACAAGCTGTTCGCGCTCGCGGGTCGGGCTTTGCAATACATAGACTGGGATCGCACCCACCAGTTCTGCGGACGCTGCGGCACGCCCACGCGCCACCGCGAGCACGAGCGCGCCCGGGAGTGCCCCGCTTGCGCGCTCATCGCCTATCCGCGCATCGCACCGGCGGTCATGTGCCTGGTGCGGCGCGGGCAGGAGATCCTGCTGGCGCGCTCGCCGCACTTTCTACCGGGCATGTACAGCGCGCTGGCCGGGTTCGTCGAACCGGGCGAGTCGCTGGAGCAGTGCCTCGCGCGCGAGGTGCTGGAAGAAACCGGGGTGCGCATCGCCAATCCGCGCTATTTCGCCAGCCAGCCCTGGCCGTTTCCGCATTCGCTGATGATCGCCTTCGTCGCCGACTACGCCGGCGGCGAGATCACGCCGGCCCCGGACGAAATCGAGGACGCGCAGTGGTTCGACATCGATGCCTTGCCGAAGATACCGGCGCGGATTTCGATCGCACGCCGCCTGATCGACGGCGCGGTGGCGGAGATGCGCGCGTCTGCAGGGTTGCGGACTTGATAGAGAGACAGCCGGGCTTGCTGCGCGTGTCCCACCCAATTTGGGGCTTGAGCCAGGCCTAAACGTCGATTTTGAACCCGAGATCGACCTCGGACGCGGGCACGCCGCCGCGAATGCCCCAGTTCTCGGCACCGCTCTCGCGAAGAAGAATTTTGATGTGGTCGGCCGGGATGCCGAGCTTCCCGAGATTGTGAACAATCCTCTGGTACAGGGCGCGCTTTGCCTCAAGTGAGCGCCCCGAGAACAGATCGATCTCGATCAGGGTGTAACGATCGGTTCTGCCGGGAGGTACCGCGAAGCGCCGCGGCTCGTGCGCGACCAATCTTATGGTTTTGTCCCATTCGGGGGTCTTGAGCGCCTCCATCAGCGCCGCATGAACAGCGCCAATGATCTGTTCTTCTTCCGCCGGCGTATATTGCCGCCGAACTTCAATCATCACATTGGGCATGCGCCTAGCCTCCGTCTGTTTGCGCAGTTTAGCGTTGCGGTGAGCGGCAGGCCAGCGCCGGGCAGTACGCTGTACCAACGCTTGCGGCCCATCCGCGCGACCTGAAGTTCTGCCTCACAGCCATCGGCGGACCTTCGATCTGTACGCGGAGTAGTCGGCGCCGAACATGGCCGAGAGCGCCCGCTCTTCGGGCGCGATCTGAAATCGGTTCAGGTAGAGCACCAACGCCAACGGCCCGAGCAATGCCCAGGCGGCAGACAGAAATATCGCCCATGCGACGAGAACGAAAAGCAGACCTACGTACATGGGATTTCGCGTAACCCGGTAGATGCCGGAGCAAACCAGCGACGACGTTGTTCCCGGCTTCATCGAGTTGACGGTCGTTCCCGCGCGTCGGATCGAGATCGCACCCGCCAGGCTGAAAACCCCGCCGGCCAGAGCGACTGTCGCCGCCACGGCAAGCCGAATGACCGCTTGCACTTGAAGCAACGGGGCAATCGACGCGATTCCCCACATCGCACCCGCCACCAGCAGCGCGACCACCGGTGGTGGAATCTTGAGTTCAAGAGATTGCATCCTGGCGATCATAAGGCACAACGAGATGCCGTGCGGCGGGCCCGTACGATGGTTGAAAAAAATGTTACACCGCTTCTAGCCCGTCCGCATCAGCCAACGTTGGGTTCCGGTTGCACGGCGCGGGACAGGAGTCTAGAATGTGTAAGGTATTATAAAAGGATACACACCATGCGCACCAATATCGTGATTGACGACAAACTTATGAAGGACACGCTTCGGGCGACCGGGTTGACAACCAAACGGGAAGCGGTGGAGCTTGGGCTGCGTACCTTGCTTCGGTTACGGCAGCAAGAGGAGATACGGCGCTTTCGCGGCAAACTCGACTGGCAAGGTGACCTCGCCGCGATGAGGACTGATAAGTGATTTTGGTCGATTCCAGCGTTTGGATCGACTACTTTCGCGGGACTTCTACTCCGGAGGCGGAAGCGCTGGACGCGTTGCTGGGCGCTGAGCCGATTGCGACTGGCGATCTGATTCTGACTGAAGTACTGCAAGGGTTTGTGAGTGACCGAGATTTCAACCAAGCCAAGAAGCTCCTGACTTCGTTGGTGATTGTGGATTTGGCGGGGCAAGCCATAGCCGTTCAGGCTGCCAAGAACTTTCGTGTACTGAGAGCACATGGAATAACCGTGCGCAAGACGATTGACACGGTGATTGCCACGCGTTGCATTGAGAGCAGGCTGTCTCTTTTGTACAGCGATCGGGACTTCGATCCGTTCGTTGAACACCTCGGCCTACGTTCGGCGCTACCCGGGACCTAAACGAATAGCGTTTATCTGACGCCATGCAGCACCGTGCCTTCGCTTCAGCTTCGCCTCGGTGTCAGATAAACGCTATTCGCTTGACCGCGTCGATCGAAGCGCCCAGAAAGCGAAAATCCGGCTCCGGTTTTTTGCCGCTGACGATATCCGCAATCGCCGCGCCCGAGCCGCAGGCCATGGTCCAGCCCAGGGTGCCGTGGCCGGTATTCAGATACAGATTGGCGTAGCGCGTGCGGCCGATGCAGGGCACGCCACCCGGGGTGCCCGGTCGCAGGCCGGCCCAGAACTGCGCGTTCCCGGGCTTTCCCGCCTTGGGGAAGAGTTCAAAAGTGCGCCGCACGATGGCGCGGCAGCGAACCTCGTTGATCGAGCTGTCGTAGCCGGTCAGTTCCGCCGTGCCCGCCACGCGCAGGCGGTTGCCCAGCCGGGACATGACCAATTTGTTCGCGCCATCGCTCAAGCTGATGAGCGGCGCGACGTCGCCCTCGGCAAGCGGAATGGTGATCGAATAGCCTTTCAGCGGATAGACCGGGATCGATATGCCGATGGGGCGCAACAGCAGCGGACTGTAGCTGCCCAGCGCCATGACGTAGGCGTCGGCCTCGATGGCCTCGCCGCTGCCCAGGCGCACCCGCGCCACGCGCCCGCCCTCGGCCTCGACGCGGCCGATGCTGCTGCCGTAGCGAAACCGCACGCCGCTCGCCGCACCGAGGCGCGCCAGTTCCTGGGTGAATTTGTGCGCGTCGCCGGACTCGTCCCCGGGCGCATGCACGCCGCCGACGATGTGGCCGGCGCGCGAAGTGAGCGCCGGCTCCAGCGCGACGCATTCGGCCGCGGTCAGCACGCGCAACTCGACGCCGTGCTGCCGGTCCAGAGCGGCGGCCGCGTCCGCCGCGTCCAGTGCCTGAGGACTTTCGAAAATGCCGAGGATGCCGCGCGTCTGCTGCTCGTACTCGATGCCGGTTTCGGCGCGCAGCGCCCGCAGCCTATCCTGGCTATAGCGGTTGATGGCGGCGATCTGCGCCGCATTCGCGCGGGTGCGCGCGGGCAGGCATTCGCGCAGGAAGGCAAGGCCCCAGGCCCACTGCCAGGGGTCGGCGCGCAGGCGAAACAGCATGGGCGAATCCTCGCGCCCCAGCCATTTCAGCACCTGCGCCGGCGTTCCGGGATTGGCCCAGGGCTCGGAGTGGCTGATCGAGATCTGCCCGCCGTTGGCGAAGCTGGTTTCCATGGCGGCCGCTTCCTGGCGGTCGAACACCGTGACCTCATGCCCGGCGCGGGCGAGATACCAGGCGCTGGTCACGCCGACCACGCCGGCGCCCAAGACTGCGATTTTCATGTCGGGTTTGCGGGCGGCGCACCGGACCGCATTGGTGTGGTCCGGTCAGGCGCCACGGATGGATCTCTGCGGCCTGGCAATCCTTCAGCCGGGGTAAGCGACCACGTCCTGGCGCTGTTCGCCCAGGCCCTGGATGCCGAGGTTCATCACGTCGCCCGGCTTCAGGAACACCGGCTCGGGTTTCATGCCTAGGCCCACCCCGGGCGGCGTGCCGGTGGTGAGGATGTCACCCGGCATCAGGGTCATGTACTGGCTGCAGTAGGACACCAGCTTGGCCACGCCGAATATCATGGTGCGGGTGTTGCCCTTTTGCATGCGCCGGCCGTTCACGTCCAGCCACATGTCCAGGTTCTGCGGATCGCGGATTTCGTCGGTGGTCACCAGCCAAGGCCCGATCGGGCCGAAGGTGTCGCAACCCTTGCCCTTGTCCCACTGGCTGGACTGCATCTGGAAAGCGCGTTCGGACACGTCGTTCACCACGCAGTAGCCGGCGACATAGTCGATCGCCTTGTCCTCTGACACGTACTGCGCTTTCTTGCCGATGACCACGCCCAGTTCGACTTCCCAGTCGAGCTTGGTCGAATTCCTCGGCTGGATGACCTTGTCGTTCGGACCGGTGATCGAAGTCGTCGCTTTCATGAACACGACCGGCTCGGGCGGGATGGCCATGTTCGCCTCGCGCGCATGGTCGGCGAAATTCAGGCCGATGGCGATGAACTTGGATATCCCGACGTAGGGCACGCCCAGGCGCGGCTCGC
>Ga0334722_10001230_pt1 | contig 33060 bp, 30 predicted proteins | sample C3_bottom_MG_FD_207210 | JGI IMG/M metagenome (GOLD analysis project Ga0334722, IMG submission 207210) | Sediment microbial communities from Yellowstone Lake, YNP, Wyoming, USA - C3_bottom | ecosystem: Environmental > Aquatic > Freshwater > Lake > Sediment | place: USA: Wyoming | collected... | reverse complement strand
GCGAGATCGGTGGTGTCCACCTTGCAGGTAAACGCCCGTTCCCGCTCCCGGATATATTGCAGATAGCGGGCGTGCTCTTCTTTACCCGGCTCGCGGGCGTGCAGGTTGCGGAGCAGCTCAAAGGCGGCGGACGAGAGAACCTCGGCGAAATAATGGCCGCCGATATCGGTGAGAAAAAGGTCAAAACCCTCCCGGGCCTGATCGGTGCCCATGGAGCGGCAGAAGCAGGACTTGCGGGGCATACAAGAAACCCCGACGATGAAAGCGTTGCGCCGCTTGGCCGCATACTGCGGCACCGGATAAGCGCCGCCTAGCAACACCTTGTCGAGCTTCTGCAGGGCATTGATATCACAGGCGTGCAGACCGAAGTAGACCGTGGGCGGGCTAGGATTAAAATCCACCGCCCGACTCCACTCTTCCTTATCCACCCGAAAGGAGGCGAGCTCCTCAGTTGCGGGCAAGAACCAGGTTTTGGGGGAATAGACGGTGGAGGGATAATCCAGGACCAGATCGGCAAAGTCGTTGACCACGCCAAAGTCGTACAACTGCTCGCCGTTACGATCGACCCCGCGCCCCACCGGCCCGACAATCTGCCGCTCTTGCAGCAGACTGAAGAGGGTGGCCAGCTCATCTCTGGGAAAAACCCTGAACAACATAGCGATCTCCTAGGCAAAGATTTCTTTAACCGTCGCAGTAGTATAAAGCCCCAGCACTTCTGGCGGTAACTGGCAATCGGTCTGGCGCTTTAGCATGCAGCCTCCATTATAGGTGCGACAACCGTTATGGTGTCAAATAAAACTCCGCCAGCAGCACCGAATCTTTTCCGCGATGGGAAAATCCGACATAAACGTTAGCACCAGGCCAATATCTTGCATTTTCGCACAACTTCGCCGACCCACCCGAAGCAGATCCCACGGAGCAAAACAAATTTTCTCCCGCCATTCCCATAGTTTTACGGCGAGCATCACCTGTTCTTAACAACTGGCACGAAGTTTGATATGGTAGCTGGTGAAGTATAGTAAATAGCACCAGCTCGTCACCCCAGTGAACGCAGGGCGGTGGCGTCAGCAGGTCAGTCTGTCTGAATAGCATGTCCATCAAAGAGTCCGCTTAAAACCGGACCGGGAGGCATAATATGGCCGCAATCCGCAAAGACAATCTCTTCGCCCTGCTCCGACAGGACGGTCCCTTCGCCATCGGCGACCACCCGCCCGAGGGCGAGATCTTCTCCCGCGCCAACCGGGAGCTGACCAGCAAGATCAAGGCCGCCGGCTCGGTCACCAAGTACCGGGTGATCCGCAACCTGATCTTTGAGTTCCTTGATGTCACTTCCTGGCAGGACTTGCAGACACTCCTTAACAACAAGGAGCGTCAGAAGCTGGTCAGTCTACGGGCCTACAAGTTACTGGGCAACATGTTCGGCATCGAGGGCAACGAGCGGGAAATCATCACCCGGGTCGATAGTTACTCCCGCACCGCCGACGGGGTGATCCGCTACCTGCGCAGCAAGGTGCTGGCCAACTACGCCTCCCACATCGAGATCACCAACGAAATCGACATCGCCAGCAGCCCGGTGGAACTGTTGCTGATCACCTACAACCCGCGCTACCACAAGAAGGCGCGCTTCGAGGCCAAGCGTAAACTGATGCTTATGCAGCTGGCCGCCTCCATCGACCAGCGCGAGCGCGAGACCGAGATTGAGGCCAAGTTTTCCAACTTCCTCAATTTCCTGAACGATTATGTCTGGAGCGGCGACAACCTGATCGGTGAACTTGATCACGTCTATCTCTTAAGCGAGCACGATCAGGAGACCTTCGTCTGCCGGGAGGTGACGGTGATCAGCCCAACCGAGGCCGCCACAGTTAAGGCGGCGCCGGGTCGCAAGCTGACCCTGCTCAAACGGCGGCGCTTCAAGGCCGGTGGCCGGGAAATTCCAATCTATGTAAGCATCCGCAAGAAGCCGCCCGAGGCCAAAGTCCTAAAGCTCCTGCGCAAGGGTGAGGAAAACCCGGCGGTGGCGGTAGACGACGAGCTGGGGTTGATGGGAGTGGTCGATTCGGCGGTGGAGGTGAAGATCTTCCAGAGATATCTGACCCAGTGCGCCATCAAGGCCAACTCCTTCATGACCCTGGAGGAGGTGAGCGATTCCCTGAGCGGCGACGCCCACCGCAGCGCCACCCCGGGCAGTTCTGCCAGTACGCCAATGTTCAAATTCTTCGCCCGGATGGGCGGGATGCGGGTGGAGTTTATCGTCCACACCAACGAGAGCTACCTGAACTACATGTTCCAGCGCGACGTGGCCCACGACGAGTATGAGGTAAAAAGGATTTTCGACTCAGGGGTAGCAGAGCTGCTATTCCCTTACGAGATTTACCACCTGGATATGAAACTGGTGAAGGACAAGCTTTTGCGCTGGTTTAGGAGCAGAATCGAGGAGTTTTAAAACCGACATCTCACAACTACTTTTTCTCAAACTTATAGCCCACCCCATAGACCGAATGCACCAGTTCCTCGCCGGGGGCAACCTCGGCGATCTTCCGGCGTAGTTTCTTGATGTGGGAATCGATGGTGCGGTCGTTGACGATACGCTGTTCCGTGTAGATGCAGCCCATCAGCTGATCCCGGGAAAAGATCCGGCCGGGGTTGGCCGCCAGGTAACTGAGCAGCTTGAATTCCACGGCGGTGAGGCCAAGATCGCGGCCATGCAAGGTGGCCTTGTAAGCAAGCTCATCCAGCACCAGCTCTTCCTCACCCGAGTACGGCAGGATACCACCGCCCGTGCGGCGCAGCACCGCCCTGACCCGGGCCACCACCTCCCGGGGGCTGAAGGGCTTGCAGATATAATCATCGGCCCCCAACTCCAGGCCCAGCACCCGATCAATCTCCTCCACCCGGGCGGTGAGCATGATCACCGGCACATTCGAGAAGGTGCGCAATTCCTTGCAAATCTCCATGCCATCCCGCCCCGGCAGCATCAGGTCAAGAAGAACCAGGTCGACATGGTGCTGCCGCAGCCAGGGCAAGACCTCCAGCCCAGAATGCAGACAATGCGGAGAATAATTGGCCTGCAGTAGATAATCATGCAGGAGACTCGCCAGCTTATGTTCATCCTCGACAACCAGGATCACTTCATTCATGCGCTCACCCCCATCAAGGGCAGAGAAATCTCAATCCCCAAGCCACCCAGGGGGGAAACTTTGGCGACGATGGTCCCTTCATGGGCCTCAACAATACTCCGGCAGATGGCTAGCCCCAACCCGGCTCCGCCGGATTCGCGACTGCGGGAACCTTCCACCCGATAGAAGCGGGCGAAGATCTTCGGCAGCTCCTCGTCAGCCACTCCCGGAGTACTGTCGCAGAAAGCTACCCGAACGCTCCCTTCTTCCGCCACCACCGTGATCTCCAAGCGGCCACCAGAGTCTGTATACTTGAGACTGTTGTCGAGCAGATTGGTAAAAAGTTGCCGCAAACGTTCCTGGTCGGCGAAAACCATCGCCTCCTCTGCCTCGGAGGAAGGCCCCGAGACGGTGATCCCGGCCCCAGTGAACTTGGGCCGGAAGGAATCCACCACCTGCCACAAGAGCGACGGCAGGTCCAGCTGTTCCTTGCGATAGGTCATGGCACCAACGTCATAAAGGGATAGCTGGTAGAGATCGTCGATCAATCTTGAGATATGCAGCACCTCGGCGTGCAGGGATTGAATCGCCTTCTGATCCGGGCTGCGAATGCCGTCTTGCAAGGCCTCAATCTCGCCGCGCAGCACCGAGAGTGGCGTCCGCAACTCGTGAGAGATATCGGCCACCCATTGGCGATGGGCCTTTTCGTTGTTTTCCAAGGCCAAGGCCAGGGCATTAAAATCCCGGGCCAGTTGGGCCAGCTCGTCGCGGGAAGTAACCGGCACCCGGGTGGTATAATCACCACCGGCCAAGCGGTGGGTTCCTTCGGTCAACGCCTTGATCGGCCGCACCAGGCGCCGGGTAACAAACAGGGAAAAGACTACTGCCAGAAACAAGATCACCCCGGCAATCATCAGCATCGCCAGCTCCTGCTGTTTAACGAAGCGAAGCTGATGATCCTCGGAAATCTCCTCGCGCGGATGGTAGAGCAGATAACTGACCACCTTGCCCTGATGGGTCAATGGTGCAGGTCGCTCGCCTTTCTTTACCCCGATGTTACCGAAAATCGGTTCCAGATTTTCATCCAACAAGAGCAGCCGGGCATCAAACTTCCCCCCCGGCATGACCCGCGTCAGGCTCTTGGGCCAGGTTTCGGGATCATCCTGGAGAAAATCCCAACTGCCTTTTTCTGTATAGGCCTGGATAAGGGCGGTGGCCAGCTTTTCATTCTCTATGGTATTGACATATTGAAGGAATCCCCGCCCCAAGTTCCAGTTCATGATCAGATACATGAAGATCACCGCCAGCATGGCGGCAGCAAGAATGGCAAAAAAAAGGCGCTGCTGGATTTTTATTTTCACTAACATTTCCATTTTGAAAGACACGGGTTGTCAAAACCGGCCACCAGAATCCTTTTCTGAACTGGCGCCGATCCGTCAGAAGATAACTCAAAACAGCAAGATAAGGAGGCTCTCTACCTTGAGGTTAAACCACTGCTGAAAAATTCAGGGGTAAATTATCGTTATCGGCAAATTTCCTTATTTCTTCCATATTTTCTCCACAATCGTCGTTTAAATATCAAACCAGGTGGGGTTGATCAGAGTATCAATCCCGAAAGTAATTCAAAATTGTTTATTGAGGATACACCCATGAAGAAGATCATCGCTCTCTCCGTCTGCATGTTGTTGCTGCCCATTGCCGCCATGGCCACCACCAAGGCTCCTGCCGCTCCCAGCAAAGCCGCAATCGAAGCTTGCGTCGGCAAGGCAGCCGGTGACGCCGTCAAGGTGGCTGGAAAGAAAAAAGGCGAGATGATTGATGCCACCTGTCAGGATGTTAAAGGCCAATTGGTCGCCGTTAAAAATCCTCCTGCCGCCAAGAAATAATCGGAGGTTATACCACCGCTTTCCAAAAGCCCGCCAAGGCTTGCTTTACCTCCTGTAGTAAAGACAACACCCCGACAACTAAGTCCAGTTGTCGGGGTGTTGTCTTTCCAGGATTGTGCGGGATAACAAACTGCGCCCAAATTGCCATGTCTCCTACCGCCCAGGCAACTACCACGCCCCTGCCCTAAGAAAAGATACCGCCTAGCGGCAGCGATTAAACAAAAAATGGGAAAACCGACAGACGGCTCCCCCATTATTGTGCGCTTCCTGCAATCGCGGGTTCAGACAGAAACACCCTTACCCTGCACCTTGACCTCTTCGATCTCCCTCTTGGCTTCAGCCAGCTGCTGCCTGAGTGCGGCCAACTCGGCCTCAACCAGCTGCTGCTTGGGTGTAACCACTTCGGCCTCAGCCAGCAACTTCCTGGGTGCGGCCACTTTGTCCTCAACCAGCTGCTGCCTGGGTGCATCCACTTCCTGTTCGGCCTCGCGCAGTCCCTTCTTGAAGGAACTGATTCCCCTACCCAGACCGGCGCCAAGTTCCGGCAATTTTTTGCCACCAAAGCACAAAAAAGCTATCCCCAAAATCACCATTAGTTCCGGCATTCCCAATCCAAACATATTTTCACCGCTAGTAGATTGTTAAACGAAATCAGCTCTTATCGGAACTATTATCCTTTTTATCCTCAAGAGCGTCCTTCTTTTCGCTCTCCTTGGAGGCATCCTTGAAATTTTTAATCCCCTTGCCGATCCCCGCGCCAAGTTGGGGCAGCTTGTTGGCCCCGAAAAGAACCACGACGATCACCAGGATGACGAGAAGTTCAGGCATTCCCAATCCAAACATTTCTATCTCCACTGAATTTAAGTTACAGTTATCATGAATATCCGCTTACAACTGTACTCTGCTTACGATTACCTGAAAAAGCCAGAGTTGCCAAGAATTTCGTGCATCAAATGGCAGCGGACCCTCAACCCAGCCGTGTCAAAACCGCCAGCAGCAGCCGATTCAGATCGCTCTCCGCCCCGGCCACCTGCGCCAGCACTTCTTCCAATAAGATGGGGTGAAAATCATCGGGGTCATTGTAGTTGGCCACCACCGAGCAGGCCAGCACCCGCATCCCGGCATGGCGGGCAACAATTACTTCCGGCACCGTCGACATCCCCACCAGATCAGCCCCGCTCTGGCGGAGGAAGCGGGTTTCGGCCGGAGTTTCCAAGCTGGGACCTGCCACTGCTGCGTAAATCCCGGTGTGCATACCGGCAATACCCAGGCGACGCGCCTCTTCCAAGGCATATTCGATCAATTCATGATCATAGGCCCGGGATAGATCGGGAAAGCGCTCCCCCCACCCCGCCACATTTGCACCGCGCAGCGGATTATCGGGAATAAAATTCAGATGATCGCGAATCAGCGCCAAACTGCCGGGCCGAAAAAGCTGGTTTAGACCACCGGCGGCATTGGCCAGAATCAGGACGCGACAACCCAGGCGGCTTAGCACCCGCAAAGGGAAAGTGGCTTCCCGGAGCGAATAACCCTCGTAAAAGTGGAGCCGACCCTGCAATAACGCCACCCGACGCCCAGCCAGCCGACCACTAACCAGGCTGCCGAGGTGACTGGGAGCAGTGGCCGGAGAGAAGTGTGGAATTTCCGACCAGGGCAAAAGCACTGCGCCATCAACCTGCGCCGCCAGACTACCCAGGCCAGTGCCGAGACTGATGACAATCTCCGGTGGCTCCAGCAGACAGGCGCGTAAAAAATCCGCCGCCGCCTCTACCTGCTCGCGGTAATCAACATTTTCTGGGTCCATGCGTACTGGCCGGTGGGCTCAGGCAGGCCGCTGCCGCGGCAGGGTAAAGGTGAAGACGGCCCCCCCCTCGACTCGGTCAGCAAAGGTGAGACGACCGTTGTGCAGTCTCTCAATAACCTGCTGGCAGGAGGCCAAACCCAGCCCGTTACCCTCGGGTTTGGTGGTGAAATGGGATTCGAAGATGCTGGCCCGGAAACGCTCGGGGATGCCATCGCCACGGTCCTTGACCTTCACGATGATATTGTCATCGTCATAGCCGACCTCAACATCTATGGGCTGGCTGGCCTTACTGGCCTGGGCGGCGTTGATCAGCAGGTTGATCAACACCCGATAGATCTCCAACCGGCAAAAACTCACCTCCGGTAGGTTATCGCGGAAAGCGACACGCACCACTCGCTCTTTCAAGTCAGGGTGGGCCTTGAGCTCTGATTCCTGGAGTTCGGCAATCAGCTCGGTAAGCGATCCAGCTTCATACTGGCGCGGCAGATCCAAGCGCTTGGCATTGGCCAAGGCTTCGGCCATCATCGCCACTAACTTGTCGCGGCCTGACTGCATGACCTTGATCAGCCGCAGTTGCGACTCGTCGGTGACCTTTTTCTCCAGCATGTCGAGAAATAGTAAGGGAGCCATCTGGTTCTTCATATCGTGGATCAGGATATTGGCCTTCTCCAGTTCGGCGGCGATGATCTCGGTATTGAGCCGGATGCGGTGACTGAGGGTGCGCATCATCGAAAAAAGCGACTCCGGCTTGCGCGAAAAATATTTCTGGAATTGGTCCCGAGTGATGCGAAGCAGGGTTGAATCGGTCACCGCTTGGACCGTGGCCGAGCGAGGTTTGGCCTCGATCAGGGCCATCTCGCCGATATATTCCACCGGCTTGATGGTGGTGATGAATTTCGCGTGTTTACTAATCTTCAGCTCACCTTCCAGGAGGATGAACATGTCGTCCCCGGGCGAGCCTTCATGGCACAGATAATCATCGGCAGAAATCCGCACTTCCTCGACGTTTTCGGCAATAAAGGTATATAGCTCATCTTCCGTGAAATGCTGGAAGAGATCCATCGAGCTTAAGTATTTAAATCTCTCCTCGGAGCTTACCACCGGTGGCTTTCCTTGGTTAGGTTATGGCGGAGCTGCTACCCAACAACGCTGTGCGAATTAGATTAACCTGCCGCGCTCACCAATGCAATGCGAGAAGACCGCTAAGGCTTGCCCTGTCAAGGCCAGGGTGAGCGAAAATCGCGGCAGACATCAGCAAGCAGAAAGGGCGTGCTTCTCCACGAAATCCTTGATGACCCCAGTTTCGGCGGCCAACACCTCGCAACGGCTAGCCTGTTCAGCCAGTCCGGCCAGCGCCCGGGGCAGCTCGGGCTCGTGCCCGATGGCCTTCGACACCGCCGCCCCAAACTTGGCGGGATGTGCCGTAGCCAGACAAACCAGCGGGACACCTGGGCGCCGGAAATCCAGACCAGCCCGAACCCCAACTGCCGTGTGCGGATCCAGAAGATAACCCTGGCGATAGTAGGTACTGATGGTCTCCAGGGTCTCCGCCTCGCTGACGCTGCGGGCCGCAAAATCACCCCGCACCTGGGCATGCTCGGCCGCCGAAAAGCCGAGTTTTCCGGCCCCGGCAAATTCAGCCATGGCGTCACGCACCCGGGCCGGATCATTGCCGTAGAGATAAAAGAGGTAGCGTTCAAAATTACTGGCCACCTGGATATCCATGGAGGGGCTGGCAGTCTGCGTCACCTTGCCCAGCGAATATTCACCGGCATTGACGAAGCGGGCCAGGAGATCATTTTCATTGGTGGCCAGAATCAGTCGTCCGATTCGACCAGGCAGCAGCAGCCGGGCGACATGCCCGGCAAAGATATCGCCGAAATTACCGGTGGGCACGGCAAAGTCCACTTGCCCAGCCTGGGGTCCAGAAAGCTTGAGGGCGGCATAAACATAATAGACAACCTGGGCCAGGATCCGCGCCCAGTTAATGGAGTTGACCGCCCCCAGGCAATGCTTCTCTTTAAAGGGGATATCGTTGAAGATGGCCTTGACGATGGCCTGACCATCATCGAAGGTCCCGCGCAGGGCAATGTTAAAGACATTGGCGTCGGTGACCGTGGTCATCTGCAATTCCTGGATGGGGCTGACCCGTTTGTAGGGATGGAGGATGAAGATGTTGATCCGCTCCTTGCCCCGCACCCCATAGATGGCGGCGCTGCCGGTATCACCGGAAGTGGCGCCGAGGATGTTCATCCGTCCCCCGGATTTCCCCAGGAGATACTCGAAGACGTTGCCAAGGAACTGTAAGGCCACATCCTTAAAGGCCAGGGTCGGACCATGGAAGAGTTCGAGGATGTGCAGACCGTCGACCTCAACCAGCGGGGTGATCTCGGGATGATTAAAGGTGGCGTAAGAGCGGTTGATCAACTCCCGCAGATCCTCGCTCGGAATGTCATCAACAAAGCGGGATATTACCGCCAAGGCCAGATCCTGATAGGAAAGTTGCCGCCAGGCAGCAATTTCAGCCGGGGAGACCGGGGTGACTGATTCGGGCAGGAGCAGGCCGCCGTCGGTGGCCAACCCCATCATCACCGCCTCGCTGAAGGAAATCGGGGCAATGCCGCCCCGGGTGCTGATATATTTCATGATGTTTTTTTCCGTCAAAATTCCTAATTCGTAATTATCAATTCGTAATTATCAAACTTTCCCCTTCCATCTCGCCCGGAACCGCCACTCCCAAGAGCGCCAAAACCGTCGGGGCAATATCTTTGAGCGCCCCGCCATCCCGCAATTTCCCACCCAGGTGCGCCTTATCTACCAGCAGAAAAGGCACCGGGTTGGTGCTGTGGGCAGTGAAAGGCCCGCCGCTGACGGGATCAATCATCACCTCGGCATTGCCATGATCGGCGGTGATCAACACCACACCCTCCTGCCTCTCCACCTCGGCGACCAGACGCCCCAGACAATCATCCACCGTCTCGCAGGCCTTGATGGCGGCGGCCATGATCCCGCTATGACCTACCATGTCGCAATTGGCGAAATTCAGGACAATCAACCGAAAACGCTCTTCCCGGAGACGACTGAGCAATTCCTCGGTGACCAGTGGCGCACTCATCTCCGGCTTGAGATCATAGGTAGCAACCTCACGCGGCGAGGGGATCAGCACCCGTTCCTCGCCGGGGAAGGGCTCTTCCCGACCACCATTGAAGAAGAAGGTGACATGGGCGTATTTCTCGGTTTCGGCGATGCGCAGTTGCGGCAGAGCGTGGCGACTCACCTCCTCGCCCAGGATATGGGTAAGGGACTGGGGCGGAAAGGCCACCGGCAGGTCAAAGTCCTTCTCGTAGGCGGTGAAGGTGACGAACTCGGCCAGCTGTGGCCGCTCACCCCGGGCAAAACCGGTGAAATCGTCAAAGGTGAAGGCGCGGGTCAGCTGTCTGGCCCGATCGGCGCGGAAATTGAAGAAGATCACCGAGTCACCGCTGGCGATAGTGCCCAGGGGCTGGCCATCGCCAGCAACGATCACCGTCGGTTTGACAAACTCATCCGACTCGTCGCGCCCGTAAGCCTCCCGCACCGCAGCCAGCGGGTCGGGGGCAACCACGCCGCTGCCCACAACCAGGGCCTGCCAGGCCAACTCCACCCGGTCCCAGCGCTTGTCCCGGTCCATGGCATAGTAGCGGCCGGAAACCGTGGCCACCTGCCCCACCCCGATACGGGCCAGTTCGCTCTGCAATCGCTCCAGGTAGCCTTGGCCACTGCGGGGCGGGGTATCGCGGCCATCCAGGAAGGCATGGATAAAAACCCGCCGCAAACCTTGCCGGGCCGCCATTTCCACCAGACCAAGCAAGTGATCGAGATGGCTGTGCACCCCACCATCGGAAACCAATCCCAGCAGATGCAAGGCGCCACCGCTGTTCTGGCAACGGGCCATACACCCAGCGAGAACCGGATTACGGAAAAACTCGCCGTTGCGCAAGGCCAGGTTGATCCGGGTAAAATCCTGATATACGACGCGCCCGGCGCCGATATTCAGATGCCCCACCTCGGAATTACCCATCTGCCCGGCGGGTAAACCCACCGCCTCGCCGTTGGCGACGAGGGTGGTGTGAGGATGCTCCCGCAACCAGCGCTCCATATTGGGCTTCCGGGCCTGCTGGATGGCGTTGCCGACGCTGGACGCGCCGCAGCCCCAGCCATCCAGGATGGCCAACAGCACCGGCCCCCGAGTTGGCTTGGCACTGCTCATTTCTTGGCCCTGCCAACAGGTTTGCCTTTGGGTTTAACGGTGGACGTTTTTTTTACCGGGGTGCCAACCGACTTTCTGGCTGGCTTGGCGGCCGTCTTCCGGGCTGGCTTATCCGCTGTCCAGCGGGCGGGCTTTTCTGCGGTCCAACTGTCCGATGTCTCTGCCGTCTTTCTAACTGGCTTTCCGTCCTTCCAGCGGGGTGGTTTTTCTGCTGTCTTTCGGGCGGGCTTTTCTGCCGTCCAGCGGGCGGGCTTATCAGCCGACTTTGGGGCGGGCTTGGTGGCCGTCTTCCGGGCCGGCTTGGCGGCCGTCTTCCGGGCTGGCTTGGCTGCTGTTTTCCGGGCTGGTTTGGCGGCCGTCTTCCGGGCCGGTTTATCATCAGCCGCGCTGGCTGGCCTCCTGGCCTTCTTGGCAGCAACTTTCTCAGCCGCCTTCTTAGCAGTTTTAGGGGCAATTTTAGCAACGCCATCCTCGGATTCCTCGGCAGGCATCCAAGAGGCGACCTTTCGCGTCTTTTTCTTGCCGGTCGCTTCCTTCACCACCGGTGCCGGCTGGGTAAGATCCACCCGGGGCGCGTCGTGCCAGAGCCCTTCCAGATCGAAATCAGGACGGGTCTCATGGTAGAAGATGTGCACGATCAAATCGCCATAGTCGAGGAGGATCCAGTACCCCTCTTTAACCCCCTCGGTCTCGGAGGACTTAGCCCGCTTATTGGAGATCTCCCGGTCAATAACATCGGCCAACCCCTGGACGTGCCGGGTCGAGGTACCAGCCATGATCACAAAATAGTCGGCAAAACTGGCCAATCCCCGGACATCCAGGGCAACCACATCCAGCGCCTTCTGATCGGCGGCCACCCGAGCGATTACCCTGACCTGCTCCTCGGCCGACAATTCCTGATATTTTTTCTGAATCTTTTTCATGAAAAACCTGTTCCTTTACAGATGAGTGCGCTTAATTTGCTCTAATTTCTGACCCGGACTTGACCCGGGCGAGGCTCGGAAAGTTGTGCATCATAGTCTATTGAGGGCATTTTTTACAACCGCCAATAACTAAAGCTCGGGTTTCACAGCCCCCCAAACACGGCGCCAGATTAAACAACCCTAGGTGGAACCCCTTGATTCATCTTTATACAACCTGTGAATTATTTTGAATTATAAAGTTATTCGAGTATAATCGCGCACCATCGAAACCCACAATGTTTTCATGCCGCCGGGCTTAAGGTCCGGCTTCTATTAGATCCAAGGAGCCCTAGAAATGAACAAGTCTTTACGATGGAAAAGCGCCCTATTGCTGATCATGGTAATTTTTTCGGGAATTATCATGTTGCCCTCGTTCACCGACAACGTCCCGACCTGGTGGAAGAAATATCTGGCGCCCAACGGCCTCCGCCTGGGCCTGGATCTCCAGGGCGGCATGCACCTGGTCTTGAAAGTTGATCTGGAGAAGGCCATCGAGAACAACCTCGACCTCACCGCGCAAAATTTCAAGGACGTTCTAGCCACCCAGGGCATCACCGTGGTTCGGACCTCTTCTGCTGATGCCAAAAAAGTTGCCTACACCATGCCCAACACCAGCTCCCTTGACCAGGTCAAGGAAGTGCTGAAGAAAAGCTTCCCCAACCTTACCGCCGACATCCAGTCCGAGGCCGGTTCTTTCCCCAGAATTAACCTGGCCTTAAGCAGCGAGACCATCGACTCCATCAACAAGAATGCGGTCAACCAGGCCCTGGAAATCATCAGAAACCGTATCGACCAGTTTGGCGTCGCCGAGCCGGTAATTGTCCGCCAGGGTACCGATGAGATCGTCGTCCAGCTGCCCGGCGTTAAGGATCCCAAGCGGGCCATGGACCTGATCGGCAAGACCGCCCAGCTGGAATTCAAACTTCTCTATGAAGAAGGCGATGTGGATCTCAAAAGCCTGATCAGCCAGGCCAGCCAGGCTGGACAATGGCAGGACGGCAATTTTCAGGGCGAAGGACGGCGGCAACTCAACCGGGCCCTGCAAGGGCGCCTGCCGGCCAATACCGAGATCTACTTTGAGAAACGGGCCAATAAAGAGACCAAGAAGGAAACCGTTACCCCGCTGCTGATCAAGACCCCGATCATGATGACCGGCGCCATGATCCAGGACGCCAAGCCCCAGATCGGCGGCAGTTTCAATGAGCCTTACGTCAGCATGGAGCTCACCGGCTCGGGCGGCAAACTCTTCGGCGATATCACCGAGAAAAACGTCAACAAGCGCTTCGCCATTATTCTGGATGACATCGTCCGCTCGGCGCCGGTTATTCGCGAGCGCATCCTGGGCGGCAGCGCCCAGATTTCCGGCAACTTCACCTACGAAGAGGCCTCCGATCTGGCTATCGTTCTCCGGGTCGGCGCTCTGCCCGCCCCGGTCAAGATCGTCCAGAACCTCACCGTCGGCGCCTCTCTGGGTCAGGATTCCATCGACAAGAGCGTGACCGCCGGTCTGGTGGGCACCGTCATGGTTATCATCTTCATGCTCTTCTACTACCGCCTTTCCGGGCTGATTGCCAACGCGGGCATGCTTTTGAACGTCATCTTCCTGATCGCCGGGTTGGCCGCCTTTTCCGCCACCATCACCCTACCCGGCATCGCCGGTATCATCCTCTCCATTGGTATGGCGGTGGACTCCAACATTCTAATCTTTGAACGAATGCGCGAAGAATTCGCCTTAGGTAAAACCGTGCGCTCCGGCATCGAGGCCGGTTACGAAAAGGCCCTGCCCACCGTGGTTGACGCCCATGTTACCACCCTGGTTACCGCCTTCGCCCTGTTCCTCTTCGGCACCGGGCCAATCAAGGGCTTCGCGGTTTCCCTCTCTCTGGGTATCATCTTCAATCTGCTTTCCACCCTCTTCGGCACCAAGTTGGTCTACGACATCATCCACAGCCGCGGCGGCATCAAGAAACTCGATTTCCTCCATATTATCGGTCACACCAACTTTGACTTCATGAGCTGGCGCAAGATCTGCCTGACCGGCACCGCCGTGGTTATGCTGATCGGCGTCATCGCCTCCGTCCAGATTGGCCGGGGCAAGGCCAACATGGGCATCGACTTCTCCGGCGGTGTACTCCTGCAGTACAAGGCGGCCACCGCCTTCACCATTGATGAGGTGCGGGATGCCCTTAATGCCGACGGCCTCAAGGATGTTGAACTGCAGAACGTGGTCAACGAGCAGCGGCTGATCGTCAAGATCAAGAAGGTTGCCGAGGAAACCGGCGATCTCACCGCCGCTGTCGCCAATTCGCTGCAAAAGCACCTGAGTGCTAAGAATTTCCAGATGGAAAGCCAGTCGGAGATCGGCTCCTCGGTAAGCTCGGCCCTGCGCAGCAAGGCGTTGCTGGCCATTGTTCTGTCGATGGTCGGGGTCATCATCTACCTGGCATTCCGTTTCAACTTCAGCTTCGGGGTGGCCGCCGCCGCCGCCACCTTCCATGACGTCCTGGCGGTGCTGGGGGTCTGCTGGATCTTCCACATCGAGATCACCCTGCTGATCGTCACCGCCCTGCTGACCCTGGCCGGCTTCTCCTTAAATGACACCGTGGTCATCTTCGACCGGATCCGGGAAAAACGGGCCCAGTCCGCCGCCGGTAAGATCAAAACCCACAGTTACGTGCAACTGATCAATGACAGTATCAACGAGGTCTTAAGCCGGACCATCATCACCGTACTCACCGTGGTTTTCACCCTGGTGGCCCTGTTCTTCTGGGGCGGCTCGGTGATTCATGATTTCGCCTTCGCCCTGCTCTTCGGCGTCGTTTTCGGCACCTATTCGTCGATCTTCGTGGCCAGTCCCATCTTGCTGATGATGGACAAGGATGAAATTGGCAAGGTTTGATGGACACCGCCCCACAGACTAAAGTCAGCAACCTGGACCGCGACCAGCCCTTCAGCTTCCGTTGCGGTTCAGGCCTGAGCTGCTTCACCGAATGCTGTCGCCAGCTGGAACTGGCCTTGACGCCGTACGACGTCCTGCGGCTAAGCGAGACATTGGGACTCAGCGGCGCGGAGTTTCTGGAGCACTACACGGTAATCGAAAAGAGCGACCAAGACGCCTTCCCCCAGGTGTATCTGGGGATGGTTGACGACGGTCGGGCCAGCTGCCCCTTTGTCAGCACCACCGGCTGCACGGTCTACTCCAACCGCCCCGGGGCCTGCCGCACCTACCCCTTGGGCCGCGGGGCCAGGATCGGCCCGGACCAAGGTTTCAACGATTTTTACGTGTTGGTAAACGAGCCCCACTGCCGAGGGTTTGCCGAGACAACCTCCCAAACCGTCGACACCTGGTTGGCTGATCAGGAACTCGCCCCCTACAACGAGATGAACGATCTCAGCATGCTGATTCTCCAACACCCTAGAATTCGCTCAGGCTTCCGCCCCGATGCCGGGCAGCAGGAGCGGTATCTGGAAATCCTGTACCGCTTGAGCGGATTTACCGCCCCGCCCGAGGCGACCGCAGATGAGCGGCTGCGACAAGGACTGAACTTGCTGGCCGATGAACTCTTCCCGAGCTGAGTTACCGGGGGAGCTGCCCCTGGGAATAGAACTGACCGGCAAACTCCGCGCCTTCGCCACCGTTTACTGTCACGAGGAAGGGGGCTGTCACGGCCCCGACCACGCAGAACGGGTTCACGCCACTGCCTTGGCCATGGGTCGGGAGCTGGGAGCTGACTTGGAGATTATCAGTGCGGCCGCCCTGCTCCACGACATCGGCCGGGCCGAGGAAAGCCGCAGCCGTGGTCAACTTTGCCATGCCGCCCTGGGGGCGAAAATGGCCGCAGCAATTCTGGCCGAACTGGATTTTGCTGCCGAGGCAAGCGCCGCCATTTGCCACTGCATCGCCACCCACCGCTATCGGGACGAAAACTGTCCCGAATCGCTGGAGGCGAAGATCCTCTTCGATGCCGACAAGCTCGACTCGCTGGGGGCCATCGGCATCGGGCGCGCCTTCCTCTTCGCTGGCCAGGTGGGCGCCCGGTTGCACAACGATGAGCGGGCCCTGGCCGACAGTCTGGCCTACAGCCTGGAAGACACCGCCTATCGGGAGTTCAAGGTCAAGCTCTGCCTGTTGCCGGAACGGATGCTGACCCCCATCGGGCAGCTACTGGCCGGAGAGCGGCAACAATTCATGCAAGATTTTTTCAGCCGCCTCGATGCGGAAATTTGGGGAGGAATACGTCATGTCAAAAATAGTTAAAGCCATTGTCATCACCGGCTATGGCACCAACTGCGAAACCGAAATGGCCCACGCCTGCCGCCTGGGCGGCGCCGAGCAAGTGGACATCGTCCACATGAGCCAGCTGATCCACGGCGAATTCCGGCTGGACGACTACCATCTGCTCAACCTGCCCGGCGGCTTCCTGGATGGCGACGATCTCGGCGCCGGTCAGGCCGGGGCGCATCGCTTTAAACACGTGGTGGTCAAATCCACCGGCGAAAAACTGATGGACCAGCTGCTCCGCTTCATCAAGGATGGCAAGCTGATCCTTGGGGTCTGCAATGGTTTCCAGCTGATGGTCAAGACCGGCCTGCTACCAGGCTTCGCTGGCGACTACCAGAATCGTCAGGTCAGCCTGATCCACAATGATTCCGGCCGCTTCGAGGATCGCTGGGTGGCGCTCAAGGTCAATCCCGCCTCACCCTGCGTCTTCACCAAGGGGCTGGATCGTCTCTATTTCCCGGTCCGCCACGGCGAAGGAAAGTTCGTCACCATGGACGAGCAGGTCTTGAAAGCGGTGCAGGACAACCATCTGGTGGCCCTGCGCTACGCCGACCAACAGAGCGGCGAGCCGACCATGATCTATCCGGCCAATCCCAACGGTTCCCCCGACGCCATCGCCGGGATCTGCGACCCCAGCGGTCGGATCTTCGGCCTGATGCCCCACCCGGAGGCCTTTCATCACCGCACCAACCATCCCCGCTGGACCCGGGAGGAGTTGCCGGAGGAGGGACAGGGGGTGGCAATCTTTAGGAACGGAGTGGAGTTTATCCGCGCCAATCTGCTTTAATTCCGACCAGCCTCAAAGAAAGCAATGACCCTAGCGATTGAAAACGGCGCCCCGGCTGCCTCGGCCGAAAAGATTGTCCGCTTCGTCAACTCCCTGCGCCGCTACCTCCTGGGGTTATTGCTGACCTTCCTGGTCATAACCGTTGGCTTCTACTTCTTGAGCCTGGGTTTTCTTGATATCCTCCAGGACCATTTGCACCAGGAACTCTCCTTCTTCACGGTGGCCGAGCCAATCCTGGCCCGGATCAAACTGGCCCTCTTCGCCGCCCTCTTTTTTCTGATGCCGATCATCACCATGCTGCTCTGGACGGCTCTGGCCAAGCCCTTTGCCATCACAGTTGGCCAGCGCCAGTGGTTCCTGCTTTTCTCCTGCCTGCTATTTTATGGCGGGGCCTGGTTCTGCTATGCCATCACCCTGCCCTTCGGCATCGATTTTCTTTTGAGTTACGCAACCCCCGAACTCCGCCCGGTGATCTCGGTGAGCGAATTCGTCACCTTCGTTTCGCTCTTCATCCTCGGCTTCGGGTTGATCTTCGAGCTCCCGATCTACATGGTTTTCGCGGCCCGGGTCGGCCTGGTCAGCCGTCAAAAATTCGAGGAGCACCGGCGCTACGCCGTCCTGATCATCAGCATCGTGGCCGCCGTCCTCACCCCAACCCCGGATATCGTCAACATGATGCTGATGGCGTTGCCGCTTTACCTGCTTTATGAGATGGGGATTATTGCCCTGCGGCTGCTGCGGTACTGAAGAAGAGCAATTGCCTAACAGATTTAGTCGTCATTTGGATGAAACAGGTTCCGTTCTCTGGTCTAATCGGCTATGATGTCCTAGCAATTACGCAGTGGAGCAGCCGAAATAATGCTCGTAATATCACCATCAAGACGGACTTTCCTCAAGGCCTCCTTGGCCGGGGCGCTGACCTGGTACGGCTTATCAGGCATCGCCCGCGCCGAACAAACCCCGGCCCAAGAACTGCCGAAAGGAGCCCTTTCACTTTACAACACCCATAACGGCGAACGCCTGTCTGTGAACCTGCGAGACAATAACGGCTCTTACGACCCCAGCGCCTTGGACGCCCTCAATCACTTCCTCCGCTGCCACTACACCAACGAACAGACCACCATGGATGTCTGCACCCTGGAATATCTCAACCAGGTTGATAAGCAACTGGGGGGCGGCCATGAGATCCACGTCATCTCCGGGTATCGTTCCCCAACGTACAACGAGTTGCTGATCAAGAACGGTCACCGGGTGGCCCGCCACAGCCTGCACCTCTCCGGCCGGGCCATCGACATCGCCTTCCCCACCGTCAGCCTGGAGGAGGTGCGCCGCACCGCCCTCGATCTGCGTCGGGGCGGAGTGGGATTCTATCCGGGCGACGGCTTTGTCCACCTGGATTCCGGAGGGGTCAGAACCTGGTGAGGCGCTTTCCCCTGCCCACCAGTTGCGCTCTGTTGGTGATCGTGCTGGCCCTGGCGACATCCGTCTGGGCCGCGCCCAAGAAAATCACCGACCTTTGCCAAGTCAGCCATCCCAGCGATTCCACCATCCTCTGGGAATGCCACAAGCTCAAGAGTGGCGACACCCCGCTGCAGCTCTTTGGCGCCAGCTGGCGAGACGTGCTCCGCTTCAACCGGATCGACCAGCGCCACTTCAAGGCTGGCGTCTCTCTCAAGGTTCCCCGTAATTTCAAAGAAGTTGCCGACTTCACCCCCCTGCCCCGGGAATATCCGGAGGCGGCGGGAGCGGAGAAATTCATCATGGTGGACCTCGCCGAGCAATTCCTCGGCGCCTACGAGCACGGCAAGCTGCGTTTCTCCTTTCCCATCGCCAGCGGGAGCCAGGAAAACCCCACCCCATCCGGCGATTTTCGGATCACCGCCTTTGATCGGGACCATGATTCGTCACTCTACCAGATTGACAATACCGACACCCCCTACCCCATGCACTACGGGCTGCGTTTCTACACCAATCCCCAATGGGTGGCCTTCTGGATCCACGGTCGGGACATTCCCGGCTATCCCGCCTCCCACGGCTGTATCGGCCTCTACGACGAGGAGATGCAACAGCGTTACTACACGAATCCCACCAAACCAGTTCTCCTGGATGCCGCCAATCTCTATCAGTGGGTTGTGGGTGCAAAAGCCGACAGCGGTAAGATCACCAGCCTGAGGAATGGCCCAGTGGTGCGCATCATCGACGGCTCCAGCCAGCAAGCCCCCCGTTGAGCTAAGGCACAGAATCCATTAACGCCTTACCCGTCGAGATTTTACCCTTGCAGCTCCATCACCAATAAGTTAGATATATAAAATACTGACTATTACCAACCTTAATTTCGCAGCATGCCACACAACAACTGTGTCAGATTGCTCGACAATAGAGAAAGAAGAACATCATGTGGAAGGTTAAGTGGCTAGTTATTTTGGCATTGCTTGTGACTACGGTGCATCCGAGTTTTGCTGATGATCGCGCCCAAATCCAGGGCATCTGGAAGCTGCTTTCCTACGATGTTGAGGTTCAGAGCACCGGCGATAAATTCCCGCCCATGGGCAAGAATCCCACCGGGTACGTGATCTTTACCCCAGAGGCGCGCGTGTGGTTTGTGCTGACCGGAGATGGGCGGAAACCTGCGAAAACCGCCGAAGAAAAAGCGGAACTGCTTGACACCCTGGTTGCGTACACCGGCACGTACCGCCTGGAAGGAGACAAGTGGATTACCAGTGTCGAAGTGGCCTGGAATCCGGCCTGGGTCGGCACCGAACAGTCACGATCCTTCAAAGTAGAAGGCGACCATCTTCACGTCCTCACCCCGTGGCGGATTATGCCCAACTGGCCCGACAAGGGCATGACCCGAAGCATTATCACCTTCGAACGTTCAAAATAACCGCCAATATTTTGACAACCCGGGCCGCTCGAATACCTTTCTGTGTCAGAAAGAAAACAGCCGCCAAATTTACGACACACCCTACAGACAAGGGCAGATAGCTTACCATTAAGAAATTAAAATGCCGCCGCTACCAAAGGTCACTTGCCAAGGCCGCGACAGCACTCCGCACAAAACACGTATTTACAGCACGTTGCACACATCTCCCGGATCATACAAATCCAAACCCTACCCCTTATTTCTTCTCAGAAAGGCCGCCGGCAGGAACAATATTCAAGAAGGCACGCCTTTTGCAATATCCACAAACAACAAGGCGGAAGCAAAAAATGCCTTAACCGCCTGGACCTGGTTGCCGATAAGGAAATTAACCAGACAAGGATTGTACCGAGAAGGAGACAAGTCATGACCGTTAAATGCTGCGTGTGCACAAAAATTCGCATCGACAACCAGTGGCTGGATTCCGAAGTCAAATCCGATGAACTGGTGAGCCATTCCTACTGCCCAGTCTGTCTGAATGTAGCCCTGGCCGAACTAACCGCCCATAGTCAGTCCACCACCACGACTGCCATGCATCAGCACACCGCCCAAGCCCTCAGGCCCTAAGCACCCTCTATAACCGCTCCCAGAAAACCCCTCCCACCCGACCGGAACTGGATCAATTCCGGTCGTCGTGCCGCCTGCCCTTCCAGTCCGAAAACCGCTCATAGGCGCCGCGGGTAAGGATCTGAAAATAGTTTTCCAACACCTCCACCCCAGACAGCACCCCGACGACGATAATCGCGAACATGATCGCCAGGCCGTTGCGATCCATGCCGATACAGACCCCGATGGCGGCCAGGACCCAGATGGTGGCAGCCGAGGTTACCCCCAGCACGTTACCATCCCGGGCCAGCATCACCCCCGCACCCAGAAAGCCGATCCCGGTGATAATCTGGCCAATGATCCGCGATGGGTCGGCGTTATGGCCAGTAAACTGGGCACCGATCACCGTATAGATATAGGTACCCAGGGTGATCAGCGTGGAGGTGCGGATGCCCACAGGTTTTCCCCGGAATTGCCGCTCCAACCCGACAATCAGCCCCACCAGCAGGGCCGTAAGTAATTGCGGCCAGGTAAACGGCGAAATATCAAAAATACCCATGCTTGCCTGCCAATGGTTGAGTTTATCAAGTTAACCTCAGGTACTGGTTCCCCTGCGACGCCCACGATCATAACCGGCCAGCAGCTAAAACGCCACCTTGTCTAGGGGAAAAGCACCGCATAAGTGAGCAGGACGCAGAGCACCAAGGCGTAATAGAGCAGATACAGGCCGATGACGCCGTGTTGCACCAAGCCCCGGAGCCGGGTGGCCACAGGGGTGAGCGCTTCGGTCCCAGGTAAAATGATCCGATCCAGAACCAGATCCGGCGTCTGACTCGCAAATGAAGCCCGGGCAGGGAACAGCCCCACCGGCTTCTCAACTTCCATACGGCTGTGCAGCGCCCAATGGAAGAGGCGCATAATCATTTCGGCATAAGAAGAAACAGTATATCTGGCCCGAGGCAGGGGTTGTGCATAGCCACAGCCCCAGGTCTGGACGCGCGGAGAGGACTCCCCCCGCCGGAAATGAACAAGAACCACAACCAGCCCAATCAACAATACCAGGAGCAGCGCCCCGAGGCTGAGATACCCGGCCGGAGCCAGGGCAGCAAGTTCCCTTCCCTCCACCGACACCACCCCCAATCGAGCGACCGCCCCAGACAATAGCGGCAGCATTGCCAATGGGGCCAAACCAATACCGAAACAAGCCAAGAGGAGAAGCGCCATGGCGGCCAGCATCAGCCTCGGCGCTTCTTCTAAATCTCGATGTTCCGGCCTGGCCGCCCCCAGGAAACAAAGCCCGAAAACCTTGCTAAAACAAAGCAGGGCCAAGCCGCCGATCCCCGCCAGTCCAACCAGCGCTGGTAACAACCCCGGCAGCCCGACCTCTGGCAGCCCTCCCCGAAATAGCCCCAGATAAATTAACCACTCACTGACAAAACCGTTCAAGGGCGGCAGGCCGCAGATGGCCACCGCCCCACCCAGGAAGAACAGGCCGGTCAGCGGCATGGCCCGCAACAACCCGCCGTAGGCTGACATCTGGCGGGTATGGGTGGCCCGGACCACCGCCCCGCCGCTGAAAAAGAGCAGCGCCTTGAACAGCCCGTGGTTAATAACATGGAGCAGCGCCCCGGCCAACCCCAGCAAGGCCAACCCCGGCAGGCCATGACTTACCCCCAGGAGACCGACACCGATGCCGATCATGATGATGCCGATATTCTCGACACTATGATAGGCCAAGAGGCGCTTGAGATCATGCTGGGCAATGGCCAGCACCACCCCCATGATCCCGGAAACCACCCCCAGGCCGAGGATCAGCCAGCCCCACCAGTCGGGAATATCCCGGAACATAAAGGCCAGCCGCAATAGACCATAGATGCCGGTCTTGATCATCACCCCGCTCATCAGGGCCGAAACCTGGCTGGGAGCAGCGGCGTGGGCCCGGGGCAGCCAGATATGCAGCGGCATCACCCCGGCCTTGAAGCAGAAGCCGAAGAGGGCCAGAATAAAAATCGTGGAGTTGCCGACGGCGCTAAGACTTCCGGCCTCGGGGAGTCGCATAAAACAGGCCGCTCCACCCAACAGGGCGAACATCCCGAAGAGGGCCAGGGTGCCGGTGTGGGTTGCCGCCAGGTAGAGAAAGCCCGCCGGGAAGGTCTCGTCGTTGTCCCGCTCGGTGAAGACCAGAAAGAAGCTGGCCAGGACCATGATCTCCCAACCGATCAAGAAAACCACGCCATTACCGGCCAGGAGCAACAGCGCCACCCCCACCGAGAGAAAGGGATAGAAAAAGTTTATCCAGGTGGCCTGGGGATGGCGATAGCCGAGACCGTAAAGCTGCCCGGCGCCGGTGATCAGGAAGAGCGGCAGGAGAAAGACGGCGGCAAGGGCATCAAAACGCAGGGCAAAGAGTCCGCCGAGAGATGGCCAGGGGATCTCCAGAGTGAGCGGCCCGGGCAGGAGTAGGGCAAGAATGGTGCCGACCAGCCCTAGCAGTGCCCCGCCAAAGCCGAGCAGCGCCCCCACCCGACCACCCGCGCCGCCGCCCCGCCCGGCCAGTGGCGCCAGCAGCCCGGAGAGCAGCAGGAGAAAAACGGCGGTGATGAGCAGTGTCATGGACCTCGTCCCTCCCGGTGGAATCGTGGCAATTGCAGATTGCGAACAATCAAATAGTAGTAATTCCGTTCACCCTGAGCCTGTCGAAGGGCGGCCCAATTACAATGATGACGCCATATTTCATTAATTTCTGAACCTCCAGCAATTACCAAAATACGCCTATATCTTTCTCCAACTCAAGAGAATAACCAGCATCTGGGCCCTCCTTCGACAGGCTCAGGATGATCGGAATTACGCTTTTCTAATCCCTCACGGCTGACATCCTCAAAGAACATGCCTCCCCCAACTTAAAAATCTGCGCAACCTACCGCTTATCCAGCAACCGCAATAACCCATCCAAAATGGTGTAGGGATGGGGCGGACAGCCGGGGATAAACAGATCCACCGGCAAAATCCCCTCCAGGCCATCATGAACCTCAGGGCTACCGACAAAGGGGCCGCCACCGATGGCGCAGGCCCCGGTGGCGATGACAATCTTCGGCCCCGGCACCGCCTCGTAGGTGGCCAGCAAGGCCGAATGCATGTTTTCGGTGACTGGGCCGGTGACCAAAAGGCCATCGGCATGGCGGGGCGAGGCGACAAACTGGATGCCGAAGCGGCCCAGATCAAAGACCAGCGTCCCCAAAACATTTACGTCCGCCTCACAACCATTACAGCCCCCCGCCGAAACCTGGCGCAACTTCAGGGAACGACCAAAAAGGGAAAGCATCTTCTTCTCCAGTTTCGCCGCCAATAGCAGCTCCCGTCCAGAGTAAAGCAGCTCAGCGCGCTGCCGCACCGCCAGCCGGTAATCGGCAGAAAAGCTCAAAGCGCCATGCGGGCAAGCCGGGCAATCGGCGCAAAAAAGACAGCGCCCCAGGTCGACGGCAACCCGCCCCGCCACCCGCCGCAAGGCCCCGAAGGGACAGGCGGACTCGCACTCCCGGCAGTCGGCGGGGCACTGCTCGGCCCGCAACACCGGCAAGCCGCGAAAACGTTCGGGCAACACCGGCTCCACCTTGGGAAATTCGCTGGTCCGATAACCCTGACGCCACCGTTCACGTAGGATCTTTAGCATAAACTATCCTTGTGTCTCTAGAGGTCGAAACCACAATAAGAAAGGTTAAAGCTCTTATTGGTGAGGGGAAAATCGGAAATCTGCTCGTCACGCAGGGCCAGGGCCAGGCCGCTCCAGTTGAAGAAGGATGGGTCCACCACCTGATAGCGCTTAAAACGGCCATCCTGATTGGTCACCGCCACATGGGTGACCGGCCCGCGCCACCCCTCGACCATGGCCACCGCCAAACTATCAGGAGCCGGGGGCGCTGGAGCTACCCGCAGCGCCCCAGCCGGCAGAGCGGCCAGACGTCGCCCCAGAAACTCCAGCGAGTGCTCTACCTCCTGCTGCCGCACCAGGGCCCTGGCCAGCACATCACCGCCCTCCTCGATCATCACCGGCACCTCGTCTGGTTCGTAAACATTGCCACCATGATAGCGCCGGACATCGCCATCGAACCCGCAAGCCCGGCCAGCCACGCCGACCAACCCCAGATAGAAGGCGTCCCGCGCCGATACCTGGCCGGTCCCTTCCAGTCGGGCCAGAACCGAGGGGGTATTGAAAAAGAGCTCCAGCGCCCCCCGCGTATCCCGGGCCACCGGGGCCAGGGCGGCCCGCATCTTCTCGGCCAGGGCCGCATCGAGATCAAAAAGTACCCCGCCCGGCCGCACCAGGCCGCGGCCGAAGCGGCTGCCGCAGAGCAGACCTGTCAGATTCAGGTAATCACCGCGCAACCGCCCGCAGAAAGAGGCGGTGGGCAGATAGCCAACATCCCCGGCCAGGGCGCCGAAATCGCCGACATGACAGGCCAGCCGCTCCAGTTCCAGGGCGATGGCGCGCAAGGCGGCGGCCCGGGCAGAGATCTCTGTCCGCCCCAACCCCTCCATAATCATGGCATAGGCAGACATGTGGCCAATGCTGGTATCACCGGCCATGGTCTCGATCTGCATGGGGGTCTGGGGGTGGGGGCCGCCTTGCAGCAACCGGGAGATGCCGCGATGCTGGTAGCCCAGAGAAATCTCCAGGTGCAGAACCTGTTCACCGTAGCACTGGAAGCGAAAGTGACCTGGCTCAATGACCCCGGCGTGGACCGGTCCCACCGCCACCTCGTGCACCTCGGCGCCGGCGACGGTGAAATAATCCATGTCGCCGATTAAGGGATGGACTTTTGCGTCACGGCCCCAGGCATCACCGTCTCCCTGCCAGGGGGCATGGAAGCGCAGCGGCTTGAACCAGGGGTGACCGACAAAGTTCACCCCGTACTGCTCGCCGATCTCCCGTTCAAAAAGATGGAACTGGGGAATCCTCGGGGTCAAGGAGATAAATTCCCGTTGCGGCTCCTGGGCAATCACCAAGAGATCGCCACCCTGGTCATCGGCCAGCACCGCGTAAAGAGTAAGTTGAGTATCACCCTCTCCTTCCGGCACCGCCAGACAGGCGGCCAGTCGCGCTCCTTCGGTAAGCCGCACCTTGCACATGGCGGCAAATTCGGCGGGGGTGAGCCGAGGAATATGCGCCAGGGGCAACGCCCCGCCATTCTTGATTACCGGTATCCCGCTCATGGCCTCACCTCCAGCAGCGCCGCCGCCTCTTTCAGGAGATCCCGCAACGGCTCGGGGAGATAAAAGCCCAGAAGCAACACCAACCCCAGCAACAGGAATGGCCCCAGCACGGTCAGAAAAGCCTCTCCAACCGGCGGCTCGACGCCTTCGGCCTGCTCCAGGGGCGGCCCCAGGGCGACGGTTACCACCGTGTGGCTCATGCCGATGAAAATCACCGTCAGCAAGCCAATGAAGGCCAGACCAAGCAGATTGTGGCCGCTGCCGAAGATGCCGCGCAGGATGGTGAACTCGCTCAAAAAGGCCCCGAAGGGCGGCGAACCGGTGACGGCCAGAAAGCCGAAAAGAAATAGAGTTGCCGACCAAGGCAGGACATTGATCGCCCCGGAGGTCTCGCACATCTTCTTACTGCCGAAGTGGCGATGGATATTCCCGGCGCTCATGAACAACGAGCCCTTGGCCAGGGCATTGTTGAGGACATGCAGCAGCGCCCCGTAAGTAGCCAGCCCCCCCACCGCCACCCCGATGGCCAGGATGCCCATATGCTCGACGCTGGAATAAGCCAGCATCCGCTTAATATCGCGCTGGCGGATCACGAAGACCGCCGCGATAAAGAGAGAGGTTAACCCCAGTCCCAGCAGACACTGCCGGGCCAGAACCGCTTCGCCGCCAGCATTAACGATCTGCACCACCCGCAGCACCGCCAGGAAGGCCACCGAGGTCAAGCCGCCGGACATCAAAGCCCCGGCCAGCCCCGGCGCCTCGCCGTAGGCGTCAGGCTTCCAGGTATGGAGGGGGGCAAGGCCCATCTTGGTACCGAAACCAACCAGCAAAAAGACAAAGCCGACCCGCAGCCAGGGCTTGGAAAAGAACGGGGCCTGGCGCAGCAGAAAATCGAGCTGAAGGCTCTCTTCAGTGGCGCCGCCATGGAGGCCAGCGTAGGCCAGGAAGAGGATGCCGAGCATGGCCAGGGCAATACCCACCGAGCAGAAGAGCAGATACTTCCAGGTAGCCTCGATGGAGTAGCGATTGCGATTGAAGTAGATCATCGGGGCGCTGGCCACGGTGGTCGCCTCCACCGCCACCCATAACAGCCCGAGATGGCGGGCGGCGGCGGCGACAGTCATGGCCGCCAGAAAGATCAGCAGACAGGTGACAAAAAACCGGTTGGTCCGATCGGGATGGCTGTGAAAATAGCTGACCGCATAAAGGGAGCTGACCGCAAAGAGCAGGCTGACCACCAGCAGCACCAGCCGCCCCAAACCATCCAGGCCCAGCATCGCGCCCGCCGAGTCGCCTGCGGGAGCAGCGATGATCAGCAGAACCAGCCCCAGGTGGGTGAAGGCCACCGGCGGCAGCAGCCAGGGACGGAACCGTTCCGAGGGCAAGGCCAAGGCCGCCACCGCCGCCAGCAAGGGAATGACAATGATCAGGGTTAGCAGCATAGGGTCATTCCTTGAGCAAACAAAGATTTTCAGTATCCAGGGAGGAGAACTCCCGGTTGATGTGATTCATAACGATACCCATGACGAAGATGGCGACCAGCATATCGAGGAGCACGCCCGCTTCCACCATCAGCGGCATCGCTTCGGACAAAAGAATCCCGAAAATAAAGATGCCGTTTTCAAAGACCAGATATCCCAGGACCTGGGTAATGGCCTTGCGCCGGGTAATCAAGAGGAGAAAGCCCACCGCCAGGGTGGCCAGGGAGGCCGGAATGAACAGGGAGTGGCGATGCTCGGGCAGTAGCGGCAGTTGATCGGCAAAGATAAAGGCCCCGGCGGTGGTCAACGCCCCCAACATCATGGTGGCGATGTAACCGATGCGCGGCTCCATCTCGCGGCGGATGCGGACCTGACGAATGGCCCGAAAGAGCAGCCAGGGAATCCCGCCGCCCTTTAAGGCCAAGGCCCCGGTCGCCAGCAGCAGACTCTGGGCGCTGACCCCATGCACCAGCGGCGGCAGGAGCGAGAGCAGTGCCCCCTGGGCCGCCACCACTCGAATACAGGCGCCCAGTCGGCTGGTGCCCAGGAGGAAGAAGTTCAGCAGGATGACGGCAAAGAGAATGGTGGTGGCCGGATCGTTCATCGATTTACCTCAGCAACAGAATCAGGGCAAAGAAGGACAACAGGGTGGTGCCGATCAACAACTGCGGCACCCGGATCATCCTTAGACGGGCCATGGCCGACTCCACCAAGCCAACCACCATGGCAAGCAGAAGCAAGATAACCAGGAAGGCCAAGGTATCGAGGAGCGGGCTACCAGTGGCGGGCCGGAGCAGATCGGCAATCAAAACCGCGGAGAGCATGAGCTTCATGGCGGCGCCATAGAGAATCAAGCCCAGATCGGGGCCGCTATGATCAAGGATCATGACCTCGTGTATCATGGTCAATTCCAGATGGGTATTGGGATCGTCGAAGGGAATCCGGCAATTCTCCGCCAGCAGGACGATGAACAGACAGAGGATGGCCAACGACACGGCAATCCCGGCCGGACTATGGAAACCGGCCTTGACCGGCACGAACATCTCGTTCAGGGAAAAATCCCCGGCCAGCCGGGCCAGGATAATGAAGACCACGAAGATGGTCGGCTCGACCAGAATCGCGAAGGTCGCTTCCCGGGCCGCGCCCATCCCCTCGAAGCTGGAGCCAGTATCAAGAGCCGCCAGCACCGTGAAGAAGCGGGCCAAACCCAGCAGGTAGATGAAAAGAATCAGATCGCCGGAAAAAGACAGCGGCGCCGCCAGCGGTCCGAAGGGCAGAAGCAGCGAGGCCAGCAACGGCACGGCAACCCCAACCACCGGCCCGGCCCGGAAAAGCCAGGTGGTGGTGGAACTGATCACCAGCCGCTTGCGAAAGAGCTTGGCCAGATCCCAGTAGAGCTGAAGCAGTGGCTGGCCCTGGCGACCGCCGACCTTGGCCTTGACCCGGGCGATGATCCCGGCCAGGAGCGGCGAGAGGCCAAGAATCACCAGCAGATGAAAAATCAGGGAACCGAACATGCGCGTTACCCCCAGTGTCAGGAAAAGATGGCCCAGCCCAGAAGCAGGATGGTGACCACGAAAAAATAGGTGAAGTACAGACTGAGCTGGCCCGATTGGATGCCCCGGCCGGTGGCGGCCAGGGCGGTGATCCTGGCAAAGAGCGGGGTAAAACCCCGGGCCAGAAGCGGATCGACCAAGTTAGTCAGCCATTGCCAAGCCGCGGGAAACAGCTCCGCCTTGCGCTCGCCGGTGACGACCGGCCGCAGGCAACCACAGTAAACCGTCTCCTGGGCCAGTTGGCCATAGGCCCCGGCGGTATAAGACATCCGCGGCGAGGGCTTGACAAAGCCGCAGCCCCAGGTGGTGATTTTCTGATCAGCCAGCCGGTGGTAGTAACGGCTGGCAACCAGGACCACCACTAGCAAGAGAAAGCAGAGGCCCGCCAAACTCCAAGCCGGGCCGAAAGGCAGCGCGGCTGGCTCCGGCCCGGTCATCCCCTTGGCCAGAACGGCCAGGGGCGCGGCCAGCAGGGCAACAACCCGACCCGGCAGGAGACCCACCGCCAGACAGCCGATGGCAACAAGGAACATGGCCCCGAGCATGGCCAGACCCGACTCCCGGGCGGCAAAACTCTCGGGAGTGCGCGGCTCACCGAGCAAGCCGATACCAATGATTCGGGTCATGGTCAAGAGCACCATGGCCCCGACCATGGCCAGCATTATCGCAAAGAACATGAAGAGAAAGGCCTGGCCACCGACGCTACCCTGCCCCGCTTGCAGCAGTCCGAGGTAGAGCAGCCACTCGCTGATCAGGCCATTCAAAGGCGGCAGGGCGGCAATGGCCCCTCCCCCGACCAGCAGCAGTAAACCGGTAACCGGCATCCGCCGCAACAGCCCACCCATCCGGGAGAGCTCCCGGGTGCCGGTGGCATGAAGCAAAGAGCCGGCCCCGAAGAAGAGCAGAGATTTAAAGAGGGCATGGTTCCAGACATGCACCAACGCCCCGGCCAAGAGCAGAGTCCCAGCCATTTCCAAGCCCCTGCCCCGGCAATAGAGCCAGAGGCCAAGCCCCATGAAAATCAGGCCGATGTTCTCGACGGTGGAGTAGGCCAACGAACGCTTCAGGTCGTTCTGCATGGAGGCCAGGGCAATGCCGGTGAGGGCTCCGACGATCCCCAGCCCGGCGGCCAGCAACCCGCACCAGGGTGGCAGTTGCGGCAGAAAGGTGATGATCCGCAAAAAGGCATAAATGGCGGTCTTGATCATCACCCCGCTCATCAGAGCGGAAACATGGCTGGGGGCGGCGGCGTGGGCCTCGGGCAGCCAACTGTGCAACGGAAAGAGACCCGCCTTAGTGCCAAAGCCAAGCAGGGCCAGGAGAAAGAAGAGCACCGCCCCGGCCACCGGCAGGTTGCCAAGCACGGTAAAGGCGGAAAACTCGGTGCTACCGGCCAGCCGGTACTCCTCGAAAAAGAGGTAGAACAAAAAGGCGGTGCCAAGATGGGTGGCGACCAGATAGATCCACCCGGCCCGCTTGGCTGCCTCGTCGGCCAGATCAAAGGTCACCAGCAGAAAGGAGGAGAGCGACATCAGCTCCCAGGCGATCAGAAAGAGCAAACTGTCACCGGCGCCCACCACCAGGGTCATGCTGGTAGCCAGCAGATTATAGCAGAACCAGTGGCGAGCGCCTTGCAGGGAGCCGTCGGAAAAATGCAGATAACCGGTCGCATAAAGCGCCCCGACGAAAACCAGGAGAAAGATTGGCACCAGAAAAAAGGCGGCCAGACCATCAAGCCGCAGGCAGAGATTGAGCCCCAGGCTGCTCCACTCCAGCTGTCCGGTGGTGACACCACCATCAAGCAGAGCCAGCCCGGCCCCGGCCAATCCTATGCCAGAACCAAGCAGGGCAGTGGCCGCCCCAAGCACTCCGGCCAGTCGGTTGTTACGCCAGGCGACCAGGGGCAGCAGAGCCCCGACCAGCAGCACCCCAAGCGCCACTTGGTAGAGCAAGAAGACGTTAGAATTCAGCGGACAAGTTAGTGGTAGAAATTGGGTCATACGGCAACCCTAGCTAGGGAATTAACCATATTTCGCTCGGCGCGCGGACTCGGGGGCAACAACCGGGCCTCGCTCTCCTTGAGCAATTGCAAAACCTCGCGACGAGCCGGGAGCTTATGCAGTTCGCTGACAAACTTTGCCTCCATCAGCAGCCGCCGCATTCGGGTATCGAGGATGGCCTGTTCCATGGGGTTGGCGGCCAGGAGCAGAAAAACCACCTTGGTCTTGCGCCCATCCAGGGCCTTAAAGTCGATGGGTTTCTCCAGAAAGGCCAGGATCAGCAGCGACTTCTCCGGAAATACCGGCCGCTCGGCCTCCGGCATCATCCAGGCCACCCCCTTCAGGGATGAGGAGGCGACGGCCTCCCGGGCCAACACCGAGAGTTTGATGGCCGCGAAGTCCAAGGTGGTAGTGTGCGGCAGGCTGGCCAGCAGCTCGTCGATGGTCTCGTCACGGTTCTCGCCAAGAATCCGATAGAGGACTGTGCCATTCTCCAGGGCCGAGGTCAAAGTGACGGCCGGATCGATCTTGGCGGCGGCGCTGCCACCAGACTGGGCGGCCAACCAACCATCCACCGCGTCGATTCGGAAGCGCCACTGCCCGCCAATCTTAACCGCAAAGGCAATTTGATTGTCATTCAGCATCCGATAGATGGTTTTCTCAGAAACCCCCATCTTTCCGGCCATACCCCTGACATCGAGAAACATTCTGTCCATATCTGTCCAATTTTGTCTAAGGAGATATGGAGGTATTAGCTCCCGGCCAGGTAATTGTCAACACAAAACCCCGGAGACGACACCGCCATCTCCCCCTTACCCCTTAACACCGCCATACACAGAGCGGCGACAGGCACTACTATGCAGATTGTGAATGGCTTTGACAGTCTACATAATTGGCGTTAGTGTCTCGGCATGATTAAACAAACTATTCACTCTCTTCTAAGATGAACGACACCGCAAAGATCGAGAAAAACTGGAAGTTGCTGAAAGGAAAGCCATCGCTGGACGAGCTCCGCACTGAATACCCGGAGGATTGGACGGTGGTGGAGCGCGAACTGGCCGCGCTGGCGCGCCGGGGGCTCGGCCGGATGCAGGCGGTTCTGGAGCAGAGCAATCGCCAGGAAGCGCTGCTCACTGCCGCCTTTAGCCGAGGGCGGAAGAGCTACAAAACCCAGGAAACCGCCCTGGCGCAGCTGGTTCGCCTGCGCATGCTGCAACTGGCGCTACGGCAGCACTGCGTGGCTGTGGCCTCCGGGGTCAAGGAAGGCAAGGTCCGCTTCAACCTGGTGAACGGGCTATTGGCCCAAAAACTCCTCTTCCGCCAGGGGTTGGAGCGCAAACCGGTGGCGCTTTTCTGGTTCCGGCTGATCTGGCCGCTGCTCTGGCAGAAAAGACGACTGATGCCTCTGGTGCAACCCCAGGGGATTTATTGTTTCTATTCCCAGCCGTTGATCGAGAAACTGACCGAGTTGATCGGCAGCCGCAGCAGCCTGGAGATCGCCGCCGGCGACGGCACCCTGAGCCGCTTTCTGCAAGAACGCGGCGTCACTATCACCGCCACCGACGATCAGAGTTGGGGCCACGCCATGAGCTACCCAGAGGCGGTTCTCAAGCGGGAGGCCAGGGAGGCGTTGAGCCTTTACAACCCCGAGGTGGTGCTTTGCTCCTGGCCACCGCCAGGCAACAACTTCGAACGCCAGATCTTCAAGTCACGCAGCGTCCAGCTCTACATCGTTATCGGCAGCCGTCACCGCCACGCCGCCGGAAACTGGGGCGATTACGAGCAGCAGTCAGCCTTTTCCTGTGTTGAGGATCCGGCCCTGAGCAGCCTGGTACTGCCGCCGGAATTGGACAGCGCCGTGTACGTATTCCGCAGGATCGCGACAGAGCGGTGATTATCTAATTGGTGCAACTAGAAGCCAAAAGGGAGAATACAGAAATTCGGGGAAATTCAGGCCTGCCGGTCGCGGCCTTGTTCGACGTAGAGCTTCCAGAGCGGGGTGATACGCCTGATCCGATCCAGACTCAAAGCCTCCCAGGCGATGGCCGGGCGCAGCTCACCTTCCCGGCTCATCAATTCTTCCCCTTCGGTGGTCAGCAGCACATCGCAGCCCACATCCCAAGGATCGGAAGGCATATTATTGATCAACCGCTCCCCATCAACCACCGCCATGACCACCCGACAACCCTCAGCCAGACCGCCCAGCTCAGCCAGCAGGGCCACGGAAAGATCGAAAAAGCCTTTACCCTCGCCCAAG